>Ga0126377_10004289_pt1 | contig 10341 bp, 12 predicted proteins | sample PanSoiMetPlot_22_FD_92647 | JGI IMG/M metagenome (GOLD analysis project Ga0126377, IMG submission 92647) | Tropical forest soil microbial communities from Panama - MetaG Plot_22 | ecosystem: Environmental > Terrestrial > Soil > Tropical forest > Bulk soil | place: Panama | collected 2016-02-17 | reverse complement strand
GCGGATCACCTCGCCCTTCCAGTTCTTCTGCGGCATCGGCTGGCCGAGCGCGGCATCCAGGATCGGCAGGTCCATCTCGTCGATCTCGTCCAGCAGCAGCTCCGGCGGGTGCGGACCACGCACCGACTTCTGGGAGGCCGTGAGCGGGGTGATCAACGCGCCGTTGGTCAGCTTGATCCTGGTCGCGCTCTCGTCCTTGACCAGGTAGGTCGGGGCGGTGGAGTGCTCCCAGGCGTCCCGGATGGTGTTGTGGATGTTGATCGACTGGTTCAGCGAGCCGCCGACGATGTTCACGTCGGCACCCTTCACCGCGGCCACGGTCAGCCCGAGGATGCTCATCAGCCGAGACTTCCCACTCAGTCCTCGAGACCCGTGGATCAAGGCGGAGGGAGACCGGCCGAAGTAGGCATCGGCGAACGCCTCGAACGGTGCATTGTGATCCGCGCAGACCTTGTGCCGGGGGATGGTGTGTCCCCACAGCGTCTTCACTAGCTGGTAGAGCTCGTCATCCGTTCGTGGTCCACGGGACAGCACGATGGACATCGATCAGCTCTTTCAGGTGGTAGGGACTCTCGCGCCACGGTAGCTGGGACCGGAACGCGCCCGCCGGCGTCTCGATGATGTAGTGCCAGGGCACGGCGTCGGTATCAGTCGGAGTGAGGGCCACGGCGAAGTGGCCGTAGACCAGCGGTACGTCGGGTGCCAGAGAGGCCCAGTGGATGCTGTTCTCGAGCACCCAGAGCCTCTCTGGCGTACACCGGACCAGGCCCTGGACCGGGCGTCCCTGACAGGTGAAGGAGCCGGTGAGCGAGACGTACCGAGGCATGTCTAGTCGGTCAGTGGAGGGTCTGGATTCGGTGCCGGAGTCCCGTTGGTCTTGTTCGTGGGAGTCACGAACATCCTGGCCAGGATCGCCAGGATCACCGCGGTGACCGCCATGATCGAACCGGTCTGCTCGTCGCTCAGGCTGACCCCGAAGGCCAGCAACACCCCCAGGACCGCCTGCACGAGACCCGAGATCAGCACCGGTTCGTTCTTGATCAGGTTCATGGGGTCACTTCCTCTTGGCGAGCTTCTCCAGGGCGTCGCGGTGGCGCTTCAGCTCCTTCAGCATCTTCGGGTCGTCCTTGTTGGCCGCGATCGCCTTATCCACGTTCTTGATCGCGTTCTCGATGTTCGGGTTCGGCTTGTCCTTCGGCGGGGGCGGCTTCGGCGGCTTCGGGGTGGAGTGCGGGATGGTCTGCTCGTTGTTGTCCCAGGCCCAGCCCGCGTAGTGGTGACCCCAGTTCCGCTCCACCCAGCCGAGCTCGACAGTGGCGACTCGACCTCGACCGCCGGCGTCGGTGGAGCGGACCTTGCCACCGCCCAGGGACATGGCGACGTGTCCATGACCAGACGAACCGCCGGTCCAGAACACATGGGCCCCTCTCGGTGGGTTCCGGTTGCCGGGATGGCGGTCGTTGGTGTTACGCCAGGCGGTGGCGGCATCGGGGTATCGGGCGGAGATGCCCGACCACATCCGGGTCTGCTGCTGGCACATCCCCGGATCGTTGGTGCGATCGTTCTCGGCGTTCCGTGCGCCCACGGCGGCAGCGAAGACCATCAGTCCTCCGGGTGCTTGTCTACCTCTGGGCGCTCGGTGCCCTCACGGTCCTGGGTCTCCCCCTCCACGTACTCGGAGGAGTCATCCGGATCGTTATCCGGCTCGTCAGACAGCTCGGGTACGTTCTCCTCGGCTTCATCGATCTGCGACGAGTCCGGGTCGAACGGGGGCTCACTCACTGTCATCCTCACTAGCGGCTTCGTCTGACTCCTCCTCGTCCTCGTCGTAGAGGGAGTCGACCTTGCCGGCCGCGAACGCGGCTGCGCGCTCGGCGTCGACCTCGGGCTCGGGGTACTGGATCTGCCCCTTGATTCCAGGGTTGTCGTACTCTTCCTCGGTCTCGGTGACCTCGGTCTCGTTCTCGCTCATGGCACCATCGTGTCCTCTCTGACTAGTCACTGATCACGTTTCGATGTTCCAGATCACATGGAGCTCGCCGCACTTGAGGTTGTCCGCGGTGGCGACGACCTGAGACTGGTCCGCCGGGAAGGCGTCCGCCTTGTCCGGGCTCTTGTAGTCCAGCCCCAGGCTCTTGATGTTGCCCGCCTTCAGGTCGTTCAGGAAGGAGTCCGGCAGCGGGAACCAGTCCTTCTCGCCCTTGTCCAGGGTGCCGATCTTGGTCGACTCCTGCTTGCCCAGGGAGCTCAGCCCGGACAGCGAGCTGGGCGTGCCGTGCGTGGTCCAGAACAGGTAGACGTTGGCACTGGGTCGACCGTTGTCCACGGTCGCTCCCCGCCGGATCACACACAGCGAGGCCTGCTTGATCGTGGTCTTGTTCGGCTGAGTGATCGAGTCGCTGATCTGGTTGCCGTACAGCCACAGTCCGACCGAGCGCGGGTTGTTGATCTGGTTCAGATCGCCGGCCTGGAACCCGCCGCCCTTCCAGGAGCCGGACTGGTTCGGGGTGAAGCTGGCCTCGCGGTGGATGATGTTGCTCGCCTCCACCGAGGGCTTCGGGGTGTGCATCTTCATCTGGGTGGCGGTGAGCGACGGGTTGTCCGCCCAGTCGATCGCCCAGGCCCCGAAGAAGAAGTCGGCGTCGCCCGCGATCTTGTAGTTGGGCCCGGGATTCACCTCCCACTGCTTGTAGCTGAACACCGAGGTGTCCTTGTGGTCACCCCACTTGTTGTACCGCCACTCGCTCCACGGCTCGTTCGGCCAGTCGTGATCCGGGGTGTAGTTCATCTGTCCACCACCGGGCTGGGTCGGAGCACCGCCGTGATAGGTGGTCAGCACCCGGATGCACTTGATCTGGTCGTTGTTCGCCGTGCCCGGCATCCGCACCCCGACCTTGATCCAGCGCGACTGCAGGGCGTCCTTGTTGTCCCGGTTCTCGATCAGCTCGAGCGTCATCTCCGGTGCCGACGGTGGGGTCACGTCGTAGAAGTAGCCCCGCTCCCAGGCCCCGCCGATCTTGTAGTAGCCGGCCGAGCACAGCTTCCAGACACCGTTCTGCTTGATGTAGACCCGGGTCGGCTGGAACCAGGTCCCGGTGTCGTCCTTCAGCCAGAGCGCCTTGGCCATGTCTCAGCTCGTCTGGTAGTAGATGTCGCCGTTGTTACCCGTGGTGGGCGCGGGAGCGCCGGCACCGGAAAGGGTCTTGAACGTGCCCGCCGGGAAGGCCGTCCAGGTGTTGACGTTGTAGTACCAGAGCGTGTGGGTATCCAAGGTGATGCACCACATGCCATCGACCGCCTTGCCCGCGGTCGCGGTGTCGCGCGTGGCGTTGGTGGCGTAGATCCCGACCACTCGCTTCTCGATGGCGTTGGCCAGGGTGTTCAGGTCACCAGGGATGTTCGGATCCTCGGTGGAGTCCGGGATCGCACTGGCGAACTGCCCCATCGCCGAGTTCGTGTAGGCCATGGCTACCTCCTAGTCAGATGCTCTCATCCACCGCTACTACATCGGCCTTGAGCTCCTGGAGCTCGGCCCGGAGCTGGCAGTTCTCCACCACCAGCGTGGCCACCCGCTGCTGGAGGTACTGCTGCACCGCCTGGGAGAACATCAGGTTCTCCTGTGCGAGTGCGGCCGACTCCTCATCGCTCTGCTGTGGCTCGGGTGCGGTCCCGTTGGTCATGAGGCGAGCTTCCCTTCCAGCTCCTCGATCCGGGCGTACAGATCCTTGATCAGCTCGTTGTGGGCGACAGTGATCTCGGCGGTGCGGAAGTAGATGATCGGGCCCTCCTTGTCCCGGGTGAAGGTGGCCTCACCGGTCTCCTCGTCCCGCTCCACCTGATGCTGCCGGCCCACCCACAGCTCGGCTCCCGCCTCGGCCGCCTGCTCGGCGATGAAGCCCGGGTACCGGCGGGGATCGTTCGGGGACTGATCGGAGTCCTGCCTGAACCGGAAAGTGTAGGAGTTCAGCCCCAGCACCGAGCGCGCCTCCTCCCAGGTCATCGGCTCCACGTCCTCCTTCATCGTCACCGACGAGGTACGGGTGAGCCGGCCACCGTTACCGATGGTGGCCGTGGTCGAGCCGCCGCCGGCCAGGTCCTCCATGAAGATCCCGTTGGCCCAGGAGTGGATGTCGTTGGCGTTGAAGGTCACCGTGTTGGCTGCGGTGGCGGCAGCCGAGTTGTAGGAGTCGGTGCCTGCGGTGATCATGGTCTGCCGGAACGCCAACGACGACCCGGTGATCGCCATACCGATCCGGATAGCCACGTTCGCCGGGCTGGAGAAGTTGATCGTGTTGTTGCTCAGCACCAGCTGCTGAGTGACCTGGGAACCGCTGCTGATGGTGCCGTTGACGGTCAGGTTGGTACCGACCGTGAACGCACCCGTGGACTGGTTGACCGTGATCGAGCTCGGGTAGGTGCCACCGATGTCTCCGCCGGCAGCACCGGTAGGCGTCCGGGAGTTCGAGAGCCGCGAGTCGTTGCCGGCGCAGGCCGAGGTACCAGTGGTGCTCAGGGTGCGCATGGACGCGGTACCAGCGGCTTGGTCCTTGGTGTCGGCAGCCATCTTGGCGAAGGTCACCACGCCGGCGTCGATGGTCCACTGAGTGCCGCCGCTGGCGACGGTGATCTCGCCCTTGTCCCCATCGCTCAGCCCACCGCCCGTGCCCGGCGGTACCGCCCAGGTGTTGTCCCCGCGCAGGAAGGTGGTGGCGTCCTTGGTCCCGGACGCGGACAGATCCCCGAGCTGGATCTCGTTGTCCTTGATCATGTTCGAGGTGACCGCGCCAGCCCCGATCGAGAACACATCGGTGGCCTGGGTGTAGGCCAGCCCAGCTCCGGCTGTAGGCGAGCTGATCTGCCGTTCGGTGCCGCTCGAGTCCTTGATGTAGAGCCGGCCGTCGTCGCGGATGTAGCACTTGGTGTACCCGGCGGCAGGGGTCATCAGCGTGGTGGAAGCCGCGACCTGCTGCATGTCCAGCGACGCACCCAGGATCTTCCCCATCAGCCGACCACAGTCACTCGCAGCGCGGAGGCGGTGTAGCCGACATCGGTGGTGATCCCGATCGTGTTGGTGTCCACGGCCCGCCACTGCACCACGACCTCGAAGTCCGAGGTGTTCTGCACCGAGGCCACGATGTCCTTGGTGCCCAGGTTGTGGGTAACCGTGTTCTCGATCCCAGCGGTCAAGGCTGGGCAGTTCCCGGTGAACTTCCCGGGCGCACCGATCGCCGTCCGCGCGCCCGCGGCCGTGGTAGCCCCGGTCCCACCCTTGTTCAGCGCGATCGTGGTCGCGTTCCAGGTGCCGGTGGCGATCGTGCCCAGCGTGGTGATCGTGGCCTGGCCGACGTAGGTGGAGTCGATGTCGATGTTGTCCGCGGTGACCGAGATCCGACCACCGGTGCCCTGGGCGTTGATCGTGTTCCCGGCCGCCGAGACCAGACCGTTGCCGGCCACGACTGAGCCCTGACCGGAGAACTGGGCCCAGGTGATGGCCGTGGTGTTCAGGGTGCCACCGGTGTTGGCGGTGCACACCCAGCCGGTATCGGCGTTGACCGTGCCCTCCTCGATGAAGACGAAGGCGCTGGGCACCTCGGTCCAGGCGTCCATGTCGGCGGCTCGGGCCCAGGACCCGTTGATCCCGGTGCCCACCGTGTTCACGATGTAGACCCCGTTCACCGCCTGCGAGCTCTGGTCCTTGACCAGCACCCGGTCGTTGGCAGCCAGGGTCACCCCGTCTAGGACGTTCGGAGCGGCTCCACCCAGCGCGCCGGTGAGGTTGCCGGTGGTGGCAGCTCGACAGGACTGCTTCGGGTCCAGTCCCTGGGCCACCGTGTCCACGTAGCCCTTGGTCACCGCATCGGTGGAGGCGGTGGAGCCGTCCACCAGCAGGTTGGTGATCCGCTGGGAGTTCAGGCTGACGCTGCCGGTCGGGACAGCGATCGAGTTCAGCGGAGTGTTGCCGGCCAGCGCCTGCTGAGCACCGCTCCCCAGGGTGCGCAGCGAGGCGGTACCGGTGGCCCCGTCCTTGTAGGTGCTGTTGATGTCGGTGGCGGTGATCTCGTTGTCCTGGATCATGTTCGAGGTCACCGCCCCGGCGGCGATCGAGAACGTGTTCGTGGTCAGCGCCAGCCCGGCTCCGGCGGTGTAGCCGGGGATGGTGACGATCACCTCGCCCGAGCCCGAGGTAGCGGTCACACCCGCGCCCTGGAAGTCGAGCTGGGGGACCGCGGTGGCGATCTGGACGTTCTCGTCCTGGATGGTCAAGGTGCCACCCACCGAGGCGTTGTCGCACTGGGTCCAGACCGGCCCAGTGGCGTTCACGCAGACCTTCAGCGTGCTGGTGGAGGTGTCCCACCACAGCTGCCCCACCACCGGCGAGAGCGGCCCCGGGGAGGCCTTCTGCTCGGCCACCAGGTTCAGCACCGGGATCTTCTGCAGATCCAGTTGCGATCCGAACTGCTTGGCCATCTCGTCTCCTAGCCGACTACCCGCGCGATCCCTGACATGGGGAAGTACCACTTCAGGGTGACGGTGTTGGTGTTGGTGTACTCGATCTCCGGCAGGTACTCGATCACGCCGGTGTCGTCGAAGGCGCTGACCTCGATCAGCTTGGTGCCGAAGCCGTGGTTCAGCGTCCAGGTGGTGCTGGCCGAGGCGAAGCTGTACTCCTGGCTCAGCGTGGGAGCAGCGGGACCTGTGGGACCAGTAGGACCGGTGGGACCGGCCGGACCTTGGATCCCCTGAGCTCCGGTCAGTCCGGTGTCACCCTTGAGCCCCTGCGGACCGGTGTCGCCCTTAATCGCGACCATCTTCACCACGGTGATCCGGGTGTGGGTCTGCCCCACCCGCAGGCTGTTCTCGGTGGAGCCGGCGGTCACGTTCGCGGCCAGCTTGAACACCTTGGTGCCGGCGGCGATGTTGGACACGATCCAGTTCTGGTGCATGGTGCCGCGGGAGCCGTTCACGCTCCCGGAGTTGAAGGTCACCGTGCCGCCCATGTTCGCACCGTCGGCGTACAGGAAGACCTGGCCCACCGCATTGCTGGCTGTGATCGCGCGCATGTCCGCCGAGGCCACCACCAGGAATCGGTCGGTGGTGGCGGACACGATCACGTTCACCGAACAACCCGGGACATCGGTCAGGGTCTGGGTCAGGTCGAGCATGGTGGTGCAGGCCGCGCTGTAGGTGTCCGCCGGCCCACCACCGGAGGAGCCACCGATCCCGGACCAGTTCCCAGATGTGTCCCAGGACGCCTGCCCGATCCTGCCTGAGCCGTCACCCGACAGCGAGATCATCGGACCGCCGCCGTCGGTCGCGCCGCTCTTGAACTCGGCCGGGCTCGAGGACGGGAAGTTGGGTGGAGAGGCGGTGCCACCGGTGTTCGACGGTGCCGCGCCCGCGCCGTTGTAGTTGGTCACCACCACCTTGTTGGCGGTGATCGCGGGGATCGCAGGGGGACCGGTGACGGCCGGGTACACCGCATGGCCCTGGAAGTGCATCAGGTTCACATTCGGTGCGGTGTTGCCCACTCCGACGTAGACCTCGAGTGCGTTCGGGTCACCAGTACCGCCGGTGGTGGTGTTCAGCGGGACCGTGGTCAGGGTCAGCCGGGCCCGCTTCTTCATCTGGAACGAGAACTGCGGGCTGATGAAGGTCTCGTACGGCGTGGTCCCGTTCCCCACCGTGTCCTTGTAGGTGCTGGCTGTCCACCAGGTGGAAGACGCGGTGGTCCACTTGTTCCCACCGGCCTCGTGCTTGTACAGGGTGTTGTTCGAGCCCAGCGTCCAGAAGTTGGTCCCGTCGTAGCCGATCCCCCTGGGTGCCTGCGGCGGCAGCGGGAACAGCTGGTTCATGTCCTCGACCAAGGTGTTGTCCGGGATCACCGCCGCCTGGTTCCCAGCGGCCGTGGTCGCCACCACCCAGTTCTTGGCCCCGAAGTCGCCGTTGCCGGCGTAGAGCCCACACACCGGGGAGGACTGCGCGGAGATCATCTCCAGGTCCATCGTGGTGACCAGGTTCAGTCCGGCCGCGGTGTTCATGGTGATGTCGTCGACGATGAAGTTCCCGTTCGTGTCCGGGATCTCGACCGACACCACCGCTCGGGTCGCCAGCGCGGGTGCAGCGGCTGTGATCGTCCAGGTGGCAGCGGTGGTGGTGGTCTGCTTGCTCACCGTGCTAGTCGCGATCCTGGTGCCGGAGGCGTTGTTCCAGTGCATGTTCAGCTTGACCGCACCACCGTTGGTCAGGTGCTTGGCACGCATCGTCGCGACGTAGGTGACCTTCGGGGTCACCGCCCAGTCGGTGGTCCGGATCATGGTTCCGGTGTTGGTGCTGTTCCCGGTCAGCTGGGCGGAGGCAGTGTCCCCGATCACGTTCGCACCGGTGATCCGGGTCAGCGGAATGCTGGAGGTCCAGCCGCTGGTGTTGGCCTCGAAGGTGCCGTTGGGCACCAGGTTCGTCCCAGCCAGGGTCGAGGTGGAGAACTTGTGCAGCCGCACGTTCGGGTCGGTGACGTTGGTCCAGCTCTCCCCGATGATCAGGTTCGACCCGTCGTAGGCCATCGAGAACTGCGAGGCCGTGTTCAACGGGATGAACTGAATCCCCGGTCCAGCCTCGTCGTAGAGCCAGAACGTCCCGCTCTGCTTCACCAGGTAGTAGGTCTTCACCGATGGCACCCGTACGCCAGCCACCACCTGGTACGGGTCGGTGGTGAAGTTCGACCCCAGCTGGGTGTCGAAGGTGCCGTCTGCGCGGAACGCCAGAGTACGAGCTACCTCCTGACCCACTCCGCTCCCGGGCGCGATGTAGACCGCATCCACGATCACCACCCAGCGAGAGATCGAGCCATCCCACTGCATGTCCACCGGGAAGGTGTTGGTGAAGTCGTAGCCGGTCAGCGGGATGGGAGCCCAGTCGATCGTCGGTACCGGCGCTGAGGTGGGCGGGCTCACCGAGTTCGACAGGGTGAGCTTGCCCCCGCGCGCGACCTCGCTGTTCTTCCGCAGGGTGGCTCCGACGCCGCTGGTGGACCCCTTGACCGAGAGCGTGGTCACCTCGGCCGAGCCCTTGAACACGCTCACTCCGGGCTGCAGCGTGGTCGAGGTGTCATCGGTGGTGCCGATGATCTGGATCCCAGCGGAGCTGATCTCCACTCGCGGACCAGCGGGATCACCGGGCGTGCGCAGGGAGGCGTTGATCACCACCCCGTTCAGGAACGAGCCGCCGGTGATGTTGTCGGCCGGGATGTGGCCGTACTCGTTTCCCGGCCAGGGCGGCAGGTTGGGATCGACCGGCAGCCAGTTCGTCCCGTCGTAGACGTTCTGCACCCAGGCGTTGGGGTCGGAGTTGTTGAACCAGGTGTCTCCGGGCTTCAGCACGGTGTCGTCATCGGACTCGGGTGGCACATCCCCGACGAAGGTCAGATGACCTGCGACACCACCCGCGACATCGGTCCAGGTGTCGGCCTCGTCACTCCAGATCAACAGGGTGGAGGTGCTCTTCTGGAAGATCAGCTGCCCCGGGTAGGCAGCGTCCATCAGCTCCCTGTCGTCCACCATCTGCACGTAGGTGGACTCGATCGGAGTGCGCTGACCGAGGCGAGGAGATTGCGCCTGGTCGTACACCATGGCCGAATGCTAGCCGTGTGATTCTCAGTGGGGCAGGATCAAGGCGTAGCTGGAGAACCCGGTCGAGGCCGTGCCCGCCGGACCCTGGGCACCCTGCGAACCGGTCTGGCCCTGCACACCCTGGATGCCCTGAGACCCGGTGTCACCCTTCGGGCCGGCTCCCATCCGAGTACAGGTCCAGGCTCCGGTCGCGACCGAGGTGGCAGCCGCGCTGCGCGCGTAGACGTTCACCGTCTGCGGAGCAGCCAGCACCCCGGACTTGATCCGGATCGGGAAGGACAGGTCCACGTAGAAGGTGGAGCCGGCCACGGACTGACGCGAGGTGCGCGCGATCGTGGTGCCACCGGAGTTGTAGGCCACCCACAGCTCGCGCAGCCCGGCGGTGGCATCACCGAACCCCACGTAGACGCACATCAGGTAGTCGCCCTCGGTGGTCAGGTTGCAGTTCACGCCACCGGAGAAGACGCTCATGTCGTCGTAGGTGACCGAGCCGAAGGTGAGCTGGGTGTCGGTGTTCGCGGTCAACGGGTTGGTGGTGGAGATCGAGCACCGGGCCTGCATCTGAGTGATCGTGCCGACCGGACCGGGATCGCCCTGCGGTCCCTGCGGACCCTGTGGGCCGTCGGCCCCGGTCAGGCCCATCGGCCCCTGTGGCCCGATTCCCTGAATCAGTCCAGTTCGTACCTGGATGCTTCCACCGTTGACGAGGCGGACG
>Ga0126377_10004288_pt1 | contig 10342 bp, 5 predicted proteins | sample PanSoiMetPlot_22_FD_92647 | JGI IMG/M metagenome (GOLD analysis project Ga0126377, IMG submission 92647) | Tropical forest soil microbial communities from Panama - MetaG Plot_22 | ecosystem: Environmental > Terrestrial > Soil > Tropical forest > Bulk soil | place: Panama | collected 2016-02-17 | reverse complement strand
CTGCCCGCGGCTGCCAGCGCATCGAAGCCGGCGAGCGGCCCGGGCGCTCGCCTGCGGCACGGCAACCCCGCGTGGCGGCTGCCGGTGCTAGCGGCCGGGACGAAGCGCACACTCAGGGCCACGTTGCGGCTCAAGGGCGCCACTGCGGGCCTCAAGCGCTTCGTGGCCGTGGCCGTGGCGGGCAACGCGGGGCTCGGCAGCGCGCGCGCAGACACGCGGATGCGCCGGTAGGCACCCGACGGACAGTCGGTCACCGGCGCGGCGCTCGACGACGCGCGCGGAGCGGGCCCGGCCGCGTTGTCGGGCCGCGCTGACCGCGGAGCCCTTGCCGGCCTCGGTGCGCCAGTGCATCCCGGTCTGAGGCCGAAGTCGGCGAAGGGTGCCGCGAGTGCGGCACCCTTCGTTGCCGGCGCTTCTGGGCCGACCGCGCCGTCAGCCCGTGACGCCGCCGCCGGACCCGGTACTGCCACCGGTCCCGCCGCGGCCACCCGATCCGCCGCCACCCGACCCGCCGCCGCCACCGGACCCGCCGCCACCGGAACCACCACCGTTGTTGTCACCGCCGCCGCCGGAACTCGCGCGCGGGGTGAACTTGATCAACTCCCAGCCCGGGACGCCACGCGCCCCCGAAGAAGCCTGCGCCGCGCGTGCTCCTCCGGAAGCCGCTGCCGGGTAGTTCCAGCCGCTCTGGGTGGTCACCCACAGGAACTTGCCGTCGTCGTCCTCGCTCAGGACGTTCCGCGAGCCGTACTGACTGATGTTGCCGAAGCCGGTTTCGGTGAGTGCCTTCGCCGGCCCGCCCTTCTTGTCGAAGTACCAGACGTCGAAGCCGTCCTTGTATTCAGGCTGCGACGCGTACAGGCGCCCGGCCGCCGCGAGTTCCGCTGGCCCCCCGAGCCGTACGTTGAGGTTAAATAGCCAGTTGAAGAGGTGTGTGGCCGGGTCGAAGATGTATTTCCTACCTGGCCCGGAGTCATCGAACGTGCCAAAGTACACCCGGTCGCGATATCGGAAGACGTTCCAGCCGCTGTAGGTGATGTTCCGGTTGCCGACCCGGGCGGACCGAACATGGGCTTCTTGTTCAGCTTGTTGTTCCGCTCAGTGAACGTATTGGTTTGCGCGTCGTACGTCCAGTACTTCTGCTGCCCGTACAAGAGCTGGAACTCGGGATGTCCGCTGGCCAGATTCCGCAGCCCATGGCACGGTTGGGCGATGTGTCGGGGATGCATCCCTGCGAGCCGCGAGCCGGTCTCACCTCTCCGAACAGCCCCGGCTCGCCGGGGTGCTCCTTCGGAGGGAGCGGGCGGCACGGTCAGCGAGGGTTGGGCCGAAAGGCACAACACGACCGAGGTGATTGTGCAGAAACAAACCGGTAGATTGGTATACTTATGCCTACCTCGCCGGCGTCTGGGGGGTAGTGACGGCGAGGCCTGACCACGGTGGGGCGTGGTCCATGTGGACGTCCCGGGGCGAGTCGCCGCAGGGCCCTGGGACCACCATGCGAGCCGGAGCGGTCTGCTGAACCGTTCCGGCTCGCATGACCCCCCGGTCGAACGGCGAGCCTAAACGCTCGCGGCGCGTCCCTGGGCGCGCACGCGATCGTGGCCGTCGATTGCCGCCACGGTTAAGCGCAGTGCTCCGCTCGTCCCGGCGACCGAGACGACCATCGCCGGCACGTGCACGCGACGCGTGTGCGTCCGGACGCGCGCGCTGAGCGAGCAGCCGAGGGCGCCGTTCTTGGGTCCCGCGCAGAGCTTGAGCCACCATGTTCCGGGCGGCAGTGAGAGCCCGCTGGGCGCGAGGCGCACACGGCGCCCGCGGCCGGCGATCGACACGGTCGCGGTCAGCCTTCCGGCCGACCGCCGCGCGCGATCGCGAAGCGCGATATGCACGGTGATGCGCTTGCGCGCCTTCGCCTTGGCCTTAGCGGTTTTGCTCGGACCGGCGCTCACGCTCGGCGCCGGCGTCGAAGCGCCGTTGCCCGTCGGCGGCGCGCCGTGGGCCGTCGGCTGCGCGGTCGCCGGAGCGCCCGTTGCGGTCCCCGGCGCAGCGCTCCCCGAGCCGCTCGCGTCCCGGCCCGCCTGGGAGGTCGGCAGGAGGTCCAGGATGGTCAGAAAGGCGGGCTGCACGATCGTGACCGGCCCCCAGAGCCCGCACTTATGGTCCAGGTTGAATCCGGTGGCGCTGATCGGCCCGATCGTGTTCTCGCTGGGCGCGAGGTTCATGATCTGGCTGAACAGCGGGCGGTAGCTGGGCCATGAGGGCAGGCCCGAGCCGTTCGGGTTGCCCGTCCGCGCGAAGTTCGCCCAGTAGCCCTGCATGCGATGCGAGAGCGTCACCTGGGCCGGGGTCATGTTGACGTACGCCGCGCCGCCGGCGCCGAAGATCCCACGACCGAAGACGTATTGGATCTCGGCCGTGTGGGCGGAGCGCAACGGCGCGTTCGGACTGGGGATCAAGGACGGAGGACTTGGATCGTTGAACTCATAGGCGTACGTCGGCAGCCCTGCAGCCGACGTGAGCTCGTCGCCGAGCGTCGCCGCACACGCGAAGACGACATCGGTCAGGATCGCGCCGTAGGCGAGGTGCGCCGGCGCCTGGTACGGGTCATAGCCCGCGGGCGTCGGATAGTTGCGCAGCGGATACAGGCCGACGAGCAGGTCGGCGGCGATCCCGGACCCGATGGGCAGGAACTCGTCGAGAACCGTCGCGAGCTCGGATTTGTAGGTGTCTGCGTTCAGCTCTCGGCCCGCATTTTCGACCTCGAGCACCGAGAACAGGGTGCCCTCATCGTGATTGGATCCGATCAGCAGCGGCACGCGGTTGGCGTGTCCCGTCGCGATCGCCTGCCTCGGCGTCATCGGCAGGTAGTGACCGTCAACGCTGGGGAAGAACGTCGCCTTTGACACGAGCGACGCATCGTCGTTGCCCTGCCCGGTGGCATTCACCAGCTGCTCGGTGGACTTACCGCGCATGCAGGCCACCACCGCGGCCGCCGAGCCCCTGCACCCGAGCGCGGCCCGCGCCGCGAAGCGCGTGGACCTCGTCTCCATGTCGACTCCCGCGAGCGCGGCGGCCGTCCCAGCGCAGGGGCCGCTCTCCGCGATGGCCCGCTGGAACAGCCCGGCCGAGCCCGGCGCCGCGAGGTGGTCACACACGCTGAACGAGCCGGCCGACTCGCCCGCGATCGTCACGTTGCCCGGATCGCCGCCGAAGCCGCCGATGTTCGCCTTCACCCACCGCAGCGCCTGCTGCTGGTCCATGAGGCCGTAGTTGCCGGTGCTGTGGTAGGCACTCTCGTCCTTGAGCCCCGGCAGCGCGAGCCAGCCGAAGGGGCCCAGCCGGTAGTTGATGGTGACCACGATCACGTTCTGGCGCTCGACCAGCTCGGTCGGGTCATAATCGCTGCCGGCCCCGATCAGCCAGGCACCGCCGTGAAACCAGACGATGACCGGGAGGTTGCTGCCGCCCGACGGCGTGTACACGTTGAGGTACAGGCAGTCCTCGTTCGTGCTGCCGGACGGGTTGATCGCATCGACGTTCTGCGGACAGCGAGGGCCGAAGCTCGTCGCGTCGCGCACGCCGCTCCACGATGCGGGAGCTTGCGGCGGCTTCCAGCGCCGGTCACCGATGGGGGGCGCGGCGAAGGGGATGCCGAGGAAGGCTCGGTGGCCGGCGGTTACCTGGCCCTGGAGCTCGCCGTATTGGGTGCCGACGACGGCCGAGGCGGCCATCGCGGGCGCGGATACTGCGAGCAACAGGCACACCACGCCGCCCAGCACGACGGCCAACGATCGCGCACGACTGCAACGCAACGTCATCTCTCTCCTCCTGCCCCGCGTCGCGCTCCGCGCAGCGACGCCGGTCCTCACTCGTCAGGACAGATCTCGGTCAACCCACCGCATGGTCGGCACGCCGCGACCGCCGGCGTCGTGCCGCGCGTGTGCGAAATGCGCCCGCCTCCTGCCTCTCCTCCTCATCTTGAGAAACGTTCAACGAGGCTCGGACAAACATACCGGCGACGCGGGATGTTTGTCCAGCACCGGCGCGGCCGGAGAGCGGTCACCGATCGAGGAGCTGCAGCTCCCGCGCGCGCTGCACGGCTTCGCTGCGGCGGTGGGAGCCGAGCTTGCTGTAGATCGCTTTGAGGTGTGATCTGACGGTGTTGGGCGAGACGATCAGCTCGGCCGCGATCTCGCGCGCGGAGAGCATCGTGGGCAGATATCGGAGGACCTCGAGCTCGCGTTCGGTGAGCAGGTCGAGGCGGCCGTTGCCGGCTGAACGCGCGTCGGAGTGCGCATCGAGCACGGCGAGAGCCCGTTCGACGAGCTCCCGATAATCCGTCCCCTGCTCAAGTTGCCGCTGGAGCAGGGGGCGCAGCTCGAGCCCGTAGACGACAAGCGGGCGCGCCGCTGCGCCCGGGCCGAGGATGTCGATCGCCCGGGCGAGGGCCTGGTCGGCACCAAACGGGTCGTGCTGGGCGTCGTGGGCGAGCGCTTCGACAACCCAGCCCATCGCGGGTATGTGTGCCATCTGGCGATGGTTGTCCTGGAGTGCGGGAGCGAGCGTGGCTCGTGCGGCAGCCGGATCGCCTTGGGCAAGGTGAAGGTGGGCGTGCTCGATGAGGATGCCGGCGGTGGCCGCGCGGGCGTCCGGGGGACCGAGAACCTCGCGCGCCGACTCGAGCCGGCCGAGCGAGATCAGCAGCCGTGCCTCAAGCGGCTGCACGTCGGCAAGGTAGGGGTGGCCGCCGCGCTGTCGTGCACCCTCGCGAGTGGCCCGTGCCTCATCGAGCGCGTCCTCGAGTTCCCCGCGAGCCTCGAGCATCGCGCTCCGCAGGGAACCTCCCACCAGCGAATACAGCGACCGGCGGCCCCGGCCGAGTGCCCGTTTGGCCTGCTGAAGCTGTCGCTCGGCCTCGTCGAGATCGAGCCTTTGAATCGCGGCGAGGGCGCACGTCTGGAGCGCCGGGACCACCGGCCAGGTGTTCATCCAACCCCGGCGCTGGGCAATCGCTATCGCCTGGTTGGCGCGACGGGGCTTGTGCCCAACGTCGCCAACGAAATCGACCATCAGCGCAAGGTGGCTGGCCGCCACGAGTGCTGGCCAGTCCGACTCGCCGTGCCGCGCGGCCGCGAGCGCGCGCTTGAGCGTGCGCACGGCGATTCCGAGGTCACCCATCCACAGCGCCGCGATGCCGGCGTTCGCCAGGGCGAAGGCGCGCAGCTCGGGATCCGCCGACTCGTTGCGCTGATCATCGCTCTCCAGCAGCTCCTCGGCCAGCGAGATCGTGAGCGGAAGATCGAGATCGAGGCGCGCGAGCTGGAGCTTGACCAGGACGACCATGCGCTGGAAGGACCCGCGACGGTCGCCGACGCCGCGCGCCTCGGCTGCGAGCGCTCGCGTCAGGCACGTCTCGGCCGCTGCCCGGTCGCCGCGTTCGAGGAGCAGCGCCGCCAGCGCCAGGGCCAGCTCGGGGTGGCGGTCCTGCTGCTCGGGCGGCAGCGCTCCCGCCAGCGGCGCCACCGCCTCGATGCGCCCACCGAGGATCATCGCAACGCCCTGCTCGGCAACGAGGCGCGCGGCGAGCGGCCAGGCGCGACCCGCGACCGCGTGCCATAGCGCCATCGCGTCGTCGCCGCGTGCGGCCAGGACCTCGGCCGCGCGGTTGTGGAGCGCCGCGACCTGCTCAGGCTGTTCCAGTCCTAGCCGGGCGCGCAGAAACTCGGCGAACAGCCCGTGATATCGGTACCAGTGCGCACGATCGTCGATCGCGGCGACCGGCACGCCGGAATGCTCGAGCCCCGCCAGCGTCGCTTGGCCGCCACCGGACCGGCCGCTGAGCGCATCGGCCAGCTCACCGTCGAGGGTGTCCACGACCGACGTGCGCAGCAGGAACTCCCGCACCTCGGCGGGTTGGCGGCTCAATACTTCCGAGACCAGGTAATCGTTGACCGCGACGTGCTCGCCCGTGAACTCGTCGAGAAAGACGGCCTGATCGGCACGCGAGCGAAGCGACACCGCGGCCAGCTTGATCGCCGCCGGCCAGCCCTCGGTCTTCGCCCACAGACGCCGCACGCCTTCGCCACCCAGCCGCGCGCCGGCGCTCTCCAGCACCGTCCCCGTCTCGCCGGCCGTGAACGCGAGCTCGGCCGCATGCAGTTGCGTCACCTCGCCCGCCACTGTCAACCGCCCCAACCTCACCGGCGGATCCACGCGCGAGGCGAGCACCAGCCGCAAGCCCTGCACGGGACGACGCACGAGGTCCTCCAGCGCCGGCGAGACCGCAGCCGACACCTCATGGAAGTCGTCGAGCACCAATACGACCGGCCGCTCGCGTTCTGCCAGCGCGGCCAGCAGCGCCGGCACGTACCCGTCCACCCCCGCGCGGGCAGGAACCTCCAGCGACGCCACCGGCTCCCCGACCCCCGCCGCCTGCAGCGCGCGTGACACGAGCACCCAGAACCGCCGGCGGTCGTTGTCGGCGGCGTCCAAAGACACCCACGCGACGGGGCCCGGCGCCCGGCCTGAACGCGCCCATGTGCACAACAACACGGTCTTCCCGGCCCCTGCGCCGGCCACGAGCAACGTCAGCGGGCTACCGACTGCAACGTCGAGTCGGGCGAAAAGGCGCGGCCGAGCCACCACCGCTTGCGGCTCGCGCGGCACGATGACCTTGGCCGCGAGCGCGCCGCCCACACGCCGAACCGATGTGACCTCTCCAGCCATCCCACCACCCAGAAACGCTGTCGACCGACCCGAGGCGGCCCTAGCGGCGGGGGTCCGCTGCACGGACGCGCGACCCGGAAGCCGACGGGCGCGCCGGAAGCCTACAGAGCGCAGCTGCGCCAATCGAGTCCGGATGCCTGGCTGCACCGCCCACGCACCCGTACCGGCTGGCTCCGCCCGCGCGCGAAGACCACACGGATTGTGGGAGGTCAGGCACCCTCGGTGTCGCTAGCCTCGTGCTGTGCGGGCGGCGACATATGAGATTCATCTGCGCGGACGGCTGAGTCCGGCCGTGCGGGCAAGCTTCCCCGGGCTGTCCAGCAGCGAGCGGCCGGTCGAGACCGTGCTGTACGGGCGAATCCGCGACGACGCCGAGCTGCACGCCGTGCTCGAGCGGATCCAGTCGCTGGGTCTCGATCTGCTGGACCTCCATCGTGCACCTGACCCGCGCGAGGCCCAGGGTGAGCAGACCGGCAGTGCGTCGGGCCGCCTGATGCGCGGGCCGCCGGGCTGAGTCTCGGCGTTTCGGCCGCTCGCGGAGCCGGACTCGTTCATGTGATCGGGGCGCCGGCGCCGGGCGAGGCGGCTGTGGCTCCTCACGGCGGGTGATCGCAGGAACGGTTCCGGGCCGGTGCCCGCGTGATCGGCGTCGCCGGCTCGGGGCGGTCGTCTGGGGGGCGTGTCCGGTGCCGTCCGCGTGCCCGTCGTCGCAGCGGGGGAGCGGCAGATTTCACCCAATCTATGTCATGCGAGCCCGCCCCACCGGGCGTAGGGTGGGCGCGTTCCGCCCGCCTGCGTCGAGGGTGCCCGCGCGGGCACCGTCGACCTTCGGAGGAGGTCAGCCACCCATGTCGGCTCGTCCCACACGCCGCCACCGTCGGCCGGTGCTGTTCGCGGCCGCCCTGCTGCTGTTGCTCATGCTCGCCCCGGCCGCGCCCGCGCAGTACTCCGGCCCGGCGCCGATCCTCAAGCAGCAGACGATCTACAACGCCTACCCGGACGCGTGCTTCGGGCCCAGTCCGGGCAACCACAGTCCGAATCCGCCGCCCTGCCCTGCCGGCATGACGCCGAAGTACAACATGGACTACGCCTTCGGCTTCACGCAGTACGGCACCTACGGGTACTTCGGCAGCGGCCAGAACATCCCGTGCAACATCTTCTATTGGGGCGTGCTGCAGCCGTGGTCGGACGACAGCGCGGTGTGTGAGTACGGCAAGGGCGTGACCGGCGAGACGCTCGGCCCGACGGCGGGCGACACGAGTCCGACCCACATGTTCCGGATCGATTCGACGACCGACACGGTTCAGGAGATCACGCCGAAGCTGTCGGACTTCCCCGGTGACCCGGCGATGCAGGCGAAGGTCGCCACCGCGCTGGACTATCTGAGCCGTATGAACCCTGGCACGCGAGCCGCCGCCGCAGGGCCTCCGGGCAGCAACGTCGTCATGTACTTCGGGGGCCTGATCAACAACGTCAAGGGCGATCCTGCGTTCGGGCGGACGAACTCGCTCGCGGCCATCGCGGTGGATGCCACGACGGGCAAGCTGCTCGATGTGGTGAACCTGACGACGGTGATCGGCATGCGGGTCGGTACGGTCCTCAACGGTCACACTTACGTCGCGGCCCGCACGCCGTCGAACATCCCCGGCGTCTCGGGCGGCGGGGTGGTCATGAAATGGCTCGGCTCGTACGCTGCCCCGTTCAGCGGCGGCCCGCAGAACAACGGGTTCGAGACCATCCTGGTGCTGAACAACCACGAGGGCACGAAGAACGACCCCAACCACATCGGGACCTTCACGGACGCCAACGGCGGCGATCACCTGGTGCTCGCGGGCATCAACAACATCAATGGCGACCCGACCAAGGTCTGCCCAGGCTCGTACGTCACCGACGGGCAGGGCTCGAAGGTCTGGATCAGCCCGGTCGTTCCGAAGACCGGCGATGGGCTGACCGCCGCCAGCGACCCCGGGTGGCACTCGATCTTCGCCTACAAGCAGTACGACCCCGACCCCATCCGCGGGCTGTCGCAGTACTTCGGATACCTGTACCAATTCGACGGCCAGCTCGTGGTCGGCACGTACGCCACGCCGCCGCTGACCACGTTCACCGAGTGGTGCCATTACAACGGGTTCAACGCGAGCACGTATCCGGTGCCCACGATCCCGGCCAACTTCCGGACCAAGCTGCGCGACTTTGCGAACGCCGAGCACGCGGTCTCGGTGTTCGCGATCAAGAACCCGGACAACATCGGCGGCAAGCAGTCGGTCCGTCTGCTCTACGGCGATAAGAAGCTTCCCGTCTTTGACGGCAAGACATGGAAGTACAAGACCAACCTGCTGGGCCAGACCCCCAAGTTCGGCCGGTCCGGCTTCGGCAACGCGCTCAACATGTACAACTGGACGTGGGCGGTGATGCAGAACAAGCTCTACATGGGCACGTTCGACGCCTCGATCCCGGGGAACGTCTTCACCCCGGCGGTGGCGCAGATCATCCACCTCACCGATAGGCAGGAGCAGTTCATGAACCTGATCATGGACTTCGCGAACAAGGTCCGAAAGGAGCAGGGCGGCGACCTCGTCCGCCTCGACAACCTCAGCCGGCCGGGGGCGCTGGAGGACATCCACGGCTACGGGAACCAGTTCCACTACGGGACCCGGTCGCTGTTCGTCTTCGGCAACAAGATGTATGCCGGGGGGTCAGGGGCCTACAACCGCAAGGCGGCGTTCTCGATCGTGAAGCTGACGGCGCAGCCGCAGCCCGTCGGGCCGGTCGTCCGGCGCGCTGTGGGCGAGCGCGTGATGGAGGTGGCGATGACGGTTGCGCGCGCGGGGCTGGGCGCTGTGCCTGCCCAGGCGTCCTCGAGCACCGTCCGTGCCGGCGAGCGGGTCAACTTCCGCGTGCGGCTGAAGAACAACGGCCCGCTCCCGGCGACGAGGTCGCGGGTGTGCGTGCGCTTGCCGCGTGGGTTCAGCCTCGGCTCGAACCCCGGGGCCGTCGTGCGTAACCGCGAGGTGTGCGTGACGGTCGGCACCGTCAAGGCGCGCGGGTCGCGCACGGTGGTGATCCACGCGACGGCGCCGGCGTCGGGCGAGACGGCGGCGGCTGTGGCCAACGGCAGCGGCAGCGAGCTGACCGGCGACCCCGCGTGCGACAGTGCCACCGGCCAGTCGGGCCCGGGGGCGCTCGGCGAGATCGCGTCGGCCGGCGGCCGCGCCGCTCAGGCCACGTCGACCGACCCGTGCCCGGACCTCGCGACGGTAAGCGCCGCCGACCAGAACGCGATGCTCAACGACTTCCGGGTGTTCGCCAAGCCCAAGGCCGTGGGGGTGCGCGTGGCCGCGGCCCGGACCGGCGGCGTCACCGGCTAGCGGCGCCGACGAGCACTTGGCTCGGGCCGCCGGGGCTTCCCTCGGCGGCCCGAGCCTGCGCGTCAGATCGCGCGACCCGCGGGCCAGTAGCGGTCGCGCAGCTTGCGCTTGAAGAGCTTGCCCGACTCCTCGCGCGGCAGCTCGTCGGCGAACGCGACGAACCGCGGGACCTTGAAGCCCGCCAACCGCTCGCGCACGTACCCCGTGACGGCCTCAGCGTCGAGCTCTGAGCCGGCACCTTTTTG
>Ga0126377_10004287_pt1 | contig 10343 bp, 11 predicted proteins | sample PanSoiMetPlot_22_FD_92647 | JGI IMG/M metagenome (GOLD analysis project Ga0126377, IMG submission 92647) | Tropical forest soil microbial communities from Panama - MetaG Plot_22 | ecosystem: Environmental > Terrestrial > Soil > Tropical forest > Bulk soil | place: Panama | collected 2016-02-17 | reverse complement strand
CGTCGTCGTCGATGTGCTCGAGCACGTCGAACGCGACGAGCAGGTCGAACGACTCCGGCGGCAGGGGCAGGTCGCGCGCGTCGGCCTGGATCGCGTTGAGGCCGCGGCCACGGGCGATCTCAACGCCCTCCGGTAGGTACTCGGTGGCGAGCACGTCCCACCCGTGCTCGGCCAGGGTCCGGCAATTCCCGCCGCCCGAGGCGCCGATCTCGATAGCGCGTCCCGGCGTGCCCAGCTTTCGCAATTCTCTCGCGATGATCGCCCGGCGTTCGCGATACCACCAGTGCTTGTCCTCCGCGGTCGTAAAGGCGGTCAGGAGTGCCCCGTCCATCCCCGGATCCTCCGTTGGTCGCGGTCGATCCCGGACGCCCCGTGATCAGGACGCCCGCGGGCCCCAGCGTACGAGTGGACCTCACCGAGGATATGTCCAATGCGGAAATTGTCCATGCAGAGCCGGCAGCCAATGTCGATTACCCGGACCGTCGACGTCCAAAAGTGAATTGATGACGAACTCGGGGCAACGAATTGTCATCCGGAATCGGTGGTGGCGGTGAAATACGGCCCCGCGGCGGCGGACGGCGCCGCGGTCTCCCCGAGCGCCGCGGCGCGAGCGGTCAGCGCCGCGCCCACAATAGGGCCATGGCCGACCTGCCGGGATTGACGCTGTACCAGCGGTTGATGGGATGGCACGCCGTCGACATGCGCCGGGCGCTGTCCGTTGTCGGGGTCGGGTTGATCGCCGCGCTGGCCCTCGTGCACTTCACCGGCTGGATCGTGGCGACGATCGTCGGCTGGGACGCGGCCGCCGCCATGTTCCTGCTCGCCACGTGGCCGATCATCGCCCGGGCGGACGGCGCGCAGACCCGCCATCTGGCCGCCCGGGAGGACGACACCCGCGGCAGCGCCGCGTTCCTGCTGCTCAGCGCGAGCACCGCGAGCCTGCTGGGGGTCGGTGCGCTGCTGCACCTGGCCGGCCGGCACGGTGGGACGACCCGCTCGCTGTACATCTTCGTCGCCGTGCTCACCGTCGTGCTGTCCTGGACGCTGATCAACACCACCTTCACCCTGCGGTACGCCCACCTCCAGTTCGGCCGGGCCGCGGCGGCCGTAGAGTTCGACGGCGTCGAGTCGGCCGAGCCACCGGCCCGGTACCGGGACTTCGCCTACCTCGCCTTCACCATCGGCATGACGTACCAGGTCTCCGACACCACACTGCGGGGCACCACGATGCGCCGCGAGGTGCTCGCGCACGCGCTTCTGTCGTACCTGTTCGGCGTCGTCATCGTGGCCGGTGTGATCAACCTGATCGGCGGCCTGGTGCGGTAGCCGGCGTGCCCGCCGCACGCCGGTGGCTCACGGCCCACCGGTGGTTGGCGCTACCGGCACGTTGTCGTATTCAATTGGCGCCACCCGTACCGCGGGCTGCCACCACGCCCGCCCGACGACAACCTCCTCGAGCCCACGTATCCGCTGACCCAGCCATGCCGGCGCGGGCGTCCGCTCGACCGCGAAGCGGATGTCCTCGGCGAGGAACGCCGCGTGCCGCAGTTCGCACGCGGCCCGTAGCGCCCGCGGCTCGGTCGCGGTCATGGCGACGATGGCGCTCAGCACGATGTCGATGTGCTGCCCGCTGGTGAGCGCGAGCAGCACCCAGTCGTCGGCGGGTTCGCCGAACCGGGCCCGTTCGAAGTCGAGCAGCGCGGTGACAGAGCGCTCGTGGACGAGCCAGTTGCCCCAGTCGCAGTCCGCGTGGACCGGCACGTCGGCCCGTACGCGTTCCGGTCCGCCGTCGGCGATGGCGGCAAGGCCGTCGGTCAGCCGGCGGGGAAGGAATGCGGCAATGCGATCGGCCTCGGCGAGGAGCGCATCGCGGCCGTTGAACCCCTCGAAGACCGGCGACTCCCGCAGTGTCCGCTCAGCAACGCCCGCGGGCGTCCACGCGTGCAGTTCCGTGAGCCGCGCGACGGCCTGCTCGATCAGGTGCTGTGCCGCGCCGGCGTCGAGGTCCGGCAGGCCCACGCCGGGAGAGGCGCCGGGCACCCGGGTGAAAAGGCCGTACCGGACCTCGCCGTGACCGACCTGCCGGCGCCCGCTTGCGAGCAACGGCGCTCCGAGGCCGGGCGGCAGGTGGGAGGCCAGGGTGGTCTCGCGGTCCAGGCGGTCGTGGGCGGCGGCGTGGGCGAGCTTCACGACGACGTCGACGCCGAGGTACACGTACTGGGAGAGGCTGGCGGCGGCGGTCAGCGGGCCCGGGTCGTGGCCGAGCACGTCGGCCGCGATCGCGTGGGCGGCCTCGCGACCCCGGTCCAGATCCTCGTTGGTCGCCTCGATACGGCGGGGTAGCGGCTGAGCGTCAGTCATCGGAGTCGGCCCGGTCCATCGAGTCCCCTTCGAGATGGGCACTTCAGTGGGCACATGCTAGGGCGCCGAGGGGTTCGCAGGGTCGGTCACGAATGGGCACAACGGCCTGAGTGGGACCCTGGGTGACTGAGCAACGTTCCGCGTAGGGACCCACGCGGAGGGCCTTCAATTGATGCTGGTGTCGATACCAGGAGCCATGACGGTGCCACCTCAGTTGCGGGTGGCAAGGCTGTCCGTGTGATCTGCGTCACTCGGAGGTAGAGCGCGCGCAGTCGCACTCCACGACGGCGGAGCCCAGGAGGGTGACACTGCCGTCGGGGAGCGCGACGGTCAGGTCGAGGTGCGCCAGGTCGTCCTCGACCCGGGTGACCACACCCGAGCAGACCGGCGTCGCGTTGACCGGGGTGATCGCCGTGAAGCGGACCTCGTACGACCGGATCCGCTCCTGCGGCACCCAGTCCGTGAGCAGCCGGCCGAGGTAGGCCATGCCCAGCATCCCGTGCGCGAACACGTCGGGTATGCCGACCTCCCGGCAGGCGTCGATGTCGATGTGCACCGGGTTGTGGTCGCCCGACGCGCCGGCGTAGAGCGCCAGCACCGTACGGCTGACCCGCGGCGCCTCCAGGGCCACCGTGTCCCCGACCTTCACCGGCCACCTCCGGTCCCGGCACCCGGCAGGTCACGGACCACCAGCGTGCTCACCATCGTCGCCACCGGCTCGCCGTCGCGGGTCACCTCCGTCGTACGCACCACGAACGTTAGCGCCCCGCCCTTCTTCTCGTACACGTCGGACACCTCGCTCACGAACGTCAGCCGGTCCCCGGCGTACGCCATCGCGTGGTACTCGAACGACTGCCCGGCGTGCAGCAGCGAGCGCAGGTCGACGCCGAGCGCGTCGGCGATCCCCCACGGCGCCGGGTTCTCCATCTCCAGGCAGAACAGGAACGTCGGGGGCACCGGCAGGTCGCGGTGCCCGGCCCGGCGGGCGGCCTCCAGGTCGCGGTAGACCGGATCGGCCTGCCCGGTCGCCTTCGCGAAGAACCGCAGCCGGCCGCGCTCGACGTCCACCGAGTGGGGCTCCGACCGGCGGCCGACGACCGACCTGTCCACGTTCACCGCAGCACCGTCGAAGTCCCGCCCATCACGCCATCATCGCCTACCGCTCCACCCGGTGCCGGCTGGCCGGTGCCTCACCGCTTCATCAGCGCGAACACGCCCCAACCGAAATGTTCCCGCTGGTAGGTGACGTAGTCGAGCGGCGCCTTCGACAGCTCCTCGCGGAACTTCGGCGCGAGCTCGTCGTCCGGGTTGGCATCCAGCCAGACGCGTACCGTCCGCCACTGCGCGGCGACGTACCGGTCCCAGGTGTCCTGGTCGGCCAGCACCATCTCGACCAGGTCCCAGCCCAGGTCGCCGAACGAGGCGACGAGGCCGGGAAGCGGAAGGAAGTCGTCCTTCGACGACGCGAAGCAGGCCTTCACGGTGCGCTCGTCCGGCGGGTCCAGGCGCCAGTACGGCTCGCCGATCAGCACCGTGCCACCCGGCCGAAGGCTGCGTTCGAGCAGCTCGATGGTGCCGGCGACACCACCGCCGATCCACGTCGCCCCGACGCAGGCCGCGACGTCGACGGGCGGGTCGGCGACGTACCCCGACGCGTTGGCGTGCACGAACGCGACGCGGTCCGCGACGCCCAGTTCCTTCGCGCGGGCGCGCGAGGCCTCCACGAAGTAGCTGCTGATGTCCACGCCGGTACCGGTGATCGCATGGTCACGTGCCCAGGTCGCGAGCATCTCGCCGCTGCCGCAGGCGAGGTCGAGCACCGAGGTGCCCGCCGGCATCCGCAGCGCCGCCCCGAGCGTCGCCAGCTTGACGTCGTCGAACGGGTCGTGGATGCGGTGGTGCTGCTCGCGGATCACGAACGGACGGGGAAGATCTACATCAGCCATCCGTCATGCCTATCGGTGCCGGTGTCGGTCTGTCGACGCAATTTCACAGCACGGCGACCGGGGCCACCGGACTGCCGACGGCGCCCACCAATGGCAGCGCCGCGAGGACGAACAGGAACGTCGCCCGCCCGCACGCGGCCAGCCCGTCGAGGTCCATCAGCTCCGACAGGTAGACGCCGTGGTCACGCAGGAGCCCGACGTGCAGCGGCATCTGGTCGTCCGGGTCGCCCGAGGGCCACGCCTCGACGCCGACGTTGTCCGCCCCGACGAGCACCACGTCCCGCTCCGCGAGCCACCCGGCGCACGCGCCGTCCAGACCCGGCCACGCCCGCGCGTCGGCGCGGCCGGCGACCGCCTCCGCCAGCCAACCGGTACGCACCAGCAGCGCGTCGCCGGGTTCCAGCGCCACCTCCCGCCGCTCGAGCAGCCGCTCCAGCTCACCGGCGGTGACCCGGTCGTCCGGGTCGCGGTACCCGCCGGGCGCGGCGTCCACGAACACGCCCCGGGTCACGATCGGCCGGATCTGGTGTACCCCGAGCTTGCGGGCGCCGCGGCTGGTCACGGCCGAGGCGGGGACGCCGTTGTACATCAGGCCGTCGCGCCAGATGTGCGACAGCGCGTCGACGTGGGTGGTGCCGTGCGTCGGCAGCGTGACGACGTCGTCGGCCCACCCGAACCCGCCCTGCTCCGCCAGCCCGCCCGCGTAGTCGCCGCCGTCGCGGGCCATGAAGTGCAGGGGTGCCGGGCGGCCGGCGACACCGAAGCCACGCCCCGCCACGATCGGCGCGGCGAGGGGCAGCACCGTCCCGTCGCGTACCGCCGCCATGCCCCGGCGCACCTGTTCGGGTCCGAGCAGGTTCAACGCGCCCAACTCGTCGTCGGCGCCCCAGCGCCCCCAGGTCCGCATGCCGCGCTCCGTCCTCCTCGATCCCGGTCACCTCGCCCGGACACGCGCCGGCCCGCGGACCGCACGTCCGCGGGCCGGATGCCGGCACCTACTCGGACAGGTGCGCGATGGCCTGCGCGGCCAGGAAATACTTGTTCGTACCCAGGTCCTTCACGGTCTTGATGTTGAAGGCCTTCAGCAGCAGATCGGCGTCGCCGTCCGAGACACCCTTCAGGGCGGAGACCGGCGCGCCGGCCAGCTCCTGGGCGCTCTTGCCGTGCCAGGCCTTGTCCAGCTTCGATTCGACTCCCTGCACGTCCCATCCCTCCAACGTCGCTACGGTCCCGTACCACCGGCCAGGGCCGGTAGCAGCAACTTGCCAGCCTGGTACGGCGGCCAAACCCGCGCAAGCCGCCGCACCGGCCCGACCTGGCTGCCGAACGTCCGGATCGTGGACCCGTCCGGGGGTCCTCCGCGTATCGGCCGGCGGCCGGTGCTAGGAAGAAGCCGCCGCGCAGGGCGGCGACGAGCCTGAAAGGGGCGACTTCATGACCGACTCCGGGTACCCGGTGGTCTTCATCCACGGCCTGTGGCTGCACGCCACGTCCTGGCAACCGTGGATCGACCTGTTCGAGCGGGCCGGATACCTGGCCAGCGCGCCCGGGTGGCCGGGCGTGCCGGAGACCGTCGCCGAGGCCCGCGAGAGCCTGGAGACCATCGCCAACCGGGGCATCGACGACGTCGTCGCGCACTACGCAGCCATCACCTCGACGTTCGACCGCAAGCCGGTGCTGGTCGGGCACTCGTTCGGCGGCATGATCGCGGAGAAGATGCTCGGCGAGGACATGGCGGCCGCGGCGATCGCGATCGACGCCGCCCAGATCAAGGGCGTGCTGCCGCTGCCGTTGTCGTCGCTGCGGGCGACGCTGCCGGTGTTCAAGAACCCGGCCAACCGGCACCGTGCCGTGCCGCTGACCGCCGAGCAGTTCCGCTTCAGCTTCGGCAACACCCTGACCCCGGCGGAGTCCGACGACCTGTGGGAGAAGTGGGCCATCCCCGCGCCGGGCAAGCCGCTGTTCGAGGCGGCCGGCGCGAACTTCAACCCGAACTCGGCCAGCAAGGTCGACACCCACAACAACGAGCGCGGACCGCTGCTGCTGGTCATGGGCGGCAAGGACAACACCGTCCCCGAGGTGATCACGAAGTCGACGTTCAAGCAGTACCGCCACTCGACGGCGGTCACCGAGCTGAAGGAGTTCGCGGACCGGGGCCACTCGCTGACCATAGACAGCGGCTGGCGCGAGGTCGCCGACGCATGCCTCGGGTGGCTGCGCGAGCAGGGATTCCCACCCGCCTGAACCGGCGGCCGACCGCGGGTACGGTACGGGTATGCCCGACGAACCGTCGCCGATCCAGCTGACGCCGATCGGGTACGTGGTCACCCGGTACGCGGAGGCCGCACACGCTCCGTCCCAGTCGAGCGAGAACCACCGGGAGACCGGCCGCGTGGTGCTGTACGAGCACTTCCGCGACGGGCTCGACGGACTCGACGCGTTCCCGTACGCGTGGCTGCTCACCTGGCTGCACGCGCAGCGCGACGAGCAGACGGTCGACCTGCGGGTGGTGCCGCGTGCCCTGGAGTCGACCGGGCAGACCCGTGGCGTGTTCGCGACCCGGTCGCCGCACCGCGTCAACCGCCTGGGCCTCAGCCTGGTCCGGGTGGTCCGTGTCGAGGGCAGCACCGTGCACTTCACCGGCGTCGACCTGGTCGACGGCACCCCGGTGCTGGACATCAAGCCCTGGTTCGCGAGCACGGACAGCCCGCCCGAGCACGGCGACCCGACCACCGGCTGAGGCGGGCTGCTCAGGGACGCTCGCCCACCCGTGCCACGGCGAGCAGGTGACCGCTCATGGCGGCCAACATGTCGTCGTCGCCCTCGGCGGCGCGGGCGGCCAGCAGTGCGGAGTCGTACAGCTCGTGTTCGCGGTCGGGACCGGCCGCGTCGAACGCCGTCCACAGCGGGCCCTCCACGCCGATGACGCCGACCCCGGCGAAGCCCGCCTCGACCACCTCGGCGCGCAGTTCGGCCGGGGTGTGGAAGAACGCGTCGGTGAACCCGAGCGAGGGGTCGTGCCGGCCGGTGCGCAGCACCGGGCGGAGCCGGTCGGCGACGTCCGGGGTCAGCCGGCCCGCCGACGCCCAGTCGAGCAGCGCCATGTAGCGGCCGATCGCGCCGGCGAGCAGCACCCCGCCCGGCCGCAGCACCCGGCGTGCCTCCCGGAGCGCCACCAGCCGGTCGCCGCGTTCCACCAGGTGGTAGAGCGGGCCGAGGAGCAGGACGGCGTCGGCGCCGCCGCCGGGCCGGTCGACGGCCCGCGCGTCGCCGACCGCCGCGGTGAAGCCGCCGTGCGCCAGCGCCGCGTCGACGTGCTCCGGGACCGGGTCGACCAGGTGTACGTCGTAGCCGCGCCCGGCCAGCCACCCGGCGTGGATGCCGGTGGCTCCCCCGATGTCGAGCACCCGCGCCGGCGCGGGCGGCAGGAACCTGACCATGAGCTCGCGGGTACGCACCAGCTCCAGCCGGCCGTGGCCCGAGCGCAGGAGCCGGGCGCCCTCGTCGACCTGGGCGTAGTGGCGAAGCATCGCCGCGTCGGCGGTGTGATCCCCGTGCACGGTACCGATCGTCGCCGCACCGCCGCGGGCTGGCAAGCCGTGGTCACGCCGGGCCGACGGCCGGATAGGGTGGACGGATCACCCACTCGCCGACGTGTACCCGCGGGAGGGCACGTGACCGATCCCGCCGCTGGCCGGCCGCAGGTTCTCCGGCCGTCGATCCTGACCGTCGACGACGACCCGGGCGTTTCCCGGGCCGTCGCCCGTGACCTCCGCCGTCGCTACGGCGAGACGTACCGGATCGTGCGGGCGGAATCCGGCGACCAGGCACTCGACGCGCTCCGCGAGATGAAGCTGCGCGGCGACACCGTCGCCGTGCTGCTGGCCGACTACCGGATGCCGCAGATGAGCGGCCTGGAGTTCCTCGAGTCGGCGATGGATCTCTACCCGGCGGCGCGCCGGTTGCTGCTCACCGCGTACGCCGACACCGGCGCCGCGATCGACGCGATCAACGTCGTCGACCTGGACTACTACCTGCTCAAGCCCTGGGACCCCCCGGAGGAGAAGCTGTACCCGGTGATCGACGCGCAGATCGAGGCGTGGCGCACCACCGACCGGCGGCCCGTGCCGGAGACGAAGGTCATCGGGCACCGCTGGTCGGCCCGCTCGGCCGAGGTACGCGAGTTCCTCGCCCGCAACCAGGTGCCGTACCGGTGGTACTCGTCCGAGTCGCCGGAGGGCCGGCGCCTGCTCGACGCGGCCGGCGCGGACTGGCAGAACCTGCCGCTGGTGGTCACCCCGGACGGCACGGTGCTGACCGCCCCGACCGACGGCGAGTTGGCCGGCCGGGTCGGCCTCGCCACCACCCCGTCGTCGGACTTCTACGACCTGGTGGTGATCGGCGGCGGTCCCGCCGGCCTCGGCGCCGCCGTGTACGGCGCCTCCGAGGGCCTGCGTACGGTGCTGGTCGAACGCCTGGCCACCGGAGGCCAGGCGGGGCAGAGTTCGCGGATCGAGAACTATCTCGGCTTCCCCGACGGCGTGTCGGGTGCCCAGCTCACCGAACGGGCCCGCCGGCAGGCAACGAAGTTCGGCGCGGAGATCATCACCACCCGGGACGTGGTCGCGCTTGAGGTCAACGGCTCGGCCCGGACCGTACGCTTCGCCGACGGCGCCTCGATCGACGCGCACACGGTCATCCTGGCGACCGGTGTGGCGTACAACCGGCTCGGTGCCGAGGGCGTCGACGAGTTCGCCGGCCGGGGCGTGTTCTACGGGTCCGCGCTCACCGAGGCGCCCAACTGCGCCGAACAGGACGTCTACGTCGTCGGCGGGGCGAACTCCGCCGGGCAGGCCGCCGTCTACCTGGCCCGCAGCGCCCGGTCGGTGACCATGCTGGTGCGCGGCAAGTCCCTGGCCGAGTCGATGTCCTACTACCTCATCCAGCAGATCGCCGCCATCGACAACATCACCGTACGCACCCAGACGGTGGTCGGTGCCGCGCACGGTGTGAAGCACCTGGAACGGCTGACGCTGTCCGACCAGGCGGCCGGCGCCCAGGAAATTGTCGACGCCGGCTGGTTGTTCGTCTTCATCGGGGCCGCACCGCACACCGACTGGCTGGACGGGGTCGTGTTGCGCGACGGCAACGGCTTCGTGCTCGCCGGCCCGGACCTTTCGGTCGACGGCGCGCCTCCCCCGGGGTGGCTGCTCGACCGCGCACCGTACCACCTGGAGACCAGCGTGCCGGGGGTGTTCGTGGCCGGTGACGCGCGCGCCGAGTCGGCCAAGCGGGTGGCCTCCGCCGTCGGCGAGGGCGCCATGGCGGTGATGCTCGTCCACCGTTACCTGGAGGGGTTGTGACAGAGGAATCCCAGGTCGTCGAAACACTGGTATGCGACCCCGCGGAGCTTCGCACGCTGTTCCTGTTCGAGAAGCTGAGCGACGACCAGCTCGCCTGGCTGTGCGAGCACGGCAGGATGGAGACGCACCGGCCGGGGTACGTCTTCCGTGAGGGCGCCGACGCCGTCTGGTTCTACGTGTTGCTCGACGGCACGGTGTCGTTGTCGCGGCAGGTCGGCGCCGACGACGTGGAGATCAACCGTACCGACCAGCGGGGGGTGTACTCGGGCGCCTGGACGGCGTACCTCGGCGACCGGGTGCCGCAGAAGTACCCCGGGTCGCTGCGGGCGGTCACCGACTGCCGGTTCTTCGTGCTGGCCGCCACCGACTTCGCGGCCGCCATGAACGACTGGTTCCCGATGGCCGTACACCTGCTGGAGGGGTTGTTCTTCGGCAACCAGAACCGGCAGCGCGTGATCAGCCAGCGGGAACGCCTGCTCGCGCTCGGGTCGCTCTCGGCCGGCCTGACCCACGAGCTCAACAACCCCGCGTCCTCGGCGGTGCGCGCCACCTCCCTGCTCCGCGAACGGGTCGCCGGCATGCGGCACAAGCTGGCACTCATCGCCGGCGGCAGCTACGACCGCGCCGCGCTGGAGACCCTCATCCGGCTGCAGGAGACCGCGGTCGAGCACGT
>Ga0126377_10004286_pt1 | contig 10347 bp, 8 predicted proteins | sample PanSoiMetPlot_22_FD_92647 | JGI IMG/M metagenome (GOLD analysis project Ga0126377, IMG submission 92647) | Tropical forest soil microbial communities from Panama - MetaG Plot_22 | ecosystem: Environmental > Terrestrial > Soil > Tropical forest > Bulk soil | place: Panama | collected 2016-02-17 | reverse complement strand
GTTGGCGCGAATGCCGGCCTGCTTTTCGCGCTGGATCAAGACGTGGAACCTCGCGTGGCCCACGATGCGCTGGGTAACCTCTATGTAGCAGCAATCCAGGGCGTACCCGGCGGCGTCGACATGTGGAAGTCTATGGATGGAGGCGGTACGTGGAGTTATTTAGGTGAGCCGGACGGAGCACAGGCTCTGGCCACTTTCGGCCTGAATGGTGTTGGCATCGGGGGTGGCGACGAGGACCTGGCAATCGCGCCTAACGGGGCTGTGTACATGGATTCGCTATGGCTGGGTGCAGTCACACAAACCGTTTCCCGCGATGGCGGTTCAACCTGGACCAACAATCCCGTAGCTTCCGATCTGCCGGGCGATGACCGGCAATGGATTGCTCCCTTCGGCAACCAGATTCTGTATGAAACCTATAAGCAGGTGGGGGCGGATCTAAACGGCACTGACAGTATCTTCGTCGCGAAATCGTTCGATGGCGGGCTTACCTTCACCCAAATCAGTGAGGTCACACGACCCGAGCTTGGAGTGCAACCTGGAGTTCAGGGCAACATTGCCGTCGACCAGTCGAACGGGTATGTCTACACGGTCTTCTGCAGTGCTGATGCCACAGCCATCTATCTTGCCCGGTCCACGGATGGCGGCCAGACCTGGATTCTTAAGCTCGCATATCAGGGCGTTCCGGGCGTCTCACTGCAAAACATCTTTCCTACTCTGGCTGTTGATAGCGGCGGCAATCTGCATATTGCATTCTCTGACAGCCGCAGTGTGTACCTGATCAGTTCGAACAATCAGGGGGCCTCCTTCAATCCGCCGGTGCGTGTGAATAACGGCGTTCCAACCAAGACCGCGGTGGCCCCGTGGGTGTCGGCGGGCTCGAGCGGGAAAGTCAACATTCACTGGTGGGGAACTTCTCACAGCGATTTCATGGATTTTTCTGCGCCCTGGCAGGTCTTTATGGCGCAGACACAGAATGCTTTCGCCAACGTGCGCACCTTCGCGCAATCGGCGGCAACGAATGTCATGCACCTGGGAGCGATCTGCGTGAACGGCCTGGCCTGCCCCTCAGGCAGCCGCAATCTGGCCGAATACGCCGCACCTGACGTGGGACTCGACGGCAGTGCACTGATCGTTTACCCGGATGACAAGAACTCGGGCACGGCTACTGGAGCCGCGCGCACCTGGTTTGTAAAGCAGGTGGGGGGAGCGACGGTGAAGTAGTCGTGTTTCGGGCGGGGCGGCGGTCGCGGCCGCCGCCCTTGTTCTCGACCGTCGGCGTGAAAGTGCGCGGCGCAAAATCGCCGCGCTTTTTTTGTCTGATTGTCTTTACGGTAAGATATTCACTGCATGAAACTAAGATTAATCTCGCTCGCAGTCCTGCTGACAGCATTGTTTTCATTTGCTCAGAAGCAACCTTCCCCCGGCAGCCTTCAGTTGATTCAGGCAGACGAACTGGTCAAAGCAATGCAATCTTCCGGCGGGCAAAAGCCGGCGGTGCTCTACGTGGGCCCACGGTTGCTCTATACCCAGGCGCACATTCCGGGAGCCGAGTACATCGGGCCGGTGGGCAGAGCTGAAGGAATGGAGAAATTGCGCGCGCGCGCCAAATCTCTACCTCACGATGGCTTCATTGTTATCTATTGCGGCTGTTGTCCATGGGAGCACTGTCCGAACATTCATCCGGCATACCAGGAGCTGACGAAGCAGGGCTTCACTAAAGTGCGTGTGCTGTATCTGGCTACCAGCATCGGGACGGACTGGGCGGACAAAGGCTACCCCACGGCCAAGGGCGAGTAAGGTTTCAAAGTTGATGCGCAAGCTGGCTGTCTTGATCGTATTGGTTGTCTTAGCGCTCGGGCTCTATGTGATGGCACGTCGGCGCGCTCAGCGCCAGGGATGGATCGGCGTTACCGCAACCAGCAAAATCAACGGCGTTACTGCACGAGCGCCCGCTCCCCAGGTTCTCCTCACTGATTTAAATGGGCAGAATTTGAACACGGCGACTTTCAGGGGCAAGGTTCTTCTGGTCAACTTCTGGGCAGCGTGGTGTACCCCATGCGCCGACGAAGTGCCACAGTTCGTGAACTTGCAACAGAAGTACCACGATGAAGGATTGCAGATTATCGGCATCTCCATTGACGATTCCGACAGCGAGCTGCGTGACTTTTATCGGCGATACAAAATTAACTATCCGGTTATCGCCGGAAGCCAAAAGATTGCACAGGATTTCGGCGGAATCCTGGGCTTGCCGACCACGCTTGTGATCAGGCGCGACGGGGACATCGAGGAAAAGTTTGTCGGCGCAACCGACTTTGCAATGCTGGAGAAGCACGTCGTCACCTTACTGCACTCAACCCCCTAATCACAGCGAAGGACTGGATCAGGAAGTTGCCGATCGCATGTTGATTTCTAAAAAAGCCGGTAGTTCAGTAACAGACCCCAGCATAAAGAGAGACTGATTGGGATGAACAGCGTTGAAGTCGCTGCGGATGCCCACAAAAGGCACGCCCGCCGTCAGAGCCATTTCGTGATCGGTAGGCCAGTCGCCGACGTAAACCGCCTCCTGAGGCAGCAACTCCAGATTATCGAGCACGCGAAGAAGGCCTTCCGGCGAAGGCTTGTGTTTTTGCACATCATCACCGGTGATCACCTCATGGAAGACATGGGCGATTCCGGTGTTCTCCAGATCGCGGTTGACCCGCGCTTTGGAGCCAGAAGTCACCAGCGCCAATTTATGTGTTCGTCGCAACTCCAAAAGCGTCTCTTTCACACCAGGAAAAAGTTGAGCGTGATGCCTGGCAGCTTCCGAGCGCCATAGTCTGCTGGCCGCCTCCCAGTTTTCGGGCACGATGCCAAGGGCACCGTAGGTATGGTTCCAGTTGGCGGAGTAAGCGGCCAGAAAGGCCTCCTTCGTAATAGTGATCCCAAAGTGAGCGCACGTGGTCCGGTAGCTCTCGAAGTGGATGGAGAACGAATCGAGCAGAGTGCCATCCAGATCAAACACCAGCGCTTTAGGATGCGACATAAATCGTCTCTGACTTCTTAGATAAGCCGAAACGTAAATAAAAGCAATACGTCTAATCGAGGGCGATATACTTCCGCTCAACGTGACACGGATTTTCAAAATCCGCATGGCAACAGTACTGGGTCTTGCAGCGATTTTGTCGCTCGGCTGGTTGCTGCTGGGATTCGTCAGTTCAAATCATTCCACCAAAACCGGCTCGCCGCTCGCGTTGGCTTCCTGCACTCTGCCTGGGGTTGCCGGGCCTTCTCGCTGTGGCACCTTTGAAGTTTTTGAAGACCGGTCTGCACATTCTGGAAGAAAAATCAAAGTTCATCTGGCGGCGCTTTCAGCGACGGGTCGCGCAGCCGCGGATGCAGTTTTTGTTTTCCATGGCGGTCCCGGCGCCGCTGCCACCGATCTGGTTCCGCTCGCCGGTTCGGGCCCGCTGAGCGGGCTGAGAAAAAATCACGATCTGATTTTCGTCGATCAGCGAGGCACCGGCAGTTCCAATCCTTTGAAGTGTGACGTGGGCGACGATCCCGCCGATCTTCAGGCCTTCTTTGGCGAGCTGTTGCCTGCTGAAAAAGTCCGCGCCTGCCGCCAACATCTGGAACCTACGGCAGATCTGCGAATGTACACCACGCCCATCGCCATGGACGACCTGGACGACATTCGCGCAGCCCTGGGCTACGAGAAGATCAATCTCGTGGGGATATCCTATGGGACCATTGCCGCTCAGGCTTACCTGCGACAGCATCCGGAGCATGTGCGATCGGTGTTGTTGGTGGGCGTAGCTACTCCCGGCATCAAACAGCCGCTTTTGTTTGCCAAAGCAGCGCAGCATGCCCTGGACCTGCTATTTCAGGATTGCGATGCCGATTCCGCCTGCCATGGCGCCTATCCCAATTTGAAAGATGAGTTTCAGCAGGTGCTGGCCCGGTTCGCCCAGGGCCCTATCGAGGTGGAACTGATCAATCCTTCCACGCGGAAAAAGCAGAGCATCCATCTGACCCGGGGCAGTTTTGTTGAGCACATTCGACTATTGCTGTACGCAACCCCCACTGCCAGCATGGTCCCCCTTATCATTCATCGCGCGTACGAGAAGGATTATCTGACTTTCGAATCGGCGGCAGTAGCTACCAATGTAGGAGACGGCATCGCCCGCGGTATGTATTTTACGGTGACATGTTCTGAGGGAGTGCCGTTCATCTCCGACGAGGAACTGGTCAGCGAATCACAGGGAACGTTTGTGGGCGAGTATCGCGTTCGCGCTCACCGTGAAGCCTGTAAGCAATGGGTGAGAGGAAACGTCCCTGACAGCTTTATCGAGCCGGTGAAGGCTTCGGCGCCGGTGCTGATGATCTCCGGCGAGGTGGATGGATCAACACCGCCGTGGTTCGGTGAGGCGGCTGTGAAATATCTGCCAAACGGGCACCAGCTTAAGATCCGATACTACGGCCATCAAATGAACAATCCATGCGTCTGGAAGATTATGAACGACTTTATCGAGAAAGGTTCTGCTGACGGGCTTGAGACAAGTTGTACGACTTCGATCCGCCGCCCGCCATTCGCGACTGAGCTACCGTCAGAGTTCAGCTTGCAATGAAAAACCCTACCGCAGATGCGCAGATTTGATTGATCGATGCTGATTGGGAATCGAGAGTCCAAAGCCTTAGCTAATTGCTAAATTGCGAACTGCTAATTGCTTGTTTGTAAATATTTCTCTCGCAGAATCGCAGCGTGATGCACCACATGTCCGGCTACGACGTAAGCACAGGCGCGCACCGTAAACGGATTACCGCTGGCGACTCCAGTTTGCATCCAGGCATCTTCCGGCAGCTTCTTGAAAAAGCCGAGCGTGGCCAAACGAACCTGGCGAAACTCTTCGATGTGAGTGACCCAGGGAAAGTCATCGCCATGGCCGCCTTTAACTGCAATCTCCTGGTCAAAGCTGGGCAACGGGCTGTCAAATCCGCGGGCGAACCACAGTGCACGGAAGACAAAGACGCGCTCAGTATCGTTCACGTGGTTCCAGGTTTCGCGTATGCTCCACTTGTCTGGCGCATAACGATACAGAGATTTTTCTTCAGAGATTCCGCGAAGGAAAGAAACTGTTTCGTCCAACTGATTTTCGAGGACGCTAACCACGTCGTCACTAGAGATGTGGTTGATGTATCCGAAATAATAAGGCGCAGCTTCGTTAGGTCCTGGGCGGCCCTTCATGAAAATTATCTTAGCATTCACCGTCAGCATTCAGTGAGTTAGTAATCTCAAACAATGAACCACAGAACGTTCCGCACCCTTCGTGTTCTTTTGTGGTTAACGTTTTGATTTTGTCTTTGCTAGCAGCCAGTAGCTAGAAGCCAGTGGCTGCTGTTATTCATACCGCAGGGCCAGCATGGGATCGACGCGAGTAGCACGGCGCGCGGGAATGAATGAAGCCAGAAGCGCGATCGCGGCCAGCAGAAGAGAGACGCCGATATAAGTAGCCGGGTCAATCGCCGATACGCCCACCAGGAAAGAGCCGACCAGCCGCGCGACGGCGATGGCTGTCAGGATTCCGAAAGCTGAGCCAAAAAGAACGATCAAGACACCCTGGCGCAGGACCGTTCGCAGCACCTGTGAGTGCCGAGCGCCCAGAGCAATGCGAATGCCGATCTCATGCGTCCGCTGCGCTGCAGAGTAGGAAACAACTCCATAGACTCCGATAATAGCCAGCACCAATCCCAGCAGGCCGAGTGACGAAGTAATGGCCGCGGCCAATCGAAAGAGCATAAATCCGTCAGGAGTATTCAACGACTGGGTCATTGTGCGCACGTCAAAAATCGCCATGGCCGGCTCAAAGGAATGCACGACCTCCATAATGGTTTTCGTAGCGGCTGATGTTGGAGATGACGTTCTTACCTGCAAAGTTTGCCGCGCGCGATAGTCCTGCGCCATAGGCACATAAAACGCAGGAGAGACTGGTTCCAGGAGTTGGGAGTGGCTGTTCTTTACCACGCCGATTATTTTCCAGGAATAGTCCGGCTTGTCAGTCCTCACAAACGTGTGTCCGATCGGATCTTTCCCCGCCCAATAGGTTTGCGCCATAAGTTCATTTACCAGGGCCACACGTTGCGAACTCTCTGTGTCCGAATCCAAAAAGTCCCGGCCGCGCACAATAGGAATGCGCATGGTGCTGAAGTAGCCGGAAGAGACTGCATTCATTTCTGCTGCCGGCTTACGCTGGCCCGGTGGTTCCTGATAGCCCTCAACCTTTAATTCTGATCCCAGAATCTCCGGTCCCATGGGCACAGTTAAAGCCACACTGGCGAATTCCACTCCTGGTACTGCGCGTACGCGCTCCAGCAGTTCGCGGTCGAACTCACGGCCACGCACTTCATCGTAGCCGGCCGTGTGCGGATCCAGGCCGAAGTTCACCACCTGATTGGGATCAAAGCCCAGATCGGTGTGCTCCACGTTTTGCATGCTGCGCACAAAGAGGCCGGCCACGATCAGGAGCATCAACGATCCTCCAACCTGGGCGGTAACCAGGACAGCGCGAAAGCGCGACCGGCGCGAGCTGTAACCGCGCGAGCCTTCTCGAAGCGCGTCATTCAGGTTGACACGTGCCGCACGCAGAGCCGGAACCAGACCCGAGGCCAAAGCCAGCAGCAAGGCGGCGGAGAAGGCATAGGCAAAGACTCGCCAATCAAAACTGAAATCAAACACGATGGGCAGGTCGCTCTGTAGCGGCAAACCGCTGATCACGCGACTTCCCGCAATGCCAAGGATCGCGCCTCCAATACATCCCATGATTCCCAGCAGCATGGTTTCTGCCAGAACCTGGCGTATGAGGCGGAAGCGGACCGCGCCCAGGGCGGAACGGACTGCCATCTCGCGATTGCGGGCAAGGGCGCGTACCAGCAGCAAATTAGCCACATTGGCTGAGGCCAGCAACAACAAAAGTCCTGACAGCACGAGGAATAGCGAGGTAACCACACGAAGTGGGTTGGAGCCATCCGGGCTGAGGAGGCCACTACCTAGAAAGTATGTGCGCAGGGAGAGGTCTTTTGCCGATGCGGGATTTTGCTCGGCCAGCCGCCGGGCAATCACTGCCAGCGCCGATTGCGCTTTCTCCAGGCTCACGCTGTCCGCCAGTCGACCAAATACCAGCACGCCATCGCCGGTACGCTCAGTCAGCGGGTCCTTTCCGTGCTGCACCTGCATGTAGGAGAAAACGCCGATAGGAAGGTATCCCTGAGTTTCAAAAATGGGCGTGACGCCGCGAAAGCCTTCAGGCGCAACGCCAATAATGGTTACAGACCGCCCGTTCAGAGTGGCCTTGCGCCCGACAATATTGGGGTCGCCTCCCAGATGGTTCTTCCAGTAGGAATGGCTCAGAACCATGACTGGATCACTGCCGGCGATCTTGTCGCTGGGAGCGATCAGGCTGCCCAGGATCGGCCTGATCTCCAGCATGGAAAAGAAGTTCGTGGTTACGTATTCTGTCCAGATGGTATGAGTCTGGCCACCAACGTTGAGTCCTTCTATCTGAAAGATACGCACCGCCGCCAGGTCGCTGAAGGCTGTTCTTGCGTCGCGGCGGATGTCCTCGAAATCCGGGTAAGAAAAGCTGTTACGCCAATGATCGCGCCGCTGCACCAGGTAAGTCAGGCGGTCAGAGTGGGGCACGGGCACTGGCCGGAGCAACAATCCGTTGACCATGCTGAAGATTGTGGTATTGGCGCCGATGCCAATGGCGAACGTGAGAACTGCCGCCAGAGTGAACACCGGATTCTTGCGCAGCACGCGAAAACCGTATCGCAGGTCCTGCCAGAGGGCCGCTAACCATGCTCCGGCACGGACGCTCCGCACCTGTTCTTTGACCTGGGATGGCCCAATCATCTCCAGGCGTGCTGCGCGGCGCGCTTCCGGCTCCGTCATTCCACGCTTCATGTTTTCCGCCACCAGCAATTCGGTATAAGAGGAAATTTCATCGTCCAGCGCCTGCTCTACCTGCTTGCGACGGAAGAGATTGCGCAGAAAGCTGCGCCCAACAGAAAGCCATTTCATGAATTTGCCTCCAGCGCCCGGCCCACGGCGACGGAGATCTGTTTCCATCGCCTGGTTTCCGCCTCCAGTTGGCGCCGTCCCGCCCTGGTCAGCTCGTAATATTTGGCGCGGCGATTGTTGTCTGACTCACCCCACGACGACTTAAGCCAGCCTCTTTCTTCCATGCGGTGCAGCGCGGGAAAAAGTGACCCGGGTTTCACCTGAAACGTTCCGCGGGTGACCTGCTCGATGCGCTGGGAAATACCCAGTCCATGCAGCGGGGCCAACGCCAGCGTGTTCAGGATCAGCATGTCCAGCGTTCCCTGTAACAGCTCAACCTGGTTGGACGGCAAGGCAGTCTCTCCTATAGAACATCTATAATAGTGTGCTTTGTATAGAACATCAATAGGAGAGTAAGCTGCTAGCTTCCAGCGACTAGCTGTTCGATTTGGCCCTTAGCCTTTGGCCCTTGGCTAAACCAAAGGCATAGCAAAACTTTTGAGCCGTGAATAAACGGTCTCTTCCTTGACCTGTAAAAAGTCCTTCGTGTCCTTTGTGGTTAAGATTTTGATTTTCTCCAGGAGTTAGAAGCTGGAAGCTAGTAGCTGCTCTGTTACCATACACAGTCTCCGAAAGAAGGACCGGGCAGCATGCCTCCAGTCAACCGTTTCCCTCGACCTGTTCTGATCTGTATTCTCGCGCTCCTGGCCTGTGGGCCTTTGCACGGGCAAACTCAGTTTGAAGTCACTGAGACCACCATCGCGCAAACTCAGGCAGCCATTCGCTCGGGCAAAGTGACGTGTCGCCAATTGGTGGAGGCCTACCTCAAGCGCATTCAGGCCTATGACCAATCAACCGGCCTGAATTCTATAGTGGTGATCAATCCCAAAGCTTTGAGCGATGCAGACAGACTCGACCGGGAATTCAAGCGTACCGGGAAGCTGCGCCCGTTGCAGGGAATCGCCGTCATCGTGAAGGACAATTACGACACCTACGATCTGCAAACCACCGGCGGCTCGCTGGCGCTCAAGGGCTTTGTTCCTAAAGAAGACGCCTACATGGTGAAGAAGATTCGCGAGGCGGGCGCAATCGTGCTGGCAAAATCCAACATGGCGGAGTGGGCCTTCAGTCCTTACGTCACCGTGAGCTCGATCGCGGGAATCACGCGCAATCCTTACGATCTGGACCGCGTACCGGCCGGATCCAGCGGGGGCACAGCAGCGGCGGTGGCAGCGAGCCTGGGCGAGGTAGGGCTGGGCACAGACACCGGCAACTCCGTCCGTGGTCCTTCTTCTCATAATGCGCTTGTCGGTATCCGGCCAACTCTGGGCCTGACCAGCCGCGATGGAATCATTCCCTTGTATATCGGCAACGACGTAGGCGGGCCGATGGCGCGCAGCGTGGAAGATGCGGTGCGCGTGCTCGAAGTGGTTGCGGGATACGATCCGGCCGATCCCGTGACCAAACTTTCTGAAGGCGAAGTCCCAAAAAACTACACCCAGTTTCTCGATAGGAATGGCCTTCGTGGCGCCCGCATCGGCGTTTTCAGAAAATATATTGATGCTCCAACGACTGATCCGCAAATAAAAGCTCTGACGGAAAAAGCCATCCAGGACCTGAAGGCACAGGGAGCGGAAATAGTTGATCCTTTCGTGATTCCAGATTTTGAAAAACTCACAGAGAACATCTGGTGCGGCGACTTTCAGGAGGACTTGAATCATTATCTGGCCGCGCATGCGCAATATGCCCGCTACAAGAACCTGGCTGATATCGTTCAGTCAGGTTTGTACCTGCCTTATATCGAAGCGAGGCTTAAATCGGCCATCGCGCCCAAAGACGCGGCGGCCGCTCCCTGCCCCGACATCTACCACAATGAAAAGAAGATCGCCTTTCGCAAAGCGATGATGGCAGCCATGGATGAGGCCAAGATCGACGCCATTGTTTATCCCACATGGAGCAATGCTCCGCGCAAGGTGGGTGATACGCAGAGTCCGGCGGGCGATAACAGCCAGATACTTTCGCCACAGACCGGGTTCCCGGCGATCACTGTTCCCATGGGATTTACTTACAATTCTCTGCCTGCCGGACTGACCTTCCTCGGCCGGCTTTTCAGCGAGCCGGTATTGATCAAATACTCTTATGCTTACGAACAGGCGACCCGGCATCGGCGTCCGCCGGAAAAATTTCCTCCGCTGAAAGAGAGCGAGAAGAAAAGAGGCCAGCCGTGAAAAAGATTGTTCTAGTTCTGTTCTTCATTGCGCCGGCGCTGGTTGCGCAAAATACTCCCGCGGCAAAACCTGAGAGCGAGC
>Ga0126377_10004285_pt1 | contig 10347 bp, 13 predicted proteins | sample PanSoiMetPlot_22_FD_92647 | JGI IMG/M metagenome (GOLD analysis project Ga0126377, IMG submission 92647) | Tropical forest soil microbial communities from Panama - MetaG Plot_22 | ecosystem: Environmental > Terrestrial > Soil > Tropical forest > Bulk soil | place: Panama | collected 2016-02-17 | reverse complement strand
GAGGAGGGCCGGGAGCGGGTGATCCTGCTCGGGCTGTCCGGGCACGGGCACTTCGACATGCAGGCCTACGACGACTACCTGAACGACCGGCTCCCGGAGATCGAGTTCGACCCCGAGCAGGAGGCGGCAGCGCTGGCGCGCGTGCCGAACGTCCCGATCGGCTGACCGTGGAGGTCCGCCGCATCGCGGCCGGCGACATCGACGCATTGAATCGGCGGCTCGGACTGTGGAACGAAGGGGAGTACGCGAGGCGCCTGGCGGCGCAGGACCACGACGAGCTGGTCCAGGAGGTGGCCTGGTTCGACCAGGTCCCCGCCGGCCGAGGCATGGTGCTGTTCCCCGATCACGAGGAGTTCTCGACCTCGGCCGTTCGCGAGGGTTGCGCGGAGGTACGTGATGTCTTCGTCGTCCGGCCGCGTCGACGGCTCGGCGTCGCGACCGCGCTGATGAACGCGCTCGAGGACGCCGTGCGGTCCCGCGGCATGCCTCGGGTAGGCCTGTCGGTCGCGCTCGACCAGGAGGCCGCGCCTGCGCGTGCCTTGTACGAGTGGCTCGGATATCGGCACGCGCACGGGCCGTTCGTCTCGAGCACGAACCTGATCGGCGACGAGGGGCCGGTTGCCGTCGGCGCCGTCATGGACTACCTGATCAAGGAGCTCTGAGCTCGGCCAACCGGCGTTCGAGGAAGGCCCGCTCGGTCGGGTTGGTGGCAAGGTCCAGCGCCCGGCGGTACGCGGCCGCGGCCTCATCCGCCCGACCCAGCCGACGCAGCAGGTCCGCCCTGGCGGAGTGGAAGTGCTGGTAGTCGCCGAGCCGCTCCTCGAGGGGGGTGAGCAACGCGAGCCCGCGCTCGGGGCCGTCTGCCATCGCGATCGCGACCGCGCGATTGAGCTCGACGACCGGCGACGGCGTCATCTCGGCCAGACGGTCGTAGAGCGCGGCGATCTGGGGCCAGTCAGTGTCGTCGGGCCTGGGCGCCCGCGCGTGCAGCGCCGCGACCGCCGCCTGCAGCTGGTAGGGGCCGGGACGACGGCGGGCGAGCGTCGCGTCCAGCAGCGCGAGGCCGCCGTCGATCATGTCGTGATCCCAGCGTGCGCGGTCCTGGTCCTCGAGCACGACGAACTCGCCCTGGGCCCCGGTCCGAGCCTCGCGCCGCGAGTGCTGCAGCAACATCAGGGCGAGCAGGCCCGCCGCCTCGGGTTCGTCGGGCATGAGCCCCTGCAGGATCCGGGCGAGCCGGATCGCCTCGTCGCAGAGCTCGATCCGGATCAGCGGACCCGAGGTTGCCGAATACCCCTCGTTGAACACGAGGTACATGACGGCGAGGACGCCCGGCACACGTTCGGGCAGCAGCTCGGCCGGGGGAACGCGGTAGGGGATCCCCGCCTCGCGGATCTTGTGTTTGGCCCGGACGAGCCGCTGCGCCATCGTGGTCTCGGGCACCAGGAACGCGTGCGCGATCTCTCCGGTGGTGAGCCCGCCGAGCGTCTTCAGGGTCAGCGCCACCTGCGCCTCCATCCGCAGGGCGGGGTGGCAGCACGTGAAGATCAGCCGCAACCTGTCGTCGGGGATCCCGCTCATGTCGATCTCGTCGCCGCCGAGCGCCTCGAGCTCGGCCAGGCGGGTCAGCGTCGCGGTCTTGTCCGCCAAGGTGCGTTCGCGCCGGAGCCGGTCGATCGCGCGGTTGCGTGCGGTCGTCGTGATCCAGGCGCCCGGGTTGGTGGGCACTCCTCGCTCCGGCCAAACGCGAAGGGCCTGCGCGAACGCATCCTGGACCGCGTCCTCGGCCAGATCGAAGTCGCCCAGGACGCGGATCAAGGTCGCGACGGCCCGGCCGCGCTCCTGCCGGAACAGGTGGTCGACGGCCTCGACCGCGGTGCCCGCTACGACGGGTTGCCCTCCTCGTCGAAAGCCTGGATCGGGCGGACCTCCATCGTGCCGCCGAACGCGCCCGGGCACCGGGCGGCTGCCGCGATCGCGTCGTCGAGGTTGTCCACGTCGATCAGGTAATAGCCCCCCAGCTGCTCCTTGGTTTCGGCGAAGGGCCCGTCGGTCGTCAGCGTCTCACCGCCCCGGACCCGCACCGTGGTCGCGGTCGTGGTGGGCTGCAGCGCGTCGCCCGCGACGTGAGCTCCCGTGTCCTTCAACCACTGGGTGTAGTCGACCCAGCCTTTCATGCCCTCGGCCTGATCCTCGGGGGACATCCCCTCCCATGCGTTCTCGTCCCCGTAGATCAGCAGCAGGTACTGCATGCGGACCTCCTTCCACGCGGCGGCCGGACGACCGCCCACCCTAGCGACGTACGGCGATGACGTGTTTCGACAACCTCAGACCCGGAACGTGACCGCGCGCTGGGGCATCCCGAACGCCTGATCGGTGCTTCGCAGCGCGAGCTTGCCGAGCATGCTGTAGCCGGCGGGCGTGAAGTGGATGCCGTCCCCCGCCCTGACCTCGACGAGCTGCCCGTGGTCGCTGCGGACGAACGCGCTGTAGCCACCGTCTCGGTCCTGGAACGCGTCCCAGGTGTCGACGAAGGTGCTGTTCGGATCCGACGAGGCGGTCTCCCGGTAGATCTCGTTCACGTTGCGATAGAAGTCCCAAAGCGGGTGTTCTCGCACGATCGGGATGCCGACCCATACCACGCGCGTGCCCGCACGGGTCGCCTCCCGTACGAGCTGCTCGGCGCGCTCTTTGTATCCGTGAACCCACTCCCACGTCCCGACGGGGATCGCGCTCCCGTCCGGCGAGATCTGCGCCTGCGCGTCGTTGCTGCCGAGCATCACGAACACGAGGTCGGGACGGAACTTCTCGACGATCTCGCGCATGCCGGCCTGCCAGTTGAAGTAGTCCTCCCGCGACAGGCCGGTGGATTGGCGCCCGAGCGAGAGCACGCGCACGACGGACGGGTTCATCCAGCGGGCGATCGCAGGGCCGAGTCCCTGTGAGAGCGAGTCGCCGATCACGGCGACGCGGAGCTTGTTCGTCGGGCTCGGCGTGCGGATCGCCTCGACGTGGGCTTGGGTGCCCGTGTTCGCCCCCTGTCCGTCGCCCTCGAGTCCATCCGAACGGTCCGGGCCGTCCCCGCCGAGGGAGAGCCCGGCCCGTGCGCCGTCCGATTCGTCCGGCAGGGCGAACGCCGGCAGCTCGAGCTCGCCGCCCGGCTGCTCGTTCGGGTCGCGGCCGAGTGCCCGCTCCATCGTCCCCGTCGCCCTGGACAGACGCATCGCGTCCGAGAGCGCGACGAGCGGCCGAAGCACCGCGAGGGCGGCCGCGCGCCGAGCGCCGAAGGGTCCCGCCTCGGCACCGCGCTCGAGGATCGGCGCGGCGAGCAGCGCCCACAACAGTAGGCAGACGACGATCGTGACGAACACTCGAAGGGGCGAGGTCTCCCGGGGCTCCCGGGCCTCACCCGGCCGCTTCGGACCGCGCTCGAGCGTGTCGACGCCATGCCGCCGGGCCTCATCCGGCATCTGGGGCCGGTGCAGCGTCTGCATCAGGCCCCCTCGCCCCCGTCCCCGGCCATCTCGAACGCACCCATCGGCATCCTCGTCAGAACCGGAAGTAGATGAAGGGGGCCACGCCCTGCGCCCCCAGCGTCGTGATCACGAACAGCCCCAGCGCCAGCGCGGCCCCCTGGAGCACCGGCCCGAGGCGGCCGAACGACTCGCGCACACGCGCGGCGGGGTGCGTCGGCAGGTACTGGACTCCCAGCATCCCGGCAATGGTGAGCATCACGAGCGGAGTGACCAGCGCGGTCGAGCCCGAGGCGCCAAGCCGCCCGAGGATCTCGAACGCGTCCCGGATCGAGTCGGCCCGGAAGAAGACCCAGCCGAGGCACACCAGGTTGAACGTCACGAGCTGCTTTCGAGCCAGGATCCACCTCGAGGTGTTCTCCACGATGCCCCGTGCCTGTGCGCGGCGGTGGCGCCACCGACCGATGACCTGCCCGATCCCGTGGAAGGCACCCCACGCCACGAACGTCCAACCGGCGCCGTGCCACAGGCCCCCGAGCAGCATCGTGATCATGATGTTGACCGCGGTGCGGACCTCACCGTGCCGGCTGCCGCCGAGCGGGATGTACAGGTAGTCCCGAAGCCACCGCGAAAGCGTCATGTGCCACCGGCGCCAGAAGTCCCGCAGCGATACCGCCGTGTAGGGGCGGTCGAAGTTTGCTGGGAAGTCGAATCCGAGGAGGAGGGCCGCCCCGATCGCGATGTCCGTGTACGCGCTGAAGTCGGCGTAGATCACGATCGCGTACGCGTAGATCGCGACCAGCACCTCGAGCCCGCCGTGTGCGTTCGGCGCGCCGAACACGGGGTCGACGATCTGCGTGGCGAGGAAGCTCGAGACCACGATCTTCTTGAAGAGTCCGCCGATGATCAGGAACGACGCGCGTGCCACGTCGATGCGTCCCGGGTCGCGCGGGCGACGGATCTGCGGGATCAGTTCCTCGCTGCGGACGATGGGCCCGGCGATCAAGTGGGGGAAGAACGCGAGGTACACGCTCACGTCGAGGAAGCGCGACGGCGTGATCTGGTAGCGCGAGACGTCCACGACGTAGCTGATCGCCATGAACGTGTAGAAGGAGATGCCGATCGGCAGCAGCACCTGCAGCAACGGCAGCGGCGGGCGCAGTCCCATGGACTCGAACGCGTTCGCCACGTTGAGCGCGAAGAAGCCGTAGTACTTGAACCACGCGAGCGGCAGCAGGAGGGCAACGACCGACACGATCGTGCGCGTCCGGCGTCGCCGATCACCGTCCGCGTGTTCGACCCATCGTGCCGACAGCCACGCCGTCGTGCTCACCAACGCGAGCAGCCAGGCGAGCCGGGGGTCCCACCAACCGTAGAAGACGTAGCTCGCCGCGAGCATGAACCACTTCCACGCCGTGCGGTTGCGGTTCAGCAGCCACGACAGCGCGAAGACGATGGCGAAGAAGATCGCGAAATCTGTCGTCGGGAACAGCATCTTCGGTTCCGGCGGCGGGGAAGCGCCGCCTGCTCCTCATGCCTTGCCTCGGGCCACGGGTGAACGGTCAGGCGCTAGGCTAGCGACACGCCATGGCGGAGTCACCCGATCCCCTCGATTTCCTCGCGCTGGATCACCTGTTGTCCCAGGAAGAGCGCGCGATCCGGGACATGGTTCGAGATTGGGTCCGCGAGCGCGTCCTTCCCGAGATCGAGAACTGGTTCGAGTCGGGCGTGTTCCCGCTGGAGGTGGCCAAGGAGCTCGGGGCGATGGGCCTGCTCGGCATGCACCTGTCCGGCTACGAGACCGCGGGCTCGAACGCCGTCGCCTACGGGCTGGCGTGCCTGGAGCTCGAGGCGGGTGACAGCGGATTCCGCTCGTTCGTCAGCGTCCAGGGATCGCTGTGCATGTTTCCGATCTGGAAGTTCGGCTCGGACGAGCAGAAGGAGTCTTGGCTGCCGCGAATGGCCCGCGGCGAGGTGATCGGCTGCTTCGGGCTGACCGAGCCCGACGCGGGCTCGGATCCCGGCAGGATGCGCACGAGCGCGACGCGCGACGGCGAGGACTGGGTGCTCTCGGGCACGAAGATGTGGATCACGAACGGCAGCGTCGCCGACCTGGCGATCGTGTGGGCGCGCGCCGACGAGGGGATCCGCGGGTTCCTGGTCCCGACCGACACGCCCGGGTTCTCCGCCAGCGACGTTCACCGCAAGCTCTCGCTCCGCGCATCGATCACATCCGAGCTCGTTCTGGACGGCGTCCGGCTCCCCGCCGATGCGGTCCTTCCCGGCGTGACCGGGATGAGGGGTCCGCTGTCGTGTCTGTCCGAGGCTCGGTTCGGCATCGTGTGGGGGGCGATGGGGGCCGCGCGAACGTGCCTCGAGACGGCGCTGGAATACGCCAATACGCGCGAGCAGTGGGGGCGACCGATCGGTGGGTTCCAGCTGACGCAGCGCAAGCTCGCCGACATGGCGCTCGAGCTGAACAAGGGGACGCTGCTCGCGCTCCACCTTGGGCGCATGAAGGACGAGGGCCGGCTGCTTCCGCCGCACGTCAGCATGGGCAAGCTCAACAACGTCCGCGAGGCGCTCGACATCGCGCGCGAGGCGCGCACGATCCTGGGCGCGAGCGGCATCACGCTCGAGTACCCGGTGATCCGCCATATGAACAACCTCGAGTCGGTGTTGACGTACGAGGGCACGACCGAGATCCATACGCTCGTGATCGGTGAGGCGCTGACGGGCCTTCGGGCCTACGAGTAGCCTCCGGACCGGAGCAGCGCCCGGCCCGGTAGCCTCTTGCCGACACGATCATCGGAGGTTCGACCGAGATGGCTCGAGAGCTCGACTGGGCAGTGTTCGAGAAGGCCGTGGAGATCACCGCGTCCGCAGTCCGCGGTGCGATGGGCGGCGAGAGCAGCCAGCCGGCGGGCTACGCCGGCGACCTGTTCCGAGAGGTGTGGGCGGCACTCAAGCAGGCGGCTGAGGACCTGCCCGAGCGCGGCCGCCCCGGCTTCGGCCCGCAGTCGTCGTAGGGCGGCTACTCGGAGGCCCGCGAGATGTCGCGGAGCGAGACGATCCCGACCAGGCGGCCGGACTCCAGGACGGGCAGGTGACGGTACCCGCCCTCGAGCATCAGGTTGCGCGCTGTCCGAACGTCGGCGGACACGTCGATCGTGGTGGGCTCGTGGGTCATCCAGTCGGCCACCGGATGATGCGCCGCGTCGAAGTCGCTCGCGAGCGCTCGCAGCACGTCGCGTTCGGTGAAGATCCCCGTCGGACGATCGTCCTCGATCACCAGGGCGGAGCCGACCTGACGCTCGCCCATCATCGTGGCGGCCTCGGCGACGGTGGAGGTGGGTTCGACGGCGACGAGATCCCTGCTCATGATGTCTCGGACCGTCGTCATGCCGCCGAGCAAGCCTAGTCGCCGGCGCGCGGGCGCGAAAGCCCTCCGGGCCTGGTACGCCCCCAGGCGCGGCGCGTACCCGTGGCGCGAGACCCGCGACCCCTATGCGATCTGGGTCTCCGAGGTGATGCTGCAACAGACCCAGGCCTCGCGCGTGGTCCCCGCATACGGTGCCTTCCTCGCGCGCTTCCCCTCGGTCGTCGCGCTGGCGGCGGCGTCGCGCCGGGACGTGGTGCGGGCGTGGGGCGGCCTCGGCTACAACCGGCGGGCGGTGTGGCTCTCCGAGGCCGCCCGCACGATCGTTCGCGAACACGGCGGCCGTATCCCGGGCGATCCCGAGACACTGCGGGCGCTCCCGGGCGTCGGCCCCTACACGGCCGCGGCCGTCTCCTCGATGGCGTTCGGCCAGCCGGTGGCGGTCGTGGATACGAACGTTCGGCGGGTGGTCGCGCGCGTGCACCTCGGCGTCGACGGGCGGCATGCCGAGACACGGACGGTGCGGGAGCTGGCGCAGGCGTGGCTCGACCGCGACGACCCCGTCACCTGGAACCAGGCGGTCATGGATCTCGGCCGCGAGGTCTGCCGGCCGCGGCCGCGATGCGACATCTGCCCGATCGCCCGGGTGTGTGCGTTCCGAGGCTCGGGGGCGATCGCGGTGCGCGGGCCGGGGATCAAGGACGCGTTCGAAGGGTCGTCTCGTCAGGTGCGCGGGGCGATCGTCCGGGCGCTGCGTTCGCACGAGACGTTGGCGCTCACGCGCCTGACCGCCGAGACCGGTTTCGACCCCGAGCGCGTCGACGCCGCGGTGGCTGCCCTGGTGGCGGACGGGTTGGTCGAGCGCTCGGCCGGCCGTGTTCGACTGGCCACCTGACGCCTTGGAAGGCAAGCCCGGAGCCGAGCTCGACGCTCGCCCAGGAGGCGAAGGCCGGAGTTGGCGGATCGCCGTCGATCAGCCGGCCGAGCTCCGGGGACTGCCACCGCCGGTCGTTCGGCCGGCCTTCAGCACCGGCAACACATCGGCCGCGAAGATCTCGACCGCCCGGGCGGCCGTCTCGAGGGCCAGATTCGGATAGTGCAGCCGCACGACGACGTGCAGGTCGCGGTCCGCGAAGGCGCGCACCAACGGGAGGAGCGCCGCGAGCACCTCCTGCGGCGTCCCCACAGGGGTCGACGCGCGCAGGTCCTCCTCGGATGGCGACAGGGGCTCGAGCCGGTCGATCTCGGGCGTGTCGGAGCCCCTGCCCCACGCGGCGTACGTCCCGAGCTGATGGGTCACGCCGTCGCGGATCAGCGGCCACGGGTCACCTTCGCGCCACGCGAATGCGTTCTGCAACACGACGATCGCGAGAGAGGCCGGGTCGCGGCCGACGCCGGTCGCCCCCTGGTCGACCAGCGCGAGGCTGTTTCCAACCTCCTCGGGGCCACTCTCGTCGGTGATGTACCCGTCCGCCAGCCGACCTGCGCGGAGCACCGCCCGCCGATCGTATCCGCCGAGCACGATCCGGACGCCTTCGGGCCGGGCCGGTCGTGGCGTGACTTTCACATGGTCGTACCGAAGGATCCGGCCTTCGAACGAGAATCGCCGCCCGGTGAACGCCCGCCGGAGGACCTCGATCGTCTCCTCGGTGCGCGCCCCCCGTTCGGCGCGCGGCGTATCGAACATCCGAAACTCCTCCTCGCGCCAGCCGTTGCCCAATCCCAGGATGAGGCGCCCTCCCGAGAGTTGGTCGACGACGGCCGCGTCCTCGGCGATGCGGAGCGGGTCGTGCAGCGGCGCGAGGATCACGCCGGTGCCCAGGTCGATCCGTTCGGTGACGGCGGCCATCGCGGCGAGCAGCGTGAGCTGCGACGGCAGATAGCCGTCGGAGGACCCGTGGTGCTCGCTCACCCACGCGGAGTCGAACCCGAGCCGCTCGGCAAGCCGGACGAGCTCGAGCGTGTCCCGGTACTCGCGTTCGAAGGTTCGGTCCGAACCCGCTGGGATCTGGGCCGTGAACAGGCCGATGCCGACGCGGACGCCCATCGGCCGAACGTTACACGTCGCTCCCGCGGGGGATGATGCCCGGATGCGGATCAGGCTCGAGGCCGACGATCGGGCGGTCGCGTCCGATCGGCTCGCGGCCGCGATCGCGGGCCGGATCCACCGCGGCTCGCTCGGGCCGGGCGAGCGGCTTCCGACCGTTCGGGCCCTCGCGGCCGAGCTCGGCCTCGCGCCGAACACCGTCGCGAAGGCCTATCGCAAGCTCGAGGCGGACGGCATGATCGAGGGCCACGGCAGGAACGGGACGTTCGTGGCTGAGCGCCTGGCGGTCCGAGCCCCCGATCGCGAACGCCTGCTGGCGGAGGCGGCGCAGGCGTACTCGCGGCGCGGAACGCAGCTCGGGTTCAGCGACGCGGAGGTGCGCAGGGCGCTCCTACGCGCGCTCCGTGATCGAGCCTCGCACTGAACCCGGTAGGCCTACACGCAGGTGCAGTGCACGTCGGCCTCGCCACATCCGGCGCACCGGATCGTGCAGTACCGGTCGGAGCCGACGTGGAGGTGCCGGTCGTCGTGCTCCCGCGCGACCGAACCGCAGATCGCGCACTTCCAGCCGTCGGCGGAACCGCCGCATCGCGCGCAGAGGAACGCGGTCTGTGTTCCCGCCACGTCAGCTCCTATCGGCCAGGATGCCCCGCAGCGCGATCAGCGCTCCCGCCACGAAGATCAGCACGGCCAGGTAGATCAGCCCGAGGTGCCCCAGGGTGTCGAAGTGGTTCGGGTAGTGCGCCGGGAGGGCGACGGCCAGGCCGAGCACGGGGGCGCTCACTGCGCCCACCCACGCCCATAGCCGGCCCTTCCGCACGCCGTACGCCACCAGGAAGAGCACGGCCACCCCCGTCGCGGCGATGAATCCGGCGACCGCGATGTGCAGGTGGCTGATGTACTCGTACAGCGATGGGCTGAACGCCTGGATCTCACGCTTCCCGACGTCCACCTGATGCGGGCCGATGCCAAGTTCCAGGAAGCTGTCGGTGAAGTTGCGCACGAAGAAGATCACGGCGTAGCCGATGAACCCGGTCGCGGCGGCCCCCATCAACCACGAGCCCGCCCTCAACGACGTGTCGATGCTGCTCCGACTCTCACGCTCCGCGACGATGGTCATGGTCCACCTCCTTACCGGTGGTGGACGACCGCCGGTGGGCGCGGATTGCACTTGGGCCGACTTGCAATAAGGTCGGTCGATCCGTCGTCCCTACCTGCACGAGGCGTATGCCGTGACCAAGGCCGCGATGAGCGAGCTCGTGAACCAGGAGTCGACCAAGGACGCGTTCCGGCGGCTGGTCGGTCCCGAGCTGCCGGGCCTGTACGGCCTGGCTCGGCGACTGGTCCGAGACGGATCCGACGATCTCGTGCAGGAGGCGTTGTTGCAGGCATACCGTGGTTTTGGCTCGCTCCGCGACGACGCGGCCGTCGGGCGTTGGCTCAAGACG
>Ga0126377_10004284_pt1 | contig 10348 bp, 10 predicted proteins | sample PanSoiMetPlot_22_FD_92647 | JGI IMG/M metagenome (GOLD analysis project Ga0126377, IMG submission 92647) | Tropical forest soil microbial communities from Panama - MetaG Plot_22 | ecosystem: Environmental > Terrestrial > Soil > Tropical forest > Bulk soil | place: Panama | collected 2016-02-17 | reverse complement strand
CGCAGGAGGAGTGAAGTTGCCACAAAACCTGGCGCAGGTACTTCTTGGACTGTGAGGCCGTATTGTCGCCCCACAGAATACTGGCCAGATGCTCACGGTTATGTATGACATTGCGGTGGACCAACAGATAACAAAACAACTCCTTCGCTTTGCAACCCTCCGGACCGTCCCAGGAATGATCGCCGCAACGTATGCAGAATTTGCCGAGTAAATAGGCCTTCACATTGGACATTTCACCACCCCGATCGGCAATTGCTCTATTGATTCAGCCTGCGCGAGACGGACGACAGAATATTTAGTGATTTCTTTGCCAGCTCGGTATACTCGAGGGAAGAGGCAATCCATACCTTAGACAGAGCGATAGACGAGCGCCTTACCACTGCCTGAGTAAATGAGAGACGGCGGAATTTCTCCCGATATGGCCCATTTATTCAGAGCGCCGAGCGCCTGCCTGTCATCCCCGGTAATAATTATGGCGGTCCTTTGTCTTGCTCTTATCCCGCGCTTCCTGATGAACGACCGAAAGAGATTGTCGTCACTCGGCACGCAGAAAACCCTGGTTCTTCCACCAGCGACAAAAGTGGAGAGACCGCGCAGGCCAATCCCCGCTCCGACCATCTCGGTGATCAGGGCGCCAAGACCGCCGCGGGCGATCCCCTTCTTGGTTTCTATGGAGAACACGAAATAGGAAGCGGATTCCTCAGTGAATTGCTTTGGCATTTAAGTATCTCCTTTTAGTGATTTTCGTATTCGACCGATCTTCTAAATCATTCAGACTCGAGATTGTGATTTATCTTTGTCTCTTGGCTTCACTGCGATGATGTATTCTTTTATCTCGCGCCCGATGACCTCCTCGATTCTCGCGGCGAAGTCTGCATACGCCTGATCAATGTTCTAAGCGCGTCCTCTTCCACCAAAACCGCATTCTTGCGCACGGGTCCGCCTCCCTGTTACCTATTGTTAACTAGTTTACGCCCGGCGTTCGTTTGCCTGCGAGAACAACTGCTCCAGGACAAATCGCTGGCCGAGTTCGGCCTTGAGCAAACCGACATAGCGATCTTGTCTAATGAGAGGAACGAACTCGCCTTTTGCGCGGAGCAGCGACAGAATCTGCTTGTCTCCCGGATCCGAGAGATCAATCGCCTCGCGGCGCAGGCAATGTTCGAATAAGTAATTGAGGCGGCCTGGCGTCAGGCGGTCCGGGTGCTTTTCGTGATTCAGCGCTAACTGATCCATAAGGATCTGCTCGAAAGACGCCGCACCACGCTTCACATACTCGGGGTCATTAGCATAGCGAAACACTTCTTGATGCAGAGATATCGGCGTGGGTAGTAATTCAGCGCCGCGAAAAGCGGCGATCTGATTTGCAATGCTCGCGGCGTGGCGGTAGGTGGAGTCAAACTCGATCCTTTCGCTGAGTATCGCTTTCAGCAATGCCGCCGGGGTGGCCCATCCGAGAAACATTCCATATTCGTCATCCTTCCCCCCGATAAACACGATCGCGCTCGGGCGCCCCGAACGAACTGCGCCTGCGCATAGGACCAACAGTCGCGTGACCCACCACGCATTACCATCCTTGATGTCAATAACCGCCACTTCGTTTTGCGTAGCATGATCGAGCGCATCGATGATCTTCATCGGCCTCGAGTCGCCCACGACTGTGCCGGGATTTCCAATGTTGTCAGGCAGGCCGAACGACTGGCTACTGCGCGCCTGTTGACTGAAATCGATCTTGACGCCCTTAATGTCCAACACTGCGCGACTGCTCGCCGCGAAATCGACCAGCATCAGGCCGAGCGGCAAGAGCCCTATGAGCGCAACCGATGGAACCACAACCTTTGTAGCCCCTGCGTCAGGCCAGCCAAGATACTTGCTCGATGCGAACAGCAATATGGCGGCAATAACCCAGATAAAGGGGATGGCGGTCAGCGTCGCGCGTTTGCTATGCGGCCAAAGCCGTTCTCTTGTATTCACGAAGCCTCCTTTCCAAATTCAACCACGGTTTCTTCGATGCCCGTCATTTAACCTCATGTCCCGACTTTTCCGGGCAAACAGCCGGGTGGCGCGTAGTTAGGATCATAAGGTCTCACTTGATGCGGCTTGGCGCCTGGTCGCTTTGCGATTTCAATGGATTTTTTCATCGACCATCCCCGCCCAAGTTTTAGATCAACATCCTCGACACGCGCCCCCTCCCTCGTGATCAGCATGTCGGCGCCAAGTGAGCCTTCTTCGCGGCGACCCACAAGGGTTCCGTCCTTGTCAAAGAAAACTTGCGCCTCATCTTCAATTGGCATAGTAAAAGCCTCGCGGAAAGTTCGTTCGAATCTCTTCGACTGAACATCACTCCAATCATGCCTGTCGGACGGTAATCTCATAGTCGTACTAGAGACCAAAAACCTAGATGTCGCCGAATCGGAAAACTTCTTCGAACCCGTCGCTGCTGGCAATCGCGAGGCTGACCACGGTTGATGCAATAGTGAAGACTCAGACATACCGGGCCCGGATCCGCATCTCTCGCAGTCCGACCGTCGCCGGACTCAGCGCCTTACCACCATCACTGCTCACGGCACGCTTGCGCCAGTTAGAGGTCCTCGGAGCCCATCACGTATCACACGAGCGACAACGCCAGTCCAAAGCAGAGGCCCGCAGCGCTTATCGACTTATCGCCGAAAATCTTCTTGCCGCCGATCAACGCGGCTTCTATCAGCACGAAATAGTTGAACCGGGTCCACATGCGCTGAAAATGGTTGGTCAGGCACGCCACCTTCAACCCATAGTCATTCTGGGCAAAGTCACTGAAGCGCTTCTGGATATCATCGAACAGCGCGTTGGTTATGGCTGTGACGCCTCCCAGTTACAAACCGGTGATTTCATAGTTGTACCAAAACTCCATGACCCAGTTCTCACCGGATCGGGAGAACAGCCGAATGTTACGATAGCGATGCGCCGAGCCATCGTCTGCGCGCGCGCCGACAACGATCAGCGTAACCAGCGCTCGATCATCGAGCTGTGTCACCCAGATATTCTCGGCATGAAGAGATGAGAAGGGGCCTGCCTTCTTGAGACCTTCAAGGAACCCTCCGGGCCCGGCTTTGCCAACCACTTTACCGCTGGCGCGCCGAAAGATGAGCTGGTCGGAGAGAAGCGCTTCAAAGAACGCGATAGCCGCCAGGCCGCCGGCCTGTTCCATCTCCGCAATCTTTTCGTTTAGCGCAGTCAGATCCTTTTCTATGCTCATGGTTTTCATGGTTCACCTCGTTTCAACGTTTCCACTGATTCAGTACCCTCGGCCGAAGCCTGTCACTCGAGCCGCGCGATCTGCGCATTCAGCGTGTGGCGCCGGGCCCAGTTGTAGAACTCGTCCTGCCAGGAACCGAGCAGAAAGACCCGGTGGCCGAAGAGATAGCTCGCGAACAGGAAAACGGCCCAGGCTTGCTAGCCGGCAAGCTTGACATGGCGATCCCCCAGCGCGAACGAGCCCTCCTCATCCATTGGCAGCAAGCCGAGCAGCGCGCCCGGCAGCATGATGGAGAAGAAATCCATCAGGCCGATGCAGAATTTCTGGGGGTCGAGAGTCATCTTTCAACCTCACAAAGCTCGCTCGTCGACGAACGCGGTAGCCATCTAGTTCGCCTTCATGGGCAATCAGGCGACCGGCCGGGTCGCGTACCCAGAATTCATCGGGATCTCGGCTGTAGCCACGATGGCTGGTGACCCAGGATCCATCAATGTCGCGCCGGTATTCGGGTACCAGGTCCTCGGCGCCAGAGAGGATGAAGACGTAAGAGTCCTCTGTGTCGACGTACTGAGGCAGGCCTTTGTCAGTATTGCGGGTGATCGACGGAAGGGACAAGCTCCAGCCGAAGCCGAACGGACCGTTACCGGCGCCGGAGTCGTAAGACAGAGAGAGTTGTTGGCCGAAGCCCGAACGACCTGGGCTGACGGCAATGGGCGCAGTCATCGATCCAGTTCCAGTAACCGGATTGGCGGCGAACTCCTCGCCCATGCCCCGAATGGCGCCGCCACCCTTGGGCAGGGATATTGATGGAGCAACCACCATAAACTGATCCCCGCGACTACACGAATCGCGTGCGCCAGTCTGTGGCGCCGATTTGCCAACACTACCTTTTCGATCGCTTTCAGTCATCGTGGCGCTTTAAAGGAAAGAACGGATCTGATCTGATGAGGCTAGAATCGTCAAATCCATGCGGTCTCTGGTAACGGTGGCAGTCACCCCATTACTCGATCTTCAATTTCGCAATTCTCCTATCCCCACTTCAATCTCCCTTCTAGATTGCTGCTTTTGTCAACGACCGTTATCCGCGAGACCGGGAAATACCGGGGCCCGGTGATATCTCTTTTGTTTTCAATGAAGCGTTCTTATGTGATTCTGTCGATTGAACCCTTGAGAAAGGTTTCCCTATCCCCAAGTGGTTCGAATTATCCTCAGCCCCCGGTTTTTCACGGTCTCCGATCGTTGTATAGGATACGGACTCGCTACTAACTCGAAATTGTTTGACGCGGCGACACAATTTGCGTAAATTTGTAATTCACTCAGGATCGGCTACCTGAGTTCTGCACAATTGATACTTCAATTGAACGAGCTATCTTCTCCACTTCTTTGTTAAAGAAATAGGCCGACTTTCGGCATGAGAATTCAGCCGTATGCGTAAACCAAGGCTGCATCGCCAGGGTGTTTCTCGTAGCCTGTCATTGAGTAAAGCGTAAAACCAGGGCGAAACGCGACACATTGAACGAAAAATTTTTCAGCCGGGGAAACGGTCATGCCGGACCATGAAGCTCTGGATCTAACTAAATTATTGCGACGTTGGAGTGAAGGATCCAATGAGGCGCTGGAACAACTGGCTTTCCGGGTGGAAGGCGAACTGCGGCGGCTGGCCCGGCATTATCTCAGATCGGAACAAAAAGGTCATTTATTGGAATCAGGCGCGCTGGTTAACGAAGCCTGGATGCGGCTGATTGGCTGGCGCAATGACGCCTGGCAGAACCGCGAGCATTTCTTCGGCGTGGCCGCTCGGATGATGCGGCTCGTATTGGTGGATGAGGCGCGGAAGCGCAATCAAGCTAAACGCGGCGGAGATACTTTTCGCGTCTCGCTGTCGGAAGCCAATCAGCCGGTAATTTGGCGTGCCGAAGAGTTGATCGCGCTCAATGAGGCGCTGGAGAGACTCTCTAAGTTGGATCAGCGCAAAGCGCAAGTAGTTGAGATGCGCTATTTCGGAGGTTTAGATCAGAAAGATATCTCCGTGGCTTTACATATCTCAACCCGGCAGGTGCAGCGTGAATTGCGCCTGGCTCAAGCGTGGCTCTACCGTGAACTCAACGCGATTCGGGATGGCGTCAATGAATCCTCACCGATGGCAAAAGATAAATGAGCTTTTTCAAGAGGCGAACTCATTACCCCCGCAGGATCGCGGAGAATTCCTCAACCAGGCCTGCCTCGACGACGAGGAGCTGCGTCAAGAAATAGAATCACTCCTGGCCAAGCAATCAGAGGCCGAATACTTTTTTGAGCAGGCCGTAGCTCAACGGGCAGAAACCACCCTGCTTGATGATCCACAAGTAGAAAATCGCTCTACTGCAGGTCTCCCAGCCGTGGATGAGCCGGCGCAAGATGTAGCGAAGGCTAAGTCGAATCTGCTACGGCTGACAGTTATAGGCGCCGTATTTATCGGCGCGCTCAACCTGTTCCTGGGCTGGATGGCTTTGAAATACGGGTGGACTGAACGTGGAGGGATCACGATAGATAATCTGATTGGCGCGCCTATTGTAAGGGATATAAATTCGGACTCGCCGAATGTGGGGAAGCTCCAGCGGGGCGACATGATCCTGGCGATCAATGGCGAGCGAAGGTTCGTTCGCACCCACCACCATGTTGTGATGAGGAGGGTTCGGGATGACGCGCCCGTACAACTGCTCGTGCAAAGGCATGGCGCAGAGCGTCTGGTGGACATCAGCCTTGCGCCCTTTCCCTACTCTCCCTCTTACCGCTGGCGATTTTTCATATTCGGGTTCCTGCGGGTATTGGCTTACCTCGGCGTTGCGTTGCTGATTGCGCTGCTTCATCGCCATGACGAATTTTCTCGGCTCGGCGTCGCAACCTATTTGGCCTTGGCGACGGTCAGCCAGTGGATAATATGGTTTCAATTGAGGTACCGGCTGACAGGCGTTGAAGAGTCGTTTGAACTGATCGTGACGCTCATGTGGGCCGGCGTTCCTCTCCTTCCGCTCAGCTATCATTTTATCCTGCTCTTCCCACCCGGCGCCCGTCTGCCGGCAAGCCGTTTTTGGCTCTGGCTACGTAATCTGCTTTACGCCGTGACTCTCATCCTGTTTTTACCCCATTGTCTTTATGCCCTGAGCCCATACCTTGAGTGGGCGGCGGAGGTGATGTTTGAACACGAATACCTGATAGTTCATCTGCTCTACGGTAGGACGTTGGATTGGTACTATCCATTCGGACTGCTGTGTTTCTGCGCCGTGTTGATCCGTAACCTCTTGCTCGTCCGCGATCCTGCGGGGCGGAGGCGATTAAAGATAGTGTTTTACGGAACGCTGGCCACGGTGCTGCCGGTCGCTCTGCTGGCGCTTTCTCAGGGCCTGGTCAACACGTTTTCAGCAAACCGGTTTCCGGCCTGGCGCGGCTTAAACGAAAAAGCAGAGTGGATTACCGATCCGACGACTTTGTTATTGCCGGTGGCCTGGGGCTACGCGATTTTGACGCGGCGAGTGTACGACGTAAGCGTCGTAGTAAGGCGAAGCTTGAGATACTTACTGGCGCGCAGGGCGCTGAGCGCCATCCTGCTGCTACCGACTATCGCGCTCATCTACCGTATCGGTTCACAACCGGACCGGACGATCAGAGAATTGATCTTTTCGCAACCGCTGTCACTCGCGCTGATCGCGCTGGTTTCGATCAGCCTTGTTTATCGACGACAGATGCGGACGTGGCTGGACCGGCGGTTTTTCCGCGAACAGTATGATCGCGAGCAGGTGCTATATCGACTGATCGACGAGATCAGGGAATTCGAAGATCTTCCACGGATGTGTCACCGTGTGAGTGAGCGGATCAAGGCGGCGCTGCATCCGTTGCGCATTCACTTCTTTCACCAGGCCGATTCAGGAGAGATTCGCTTGATCTACTCTTCGGACGCTGTCCCGCCGTATCTCTCAACATCTTCTGATTCAGCTTTGTTTCGGATGATGCGGCGTCAAATGACGGCGCTCGATTATCCGTTGCCGCGCGCGATCAAGTTACCGAAGGCTGACCTTCAGTGGTTAGAGCGGTTAGGGGCTGAATTGATTGTGCCGATGAGCGATTCACAGAATCAACCGGTCGGATTGATGATCCTCGGCCAGAAACGGTCGGAAGAACCGTACAGCCCGACTGACCGTAGCTTGCTCCTGGCGATTGCGCGGCAGATGGCTACCGTTATTGAAGTGACCCGACTTAATGACCAGGTTATCCGAAAAGCCAGGAGTGAACACGAGGTGTTGGCGCGATTGATGATAAACAACATCAATTTAATGCGGGAATGCCCGGAGTGCGGCTGTTGTTATGACGTCGCCGACACGCATTGCGGAAAATGCTCTGTGGAGCTGACCCTGACATTACCGGTCGAGCGCACTATCGCAGATCGATATTGCTTACATCAATTAATTGGCAAAGGCGGAATGGGCGCAGTCTATCGCGCAACGGACCTCCGCCTGAAACGAACAATAGCAATCAAGATCATCAAAGCTGATTATTTCGGCGATCGGACTGCTCTGCGACGATTCGAGCGGGAAGCGCTCGTGGTTGCGCAGCTCGATCATCCGAATATCGTTGAAGTTTATGATTACGGACAAACGCCTACCGGCGGCGCCTGGGTGGTGATGGAACTGGTCAAAGGCGCGACGCTGCGCGATGAATTGAACCGGCATAAAAAACTACCGACAAAACTCGTCGCTCGACTGTTCGAGCAACTATTCGACGGCGTCGCAGCGGCGCATGATCTCGGTGTCATTCACCGCGACCTGAAACCGGAAAACATCGTGCTTGTGCGTGATGACGATGAGACCGTACAGGTTAAAATTCTGGATTTCGGCCTGGCAAAATTACTGCGCGTAAGTCATGACATGTCGGTGAATGGCGCACAGAGCATTACCGAGGATGGGCTATTGATCGGCACACCGAGTTATATGTCGCCTGAACAGCTCTCCGGCGGGGTGGTGGGCGAAGAATCGGACATCTTCGCGCTTGGCGTAATGCTCGCCGAGGCGCTAACAGGCCAGCGCCCGTTTCAAGGCCAAAATCAAGCCGAGTTACTGCGGTCAATATTAACTCAACCTCTTCGTCTACCGGCCGAGATCAACGATCTGTCACAACTCAATCAGGCGTTGCAGAAATGTTTGGCCAAAAATGTATTAGAAAGATTTCGAACCATAGCTGAGGCGAAAGCTGAAATAATCACGGCGCTACAAGCCCTAGAGCTTTAGGTTCCTTGGGCCAGCCAGCGAATCTCTACCTTGTCCATAGCGAAAACTTCGTCTCCCAGCATTTTAATAAGTTTACAGTCATGGGCTGAATCCTTGCTTCTCTAAAAATGGAGCCGGACGTTAACAGTTAACCGGACGTTATCAACTGCCCACATGAGGCCGGATCGAATTTTCGGTAGGGACAGCCTGGAAGAGGGCCGATCCCGGGTCAGGTGGGGCGTCGCGGACGCAGAGGATCGTGGGGTTGGCTGCGCAAATGTCCTTGTCGTTCTCGAACACATTCACGTCATCCGCCTTAGGTATGCCGTTCTTGACGCCATAGTCACGTACGAGCGAGCGGGCCCCCAGTTCAGGCTTACCGTCCGCCGTAATTTGGTCGTTCAGGAACCTTGGCTGCAGAGACATCGAGTGCACCAAGTGCAGGTAGTGCCCGATTTCGTGGGCCAACCACTGTTCCCAATTTCCAGGATCCATCAAGACGAACCAGTCGAAGTGATTCGACCAGCTCCCGCCACGCGGCGTATCCATCTTCCACTTCCTGGCGTTCGCGTCGTATTGGGGCTTGATGCCGACCGAGAAGTAGACCACCAGCTTGCCGGGGTAGAACTGCGCGATGCGATTGCGCTCGTCGTTGTTGGGCTTGGGATCGCAGGCGGGCGGCGCCTCCTTCGGCGCATTCAGATCCGTTGTCGGGGATAAGGTACAGTCGTAGTAGAGCAAATCGTTGTTCACCCGCGCCACATCGCTGGCCGGATCGAATGTGAATTCGATTCCCGCCGGCGCGTATACACGACTCGCATAGGTGAGGATCCGAGCGATCTGCTCTGGCGTCACCTGAGCCGCCCCCCGCCTTGACTGTCGGCCACGAGGATCGCTTGCACCAGGCGAGCGGGTTGCGCAAAGGCGTCAACTCGTGTGGGAATGAGATTGCCCATCAATACGACATTTTTCACATTAAACGGGAAATCAAGCGCTGGCTGCGGTCACAGGAAGCTCGATGTTATGAGCAGATGGAGAAGACCGAGCAGGCGCGGCTTTTACTGGAGGATCCGCGCTGGGGGCCGGGGCCTCTCGGCTTCGATCCTTGCGTACCTGTCACACCTTGGGACCCGAATTGCAGCATAACCGTTGATCCCAAATCTTTTCCTTAAAAACAGATTGGAGGTCGAATGATTAACGAACAGAAACCGGGAGGATGTCAATTCGAGACTCCTTTCGACCATATCCAAGACGTCAACGAATATGTCCTCGCGGCCCGCACTTACTACGCGGAACGGAATAAAAATCCGGCCTGGTTAGAGCCTGCGGACGAAGACACGGCAATGGATTATCTTGCCGGATGTGTCGCCGGTTGGATAATACTGCGTGAACAGCTCCCGATAGACAGCAGAGAAAGAATGACGCAAATCATTGAATCAGTGATTGACGCTCTGCGTAAACTTCAATCCTCCATGCCAGAGGATCAAGCAGAACTCAAAAGAGAGTTATTGCACTTGTTAAGGAGACAATTCATCGTCCGAAAGGGCGATTCGCAGAGTTGAGTTTGAAGACTGTGGCAAAGTTGGCATCAGTGCTTTCCTGAGAGGGACCCGCGATTTCAACTGTGAAATCGTGTGGGAACGGGTGTGTCTGCTAAAACTGTCATGTCATTTCTGGCCTGAGGAAGCCACATTTTGAGCGATGCCCGCAGGTGTTGATCGCACGTTCAACTTCATCCGGAGATATGTGTCTTGGTAGCGAACTGTATCGCCACGTGGGCACTGTAGGTACGGCTCCTTCCAAACCGACAGGGATGACCCCTCTCATAGCGAGGAAACGCAAAAAAGCTCGGATAGCAGTGACATGTTGG
>Ga0126377_10004283_pt1 | contig 10348 bp, 6 predicted proteins | sample PanSoiMetPlot_22_FD_92647 | JGI IMG/M metagenome (GOLD analysis project Ga0126377, IMG submission 92647) | Tropical forest soil microbial communities from Panama - MetaG Plot_22 | ecosystem: Environmental > Terrestrial > Soil > Tropical forest > Bulk soil | place: Panama | collected 2016-02-17 | reverse complement strand
GCCGTGGCCTTCGCGCGCACGGCGGCGAGGTTGAACTTCTGCAGCGCGTTGATCGAGATGACCTCGATGCCGCGGTCGGCGGCGAGGCGAGCGGCCGCGCCGGCGTCGATGCCGTCCACCGGGTCCTCGCCGCCCAGGTCGTTCCGGAGCTCGACCTTCGCGATCCCGAGCGAGGACGCCAGGTCGTAGAAGTCGGCCAGGCCGAGCGACGGCGCGACGATTCGATTGAGCCCGAAGCGCTTCCTGTCGATCCGTTCTCGGTCGATCCGTTCTCGGTCGATCACGTTGGGTCCTCCGCGCCGAGGGTCACGAACCGCCGCCCTGGGTCTTGCGCTGGTCGATGATGACCGCGCCGACGATGATCGCACCCTTGATGATCTGCTGCCAGTAGGCCGACACGTTGACCAGGTCCAGGGTGTTGTTGAGCACGCCGATGATGAGCGCGCCGATGATGGTGCCGGGAATCGTCCCGATCCCGCCCGCGGAGAGGGACGTGCCTCCGATGACGGCGGCGGCGATCGCGTCGAGCTCGTAGCCGACGCCGAGCCCCGGCTGCCCGGAGCCGATCCGCGACGACACGACCAGCCCGGCCACGCCGGCCAGGAAGCCCGCATAGACGTAGATGAGGATCTTGTAGCGGTCGACGTTGATCCCCGAGACCCGGGCGGCCTGCTCGTTCCCACCGATGGCGTAGATGTACTTTCCGAACCGGGTCCTCGAGTAGAGGACGTGCGTGAACACCGCCATCGCCACCAGGATGAGGATGGGGAACGGGACGCCGAAGAGATCGCCCTGTCCGATGACGTTGTACTCGTCGGTGAGGCTGGAGAGCGGCCGTCCGTGGGTGTACAGCATCGCGGCGCCGCGGGCCGACGTGTACATGCCGAGCGTCGCGATGAAGGGCGGGATGTGGGTCTTCGCCACCAGCGAGCCGTTGATGAGCCCGGCGACGGCCCCGACCAGGCAGCCGGCCAGGATGGCCCAGATGACCGGCGTCCCGGCCAGCCCGGGAAACAGGGCCCCTTCCCATCCCTCCGTCTGGGCCAGGCTCGCGGCGACCACGGCGGAGATGCCGACGACCGAGCCGGACGACAGGTCGATGCCGCCCGCGACGATGACGCCCGTGACCCCGAGCGCGATCAGGCCGATGATCGACATCTGCCGCACGACGTTCGTGAGGTTGATGATCGTCAGGAAGGCGGGCGAGAGAAACGACGCGACGATCAGCATCCCGATGAACACGAAGAAGATGCCGTATCGGCTCATCACGGCGCGGACGCTCGCACCGCTCGAACGCAGCCTCGCACTGGTCCTCGTGGTCCCTTCCACGCCGGTCTCCTTCCGGGCGCGCGTTCGCCCGCTCACGCCGTGGCTCGCCCGAGCCCCGTCGCCATGTGCAGGATCTTCTCCTGGGTGGCGTCCGCGCGGATGATCTCGCCGACCTTGTTGCCCTCGTGCATCACCATGATCCGGTCGCTCATCCCGAGGATCTCGGGCAGCTCGGAGGAGATCATGATGATGGTCTTTCCCTGCCTGGCCATCTCCGTCATGAGCCTGTGGATCTCGAACTTCGCGCCCACGTCGATGCCGCGCGTCGGCTCGTCCAGGATGAGGATGCTCGGCTCGGTCAGGAGCCAGCGCGAGACCAGGACTTTTTGCTGGTTCCCGCCCGACAGGTTCTTGATGGTCTGGCGGATGCTGGGCGTCTTGATCTGCATGGCCGTCCGCATGCGCTCGCAGTCGCGGTCCATCTTCTTGAAGTCGATGAGCAGGCGCCGGAAGTACTGCCGGATGTTCGCGATCGCCATGTTGTCCCGCACGGTCGCGTTCGGGTAGAGGCCGGTGAGCTTCCTGTCCTCGGTCAGAAGCGCGAGGCCGTGGCGGATGGCGTCGGCCGGCGAGCCGATGGCGGCCCTCGCACCGTTCACGAGGATCTCACCCGAGTGTGCCCGGGCCACGCCGAACACCGCCTCGAGCAGCTCGGTGCGGCCGGCGCCCATGAGCCCCGCGACCCCGAAGATCTCGCCGCGCTTGACCTGGAAGCTCACGTCCCTGAATCGCCGGCCGCTGAGGTTTCTCACCTCGAGGGCGATCTCCCCGATCGGCGCCTCCTGCTTGGGGAACATGTTCGTCAGCGCTCGTCCGACCATCCGCTGGATCAGCATGTCCCTGGTCAGCGACGCGGGGGGGTCGGTGCTGATGTACTTGCCGTCGCGGAACACGGTCACCTCGTCGGTGATCTCGAAGACCTCGTCCATCTTGTGGGTGATGTAGATGACCGACCGGCCCTGGCCGCGCAGAGAGCGGATGATCCCGTACAGCCTGTGCACCTCGACCTCGGTGATCGCCGACGTCGGCTCGTCCATGATGATGAGGTCCGCGTCGTACGAGATGGCCTTGGCGATCTCGACCAGCTGCCGGTTGGCGATGCTGAGGTCGATCATCTTGGTCTCGGGGTCGAGCTTGATGCCGAGCCGCTCGAGCAGCTCCGCCGTGTTCCGGTTCATCCGCTTCATGTCGACGAGGCGGTACCAGGTCGTCGGCTCGCGTCCGAGGAAGATGTTCTCCGCGATCGTCATGTGCGGGATGGGGCTGAGCTCCTGGTGAATCATCGAGATCCCCTTCGACAGGGCGGAGTGCGTACTGACCCCCTGGAGCGTCTCGCCCTTGAAGGTGATCGTGCCCGAGTCCGCCTGATAGATCCCGATGCAGCACTTCATGAGCGTGGACTTGCCCGCGCCGTTCTCGCCCATGAGGGCGTGCACGGTCCCCCTGCGCACGTCGAGCCGGACGTCGTCGAGCGCACGAACGCCCGGGAACGTCTTGCAGACGTTCCTCAGGCTGAGCAGGTAGTCGTCACCCATTCCCGCGACTCGTTCCCGCGACCCTCGGCGACTACTTCTTCTTCATGAAGGTCTTGTAGTTCGCCTTGGTGATCTTCTGGTAGGGGATCCAGACGATGCCGTTCTTGACCTTGGGGTTGGGCTGCCCCTTCGCCAGGAGGTAGGCCGCCTCGAGCGCCCCCTCTCCCTGCCCGACCGGGTCCTGATAGACCGTGTTGTGCAGCTCGCCCTTGTCCATGGAGGCCAGCGCGTCGGCGCTGCCGTCGGTGCCGCCCACGATGATCTTGCCCAGCTTGCCGGCCGCCTTGATGGCCATGAGCGCGCCGAGCGCCATCTCGTCGTTGTTGGACGCGACGCCGTTGATCGTGTCCCCCGAGGCCAGCCAGTTCTCCATGATCGTCCGGCCCTCTTCGCGGCGCCAGTTGCCGGTCTGCTCGCGGATGACCTTGATGTTGGGGAACTTCTCCTTGATGACCTTCTTGATCCCCTCGGTCCGCTTGATCGCGGCCTCGTTGCTGAGCTCGCCCATGAGGATGACCACGTTCCCCTTGCCGCCGATCGCCTTCCCCAGCTCCTCCATGTTGAAGATGCCGGCGTCGATCGAGTTCGATCCGACGTAGACGACGCCCTTGGGCAACTTGTCGGGCAGGCGGTTCACGTAGACCAGCGGCTTCTTCGCCGCCACGACCGCCTTCGTCATCGGTCCGGTGGCGGCAGTGTCCACCGGGAGGATCACGATCGCGTCCATCCCCTGGGCGAGGAAGTTCTCGACCTGTCCGACCTGCTTGTTGGTGTCGTTCTTGGCATCGACGATGGTGAGCTCGATGTCCTTGTGGCCTGCTCCCCACTTCGTCATGCTGTCCCGCACCGTCGTGAGCCAGACGTCGTCGAAGAGCGCCATGCTCACCCCGACCTTGATCTTCTTCTGCGCGGACGCGCTGCGGGGCACCAGAGCCAGGGACAGCGCGAGAGCGAACGACAGAATCAGAAATCGTTTCATCTTCCGCCTCCTCACGTGAACGGCGTCAACGGGTCAGCTCGACCTCGGCCACGCGCGTCCTCCTCGCGCGCTTCCCTCGCCTGCCGCGACGCGACGCGTCGTCCTCGACTCGACGGGACTCCGGACGACGGCGCGACTGTACATTCGCCCGGCGGCCGCTTACAACTACATTTCTACGAGGGTGTCGGTCGGGGAATCTGTTTCCATTTTCCGTCCTCCGCTCGGCCTGCACTCCTGCGCCATCAGGTGGAGCGTGTCGTCGAGCAGCGTCGATTCCTTCCTCGAAGCGGTCGCGACCCAGTACGAAGAGCTGCCCCGGCAGCTCCAGGCCGTGGCGCGCCACATCGAGACCAACAAGAAGCGCATGGTGGTCATGCGCATCACCGACATCGCGCGGACGTGTGGGGTCCAGCCTTCCGCGGTGACGCGCTTCGCCCAGCGCTTCGGCTTCTCCGGCTTCTCGGAGCTGAAGGACGTCTTCCGCGATGCCTTCGGCGAGACCGCCGCGCCGTCGTCGAGCTACGCGCGTCGCATCCGCAGCATGGTCGACGCCGGCCGGCTGCGAGACGACCCGGGCGGCGTGGTCCGCCAGCTCCTCATCGCGAACCAGGGCGCCATCGAGGAGTTCATGCTCCACCTCGACGACAAGGTGCTCGAGCGGGCGGTCGGCCTCCTGGTCGACGCGAGCGACATCTACGTCGCCGGCGTGCGCCGCTCGCTGCCCCCGGCCGCCTACTTCACCTACCTCCTGCAGCACACCGCGAAGCGCGTGTTTCACATCTCCGGCCTCGGGGGCACCTTCTCCGGGCAGCTCAACGCCATCCGCAAGGGCGACCTCCTGGTGGCGGTGAGCTTCGCGCCCTACGGCAGCGAGACGGTGGCGTGTGCGCGGCTCGCCAGGTCGCGCCGCGCCCGCGTGCTCGCCATCACCGACAGCGCCATGAGCCCGCTGACGACGGGCGCCAGCGCGACCGTCCTGGTCAAGGAGGCGAGCGCTTTCTCGTTCCGATCGCTGACCAACACCATGTGTCTGTGCCAGGGACTCTTCATCGCGCTGGCGTCGCGGCTCGAGCTCGATCTCGCGGACCCGCACGCCCACGGAGCGGCGGACGACTGACATGACCCACGACCCGTGGTACCGCGGTGCCGATTGCTCGGTGGCGGACTTCAGGGCCGACGTGGAGGCGGTCACCGACCCCGGCCGCCTGGAGCTCGCGTGCGACGTGCGGCGCAACATCCCGATCTACGACTGCACCGCGCTCGAGGCCGCCCTGGACGACCCGGAGGCACGCCCGCGGTTGCTCGGCGAGTGGGTCGGCGTGCTGCTGGAAGGCGCGGGCGTGTTCCTCCTTCGGAAGGCCTTCGCTCGCGACCTCCAGGTCGTCGACGACGCGACGGCGATCTTCGAGGCGATCATCGCCGAGGAGCGCGAGTCCGGGACCAGCGGTGCGGATCACTTCGCGAAGCCCGGCGCCAATGACCGCATCTGGAACGCGCTGGAGAAGCTCTGCGTCCTCGCGCCCGACGTCTTCGCGCGCTACTACGCCAATCCGTTTCTCGCGGCGGCGGCCGAGGCGTGGCTCGGGCCCCTCTATCAGGTCACGTCGCAGGTGAACGTGGTGCGTCCCGGCGCGGAGGCGCAGCAGGCGCACCGCGACTATCACCTCGGCTTTCAGACGGTGGACGACGCGCAGCGCTATCCGGCGCACGTCCACCGCATGTCGCCGCTCCTGACCCTGCAGGGCGCCGTGGCCCACTGCGACATGCCCGTCGACAGCGGGCCGACCAAGCTCCTGCCCTTCTCGCAGCGCTATGCCCCCGGCTACCTGGCCTGGCGTCGTCAGGACTTCCGCGACTACTTCGAGGAGCACTGCGTGCAGCTGGCGCTGGCGAAAGGAGACGCCTTGTTTCTCAGTCCAGCGCTGTTCCACGCCGCGGGGTCGAATCGAACCCCTACCATCTCGCGCATCGCCAACCTGCTCCAGATCTCGTCGGCGTACGGGCGCGCGATGGAATCGGTGAACCGGGTGAGGATGTGCGAGGCGCTGTATCCCGTGCTGCGCCGGTACCGCGCCGAGGGGCGTCTGGGCCCGGCGGCGATCGCCGCGGCGATCGCGTCGAGCGCCGAGGGATATCCCTTCCCGACCGTTCTCGACCGCGATCCGCCGACGGGCGGTCTGGCCCCGATGAGCCAGCAGATGCTCTTCCAGCAGGCGCTGGACGAGGACTGGCCGGCGGACAGATTCGTCGCGGAGCTCCGGGTGCGGGCCGCGCGGCGCGAGGCCTGAGACGACGTGGTGAGGACGACATGGTGATGGAGACCATCGGACGACGCATCCGTCTGGGGGTTGTCGGCGGCGGGCCCGGCTCGGTCATCGGCGAGACGCATCGCATCGCGGCGCGCCTCGACGGCATGTTCGACATCGTCGCGTCCGCCCTGTCCTCGGACCCGCAGCGCTCGCGGCAGGCGGGGCTGGATCTCGGGATCGCGCCCGACCGCGCCCACGGCACCTGGCGCGAGATGCTCGACGCCGAGGCGCCGCGCGCCGACCGCGTGGACGCCGTCGCCATCATGACGCCCAACGACAGCCACCACGACATCTGCATGGCCGCGCTGGACGCCCGCCTTCACGTCATCTGCGACAAGCCGCTCACGCACGACCTCGCGTCTGCCCGGCGGGTGGCCGCCAGGGTGGCAGAGGGGAACAGCGAGCTCTGCGTGACCTACTGCTACGTCGGTTACCCCATGGTGCGCCAGGCTCGCGACATGGTGCTGGCCGGTGAGCTCGGCGAGATCCGCCAGGTCCACCTGCACTACGTCCAGAGCACCCTCGCCGCCAGGGACCTGCCGGCAGGATGGCGCATGGATCCGGCGCGGAGCGGCGGCTCGCTCGTCCTCATGGACATCGGAACTCATGCCTACCACCTCGGTGCGTTCGTGACCGGGCTCGAGGCGCGAACGGTCTCTGCCGACGTGGGCTCCGCCATCCCCGGCCGCACCGTCGACGACTACGCCGCCGCGCTGCTTCGCTACGAGAACGGCGCGCGCGGATCGATGTGGGTCACCAACGCGGCGGCGGGTTCGGAGCACGGCCTCAGCTTTCGCATCCACGGCGACCGCGGCGGGCTGGAGTGGCACCAGGAGGAGCCCAATCGCCTCCTCCACCGCCGGCAGGGCGGCTTCGAGCAGGTCCTGACCCGCCGGCTCGGCCCCACGATGAGCCCGGGTGCCAGGCGGTCGACCCGCATCGCCATCGGTCACCCCGAGGGCTACCTCGAGGCGTTCGCCAACCTGTACTCGGCGTTCGCGCTGGCCGTCGCGCACCGCATCGCAGGGACGCGCGCGCCGGCGGCGCCGGACCGCTTCCCCGGCGCCCTGGACGGCGTCAAGGGTCTGGCCTTCGTGGAGGCCGCCGGCAGGAGCGCGCGGTCGGGGCGCTGGGAAGCGATCGACTAGGCCGGCAGCGGTCCGGTTCGAGCTTCCGGGAGACGGGAAGGAGCTCACGGCTATCCTCTCGAAGGATCGTCAACACCTCGGCCACGCGGTTCACCTGGGGAACCGGCGCCAGGCCCGATGTCGCACCGGGTCAAGAGACCCGGTTCCGCGACGAGACAACGACCGACCGGTGCCCAACGAGAACGACGACGCGCGCTGGCCGGGCCGACCATCTCCGGCCGTTCGACCGCGCTGGACGGCTCCTCGCGGCAGTTTGACCGCACGCGCCCCGCGCCCCTGTCTGGGTGAACCCAGCACGGGCGCGGCGTCTCGCGGCGCGTTAGGATGCTCGCGTGTCACGCTGTCCGGTCTGCTCGCGTCGCCTCCGCGGCGGTGCGACCTGTCCCGAGGATGGCGCGACCGCGGCGGCGGAGGGCGTGGGACAGGCGGGGCCGCGCCCGGCCATCCCCGGCTTCGATCTCGGCGAGCCGCTGGGCGTGGGCGGCTGCGGAGCCGTGTGGATGGCGCGCGATCGCGATGGCCGCAGCGCTGCGATCAAGGTGACCCACAGCGGCAGCGAGCTGTGGCGGGTTCGCTTCGCCGGCGAGGCGAGCGCGCTGGGCGCTCTCGGTCCGCCGCACGCGCCGCGTCTCTTCGCCCACGACATCCTGCCCGACGGGCGCTCGTGGCTGGCGATGGAGCGGCTGGTCGGGACGACGCTGGCCGACGAGCTGGGCGGCTGGAACGCAGCGCCGCCGCTCGAGCGCGGGCTGCGCCTCGCCGACGCGGTGCTGGCCGCGGTCGCGGTGACGCACGAGCGCGGGATCGCGCACGGCGACCTCACGCCGGAGAACGTCTTCCTGCGCCGCGCGACCGGGGCGAGCAGCGACGAGCATCGCGTCGCCGCGCTCATCGACTTCGGCCTCGCCGGCGGTCGCGGCGGCGCGCCCGCCAGCACCGGGCCCGGCCGGACCATGGGCACGCCGGGCTACATGGCTCCCGAGGTCCTGTCCGGCGAGCCGGGCGGCGCCCACGCCGACGTGTACGCGCTGGGCGTCATCCTCTACGAGCTGTTCACGCTGCGCCCACCGTTCGCCGGCGACGAAGCCGAGCTCGAGCGCGCCCACCTGGCCCTGCGGCCGCCCTCGCCCGGGCTCGTGGCCGACATCCCGCGCGCGCTCGAGGAGCTGATCCTGTCCTGCCTGGCCAAGGATCCCTATCGCCGCCCCCCCGACGCGTCGGCCGTTCGCCATGCTCTCGCCGACGCCCGCCGGATCCAGGCCCGGGAGGTCGTCCCCGCCCCGGCGGCGGCCGTCCCCCCCGCCGCCGGTGCGCCCGCCAGCACCGGCGACGATCTCCTCGCGCTCGCGTGGCTCGAGGGCGACGCCGCGCCGGCGCGCGTCGCCGCCGAGATCGAGCGCGCCGGCGGTGCGCTGGTCCATCGACGCGGCGGCAAGGTCCTGGCGGTGTTCGCCGCCGGCACCTCCGACCAGCCGGCGCGCCCGGCGCTGGACGTGGCCTTCCAGTTCCTGGCGACCTGGGGCGGGCGGGCCGCGCTTCACGTCGACCGCCTCCGCCCTCCTGTGGGCGAGGGCTCCGCGGCCTCCGTCCGCGCATCGCCGATCGATCGGCCGGAGGAGTGGCTGCCGCCCGTGCCATGGGCCGGCCTCGTCCTCACCCGCGACGCCGCCGACGCGATCGCCGGGGTGACGGTCGTCCCCGCCGGGCCGCCCGGCTTCTTCGCCCCGGCCGTCTCGGTCGCGCTGCCGGGCCTCCCCGACCTGGTCGGCCGCGCCGAGCTCGTCGCCTCTCTCATGGCCAGCGCGCGCGACAGCTTCGCCGACGGCCGACCCGCCCTCGCGCTCGTGCTCGGGGGCCCCGGCATCGGCAAGTCGCGCGTGGTGCGCGAGATCGCCGCCAGGACCGGTGAGCACGGCGCCGCGCACATCGTCGTCGAGGCCGGACGCCCCGGCGCGACCGCCGGGTTCGACGGCGAGGCGCTGCGCGAGCGCGCCCGCGCCGGCCCGCTCGCCATGCTGATCGACGACGCGCACTTCGCCGACGACGCCTTCCTCGACTCGCTCGAGGACGCGACGCGCGACGGGGCCAGCGCGCCGCTCTGGGCCCTGGTCGCGGCCGACGAGCGCCTGGATCGCATGCGGCCGCGCTTCGGCGAGCGCGCCGCCCGGACCGAGCGGCACGAGCTCCAGCCGCTCGGCGATCTCGCCATGCGCGAGCTCGCCGGCTCGTTGCTCCTGCCGGACGACTATCTCCCGCCCCCCGTGCTCGATCGTCTGGCCCGGGTGGCCGGCGGCAATCCCAGCCTGCTGACCGAGCTGGTCGGCGTGCTCAAGCGCGAGAGGACGGCACCCCCGCTGCCGGAGCGGCGCGGCCGCGAGCAGGTCATCGGGACGATCGAGCGTGCGCACGGCACCACCCCCGGACGCTGGGCGCCGTCGTCCGCGCTCGACGGCCTGACCGACGAGCTGGTCGCCTCGGCCCGGGTGGCGGCCGCGGCGGGGCCGGCCATCGAGGGGGGCGAGCTCGCCTGGGTGATGGACGCGCTCGCGCCCGGACGACCGGACCGGGCGGGCAGCTTCGACGCGCGAGCGGCCCTGCAGGAGCTGGCCGCGCGGGGCCTCGTGGGCGACCAGGGCGGGGGGTCGTGGGCCCTGACCAGCACCGTGACCCAGGACGCCATCTACCGCGCGACACCGGCGGCCGAGCGCGTGCGGATCCATCGCCATGCGCTCGACTACTGGCGCGGTCGCGATGGTGCGCACGCGATGGCCGCGGTGGCCCGCCACGCCGGGCTGGCCGGCGCGCACGAGGAGGCGACCGCCGCGACGCTGGGCCTGGCCGAGGCCGCGGCCGCCGCTCACCGCGAGGTCGAGGCGGAGAGGTGGTTCTCGGCGGCGCTGCTCCACGCCACGTCACCGTCGACTCGTGTCCGCGCGCTGGCCGGCCGCGGACGGGTGCGCTGGCGGCTCGACCGCGGTCAAAAGGCGCTGTCGGATCTGGCGGCCGCGCGCGTCCAGGCCGATGCGCTCGGCGATTCGGCGCGGGTGG
>Ga0126377_10004282_pt1 | contig 10349 bp, 6 predicted proteins | sample PanSoiMetPlot_22_FD_92647 | JGI IMG/M metagenome (GOLD analysis project Ga0126377, IMG submission 92647) | Tropical forest soil microbial communities from Panama - MetaG Plot_22 | ecosystem: Environmental > Terrestrial > Soil > Tropical forest > Bulk soil | place: Panama | collected 2016-02-17 | reverse complement strand
AGTCATCCCGGCCTCGGCCAGCACGGCCTTGAAGCCGTCGATCATCAACCGCGCCTCCTGCTCGGGGTCGTTCGGAACCTGATTGGTCTTGGGATCGACGCCCAGCCGCCCGGCCAGGTAGAGCGTATTACCCGCCATCACGCCGTCGCTGAACGGGAGGCTGGCATTGCGACTCGGCAAGTTGATGACGCGCCGGGCGCCGCCCTGACTGTAGACGGCCATGCCGCCCAAAAACAATCCGATCAACAAACCACAAGATAATCCGATGAAGAGCATTCGATAGTTTTTCATTTTGTACTCCGGAGAAAGAGTTCGTAGTCCCGCCTTTAGGCGGAAGGTCTCGAGAATCGAGACCTTCCGCCTAAAGGCGGGACTACGAACGGTTCCGCCTAAAGGCGGGACTACGAACGGTTCCGCCTAAAGGCGGGACTACGAACGGTTCCGCCTAAAGGCGGGACTACGAACATTGACTACAAATATTGGATCACATTTCCGGGTCATCCCAACCCTTACCGTAATCTAGCACTGGGTATTCGCGCCATATTGAGAGGGCCTTGTCTCTTCCTATTTGCTCGATAAAATTCCCAGCGCTCGAAAACGGCCAGTCTGTCCAGCGTTCAACGTAACCGTGATGAACTGGGTTATTGTGAATGTAGTTGATAGTGGCCCAGTAATGTCTTTCGCTGCGGATACCGCGATCGGCGCAACGATGCCAGACTGAGCGGCCTGGGGAGCCTTCTTCGAGATTCCACTCATGCGAAGTAAGTCCATGCAACTTACCCAATTCCTTCTTGAGTTGTTTTAGATCAGGCGCTTCAACGAGCAAGTGATAGTGGTTCGGCAATACTCACCAGGCCAGAACGATGTTTTGGTTTTGATCGAACACATCAAGCAACTGTTGGCTGAACGCGGCCATCCGCGCCGGGTCACGTCCGATATGCGCTGCGTGCTCGTAACAGGCGCTCGCAAGGTGGAATTGCCCCTTGCGAAACAGGATTGGCGGGCCATGCCACGGACGACACTGTTGCTTGCGGTACAGCAACACTTCTTCTCGCTGTTCTTGAGTGAGCTTACGCCAACCATACATATACCCTCCTGTTCAGTTTGTAGTCCCGCCCTTAGGCGGAAGCGGTTCAGTTTGTAGTCCCGCCTTTAGGCGGAAGCGGTTCGTAGTCCCGCCTTTAGGGAGGAAACAGGTTGCTCGCTTATGGAGACATTCCGCCTAAAGGCGGGACTACGAACTACAGGAACAGCTTCAAACTCTCTTGTGCAGTCTCGATGTGCGCCCGCGATCCGAAAGGAAACGTGTACTGGGCGCGAGCGCCGTCAAGGTAAAGCCTGCCGTCGGGCATCTTCGACGCGATCGTGACGCCGGAACCGGGCGGCGCGAGGCCGCGTGTCAGTTCGTATTCGCGATCAGGTTCGCGGTAAAGCTCGCGCGCCAGGAATTGGATGTGGCGCGAGCGCAGCGTCATCCGTCGTCCGCCCGCCGAGCCGATGCCCGCCGTCGATCCGGCGGCGGTCGAAATCCAGACGCCGGAACTGCGGTGCTCTTCGACATGGTCTCCGACTTCGATCAAATACCGCGTCGTCGCCGCAGGGCTGTAATGCGCGACCAACACGTCATTGAGCGCAAGCTCAGGCAACGTCTTGCCGTCGAGCGTGACCCGCAAACGCGCCAGCTCCACTGGACGCCATTTCAAAGCCAGAATCGCGTCGAGCCGCTCGGCGAAGTTCTCCCGGTTGGCCGTGCAGAAACGGCCCACGCTGTCGCCTGGCGCCGAGTTGAGGCCGATCACCATCCCGTCGCGCACGTAATGCGAGGCGCTGAGCAGCGTGCCGTCGCCGCCTACGCTGACGACTAAGTCGGCAGAAGCCAGTTGGCGTTTGAGCGCCGCGTTGTACGGAATGATCGAACTTTCGGCGAAAGCTATCTTGCGGGATTTGAGCGCCCGCCGCGCCGCGTCTACGGCGCGTTTGTGCTCGCCGTCGGCGCGGAGCAGGCGTTCGGCCGTCTCGTCGCCTTTGCGGGCAAATACGGCGGCGCGTCCGCCTTGCGCCATCGCAGTCTGCTTGATGATGACCAGACAGTTACTGATTTGCATAGTAGTGATACCGATCACCGAACTAGCTGCAGGAAATACACGCCGCGTGCGCCACCCGCTACGATCATCTCCCCATAAACTGCACAGCAATCCAATCGGCCATCAGCGAAGAATATCGCTACGCCTTGGCCCGAGTGCGCTTCCCAGACTTTCAGCGTGTGGTCAATGGAAGTCGAGACGATCAGCTTGCCATCTGGACTGAATGCACAGCCAGTTACATCATCCGAGTGACCTTCGAGCGTGCGTAGATGCGAGCCCGAATGCGTTTCCCAAACGCTCAATGTTTGATCACCGGAGGCTGAGACAATTAGCCTACCATCGGGGCTAAACGCGCAACTAGTCAAATAATACAAGTGACCCTTGAACGTGTGCAGCAGCACGCCTGAGTGCGATTCCCACAATTTCAGCGTATGGTCACTAGAGGCCGAGACGATCAGCTTGCCGTCGGGACTGAACGCACAACTCGACACAGTATCCGAATGACCTTTAAGGGTGCGCAGCAGCGCGCCTGAGCGCGCCCCCCAGACTTTCAGAGTTCCATCGGACGATGCCGAGACGATCAGCTTGCCATCGGGGCTGAACGCGCAGCCAATCACTTCATCCGAATGACCTTTAAGCGTGCGCAGCAGTGCGTCGGAGCACGCGTCCCAGACTTTCAGCGTTTCATCGGACGATGCCGAGACGATCAGCTTGCCATCGGGGCTGTAGGCGCACCCACCTATCCAACGCGAATGACCTGCAAGCGTGCTTAGCAGTATGCCCGAATGTGCCTCCCATACTTGCAATGTATAGTCATCGGAAGTTGAAACAATCAGCTTGCCATCAGGGCTGAAAGCGCAACTGCTCACATAAGAAGGATGACCTTCCAGCTTGAATGACAGTGCGGACGAATGCGTTTTCCAAATTTTCAGCGTTCGGTCATGAGAAGCCGAAACAATCAGCCTGCCATTAGGACTAAACGCGCAACCTGTTATGAGGGCCGTATGGCCCTCGAGGGAGCCTAGCAATGTGCCCGAGTTGGCCTCCCAAACCTTCAGCTTCATTGAAGACGAAATGATAAGCTCCCCATCGGGACTGAACGCGCAGCAAGTCACACCGCCCGAATGGTCGCAGATGGTATGTAGCATTGTGCCTGAATGTGCCTCCCAGACCTTCAGCATCTTGTCATCTGAAGCCGAAACAATCAGCTTGCCATCGGGACTGAACGCGCAACAAGTCACCCAGCCTGAATGACCTTCGAGCGTGCGGAACAATGCGCCAGAATCCGCGTCCCAGATTTTCAGCGTGTGGTCATGAGAAGCTGAGACGATCAGCTTGCCATCCGGGCTGAACGCGCAGCCAATCACTTCATCCGAATGACCTTTAAGCGTGCGCAGCAGTGCGTCGGAGCACGCGTCCCAGACTTTCAGAGTTCCATCGGACGATGCCGAGACGATCAGCTTGCCATCGGGACTGAACGAGCAGTGCTTCACTCTATCCGAGTGACCTTCGAGCGTGCGCAGTATCTTGCCCGTCTGTACATTCCAGACTTTCAGCGTTTCATCAAATGAAGCCGAAACAATCAGCTTGCCATCGGGGCTGAACGCGCAGTGCTTCACCCCATCCGAGTGACCTTCGAGTGTACGCAGCAGCGCACCAGAGTACATGTCCCAGACTTTCATTGTTCCATCGGGCGATGCCGAGACAATCAGCATGCCATCGGGACTGAACGCGCAGCTATTCACGGAATACGAATGTCCTTCGAGCGTGCGAATCAGTGCCTGATGCGGCAGATCGGGCAGATGGTGGAGAGGCGTGACGCGCGGAGTTTCCAGACTTTGCGCCATCTCTTGTAGCATCGCCTTCAACTCGTCCAGATGTTGCAAACGGGCAAAGAGCGTCTCGCTTATCTCTTTCCGTGTCGTGCAATGGTTGAAGAGATGGCCGGAACTGACGAAATTGTTCCGCAGTGTGCGCAACGACTCATCGGCTGGCGCGATCTTTTCGGCCTCGATCAGATCGTTTTCGACCGCGTGCGCTTTGCGCAAAAATGTCTTCTTTGCCAGGTATCGCCAATCTTTCATTATCGCCACCAGCTCTTCGCCGCGACCGGCTTCGATCAGGTGGCCGGCCAGATGATCCCAGAAATAGCGGTCGTCATTCGGTGTCTCGGCCCAGCCTGCGTCGGGGCGGTGGGCGTTGAGCAGTTGATTGTGGAGCGTATGCAGGTCGGTTTTTCCTTCATCGCGCAGGAACGTTCGGATGACGTCGTGCAGCCGGATCGTCCGCGCGCCAAGGTCGAAACTGTGCAACAGCGAGAATTGGTTGAGCCGCGCGCATAAAGTCTCGGTGTCGAATTCGGCGTCAAATCCGTCCGCATCGCCCGTTTTACTCCAGAGTTTCTCCAGCGTGGCGAGCGGGATGTTCGCATCTTCGGGAAAGACTGCCAGTTCGGCATAGCGCTCGCGTTCAACGGGTTTGAGCAGGTCCAGGCTGACGCCGAGCGTTTTGGCTACGGCTTGGTTGCGAGATTCGGTTTTGTGCGCGTCGAAGAAGGTCAACCCGCGTTTGTCCAGTGCCCGGTTGACGTAGGTGATGGCGTCGGGCAACGGTTGGTTGGCTGTGTTGACGCGGTCTCGCAAGGCACCGTTCACCAGGCCCAAAAGCAAGGGCCATTCGCCCAATCGCGTCGCCAACCACTGCAAAACCTCATCCGCTCCCTCACGGTCGTGGCTCTGTATCTCGGCAGTGGGCAATCCCATGCGGAGCATCTCGATAGCTTCGGCCGGACTCATTGCGTCAACCTTGACCGCTTGTGCGACGTAGGGCAGCGTATCGAGGTTGCGCGTGGTGATCAGGCGGGCGCAGCGCGGGCCGCCCTGCATGAACGGGCGCAGGTGGTCGCGGTTCCAAACGTCGTCAATGACGATCAGGATGTCGCGGTCGGCCAGGAGTTCTTTCAAGCGCGCGATGGCGGCCTCGGTATTGGAGAAGCCTGGGCGTATGCCGCTCAGGGTTTGAATCAAATCTTCCACGCGCCCGGTCAGGTCGCCGGGATTTTCGCCGAGCGTCACCCAGAGGATGCCGTCGTCGAAGGCGTCCTGGATCCGTTCGTCATGGCAGACCGCTTTGGCGATGGTCGTTTTGCCGTAACCGCCCGCGCCGCGTAACGCGACAGTGTTGGCCACCGGTTCTTCGCGACTCTCATCGATTAGCAACGCGACGAGTTGATCGAATTCGTTTGGGCGCTGGACGAAGCCTGCGGGGAGGTCTTCGACCATAAACGGCACGCGGCGAATGTCGGGCGTCCTGTTCAGATCGTTGAGAAACTTACTCCAATCGGGGCTAGGCTTTTCATCTTCGAGCGAGCCGAGGTCATAAAAATGCTGATCGCGCATCCAGCGAGGCAGGCTGTCGAAATCCAGATTTGGCGCGCCTTTGACGGGATAAACGCAGACCCCTTGCTGCTGGGCATAGCGCCACTCTTTGCGGACGATATCTGATTTCAATGCGTTCGGCGTCACGACCAGCGCCATAAACGCCACGTTGTCCAACGCCTCAGCGATCTGCAACCACCAATCGCGCCCGCCTTCCATTCCTACACGATCTTGCCAGAGCCTGATGTTCTGTTTTTCCAGTCGCTCGCGCAGCCGATGGGCAAACGCTTCGCCGTCGCTGCGGGCGTAGGAGATGAAGACGCCTGAGCTTTGTTGGTTGGGTTTGGAACGATTCGGGTATTCCATCGGCGCTGAGAGTGCTTGTAAATCATTTCATCAGGACTTGTGCCGGCAAAAACTCGCGGGCGACTCGATCTTGCGGAGGACGGCGTTCAGAGTACCGGCTTGCGGCCGGAAGGGCTCAGTTGCCAAGCCCTTCCGGCCGCAAGCCGGTACTCTGAACGCCGTCCTCCGGTGTTGCAAGGCGCCTCTGATCAATTCGCACAAGTCATTTCGTCGTACGAATACTAAAGTTCCTATGCGTACCAGACCACCATCACTCGATTGTAATCCAGGTCGTTATCGGTAAACGACGAAGAAGTTGTTGTCGAGAAAATCGTACTGCTCGACGCGCTTGAAACCGGCGGCGGTCATCCACCCGTCCAGGTCGCCGACCGTGTAGACCATCTTCTCGTGTCCGGCGGGCCAGTCGCGGCTGAAATCGATGATGGCGACGCGTCCGCCGGGTTTAAGGTGTTTTTTCAAGCCTTTCAGATACACAGCCTGATTGCCGATGTGGTGCAGCGTGTCGATGATGGTGATCAGGTCTACGGGTTCGGGCAGCTTCGGGTCGGTTTCGGAAGCCAGGATCGGTTTGATGTTGGCCAGCTTCTGCTCCTGCGCCGTGCGCTCGACGTGTTTGAGCAGTTCTGAGTCGATGTCGACGGCGTAGACGACGCCTTTGCCGCCTGCCTTCCGAGCCAGCGGGCGGGTGAAGAGTCCCGACCCTGCGCCGAGGTCGCAGACGCGGTCGTCCGGCCTGACCTTGAGCGCCTCGACGACTTTGTCTACCTGCAAGCCTTCGATCCGGCGCTCCGATTCGAGCAGCTTGATGTATTCCTCGGCGCTGCGCCCCCCGCGTGATTGGCCGCCGGGTTGTTGTTGCTGTTGAGCCGAGACGAACAGCAAAGGCAGGGCGAGCAAGATGAACAGTAGTGATGTGCGAAGCTTCATAGGTCGCTCCCTGGATTTTCGGTCGTGGGCCGGGTTTTCGACGGGGTCGCGATCCACCCCCGAGCGCGGCCCAAGTAGTAAACGGCCACGCCGACCGCGATCGTCACGAGCGCGTAGACGGCGGGCATGGGTTCTTTCTGCAGCGTCTGAATCCACGCGAAGATCACCAGCAGAATGTAGGCGGCGGGCGTGAGCGGATAACCCGGGACGCTGAAATTGCGTTTCGGATCGTCGTCCGGCGCGCGGCGGACCACGTATACCGCCGCGACCGTCAACGCCGAGATCAGCATCAGCGCCGACCCGACGTAAAGCAGCAGTTTGCCGAACGCGCCGGTCAAGGCCATGACAGAGGCGATGGCCGCCTGAGTGTAGATCGCGATGATCGGCGCCCGGCTACGTTCGCCGAGGCGGCCGAAGATCGAAGGCGCAAGACCGTCGCGCGCCATCGCGTAATAGATGCGCGGCCCCGAAGCCGTCCACGCGCTGATCGCCCCGATGATCAGGATCGTGATGATCGCGCTGACCAGCTTCCCGCCCGAAACGCCGAAGAGCCGCCCGGCGGCTTCTCGACCTACGGCGAGCGTCGGGCGCCAGGACTCGGCCGGCACCGCGTAAAAGTAGAGCAGGTTGATCGCGATGTAGAGGGCCGCGACCGCGAGCGTCCCGCCGATCAATGCGCGCGGCAACGTGCGGCGCGGCTCGGTGACTTCGCCCGCCAGATAGGCCGCGGCGTTCCAGCCGCTGTAAGCGAAGCTGACCTGGATCAGCGCCACCCACCAGGCGCCGGTGGCCTGCGAGCCATGAGTCACGCCGCCCCAATCGCCGCGCCCGCTCGATACGCCGGCCACTATGAAGACTACGATCGCGCCGACGGTCATCGTGGCCAGCGTCGTCTGCATCTGGCCGCTTGGCCTGACGCCGATTGAATGGGGAAGCGCGAGCAGCAGCGGCAATAGCGCGGCGACGGCCGAACCTTGTGTGATGTCGAGTCCGCTGGCCAACGGCGCGTCAATGTTCCAGCCCGGCGTGAGTTGCGAAAAGTATTCGACTGCTTTGATCGTCGAGGCGGCGGTCGGCGCGGCGAAACCGGCGAAGAAGGTGATCCACCCACCGATGAATCCCCAGGGGCGTCCGTAAACGTTCAACAGGTACTGGTACTCGCCTCCCGCCTTCGGCATCCGCGTGGCCAACTCGGCGTAACAGAACGCGCCGAAGAGCGCCAGCGCCGCCCCCGTCATCCAAACGCCCAGCGAGGCGACGCCGTTGCCGGCCACGGCTCTGACTTCGGCCGGCACGGTGAATATGCCCGTGCCGATCATGCTGGTTACGACGAAAGCCGACGCGCCCCAGACGCTGAGCGCGCGCCGCAACTGGGCGCCTGCTTCGACCGTTTGTTGTGGCTTGCTGATCATTGTGTGGTTAGTCGTCAATCAGTTTGTGGTAACGTCCCATCCAGTAGGGCAGCAGGAAGTAGACTCCGTCGCCCTCGCTGCGCCCGCCATTGCCGCCGTCGAGCCGGTATGGGTTGCCGTTCCATTTGCTTATCGGCGATTCGTCGTAAGGCAGGACGATTAAAGCCTGCTTTCGATTGAACCTGTCATTCAGAGTGTCAATAGGAACATCCAGCCGGCTTGAGTTGGTCACAGTCCACGAGATTTGATCCATCGGAATTTCTTGCAGCGTGCGGACCGATTCGTCGCGATCAAACTCTTTGCCTCCGCTCCCCACGGCGTAGATGAAATTCCAGAGCGGGTTGCGTTCGGGGCGCTCGACCTGCCAGGAGCGTTCGATCGATTGAACGTAAACCTCGCGCAGTTTCGGGTCGGTTTCGTAGTTGAGTAATGGATAATACGACAGGAAAGCCAATTCGTCATCCGAATGGTTAACGTGGCCCGGGTAATTAACCTTCTGATTGCGCGTCAATAGGTGGTAACGGCGTTTGGAGATTAGTTCGTTGTATGCCTGCTCGTAGCGCGGATTGCCAGTGATGTGATGGGCGACGCGCAGGTGCGAGAGGATGTGCAGGGCGCGCAGCCCCGTCTCGTCGGGGTCGGCCCAGATCTCTTCCGGCCCCCACCACCCCCATCGCGTGCGCTTGCCGTCGACGTCGATCAGTTGATAGTTGTTGTTCAAAATGTGATCGGTCATCCGCGTGACGACGCCGCGGATCTTTTGCTTCTCGGCCTCGTCCGCGACCAGGTCGTAATAGACCGCGTAGCCGAAATAATGGCCGACGATCTCGTCCGAACTGGTGTCGCCCTTCCAACGCCATTTGCCGTCGGCCGTGTCATGCCATTCGCCGTCTTGCGGCTGGACGTCTTCGCCGACCTTGATGAACGATCGCGCGTGGAAGCCGGGAATGCCCGTGATCTCTTCTAGCCGCAGCATCGCTTCGAAGCCCTGCCTGGCGTTGGCCCGCGCGTCGGACTCGCCCGTGACCTTGTAGCGAAAGGCCTCCGCCGCGACGTACATCTGTGTCCACAATCCGTCGTTGTCGCTCGAGACTGTCCGGTTGGTCGAAAGGTCGCCCGGCGTTTGCAGGATCGAATCGGCGGTCAATCCGTGGCGGACATGGCGCGCGCGGACGCGCTCGACAAAGGCTTTGGATTTTTCGGCGAGCGTCATCGGCTTGTACTCGATGCGACTGTAGCCTCCCGGCGTTTCCAGCCAGACGGCGTGATTCGGTCCCGGCTCAATTCCAATTCCTATGACGTGGTCGTCGGGAAGCCAACGTCCGCCGGCGAAATATTGATAGCTAGTTGCGATACAGCCAGTACAGACAAAGATCGCTCCCTTTTTAGTCCCGATCCAATATTCTCCGGATGATCCTTTGGCGACGACCGTGACTTCTTCGTGAACAGGTAAGGCGCCAATGGAAGATAATCCTGTCTGTCCGTTTTTTTCTCGGTAAAGGATTATTCCATTGGCCCCGACCAGTGAGTCGCCATCGTCACCCTTCAGGGTTGGCTGTTTGTAAAGACGAACTTTGCCTTTGGTTAAACGGGCGAATTCTTCAGCGGTGTAGAAAGCGCGAACTTTTTGTAGATAGGCGCCTGATATGGCCTTTTGATTTTGCGCAAAGGCGGAGCCCGTCAGGAAAACGCAAAGGCACACACAGAGGGTTAATATACCTTGTGTCTTCATAGGTTCATGTCGCGTTGTGATAGCTCGCATCGATGTTCTCATGGAGATTCGCCGTCGTCTCGATTGATTTATACTTTCCCGTCACATATTTTCCTGTCCGTGGTTTCGTCCGCAGGATAATGCGTGTACAGTACCGCGAGCGTAGGGGCGGGTATCCCCCGCCCGCGTTCGTCATCAAGGCGATGGGGCGGGGGATACCCGCCCCTACGCTCGCGGTACTGTACCGATGTCACTAATGTCGCGTGGTCTGATTTATAGGAGGTTCACATATGAAGCGACGAATACTCGTCATCTTATCATTGGCATTCATACTCGACATCGTGGGGGCGGCTCCGGCGCCCCAGGCGCAATCAGACGTCCGGACAATCACGCCCATCCCTTTTGAAGAGATGAACGGCGAGCGTGTTTACAACGCCTCAGGAGTGGTCCCGCTCGCCGACTCCCGCTTTCT
>Ga0126377_10004281_pt1 | contig 10349 bp, 14 predicted proteins | sample PanSoiMetPlot_22_FD_92647 | JGI IMG/M metagenome (GOLD analysis project Ga0126377, IMG submission 92647) | Tropical forest soil microbial communities from Panama - MetaG Plot_22 | ecosystem: Environmental > Terrestrial > Soil > Tropical forest > Bulk soil | place: Panama | collected 2016-02-17 | reverse complement strand
CGCCGGCTGCACTCCGACAGCGGCTTCCTTCAAGCCTGCGAGGCTCCTGATTTGTGGCGTCCGTTTGCTGTCGAGCACCAAGCTGAGCGTGGTGGTCATGTAAGGCGTGGACCAGGCCAACATCTGTTGCCGGGCCGAAGTGGTGGTGATCCCGCCGTCAATGCAGTCGTAGAGACCATCCTGCATCTGCTGCAAGATTAGCTCCCATTGCGTATTCACGAAAAAAGGTTGTAAGCCCAATCGCCGTGCGATCTCGTTCATCAAATCGACCTCAAACCCAACATTCTTACCCTCCGAGAGATATTCGAAAGGCGGGTTGACGAAATATGTGCCGATACGCAGGACACCAAGCGCCAGAGTCCGCACCGATTGAGCAGCGTTGGCATCGTTATTGGCGGAGATTAGGACAGTGAGCAGTGATCCTATAGCAGCTGTTTTCCAGTTCATTGCGAATACCCAATATGCAACTTTGCCACGACAAAAATCGATCGGCCTATCTCCTGTCACGGCTTACCGATCAAACTCGCTCAACGCATGAAACTACACACCCGAGGCGTCACTCCCGTCAAGTTCTAGAAAGTGGCCGATACCACGCCGAGAGCTGACCGAGGCCCGACAAACCGTGATGCTTGATTCAAGGGCGGAGTGAGCCGCGACAGAGCGGCTCACGTAGCCAAGAGGATTCGTTAGGATGGGTTAGCTTTTCGGTTGTGACGTCTTGGTGATTACTTTCCGTGGATCAAAAGTATCAGGAAAGCAGACTAGCACGTACTGGCCTTGAAATGCGTGTTGCTTTGCCAGCCGAGGTACTCTTTCATCTCGAGCTTTTTCACACTCTTTAGTGTCAAACCCCTCGTGTGGAATCCGCGAGACTTCCAGCCTACCGAGGAACTGGCTCTAGAGAGTCCAGGCCAGCAGGACGGCAAGGCAGCATCTTCGCATTAGTTAGCTCAGTATCGGTGTGCCGTCGTCATCGGCTTCTTTCTTCGATGACCCCTTTTGCTTTCGTTCAACCACTGCCCTGAGTCCGTAGGCAAGTTGTGAATCGCCCAATACAGCTGTTGTAATATACCCTACCATTCAGTGGGTCCTTCCATTCGTCTAGCTCCGCTGGAATTTTGAAGGTTCTTGTGAAGACCGTCTTTAGGATCATTCATGGGTCCACGTAATCTAATGCGGTGGCAACCGACCCGATAGCGCCCTCAATACAAACCACGCCAACGACTAAGATTATTTCAAATGTGGACATTGGCGGTTGCTCCTCTCGACCTGGCCGGGGAAGTGGATCCGCCTCGCGATCAAACGCAGCGGGAAGCTGTGAACGGATCAGTCGTCTCTGAAAAGTTCTCTAAGCTCTGCAGTTGTGCGGTCACTCTGATACAATCCGGGCTGTACCGGACTCCCTTCCTCTTGATCGACTTTCACGAACACCTGCTGACTGCTTTTAACCTCAATTCTCGTTCCAAGAGCTATTGGATCAAAGACCAGCTTTAGATTCTCCCTGACACCATTGCGCCGGTCTGTGTCCTAGTGTACTAGTTCTTTTTGGTTCACCCGTTTGCTGGTTGGCAGCGGTGATTAAAATGATTTGCGCCATAAAAGTTCCTCCCACCGAGAGCAATAACGCGGGTTGACATAACCACGGAAAACCCGCGTGTTTGGTGCTCGTGATTCCCTGTGAGTTTTGCTTGGTGCTAACTTTGGATCTGAGGGTTGGGAGTTCGAATCCCTCCTGGCGCGCCAGATAATTTGATAGCCTACAAGCGAACCATTTCTACTTTTGCGTAATCGTCGTCGGTACGTGACCGAATACCTTCAAACGCGCTTCAGGCAAGGTGGCCTGACCGGATCATATCGGGTCTGCCCCCGCGAGGACTGAAAAAAGCACGCGCTGAATTCTTATTGGAACGGTCTTTCGCCCGCAACTCTCACGGTCCTCGTAACAATTTGTGTTCCCGGGGTTGCCTTTGGTCTTCGTCGTCCAATGGGCGGAAAATGTTTTGCAAACTCCCGCTCAATTACGCGCCTTCCATGATACCGCTTAGCCTTTGCCATGATGATTGTTGCGAGCCAAGGCCCGCCGGTGGCACTGGCCAAAATAAGCAAAAAAGCAATTCCCTCGGACATCATTGCGCCCTCCCGCTCGCCGATATAGCAATCCTTAGGCCACCATAACTTTGTAGTAAATATGCTAGGAAGGCTGGGAGTAACTGGGCTGAATCTGTCAAATTGGCATATTAGCCATGACAGATTGGCCGCGCGACACAAGAAAAGGGCTCGGGAACGCGTGTGATCTCTCCAGCCTCGCTGATCCGCAAGCCCGATTAACGCTTAGACAATCACTGCCAGCACGAAACGGGGCAGCTAGAACGTTACTGACGAAAGGGACTCAAAAAATCAAACAGTAAGCGAAACGTCGACAGGGTCTTTTCCCGTAGCCTTTATCGAAGCATAGGAATATCTGCTGAAAGTTTTTCCACGATAGCAAATAAAAGCAAAGCAGCGCTAGCAAGCGTACTTGAGAAAGGTTCTGGAATTCGCGATGGATCTGAATCGAAAAAAATAGTTCCAAACAAAGCGGGTGTTATTCCCTCACAGTGCTGCTCAAACGAAGCAGCGAACCCTGTCAATCGCAGTTCCACCTGCTTTAAATTGGGCAGTCTGGACCACAAATCACCGGTTAACGTGTTACAACCGCGATTCTGAAAGCTAACATCCAAACCAGGGTAGCCCGGTGCTGGCATAATCGGGTTGGCTGTTTGGAGGAGAGAAGCTCGAGGCGATTCACAATAGGGTTAAAAACTAACCTAGTCAGTAGAAATAAGGTCAGGAGAAATCCTGGGCTTATTTTCTTCTGTAGGGACGCTCAGGGAATGATTTACTGTTGTTTCTTTTCCAATCGCGATGGAAGACACTTCGAAAAAAAGGTTCGAATTAGAAACTGTACACGAGCAACATGAACTGGCAACTACGAACAGGAAAAAAAGACCAGCCACTTAGCCAAAAGGAACGTCGCTATCTCCGGGCATACAAGTTATTCCTTGAATCCATCGATCCAAGTTACGAAAGGTTAACTCAGGATCTTGATCAATGGCCGCCACGCGGACAGCGGGAGATAATTGAAACCTATCACCGTTGGCTGGAAGACCCTGACGCGTTCAAATGGTCCCAAAAACTTGGTAATTGGATCTTCCCTTTTGTGTGGCTGCGTAATGGCATCGCAAAAATCCTGGCACGCCTCGTTCCGCTCCCTTGAGCTGTAGTCAAACGACAAGGTTTTTGTTTAGAGAGATTCCGAATCCTCAATTGGGCACAAATCTATCTAGCCGGAAACTGTTGATGTCGATTTTGCTTTTTCCCATAGTAACCAGTTCGCTAATGACTTCCCCGATGGCTGCCGAGTGTTTAAATCCGTGACCGGAGCAAGGCGATACAATAATTATTCGATCATTCCCTGGATAAAAATCGATTACGAAATGGGAATCAGGCGTGGTGGTGTAGAGACAACTTACTGCGGTTTCGCATATATCACTAAGCCCAGGGAACCGATCTTGTACATACCTCGAGTATGCGGCTCCAGTTTCCTCTTTGCTCACCATTCGTTCGTTCCCCGGGGATGTCGAGACGCTATATTGCTCGCCCGCTATCTTGATCGTCTTTCCGTCGAGAGTAGGAAATCCGTAAAAACCAAAGTCTCCGCCTTTTTCGAAGATCCAAATAAAGATTGGAAACCGTTTGGATGAAAATGTTGGTCGTGCGTCATGTTTGATTTTAAACCAATACATTACCTGGCGATAAACTTTGAAAATGTCAGCGTAGTCAGTTGGTAAAAACTGGGCTACCCAGGGGCCTGCCGATAAAACAAGTTTTTCCGCTTCATAAACTGAGCGGTCGGTCGTTACCGTTATTCCAAAATTGCCATGCGGGGTAATGGAAGTTACTTTTTCATTCATCTGAACTGTTGCCCCGTAACTCTTGGCAAGTTCCAGCTGCGCCTCCACGCATAGCTCCGGCCGTAGATATCCGGTGTCGTATTCAAAATACCCAAGCTCATTTGTAATCGCGAATTGAGGAAAGCGTGCTTTTATTTCTTTGGTTTCGAGGATCTCGTGACGAATACTGAATTTGTTTGCGCAGCTAATCGTTTGCGCCAAAAAATTATGACGCCCATGAGCAACGATGTCGCTTTTCTCTGGTTCCATAATAAGGCCACCGGTGGTTGTTAGAAGCTGCTGTCCTGTTTCCTTTTCGAGATCACGCCACAATTCATACGAACGAAGCACGAGCGGCATATATTGCTCGCCTTCTCCTATCGCTTGGCGAATAATACGGCTCTCTCCATGTGTTGACCCGTAGTCGTGGGGTACTCGGAATTGATCGATACCTAAAACTCTATTGCGCCGCTCTGCCAATCGATAGACGCTTGCACTTCCCATTGCTCCCAAACCAACTACGATCGTATCGAATTTGGCTTTCATAAGCGCTTGTATTGTAGCAAAGACTGAACTTTGCGCACAAAGCGTCTCGGGTTTACCAGCCTAACTTTCCTTTTGATCAAGGCTTGTGGGGGAATTCGTTCGTTTTCTTACCGTCAACGACAGGAAGTCATCCTGGGTGCTGAGCGTTGGAAATTCCTCTCGGAAAATACGATCCGTACAGGCAAACCTAACGCACGTCAGAAGTGCTGAATATTTCACGTATTGCGATAAAGAAGAATTGCAGTTGGCCGACAAAGCGAGTTATGCTTTTATGGCTAATAGCCGGGGGCGTATTTTCTCGTAATCGGTTTGGGCGACTACTTCGTCTAAACTATGAGAGGCCGAATCGAATGAAGATGGTTTTGGTTGCAATTGCCCTGGCGGGGTTGCTTCTTTTATTCAGCCGCAACGGCAACGCACAGGTCTACGACCTTTATTAGTACTGGGACGGAAGCCAGTACCAGCAGTATTCGCCAGAATACGACCTTTACTCGTATGGCAATACGAACCAGTATCCGGAACAGCTATACGATCCTTATTACCAGCTGCACGTCCTACACTATCAGCTGTATTTACCGCAGTATCAGTCGTATTCTTACGGCCCCTGCTGTTTTGGTGGGGTCGTTGTTGTTCCAAGGCGACATGTCCGATCAGTTACTCTGCCTAACGTAATCACTCCCCAGTCGCCGATCAGTCCGCTGCCACGATTCGTCACTACGTTTCCAAAGCTATTTAGGCAAAGATAGCGCGGCATCGTCATGCGCTAACCGCATTGGTAGTCGCTACTTTTTCCTGCCGTACTTCCGCCAATCTCTTGCGCCGGTCGGTGGGCGCCCCATTTGTGCGCCGGCATTGCGCCGTCTTTATCGCACGCGGAAGCCGTTTCCAGACTCGCTCATCTTAAAGCCCTAGGCATAGAAACTCTGTATATGCTCTATTTATAAAGGCTATTTGACAGAGCAAGGATGCGGACCAATAATGAGCTTTTGGATGATATTGGCTTATTAATGGATCATCCACAAAATAGTGAGACCCTGCGTTGTCTTTGTGGAGTGAAGCGACTTTGGTTACCGAATTCCAAATTCGCTAATGGTGACAAATGACCTCTTATGTTTTAGTCCTGAAGAATGACGATTATTTGATTTTGTTGGAAAATACCGCACCGGGTTCTGATGGTCACACCGCTCTTCTTGGAGCACGTAATCCGACCCCAAGCCATAATCGCGGTGTAATTTGTAGCGAAAAGGCCGTCAAGGAGTTGCTAGACGCGGCACAGCGAGTGTGTCACGAAGCTACTACTGTGGAGATATCAAAGCAAATCCAACGACAAAAGACTAGTCCCCAATAAGCCTCTCGACTCTGCGCCCCGTATCTAGATGCGAGGCCGGTGGTTTTTCAAGTTCCTAGCTTACGTCTGGTAAGAGACTCGCCAGTAGTTTTTTCATACTCAGCGAATACTCTCTCCTCGACCATGTTGCGTGCTTTAACGTTGATCGTCGAGACCATTTCCCGACGTTGGCCGGCTCGCCATTTGCTTGGCATGTCAACGAAATGACCATTCGCGCCGCGAATGATCTTTAGGTCCCTGATCACAAAACAGTCATCGATGACAATGCTCACAATTGCCTTAAGAGGATCTCGATCGACGAGAAAAACTGTGACTTCCGTGATCTCCATAGCGATTCCTCCACTTTGTTAAACCCGTTGCACGCTTGGCAATCACTGTCAGCGGACCTATATCGTTATCGCTAGTAATGAGTCAAGAAGGGGTTTTAGCTTCTGGCAGTACACCAGTGAATGGCAACAAAAATTGAGTTAGGATCTTGGTGGCAGTAGCGTTCTGACAACAATCACCGGTGAGCTAGACGCAGAAAGGAGAACCGAAATATGCTTGAGACCATCGCAGTCATATTAATTATCCTCTGGCTACTAGGCTATGTGTCTTCTTACACTCTAGGTGGATTCATCCACATCCTGTTGATTGTCGCGATTGTAGTTATATTGGTTCGTATCATTCAGGGTCGAAGACCGTTGTAGCGAGGCTCCCATCGCCTCTTACGGAAAGTCGCTCTACGCAATAGGTGCGGAACGGGTTCGCGTCGCGCATGCGCCGTGAAGTGGCAGGCAAACTCAAGGGTTGGGAACCGACACGTGTCCGTCCGCGAACTTGCCGGAATGCAAACTACGCGATAAGCGTTAACGCGTGAAGAAATAAAAAACCGCATCTAGGTCAAGCCTATTCTGGCGGCGGATCGAGTTCGCTATTGGACCCCGGACGGTTACCTATCAGACGCAAGGTTCGTCGGTTACAAGAAGCATGCGGAGCCGTGCGAACGCTACGACTATCCTACACGCGAGCTGAGATCAAGAAAATCGTCGTGCGCAGAAAAGGCGCGATCAGCACTCCAGGAGTAAGGAGACCATTTTCGTTATTCCACCAGCCACGCTCACGCCAATTCATTCTTTGAGTCCAGCAGAGGCTTGACTCCCTGCCAGCCATAGCGTTATAGCTGCCACGTTTCACGTTCGCAGTGATTCCAGGGCGTGCATCGTGTTTGCGCAGCAGTGAGGCTATGGAAATCACGTAGGTTAAAATCGTTCCGGTCAACAAAAATGATCTCGATCAAGTTCATTCTCGTCCGCATCGAACAAGGTGCCGCGTTTATGGCGGAGATCTATGGCCGTCTCACGAGCAAGGCAGGTGTTTGCGTCGCCACGCTCGGTTCAGGCGACCGCTTATTTGACAGATGCTGAAATGCCGACTTTTGGTCAAGCTGTTGAATATTCCGCCAGAAGCGTGATTTGCTCAGCATAGCTGCAGATTCCGCTTGCCAAGGAGGGCGTATGCCGCTAGCAAACTATGGAGTATTGAAAGGGAAGGCCATCGGGGCCAAACGAGAAGACGACCAATCCACTCCTCACTACCAAGTTCACATTCTCGCCGGCACGACGCACAACCGCATCGCCGTCAATGCCAAATCCCAGGCCAGCCCGTCAGACCTGCTGTTCTTGGTAGACGACAATTTTCAGCATCCGCTCACGGCGCGTCTTCCAGAGTTGGCGCAAGGCTTTACGCCGCTGCCACGCACCGCCGGCGGACAGGGCCTGGACTATATCCGTGGCAATCTTTTCAATCGCCTCGAAATGAGACCGCTACCTTCCTCATTGCCCGGTCCGGACAATGATTTGAGTGACCAGCTCGAGCATTTCGTCAAGCGGGCCATTCAGGAACCGGATGCCATGGTCTATGCCTTTGGCCAGCGCTGGGGCCCCGAGCCGCAGACGCGTGACAAGATCTTCAACTTCCTGCCCGGTCTGGGCATTCATGACATCCATATGAACCAGGGCAACGTGTCCCCCTTCCTCGGCGATGACGGCGTGTGGCAGGATGGTGGGCTCCTCCTGCAATTCTTGTCGACGCGGCAATGGGTGGCCATCTTCCTGGCGTTTCAGTCGCAGGCCTGGTATACGGACGACACAACGGGTCACACCATTTCGGACATACAGCAACTCGATCATGCGATCCGCATCGTCGGCGCACTGGTCAATCCGATCGGGCCGGCGCCGGAGCATGAAACGGTGACCATCCTCAATGCTGCGCCGAGCGCGATCGATCTGGGAGGCTGGCAGATCGCCGACAAGCTAAAGAACAAGCACGGCCTGTCTGGCACGATCAACGCCGGAGCGACGCTGGTGATTTCGCTGCCTCCCACTGTGCAGCTCGGCAATAGCGGGGGAATCATCACGCTCCTCGACAACAGGGGACTGAAGGTGGATGGCGTCTCCTACACAGGAGAGCAGGCGAAAAAGGAAGGCTGGACACTGGTGTTCTAGCAAGCCTCAGGTAATGGGGATGGGACTGGCGATCAGCCGTTCGACTATCCAGGGTCACCGGGGGACTGTGAGCCAGAGTGAACGACGGCAAAGGCGCAACATCTCAGTTCACGTTGCCGCATGATCGCAATGGAACATCATCACCAAAACAGAGCAAGCCGTAGGATTTTCTCTAGCGCGTCTGGTTTAGTCGTAGCTGGCGCCGAGTTCGTTTAGCCGCTGCTGCTCATTCCGGAATTGGCTGACCTGTTGCCGCGTGAGTGGATCTCGCTGCCGCCGCAGTTGGTTTGACTGTTGTTGCGGCTCAAACTGGCTTAGTTGCTGCTCGTGGAACTGGCCGAATTGCTGATCCTCAATGAACGGGGCGGCCGCTGAAAGAAGCGTCGCGGACAATAGTAAGTGGACGGATTTCATTTTTCTCACCCCTGAAAAAGAGAAAGCGCAAAATATGGCAATTATATTTATTCACCTTTGTCGATGTTTGGTTGGATCGTAAAGAATTGCAGTGCATGAAATCCGTAGAGTCTGTTCACTCGTGCACCATCAGGATTCCGAGCACAATTCCGGCCACTACGCCCAACGAAAAAATTAAAAGCATCTCATTCATAAGCTACGGCTCACCGCTCGCAGCGGGATGACACTTCTGATCGGGCATCCCGACGCCCCACGTCACACTGCTCTCCGCGGCCTTTTTTTCTCCATCGATCGCCTCAACAGCGAGCCCCAGGTTCCTGGCTTCGTCGGCACACGCCGCACATACTTTCATATCGATTACATCACTGTGAACGCGGTAACTAGCTCCTTCGCCGCACTCGCATCGCTCGCACTTCATCGTCTGTCTCCGTTTTCGGTACACAACCGGAGCTGTCGAGATATCGACCAACGCCGAAATATCAGCCGCGAAAATCGAGACCGTGGGCAGTGTAATTAGGGTTGCGGTTCTATTGAGGCCCACCCGAAAATTGCCACGAGATGGGAATCAACACTGCCATTCATGCCTCGCATCGGGGATGGGACAGCTTCTTTCCCTGTTCATTTTCAATTATTTGCACCACGAAAGCGGTCAAGGCCTCGCGCCCGGCGAGAACGCAACCGATATTACGTCCTGGGCTCGTCTTGATCGATCCAGATTGGGTTGTCCGAAGCGAGGGAGCCAAGACGCGCAACCTGGGGCCACGCTGTTTTAGAGAGTTGCATGGCGTCCGTGAAGGAGCTAAAAGAATAGCCCGCAGTACTGAGGATGACCGGCTGTTATTTTATCAATGCAGCGGTGCCAATTCCTGGCGCGCCTGCGCCGTGCCCTCGCTGAGCATCGCTTAAGGACGGTATGGGCCGCCGACAACATAGTCGTCCAAATGTCGTCCTAATAAATTCGGCAGGCGGCGCTAATGACGCCCTGACTTACTTTTAGTATTGGCGCGCGCAACAATCTGTCTGGCGTCCAGCCTGGGGTCCGCCAAGCCGACCATAGGGAGCATTCCATGATTTCCGAGGTCGTCTGTTTTGCATCACTCCCGCTGGTCCTGTTCTTCGGAATCATTTGCATCGTCCAGCAACTAATCATCCGCAATCTCCGCCGGGAAATTGCGCGCAATAATCGTATTAGAACAAAGTCGGTCCTGGATGACCTGAAGAAATGAGATTCCAGTCCAAGCCCGACCTCTTTGGCCCGGTCGTCGCCCCTCGACCGTCTACAAAGTCCGCTAAATTAGCTATGACAAAAAACCCCTCCCGTACAAGCGGAAGCAATCATCGAATCATCATTTATTCTGTTCCATTATCAATTGACCCAAAGCCATCATCGCTCTTTCAACCTTATTGGACCAGCCGTCCGAGCATAACTAACTCTGATGAAGTTCCTGTATTTTTGCTTCGCTGAAAAGATCGGGCCCGGCGCGATGCTGATCTTTTCGTGCAGAGCCTTGCGATCGAGCGTAAACGAATCCACGGCACGAGGCAGTTCTATCCACAGCACGTATCCACCTTGAGGGCGGGTCACCTTCGTTCCCTTTGGAAAATACGGCCTATGGCGTTACT
>Ga0126377_10004279_pt1 | contig 10351 bp, 7 predicted proteins | sample PanSoiMetPlot_22_FD_92647 | JGI IMG/M metagenome (GOLD analysis project Ga0126377, IMG submission 92647) | Tropical forest soil microbial communities from Panama - MetaG Plot_22 | ecosystem: Environmental > Terrestrial > Soil > Tropical forest > Bulk soil | place: Panama | collected 2016-02-17 | reverse complement strand
GAAAAGGCGGTCGAGTTCGGCTATCGGGTCACCTGGCCCGGAGCCAAGCGGGTGATCTACGGGGCGGGGTTGTAAGCCGATCCGCTCTTGAGCTGATGCGCTCTCCGTTCGTCCCCGCGGACGCGGGGACCCAGACTTGGAGACGTTCGAGTGCATAGCGCGTTAAGACGCGCGTGAACGCGCTTGTGGCCCCCGGTCCCCGCTTTCGCGGGGACGAACGGAGCGTTGCAACAGTCGCATGCAAACCAGACACATTAAATCGTCTGGTTATACTCGCCGACTTCCTTGTGGGTGCGCAGCACGGCATCGACCGCCTTGAACATGTCGCGCATGCGCGTTTCCGAAACCGGGCTCTCCACCACCACGACCAGCTCGGGCTTGTTCGACGATGCGCGCACCAGGCCCCAGGTGCCGTCCTCGACGGTGACGCGCACGCCATTGACGGTGACGAGATCGCGGATCGGCTGGCCAGCGACCTTGCTGCCCTTCTGCTTCTCGGCCTCGAAATGCGCAACCACCTGGTCGACCACGCCATACTTGGTCTCATCGGCGCAGTGCGGCGACATGGTCGGCGACGACCAAGTCTTGGGCAACGCGTTCTTGAGATCGGCCATGCTCTTTCCCGGATTGCGATCGAGCATGTCGCAGACCGCGAGCGCAAAGATGAGCCCGTCGTCATAGCCGCGGCCCATCGGCTTGTTGAAGAAGAAGTGTCCCGATTTCTCGAAGCCCGCAACGGCGCCGATCTCGTTGACGCGGCGCTTCATGTAGGAGTGCCCGGTCTTCCAATAGTCGGCCTTGGCGCCGTTGCCGCGCAGCACCGGGTCGGTCATGAATAGGCCAGTCGACTTCACGTCGGCCACGAAGGTCGCGCCCTTCTGCAGCGCCGAGATGTCGCGTGCGAGCATCACGCCGACCTTGTCGGCAAAAATCTCATCGCCTTCGTTGTCAACGACACCGCAGCGGTCGCCGTCGCCGTCAAAGCCGAGGCCGACATCGGCCTTGTGCTCGAGCACCGCATCGCGCATGGCGTGCAGCATCTTCATGTCTTCGGTGTTGGGATTGTAGCGCGGGAAGGTGTGATCGAGCTCGCAGTCGAGCGGAACGACCTCGCAGCCGATCGCCTCGAGCACACGCGGCGCGAACGCGCCGGCGGTGCCGTTGCCGCAGGCGCACACCACCTTGAGGCGGCGCTTGAGCCTCGGCCGCTTGGTCAGGTCCGCGATGTAGCGTTCCGGGAAATTTTCGACGAACACATACGAGCCGCCGCCTCTCAAGTCGAAGCGCGCACCGAGCACGATCTCCTTGAGCCGCGTCATCTCGTCCGGCCCGAAGGTGAGCGGGCGGTTGGCACCCATCTTCACGCCGGTCCAGCCGTTGTCGTTGTGCGAGGCTGTGACCATCGCAACGCAGGGCACGTCGAGCTCGAACTGTGCGAAATACGACATTGGCGTGACAGCGAGCCCGATGTCGTGCACCTTGCAGCCCGCAGCGAGCAGGCCCGACACCAGCGAGTTCTTCACCGAGGCCGAATAGCCACGAAAATCGTGCGCGGTAACAATCTCGGGCTTGGCGCCAAGCTCGCGGATCAGCGTGCCAAGCCCCATGCCGAGCGCCTGCACGCCCATCAGGTTGATCTCGCTGCCAAGCAGCCAGCGCGCGTCGTATTCGCGGAAGCCGGTCGGCTTCACCAGCGGCTGGGATTCATAGGCGTAAGTATTGGGCGTCAGGGCGGACTTGGGCTTGGGGAACATTTTGATCCTCGGGCGATCTCACCGGCCGCGAGGACATAGCGCAGGTGCGACCTGCGGGAAAGATGGAGATGGGGCAATTGCCGTCTCCCAGGACCTAACCTGCCGCCGCCAGAATTGCGCGCCTGATGCGAGCGTAGGTGCCGCAACGACAGATGTTGGTGATGGAGGCCTCGATATCGGCCTCGCTTGGCTTCGGCCGTTGCCTGATGAGCGCGGCCGCGGCCATGATGAAGCCGGGCTGACAATAGCCGCATTGCGGCACCTGATGCTCGATCCAGGCCTTCTGCAGCGGATGCGGTCCGCTGCTCGAAAGACCTTCGATGGTGATGACGCGCGCGCCCTCGACTGCCTCGATCGGATAGGCGCAGGAGCGCACGGCTTCGTCGTTGATGTGTACCGTGCAGGCGCCACATTGCGCGACACCACAGCCGAACTTTGTGCCGGTCAACCCCAGATGATCCCGCAGAACCCAGAGGAGCGGCGTCAGGGGATCGACATCAACCTCGGTGCGCGAGCCGTTGAGCGTGAAACTGAACTTTGCCATGGTGGTCGCCTTTCAACTGAAATTCTTGCCGTAGACGGTGAACACCCGAGCCGCCGCGAGCGGCAAATTGCGGTGCCGCCGGCCAGTAGCGGCAAACAGGGCATTGCACAGCGCCGCCGGTATGCACACCGGGCCGACCTCACCAAGGCCGCCGAGTGCGCTTCGGTTCTCCAGAAAATCGGTGACCAGTTCGGGCGTGTCGGGCAGCATCACCACGCGGTATCGATCGAAATTGTTAGCGCGCACGTGGGCCTGCTCGAATGTAATCTCGGAATAAAGTGCGGCTGAAAGTCCCCACACCACGCCGCCTTCGATCATCGCCGTCGCATTCACGCGATCGAGGACGCGGCCGGGATCGCAGACCGAGGTGATCTTGTGAAGCTTGATCGCGCCGTCCACGATTGACAGCTCGACGACCTGACAAAGGTAGCTGCCGAACGCCTCGGCAAAGGCGAGGCCTTGGAATCGTCCCGGAGACGCCTTGCCCCAGTTCGCGAGTGCGGCCGCGCGATCGAGCACCGCGAGCGCAGCCGCATTCTCGGAGAGAAGAAGTCGGCGATATTGATAAGGATCCCGACCGGCGGCGTGCGCCAGTTCGTCGATGAAGGATTCGAGCGTGAAGTTGTTGGGCCCATGACCAGTCGTGCGCAGCACCATGGTCGGAATTGGCACCTGCAGCATGTGATAGTCGACGCGGCGATGCGGAATTCTGTACGGATGCTCGACCAAACCTTCGACCGCCAAGCCATCGACAGTGCCTGGTTTGATCGGCACCGGTGAAACGGGCGCGAGGATGCTCGGCGCCACCAGCCGGTGGTGGATCGCGGCCGGCAGCCCGTCAGCCCCGAGCGTCGCTCTGACCTTGTCGAGGAAAGCAGGGCGGAACCAGTCCTGCTTGATGTCCTCCTCACGCGACCAGATCAGCTTCACCGGGCGACCCACCGCCCTGGAGCAGAGCGCAGCCTGCAGGACGAAGTCGGCCAACAGGCGGCGCCCGAATCCGCCACCGAGATAGGTGCGGTGAATCGTGATCTTCTCGGGCGGAATCTGCAGAGCGCCCGCCAGGACGATCTGCGTCATCTGCAGCCCTTGCGTGGGCGCCCACACCGTGACGCCGGCATCGGTGACCGAGACCGTGGCGTTCATCGGCTCCATGGCCGCGTGCGAAAGCCAGGGCGAGCGGTACTCGGCTTCGAAGACGCGACTCGAAGCGGCCAGCGTCGCCGGCGCGTCGCCATGTTTCTCCGCCCCGGCCCAGCCGGTGTCGCGCGCAAATGCATTGCGATACATGGCATCGAGCGTCGCGTCATCGAACGATCCCCCAGATCCCGCCTGCCAGGTGACCTTGAGGCGTTCGAGGGCAAGCCGTGCCTGCCAATAGTGCTCAGCGACGACGGCGACGGCGTTGTCCAGCGGCACCACCCGGATGACGCCGTTCATGCCGCGAACCGAAGCTTCGTCGATCGACGCAGGCTTGCCGCCAATCATGGGCGCGCTCGCGACCGCGGCATGCACCATTCCGGGGACCTTGATGTCGATCCCGAATACAGCGGAGCCTTCGACCTTGGCCGGGATGTCACGGCGCGGCTGTGATCGCCCGCCGCCAACAATGCGCCATTCGCTTTCTGGTTTGACACGCGGCTCCGCCGGCACCGGCTTGGCTGCCGCCGAAGCTGCAATCTCGCCGAAACCGATGGCGCGTCCGCTGGCCGCGTGATGAACCATTCCTTGGCGCGCGATCAGCTCGGTTGGCCGGACCCGCAGCCGGTCCGCAGCTGCCGCGATCAGCATTTCGCGCGCGGCGGCGCCCATCTTGCGAATGAGCGCGTGGTAGGAGCGGATCGATTCCGCATTGCCGGTGAATTGCCAGTTATAGATCGGGTGGCGATAGGGCGACGCCGCCGGCGAGAACACGACATTGCACTGCGACCAATCGGCTTCGAGCTCGTCGGCGATGATCGCGCCGAAGGTGGTATAGATTCCCTGCCCCATCTCGGAATGGGCGCATTGCAGGGTCACCCTGCCGTCTGGCGCGATAGCGACATAGGCGTTGATCGGCACGACGCTCGCGGAGGATTGCGCGAGCACCTCGGTGTGGGCAAGCCGCCCGAGAACGACCACAACGGCGGAGGTGGCAAGACCGTCGAGCACGTCGCGGCGCGACAACGTCGATGATTCGGTCATTGATCACTTCCTCAATTCGGAAAGGACGCGGAGCGAGTTCCGTCAAGCGACGAGTCGTTTCGAAACCGCAAGATGCAGTCGACAACTAGGTGTGGCACAGTCGAGGGAGTTGGCAATAACTTACGCGCGCGTAAGCACCCACGCGGAGGTAAGCGGTCATGTCAGATGAGATCGCCGATCAAAGTTTGGAATGCCCTGTGAATACGGCGATCGAAATCATCGCCGGCAAGTGGAAGCCTTCGATCTTGTGCGAGTTGCGCAATGGCGCGCGACGATTCGGCGACCTCAAGCGCGACATTCCCGGCATTTCGGACAAAGTTTTGTCCGCACACCTGCGCGAGCTTGAATCCGACGGCATCGTCTCACGACGACAATTTCATGAAGGCGCCGTGCAGGCGACCGAATATGCCTTCACCGATTACGGGCGCAGCTTGATACCTGCCCTCGATGCGCTGGCGAAATGGGGATTGCAGCACAAGCGGCGGGCGTAAGCCCGCGCATACGGCCGGCCCTACTGCTCGAGCAGCAACCGACCTCGGTCGTGCGACCAGCGCACGCGCGACAGGAACGTCATGCCGAGCAGGTTCACGTTGAGCACGTTGTCGGGAACGACGAGCGCCGGCACGTCTCGCACCAGAATGTCCCCGACCTCGACCATGCGCAGATCGACCTCCGCGGCCCGGCCGACGCCGTTCGCGGTGTTGATGCGGATGGTGTAGTCGCGCTCCTTCGGATGGAACCCGAGACGCGAGGCGTCGCTTTCCCGGATCGTGATCTGCGAGGCGCCGGTGTCGATCATGAACGGGATGCGGCGGCCATCGACGCGCGCATCCACCGCAAAGTGCCCGCCGGTCGCCTGCACGACGAAGCTCCGCGAGTTGGATGACGGCGCGTTGGCCGATGGTGAAACGGCCTGGACCGGCGCAGCGTTGACGGGCGCGCTGCCCTTCTGGTCAAGGTAGCGCACCGACGCCACGCCGATGACAAGAAACAGCAATGCACCAAGCAGAATGCGATCCATAGGGCTCACCCAGTCTGGCGCGCATCTTGCCCCGGCGCGCACCAATGCGGGCCTAACGGCGTTGCGCTTCCAGCAATGTGGTGAGGCGCCGCTCAATGCGTTCGTTAAAATTGAATCTATTGCCCGCGCGGCTTGGCACGCCGGGTCGCCGGCGCCGAGAGCGGGTCGTCGGGCCAGGGGTGGCGCGGATAGCGGCCTTTCATCTCGGCTTTGACCGCCGCATAGCTGCCACGCCAGAAGCCTGGCAGGTCGCGCGTGACCTGTACCGGCCGATGCGCGGGCGACAGTAGCTCAATGACGAGCGGCACGCGGCCACCCGCGATCGCGGGGTGACGGTCGAGGCCGAACAGCTCCTGCACGCGGATCGAGAGCTTTGGTCCCTCCTCGGCCTCGTAGTCGATCGGCACCGACGAGCCCGACGGCGCGGCAAAGTGCGTGGGAGCCTCGGCGTCGAGCCGCCGACGCAGATTCCAGGGGATCAGGCCGCGCACGGCTTCGCCGAATTCCTCGGCGCTCACGGCAGCGAGCGCAGTCTTGCCGGCGCAGAGCGACGCAAGCCAATCGGCATCCGCCGCAAGGGCCGCATCAGAAAGGTCCGGCCACTCGTCACCTTCCGCCCAGCGCAGGAACATCACGCGGTCGCGCCACTGCAGCAGCGATTTGCTCCAGGACAGCTTGCCGACGCCGACGCGAGCGATGCCCTCGGCCAACCGGCGCGCGGTGTCGTCGTTTGGCTCGACCTTCATCGGCCGCTCGGTCAGCGCAAGCGCACCGAGGCGCCGGGCCTGCCGCCCGCGCAGACTCAGGCTTTGCTCATCGAACACGACGTCATCATGGCTCTCGATACGCGCGGTGAAGTGCATCTCAATATCACTGAGCATAAGCGCGGCCGCTAGTAGGATGCGTCCTTGCGCGGCGGTGCCGACAATCTCGCCGACGGCAAGAAAAGGTTCGCGCGACAACGCTGACGCAGGATCGACATTGGCCCCACGGCCATTGGCGAGCAGGAAGGCGCCGCCTGCACCGCGGGTTTTGGCGATGCGGTCCGGGTAGGCAAGCGCGAGCAGCACACCAGGAGATAGCTCGCCTTTCGACGGGCCTCTCAATTCATTGCCCCGCGACGGGCCTCTCCGCTCCCCTCCTCCCATTCGCGCGCGTTCCGTAGCGATCACACCTTCAGTATTTATGCGCGCAATCTCCGCCCAACGCCTCGCCATCGCGCGTGCGTCTTGCGCGCGCCGCGATCGATCGCGGCGCAGCCCATCGAGGCGATGGGCAAGATCGACATCATTGCCCCCAAGGCCGCGCTCGATGAGAACGAGCGCAATGTCGGCGGCGAGCAGAGCCTCCTCGCCGGCGTCCACCACCATGCGGGCGAGCCGCGGCGACAGCGGCAGCTGCCGCAGTCGCTGTCCCTCCTCGGTGATACGGCCGTCACGATCGATCGCGCCAAGCTCGCCGAGCAGCGCCTTCGCCTCATTGAGCGCGGCGCGCGGTGGCGGATCGAGAAAGGCGAGCGTCGAGGGGTCAGCGACGCCCCAGTGTGCCAAATCAAGCGCCAGGCTCGAGAGGTCGGCCGCGAGAATCTCCGGCACATTCGCCGCCGCTAGCGACGCCGTCTGCGGCTCGTCCCATAGCCGATAGCAGACGCCGGGCTCCGTCCGGCCGGCGCGGCCGCGACGCTGATCAGCAGAGGCACGCGAGACCCGTACGGTCTCGAGCCTGGTCAGGCCCACGTCCGCCTCGTACCGAGGCACGCGAGCGAGCCCGCTATCAACGACGATCCTAACACCCTCAATGGTGAGCGAGGTCTCCGCAATCGCAGTCGCAAGCACGACCTTGCGTCTGCCTTCCGGCGCGGGCGCGATAGCGCGATCCTGCACATCGGCTTCGAGCGCGCCAAAGAGCGCGACCACGTCAGTCACCGGATCACTGATGCGTTCGCGCAAGAGCGTTTCAGCGCGACGGATCTCACCAGCGCCTGGCAAAAACGCCAGCACCGAACCCTGCTCTGCGCGCAATGCTTCAATCACCGCGTCGGCAACTGCGCGCTCAATCGGCGCGCGCGGATCGCGTCCACGATAACGCGTCTCGACCGGATAGGCGCGGCCTTGGCTATCGACGACCGGCGCATCGCCCAGAAGCTTGGCCACCCTGGCGCCATCGATAGTCGCGGACATCACGAGAATTCGCAAATCCTCGCGCAAGCCCATTTGTACGTCGCGCGCGAGCGCGAGACCTAGATCGGCATCGAGCGAGCGTTCATGGAACTCGTCGAACAGCAGCGCCGCCACGCCGTCGAGCGACGCATCCTCCAGCACCATACGGGTGAACACGCCTTCGGTAACGACCTCGATGCGGGTCTTGCGCGACACCTTGGAGGCGAAACGCACCCGATAGCCCACCGTGTCACCGACCGCCTCCCCCAGCGTCGACGCCATGCGGGCCGCCGCTGCGCGGGCCGCGAGCCGCCGCGGCTCGAGCACAATGATCTTCTTCCCAACCGCCCACGGCTCGCGCGCCAGCACCAGCGGCACCCGCGTGGTTTTGCCGGCACCAGGGGGCGCGACCAGCACCGCCACGTTGCGTGCAGCGAGCGCCGCCGCAAGCTGCGGCAGCGCGGCGTCGATCGGCAGCGGCTCGGCAAAGGTCATGTGGTTAAGGCGCGCTTAACAACGTCCCTGGCTCTATCTGTGAATCGGTAAAGAAGAGTGAAACCCGTTCCTGCGTATATGAGACAAAGTCGATTGGAAATAGGTGAGCCCAAATAGCAGAGCCATGAGTCGATATGAGTGCAATTGACACGACGGAACGGGTCGGCTGGGTCGACTACGCCAAGGGCTTCTGCATCGTCTTCGTGGTGATGATGCATTCGACGCTCGGCGTCGGGAACACGCTCGGCCAGGAGGGCTGGCTACACAGCGTCGTGGCCTTCGCCAAGCCGTTCCGTATGCCGGATTTCTTCCTGATTTCGGGCCTGTTCCTGGCGCGCGTGGTCGAGCGCGACTGGCGCACCTACCTCGATCGTAAGGTCGTGCATTTCGTTTACTTCTACCTGCTCTGGACCGCCATCCAGTTCGGCGTGAAGGCGCCCATGTTCGTGCAGGAGCATGGCGCGCCGGGCACGCTCTGGCTCTATTTGGAATCGTTCGTCGAGCCGTTCGGCACACTCTGGTTCATCTATCTGCTGCCGATCTTCTTTATCGTCACCAAGCTGGCGCACGGGCGCGTCCCCGCCTGGGTGATCTGGTTCATCGCCGCTGCGCTCGAGATCGCGCCGATTGCGACCGGCTGGACCGTGATCGACGAGTTCGCCGCGCGCTTCGTCTACTTCTACACCGGCTACCTGTTCGCGCCGCGCATCTTTGCGTTCGCACAGCAGGCGCAAACTTTCCCCGAAGCAGCGCTGGCGTTCCTAGGTGCGTGGGGGCTCGCGAACGGCGTCCTGGTCTTCAACGGCTATGCCGAGCTTCCGTTTATGTCGCTCGCGCTCGGGCTCGCCGGTGCCACGGCCGTGGTGACGCTGGCGGCCCTGATGGCGACGATCGACCTGCTCAAGCCACTGCGCTACTGCGGGCAGAACTCGATTGTCATTTATCTGGCGTTCTTCCTGCCGATGGCGGCCAGCCGCGCCTTGCTGATCAAGCTCGGCTGGATCAGCGACATCGGCACCATCTCGGCATTGGTGACTGTCGCGGGTGTGCTCGGCGCGCTCACGATGTTCTGGGTGGCGCGGGCGATCCAGCTTACCTTCCTGTTCGAGCGCCCGGCGCGCTTCTGGCTCGCGCCCAAGGAAACCAAGGCCAAGCTCGCGCTGCAGCCGGCGCGGTAGTATCTGCTGCATCCCCGTTTGCCCCCGCGAAAGCGGGGCCCAGTCTTTACTGACTCCGTTCTTGGTCCATTTCTTGGCCCCTGGGTCCCCGCTTTCGCGGGGACGAACGGAGAGCGAATTCCGCGATCCACATCGGGTAACCCCAACCGTTGCCAAGGCGCACTGGACGGACCACATTGGGTCCATGCCAGCACCGAAAACCAAGTCCGCCAGGCCCACTGCCACTGCTGCTGCTGTCGCCGCCCGCGCACCCAAGGAAGGCGACCATGTCTTCCTGGTCGACGGCTCGTCCTACATCTTCCGCGCCTACCACGCGCTGCCGCCGCTGACCCGCAAGTCCGACGGGCTGCAGGTCAATGCCGTCCTCGGCTTCTGCAACATGCTGTGGAAGCTCTTGCGCGACATGAAGCCGGAGGATCAGCCGACCCACCTGGCGGTCGTGTTCGACAAATCGGAACACACGTTCCGCAACGAGTTCTACGCCGACTACAAGGCCCACCGCCCACCCGCGCCCGATGACCTGATCCCGCAATTCGGGTTCATTCGCCACGCGGTACATGCCTTCGATCTGCCGTGCCTAGAACAGGACGGATTCGAGGCCGACGACCTCATCGCAACCTATGTGCGGCAGGCCTGCGCGATCGGCGCCAGCGCCACCATCGTGTCGTCCGACAAGGATCTGATGCAGCTCGTGAACGACTGCGTCGTCATGTACGACACCATGAAGGACAAGAAGATCGGCATTCCGGAGGTCATTGAGAAGTTCGGCGTGCCGCCCGAGAAGGTGATCGAGGTGCAGTCGCTGATCGGCGACTCGACCGATAACGTGCCGGGGGTGCCGGGCATCGGCGTCAAGACCGCGGCGCAGCTCATCTCCGAATATGGCGATCTCGAAACGCTGCTCGCGCGCGCCGGCGAGATCAAGCAGGAGAAGCGCCGCCAGAGCCTGATCGACAATGCCGACAAGGCGCGGCTCTCCAAGCGGCTGGTCACGCTCGACGACAAGGTCAAGCTCG
>Ga0126377_10004277_pt1 | contig 10354 bp, 9 predicted proteins | sample PanSoiMetPlot_22_FD_92647 | JGI IMG/M metagenome (GOLD analysis project Ga0126377, IMG submission 92647) | Tropical forest soil microbial communities from Panama - MetaG Plot_22 | ecosystem: Environmental > Terrestrial > Soil > Tropical forest > Bulk soil | place: Panama | collected 2016-02-17 | reverse complement strand
GTGTAAAGGAGCAAGGAGTCGCCGGGCCGCAGGCGGACGGTCTGAGTGGAATATTGCTGTTCGCTGAACACGCCGACCGGAAGACCTGTAGCGTCAATGGTCTTGACCTCGCCGCCGTTCAACCAGAGAGCGGGCGGATGGCCCGCGTTGCAGATCTCGACCTGGCCTGACGCGTCAGCCTTGCCGCAAACCAGCGTGGCGTATTGTGTCGGCATCGAGCTTTCGCACAACAGGCGGCTCGCCCGCTCGACTATTTGTGTGAGAGGGAGTCTCACGGATTTCAAAGAGCGGAACATCGCGTGCAGTTGGGTCATCAGCATCGCCGCGGCGACGCCTTTGCCGGAGACGTCGCCCAGCATGAAAAAGAGGCTGCCGTCGCCGTCAGGCGACAGATCGCAATAATCGCCGCTGACCGGTCCCGCCGGTTCGTAATAGCTCGCAACCTGCCAGGCGCCGTGAGCGAAATCCGACTCCGGCAAAAGTTCCGTCTGTATCCGCGCCGCCATTTCGAGGTCTCGTTCGAGCGTCTGCCTCTCGCGCGGCGACAGGTGATCCAGGCAGAATCGCGTCAGCGGGTCGGCTATCAGTCGCTCCGCTTCGACCGGATCGTGACAGACCTCACACAAGCCGTATGATCCGGCGCCCAGTCGCTCCAGAGCTGTGTCCACCTCTCGCAGAAGACTGCGCAGGTTATCCGATTCGCCGAATTTGACGAGCGCGGTCTCCAGCTTCCGATGCCGGTCCAACAACTGGTCCCGAACGATAGTTTCTACGTGGCTTATCACTTTTTTCCTCCTTGCGGCGACATAATTTTGTCGAACGGAGCGAGCCGTCGCCAGGTTCCAACTTTAAAATTTACCTGCGCCACGCGAACCACTTCTCGAAGATTTTTCGCCGCGCCGGTGTGAGCCGCGCTCGGTTGTAAGCGTCGCCGATTTTTCGCAGCGCCTCGGCCTGTGTAGGGTACGGGTGGATTGTGGCCGATAGCGCGCCCATCTTCAATCCGTTCGTCATCGCCAGAGTCAACTCGCCGATCATCTCGCCGGCGTGCCGCGCGACGATCGTTCCGCCTAGGATTTTTCCCGTCTTGCGGGCGTAATAGACTCGCGCGAATCCATCGCTTTCGCCGTCCAGAATCGCACGGTCAAGGTCCTCGAAGTTCTCTGTGATCGTGGCTATTTCGAAACCCGCGTCGCGCGCGTCGGCCTCCGAAATCCCGACGCGCGCGACTTCGGGGTCTGTGTATGTCACCCACGGCATAACCATCGCGCTCATCCTCGCGCGCCCGAAGAACAGGGCGTTGCGCAGCGCGGCGCGCGCCATTGCGTCAGCCGCATGGGTGAATTTGAATTGCGAGCAGATGTCGCCCGCCGCGTAGATTCGAGGGTTCGACGTGCGCAGGTAATCGTCAACGATCACGCCGTCGGGCGAGTGATTCACGCCGGCGGCTTCGAGGTTCAGTCCCTCCAAATTGGGCGCGCGGCCGACCGCTAATAATATAGTGTCACAGACGACTTCCGACTCTCTGCCGCCAATGGAGTAAGCGACCGCCTTGTTTTCGCCGCGCAGCCAGACACGGGTGATCCTGGCGCCATTGACGACCGTCGCGCCTTCACGTTCGAGTTGGCGATGGACGATGGCGGCGGCGTCCGCGTCTTCGCGCGGCAATATTTGAGCGACATCGTTGATTATCGTGACCTGACTGCCGAAGCGCAGAAAAGCCTGAGCCAGTTCGCAGCCGACCGTGCCCCCGCCAATCACGATCAGGCGCGGGGGCAGCTCGGTCAGCTTGAAGATAGTTTCGTTTGTGAAGTAGCTCGTCTCTTTCAAACCGGGGATGGGCAACTCCAACGGGCGTCCGCCGGTGGCGATCACGGCGCGGTTGAATTTAAGGCGTTTGTCGTCGACTTCGATCTCGTCGTGACTCACGAACCTCGCGTCGCCGAAGTAGACATCAACGCCGAAATCGTTTCGGAACCGCGCCGCCGAATCGTTCGGACTGATCTCAGCGCGCAACCGGCGCATTCGCTCCATCGCTTCGGCGAAATCGATCCGGGGCTTGGCGTTCAGATGGATTCCGAATTCTCCGGCCATTCCCAGGTCGTAGACGGCCCGCGCGGCGCGGATCAGAGCCTTCGACGGCACGCAACCGACATTCAAACAATCGCCGCCCATTAACGCGCGTTCGATGATCGCGGCTTTGGCGCCGAGGGCGCCCGCGCCGCCCGCGCTGACAAGACCCGCGGCGCCGGCGCCGATCGCGATCAAATTGTATTTGCCGGCCGGAGTCGGGTTGACGTAATTGGGCGGATGGCAATTTTCGATTAACCGCCGGTCGTGCGGGTCGTCCATCAGTAGCAATCGTCCGATTGCGTTCGCGTGTTTTTCGAGAGTCGGTCGCGTCACGGCCCCTCCGAAACTTTTAGACCGCCGTTCGGTTCGGCGCCTCGCTTTTCGATCTCAGCCATCGCCTTTCGCGCGGCGCGCGTCACAAGAGCGACCACGGCGATGGTCGCCAGCAGCCCCGCGGCATTGACAAGCGCGCCTTGACCACCGGTCAAAGCCTCCCGCGCCGTCACGCCGAGGTAGACGTAGAGAAAAGTCCCCGGCAGCATTCCGATCAGGTTGGCTATTACGTACGAACCCGTGCGAACCCGCGTCAAACCGAGAAAGTAGTTGAGCAGCGTGAAAGGGAAGGCCGGGCTGAGTCGCGAGAGCAGTACCATCTTGAAACCTTCACGTCCGATCGCCGCGTCGAGCGCGATGAACTTCGGATAAGCGCCGGCCCGCCGCTCGACCTTCTCGCGCAGAAAACTTCGCGAGAGCAGGAACGAACAGAGCGCGCCGAAATTGGCTCCGACGGTCACCGTGACTGCGCCGAGCCAAAAACCGAAGACCGCGCCCGCTATCCATGTCAGCGCGCTGCCTGGGATCAAGAGCACAGTCGAGATGACGTAAATGAGAGCGAAAACGATCGGTCCAATCGCGCCCAGGCTTTTAATCCCCCCCTCTAATTGCAGGAACCATTGGCGGATAGGAAGAAAAAGGAACCCGAAGCCAACGGCGAGGATGACCGGCGCAATCAACAACGCTTTCATGCTTTTTATCTGAGCCACAATCACCTCAAAAAATGCGCCGTAGGTTGACAATCCTGCGGAGGCTTGATTAATGAGCCGTTTCTTTGTCATCGGGTGATCTGGTTTTCAAGCCTTCCGCCACCTCGGTCAACCTACGACACAGAGCGCGCCTCCATTTCATAGTTTCAATGATACTCCCTTTTACAAAATGGTCTGTACAGATCGTGACAGTGTTTGGCGCCGAGCCTGAACTCAATTTACCATCCGCGCGTATTTCCATTCGGCAACGGATTTAATGGAGGCGATTATGCATTGTCCGAATTGCGGAACGAAAATCTACACCGTACAGAAATTCTGCCGCGCTTGCGGATTGTCTCTGGAGCCATTCGCTCAATTGCTCGCTATCCAGTCGCAGATCCCCATGAGCGTGACAGAGCAGACAACCGCGCGATTGCAAGAGAAGGTCGAACCGCGTCACTTAGATGAATGACGTTTCAAGGAGGCCGATATGCATTGCCCGAATTGTGGAACGAAAGCCTCAGGGGGACAGAAATTCTGCAGAACCTGTGGATTCGGTTTAGATAAAGTCGAACAGTTGATCGCCGATCAGGGCGCGGCCGCCACTGGTCAAACCACGGGGGCGCCCGGCGGTCTTTCAGACGACTGGCTGCGCAAGCTTGAGAAATGGGCAGTGCGCGCGCTTTTCGCGCTGTGCGGCGTTTTCGTCAGTTTTATCCTCTGGGCCATCATATTTAAGGTTATGATCAATGAAGGCGGAATCTTCGCGGGCAGCATGTTATTGATGCTGGTAGTCAGCGTTCTTTTGCTTTTATTCCTGGTTTATATGAAAGAGCGTAAAGCCTCGGCCTCTACCCAGTCGAATCAACAGCAGCGCCTGCCGCAGGCGCCGGACACGGATAAAATCCTGTTTGAGCCGAGCATAGAAATAGTCTCCAGCGTAACAGAGCAGACAACTTCGCGACTGCAAGAGAAGATCGAACCACGCCGTTGAGACGAATGACGTTCATATGGAGGCCAATATGCATTGCCCGGATTGTGGAACGAAAGCTTCAGCGGGGCAGAAATTCTGCCGAGCCTGCGGGTTCGGTTTAGAGAAAGTCGAGCGGTTGATCGTCGATGAGAACGCGGCTGCCGCGGATCAGACCACAGGGGCGACTGGCGGTCTTTCAGATGAGCGCTCGCGCAAACTCGAAAAATGGATAGCGCGCGCGCTTATCGCGCTTGGCGTCTTTTTCGGCGGTCTGATTCTCTGGGCAATAATAGTCAAAGGGATGATTGAGCAAGGCCAGATATTCGCGGGCAGCCTGGGATTACTGGCGTTGGCCGGGGCCGCTCTGGCTATTTTCTGGGCTTTTCTGAGAGAAAAGCGTGGAAAGTCAGCCCATACTCAATCGAAGGAGCAAAAGAGCCTGCCGCAGGCGCCAGACACAGCGAAGATGCTGTCTGAACCAGGCGCCGAAATGACGCACAGCGTGACGGAACACACAACAGCCAGACTCGGAGAAAGAGTCGGCGCCTCGATTGAGAAGCGTCAACTCGATTGAGGCTTAATTCGCAGCTTCCTTCAGTTTCACGGACGCCGCGCCCAGCACACGGCGATGAGCGCGCTCCTGCGCGAATACGACGACGCGCAGATCATCGCGCTTCCACCCGTTGGCGACCGCCACGGTCGTCTCAGAATCAAAACTCTTCGTCGCCGGATCGACGCCGCCGAGCGCGCGCATCTCGCGCACGACCGCGGTATGCGCCAGCTTGCGCCCGGAATTTTCTCCGCGCGAAACATTTGAGGAAAGATTGTCTTCAGTGAGGGCGAGTATCACTTCGGCTACGTCGCCCCGATTGACGGGCGGAAGGTTTTTGACGCTGACGACAAGCCTGATCGCCTGATTGTCATTTTCGGTTTTTGTTTTCGGGATGGTGATTCTCACATCGGCCTTCGGCAAGCCCGCCGCCTTCGCAATCGCCTCGCGGGCTTTGTTCAGGCTATTACCGCTGAATTCGGTCTGCCCGTCAACGATCATTTGCGGCGTGTAGATGCGCTCCTGCCTGAACGCCTGGGCGTATGTCTCCTGCCGCGCGCTGAACGCCGCCGAAGAGAATGGGTCGGACCAGCCGATGTAATTCCAGTAATCGACGTGCTCGCTGAGCGCTATCACCTCCGCGCCCGCGACCGGCTGCGATTTTTGCAACTGCAGCAACATAGCGTCGGCGGGAGGACAGCTCGAACATCCTTCGGAGGTGAAAAGCTCCACTATCACGGGCGAACGAACGCCGCCGGCCGGTTCGAGCGACGCCGCCGAAGGCGCGGTCTCGGGCCCCGAGGGCGCGGTCTCGGGCCCCGAGGGCGCGGTCTCGGGCCGCATCGGGAAGGCGGCGAAGAGCAGGGAGCCGAGCAAAATCGTCAATGCAGGGATCAATATTTTCATTTCTATACTCTACGTGTCTGCCAGCTGTTTGTCTGTAACCGGGCTGACGGAGGAATCATCGAAACCGGTAAACCCAAAATCTCTGCCCGGAGTATTTCGAGGCGGCCTCCGTAACCGGCCGGAAGACACCATTGCCTTTTCCTTCGCGGACTTCGGGAAACAGTCGCGTCAGTGTATTAGTCTCCCAATTATTGCACACGACATACTTCACTCCGGCTTCGTCGAACCGCTTGAGCAAAGCGTCCGGGTCGGAGGGGAGATTGTAAGCGGTCAGGAATCTGTCCGGCGGAAGGCCTGTGAGAGATCGCGTATTGCCCTCGTCGCAATAAATGCGAAGGCCGGGATCATTCCTGTGAATATCTTTGAGATAAGCGGCGACGACGGTCTTCGCGGATTCCTCGCTCACGCAGTAGACCACCTCTCTGACCTGATCCCTTGTGTGAAAGGCGAAGACGGCCAATATCGCCGTCGCCAGGATAATCTTCGATAGCCTTCCATTAACCGTAAGGAACGTCCAGGCTGTAACCGGAAGCCCCAGCGCGAAGAAGAGCAGCCCGTATCTGCTCCAGATGTCCGGCTGGCTGCCCGTGAAATAGGCCAATAAAAGAAAGCCCAGGTTGGCTAAGAAGAACACGTCGGTCGCTATCACGCCGGAATACTCCAGCGACGCCAGTCCGAATTTTTGCCAACTACCGGCAATCATTCTTCTGACAATCATCCATGCTGCGGCCAGGCAACTACACAGCACCGCGAAATTAGTGGATACGAGCAATCTATACCTGTCGAGGAGAAGGCGTTGCGACGAAAAGGTCGTGACCGCCGGATTGGCCGCCGTGTATTCGGCGATGTAGCGACCGCGGGCCTCGAAGTAAGCCATCGCGCTTCCGGTCGCTTTCCAGCAGATGTAGAACCAGAAGAGCGGCGAGATGATCATAATGCCCAGACCCGCCAGGGACATCCTGCGCTGAAAAAGGAATTGCAGCGCGGGCAACAAAGCTATCAGCATCCAGCTCTCGATGCGCATGAAGCCCGCGGCGGCGGCGAAGACGGCCGCGGTCTTCCATCGCTTCTCCAGAGCGAAATAAAGGCTGGCCATCACCAGGAAACTATGCGGAATGTCAGTCAGTGAAGAGGAAGAATAGAGAATATGCAGAGGGTTGAGGGCGACCAGCGCGAACGCCGCCAACGAAAGCGAGCGGTGATTCGTCAGTAGGAGGCTGATCTGATAAACGAGCAAGCAAACTCCCACCCCGCAGAGCGACGAAACGATCTTCGCCACATAAAACGTATGGCCGAATAAAAAGCTGGCGAAAGCGCAGGTGACCTGATACATCGGAAACCAGAATCCGTGCAGGTCTTTTACCGCAAACGTTCCGTCAGCCATTTTCGAGCGCATGGCTTCGATGGCTTCGAGGTACGCATAGGCGTCTCCGAACGCGTTCGGAAGCAGGAACGCGCCGATAATTCTCGGCGCGCCTGAAACGAGAATCAGTCCCACCCAGAACAGAACCGAACGGGCGCGAACGGATTTGATGGGGGGAGCCTGATCATTCAGCATTGGCTGATCCAACTTCTGGCAGTGATAAATGCCAAATATCAAATGGAAAATGGAAATCGCCGCAAAACCCTTGCTCGATTGATAACGGAATGCAGCGGGAATATACACGCTTGCCTGTTGGCTGTCACTCGCGTTACAAGCTTTGCGATAATATTAGAGTATGAGAAAAGGCTGGATGACAAGCTTATGGAGGAAAGTCGTCGGCTATGCGTTTGCCGTGTTCGGCGTCGCCGCCGTGACCGCCGCGCTGGCCCCGTTTAACGACCGTCTGAATTCGACGACGGTGGCCCTGGCGTTGTTGCTGGTAGTGTTATTCGCGGCTACGGGCTGGGGGAGCCGCCCGGCGCTCCTCGCGGCGGTGCTCGGGGTTGTGTGTTTCAACTTCTTCTTCCTCCCGCCTGTTCATACTTTTACTATCGAAGACCCGCAAAATTGGGCGGCGTTGGCGGCGTTTCTGATCACCGCGCTGGTCGCGGGCGAGCTGTCGGCGCGCGCTAAGCGGCGCGCCGAGGAGGCCGAAGCGGGGAGGCGCGAGATCGAACGTTTGTACGACGATTACAGAGCCGCCGCCGAACGAGCGCGACGGGCCGAGGTTTTAGAGCAGAACGAGCGGTTGAAGTCGGCGCTGCTCGACGCCGTCACGCATGACCTTCGCACGCCGCTCACTTCGATCAAAGCCGCGGTGACGACGTTGTTGGATGAGGCCGAAGTTACGCTCGACGATGAAGCGCGTCGCGAATTTTTTGAAGTCATCAACGAAGAGGCCGACCGGCTCAACCACTTCGTCGAGAATATGGTTGAACTGGCTCGCATCGAGGCGGGCGCGGTCAGTCTGCGTCGCCGATGGAATTCGGTCGAAGAGATCGTGGCGATGGCGATGGCGCGGGCCGACGCTTTGACGCGCGATCATCGGCTCGAGGTCGAGCTTGAAAGTGAATTACCTGTCGCCAGGGTTGACGCCAGCCTGATCGCCGAAGTCTTGTTCTCGCTGATCGACAACGCGGCGAAATATTCTCCCTCAGGCTCACGGATAAAAATCTCCGCCGGCCGCGCCGAGAACGAGAGGATAATGATTGCGGTGGAAGACCAGGGGCGCGGCATACCGGCGCCGCTACGCGAGCGCGTCTTCGACAAATTCTTCCGCGCGACCGCCGAGGGCGCGGCCAGCCTCGGAAGACCGAGGGGATTGGGAATGGGACTGGCCATCGCGCGCGGGATCGTCGAAGCGCACGGCGGGCGCATCTGGGTAGAGAGCGGCGCGGGTGGCGTGGGCGCGCGCATCGCCTTCACTGTGCCAATAGGTGATGAAGAGATTGACGAAGAGGTAAGACAAGATGAACCAATCACAGCGAATTTTGGTCGTTGATGATGAAGCGCAGATTGCGCGGGTCCTGCGCCGTAGCCTCGCCGCGCGGGGTTACGAAGTGCAGGTCGCCGGCGAAGGCGAAGAGGCGCTCGAAATTTTCAACGCCTGGGCGCCAGACCTGGTCATCACCGACCTATCAATGCCTAATATGGGCGGGCTGGAGTTGTGCCGTCGCATTCGCGCCACTTCACATGCGCCGATTATAGTGCTTTCGGTCAAAGGCGAAGAGCGGGCGAAGGTCGAGGCCCTCGACGCGGGTGCGGACGACTACGTCACCAAGCCTTTCGGAATAGACGAACTGCTGGCGCGCGTGCGGGCCACGCTGCGGCGCGCTCCCGCGACGGCGGACCAGCAGGTCAAGGTTTTACAGGTCGGCGATTTCCGGGCGGACCTGGAATCGCACAGCGTCAGGGTCCACGGCGTTGAGGTGCATTTGACGCCCAAAGAATACGAGTTACTTGTCTATCTCATCCGCCACCCGAACAAAGTGCTCACGCACCGCGCATTGCTAGGCGCGGTCTGGGGCGGCGATTATGTAGAACAGACTGAATACCTGCGCGTCTTCATCGGCCAGCTTCGCAAGAAGATCGAAGCTGATCCAGCCAAACCGCGCTACATCCTCACCGAACCTTGGGTCGGTTATCGCTTCAACGCGGAAAACTGACCGGCTTCATTCAGCTGTCGTTTTTACGAATTTTTTATCGAACCCTGGTCGAACCACGTCGAGACACGGGATTGATTATCTCTTTGACGCGAAAGCTAGATAGCTCCATTTCGCCTGTCGTCTTTACGAACTTTTTATAAACCCCTTATGCCTTCCTTATGTCAATAGCACTAGGATCGCAGCATTGCCGAAGAAGTTTCAGGCGCGTATTAAAAACACAAAGGGATCATTCAAGGGTTATGGCGACATCAGTCAAACGCCTGTTGGTTGGTAAGGCTCTCAGAACCGAACAGGCCGCGCATGAGCGATTATCTAAAAAAACAGGGCTGGCAGTCTTCGCTTCCGACGCGCTCTCTTCGACAGCCTACGCTTCGGAAGAGATTCTGCTCGTGCTGGCGGTAGCCGCCGCTTACGGGCAAGCTTACGTCTTTAATTATGTGATACCGATCTCCATTGTGATCGCAATCGTGCTCGGCATTGTGGCGACCAGTTATAGACAGACTATTCATGCTTACCCGTCCGGCGGCGGCGCGTACATTGTGGCGAAAGAGAACCTGGGAACTTATCCGGGGCTTGTCGCCGCCGCCGCCCTGCTCGTTGATTACGTGCTCACCGTGTCGGTCTCTCTGGCGGCGGGCGTTGCAGCCATCACGTCTGCGGCGCAAGGGACTCGCTTCGCGTGGCTGGACGACCACAAAGTTTTCTTATGCCTTATCCTGATCGCCTTTATCGCCCTGGCCAACTTGCGGGGCGTGCGCGAATCGGGAGCGATCTTTGCCGGGCCGACCTACGCTTTCCTCATCAGTTTTCTCTTTATGATCGGCTACGGCATCATTCGCTATTTTCTCAATCCCGATGTTGTCGCGCCCGTCAACACGGAGAACCTGAAGCTCGCCGAAGGCTATCACCTGCAACCGCTGACTATTTTTCTATTGCTCGGGGCTTTCTCCAACGGCTGCGTGGCGCTCACGGGAACGGAAGCGATCTCGAACGGCATCCCGGCGTTCAAGCAGCCGGAATCGCGCAACGCGGCGACGACGCTGACGATCATGGCCGCGCTTTTGGCGACGATGTTCATCGGGACGAGCATAATGGCCTATCTCTACCACGTTCATCCGCACGCGAACGAGACTGTCATCTCGCAATTCGCGCGCATCATCTTCACCGGCCCGCTGGGGTGGTTCTATTATGTGATTCAGGGGACGACGGCGCTTATTCTGGTGCTCGCCGCCAACACTTCAT
>Ga0126377_10004276_pt1 | contig 10357 bp, 8 predicted proteins | sample PanSoiMetPlot_22_FD_92647 | JGI IMG/M metagenome (GOLD analysis project Ga0126377, IMG submission 92647) | Tropical forest soil microbial communities from Panama - MetaG Plot_22 | ecosystem: Environmental > Terrestrial > Soil > Tropical forest > Bulk soil | place: Panama | collected 2016-02-17 | reverse complement strand
TGAGCATCAGGGAACTGGACGGGTCACCTGGCTATTCCCTGGCAAGGTACGAAGTGGTGAGCAAGGACCGCTTCTGCGTGTTCGCGACCTTCTCCGATTCGCTCGCCAATGCGCTCGATCAGAAGGCCATTCCCGGCCGGGTCAAACCCGACAGACACGTGTCGACTGTGGAGCTCGACGCCTCCGCGGAACAACTGCGGGAGTATTTCGGCAAGCACGGCGCAAGCGCGTTCAACTCGGAAGACGCGGCCGCGATGGTATTCGAACGGGTGCCCTCGGCCGTGCTGCCACCACCGCAGGAACCACCGGACGATCCCGAATCGGTGCGGCCTACTCCGTGTCGTCCGTGATGTTGCGGAAGTCGACGCCCAGCGAGCGCAGCTTGCGGTACAGGTGCGTGCGCTCCATGCCGACGCGCTTCGCGAGCTGGCCAACCTTGCCATTGCACAGCAGCAGCTGCTGCTGCAGGTAGGCACGCTCGAACTGCTCGCGCGCTTCGCGCAGCGGCAGCGCCAGCAGGTCCTGCTTGACCAGTGGTTCCGCCGTCGGCGCCTGCGCGGCGAGTTCGCGCTCGATCTCTTCGAGCCGGATCTCCTCGCCGCCACCCTGCAGCAGCAGCCGCTGCACGAGGTTCTTGAGCTCGCGCACGTTGTCGGGCCACGGGTAGTTGCGCAGCCGGTTCTGCGCCGCGACGCTGAACTTGCGGAACGAGAGTCCTTCACCGTCGACGAGACGATCCACGTAGTGGCGCAGCAGGTCGGGCACGTCCTCGGTGTACTCGCGCAGCGGCGGCACACGTACGATCAACGTATTCAGATGCGCGAGCAGGTCGCGGCGGAAATCGTCGTGGCGAGTCTCGATGCCGGGCCGCGCGGACGACAGCAGGCGCGCCTTGAACATGACCGGCGCACTGCCACCGACGCGCGTGAATTGCCCGCTCTCCAGCGCACCCAGCAACGCGCGTTGCGCCTGGGGCGGCAGGTCCTCGAGCTCGTTGACGAACAGCGTGCCGGCGCCGGCGCGTTCCAGCACACCGGGCGCGATCTGACCATTCGACTCCGTGCCGAACAGCACCTGCTCGGCGCCTTCGCTGCGCAGCGTGCTGGAGATGAGCGTGACGAACGGCCGCGCGGCGCGCGGGCTGGCGTCGTGGATGAAGCGCGCGAACGCCTCGCGGCCGGTGCCGGTCTCGCCCACCAGCAGCACCGGCGAATCGTTGGTGGCGATCTGCGCCAGATCGGAGCGCAACTGCTGCATCACGCGGCTACGGCCCACGGGCACTCCGGGCGATGCGGCCAACAACTTGCCGGCGTGGCGCTTGCGCTTGCCGGCTTCCAGCGCGCGCTCGACGGTACGCAGCAGCTTTTGCAGCGACAGCGGCTTCTCGACGAAGTCGAAGGCGCCGAGGCGCGTGGCCTCGACCGCGGTCTCGACCGTGCCGTGCCCGGACATCATCACCACGGGGCAGGACGCTTCGGCCGACTGGCCCGACCATTCGCGCAGCAGCGTGATGCCGTCGGTATCGGGCATCCAGATGTCGAGCAGCACCAGGTCGGGCAGCTGGCGCGCACGCGAAGCGCGCGCCTGGCCGGCGTCGCCGGCCACGTCCACGTCATAGCCTTCCTCGGAGAGAATCTCCTTGAGGAGGCCGCGAATATCGGCTTCGTCGTCGACGACCAGAATGTGTGCGGCGCTCATGCTCGCTCCTTCCTGGGTTCAGCGCGCCTCTCGCGCGCCACCAGCTGTCGGGATCCGTCGGTTACGGGCAAGGATACACGCACGCGCGCGCCGCCTTCGGGCCGATTGTCGGCCTCGACGCGGCCACCGTGTTCCTCGACGATCTTTTTCACGATCGCGAGCCCCAATCCAGTGCCCTTGGGTTTGCTGGTGACGTAGGGGTCGAAGGCTCGCCCGAGGACTTCGCGCGGGAAACCCGGCCCGTTGTCACTTACCGTAATCGTGGCATACGCCGCGGCGCCGGCGGTTTCCAGCTTCGTCGCCACCAGCACGCGCCCGCTCGCCGAGGTTTCCACGGCCTCGACGCCGTTCACGATGAGATTGTTGAGGATCTGGCGCACGCGGCCGCGATCCGCTTCCACCTGCTCGATGTGCGCGTCCAGGTCCACCTCGATGCGCACGCCGGATTCCTGCACGCGGTGCAGGTCCGCGACCTCGGTCACCAGCGCATTCAGCGGGAACTTCGTGACTTTCATGTCGGGCGCGCGGGCATACTCGCTGAAGGCATTGACCATCGCCTTCATGGCTTCGACCTGCTGCACGATCGTGTACGTCGCGCGATCGAGCACCTGCGCGTCTTCGCCCTGCATCTGCTGCAGGTAGCGGCGCCGCATGCGCTCGGCCGAGAGCTGGATGGGGGTCAGCGGATTCTTGATCTCGTGCGCCAGGCGGCGGGCGACCTCACCCCAGGCCGCGTCGCGCTGCGCCTGCAGCAGCGCGCTGATGTCGTCGAACACGATGACGTAGCCGCCCTGCCGTTCCGCGTCGTTGTCGGCGTGCTCGTCGCCGGGCAGCGGCGTGCAGGCGCACACCAGCACGCGCGCGCCGGCCATCTCCGGCTTGAGGTCCATCTGTTCGCGCCATTCTTCCTCGCCGCGTGCCAGCCGTTCGCTCACCTCGGATGCGAAGCGCGCGAAGCGCGGATCGCTGGTGAGCGCCGCGAGCGGCTGGCCGATGCCCTGCTCCAGGTCCACGCCGAGGATGCTGCTGGCCGCGTGGTTGGCGCTGCGCAGCACCAGGTCGCGGCCGATGGCGATGACGCCGGTGGTGAGGCGCGCAAGAATGATGGAGAGTCGCTCGCGCTCGCGTTCCACCGCCTGCTGGCTGCGCGTGGTCTCCTCGCGTGCGCGCCGCAGGCGCTTGGTCATGTCGTTGAACGAGTGCACCAGGAAGCCCATCTCGTCGCGCGACGGCAGCGGCAGGCGCGTGCCGAAGTCGCCCTTGCCGACCGCGCGCGTTCCCGCGATCAGGTCCTGCACCGGTCGCGTGAGCTTCTCGGCGGAGTAGATAGCGCCATAGATGGCGGTGAGCATGGCCAGCAGCAGCACCAGTGTGAGTGTGAGTCGAAAGCTGTTCTTCACGGGCTCGCGCTGCGCTGATAGTTCGCCGTGCTGCGAATACGAGCGTTGCACGGCTTCGGATAGTCGCGCGAGCTGCGGCGGCACCGGGTACAGCGCCACCACGAAGCGACCTTCGCTCGGACCGGGCATGGTCGCGATAGGTGCGGCGGTGTTGATCAGGTAGTCGCCTTCCGACAGCGGTTCCAGGCTGCTATAGGGAATGCCGCGCGCCATGGCGCGCGAGATCTCGGGTGTCGCGTAGCGCGGCAGGTTGGTCGACGTGGGCCCGGTGCTGCTCGAGGCCAGCACCTGGCCGAGCGCGCCGTAGACCACGACTTCGAGCGCGCCGGCCTCGGCGCGCTGCTGGTCGGTGGCACGCGGCCATTCGCTGACCGGCATGTCGGACAGCTTGCTGGCGAATATCTGCGTGCTGCGCAGGTATTCCTGCGTGCGCATGTCCATGGCCGCCTTGGACAGGTCGAGCGCGTCGGTGAGGCCCTGCTTGATCTCCACCTTGAACCAGCTGTCGATGCCGCGGTTCAGGAACTCGAGGCTGAATAGATAGACGATGATCAGCGGCGCGATCACCAGCGAACCGAAGATCGCCACGGTGCGGGCCGTGAGCCGGGATCCCGGCACCTGCGCGCGGAACGCGCGCACCAGCTCGATGATCTTGCGCGCCAGCAGCACGCTGACCGTGACCACCGCGATGGCGTTGACCAGCAGGATCCAGGCCTGCAGCTTGCTGTACTGCACCGAGTTCTGCACCGACAGCGCGAGCAGCAGCAGCAGGCCGCCGCTCACCAGCACCCACAGGGCGATGAGTCCCAGGGTGCCGAGTCGTCTCAGAGTGGCAGGGACCATGAGAACCACTCGCTTTCGCGATGCCAGTCATCGGTCCAGAAGAGCAGCACCCGCAAGGTATCCGGCAGGCGGCCGCGGCGTACGCCGGCGCGCAGGCTGACGCGGTACTGGCGGTTCGGGTTGAGCTGCGCCTTCAGGAGAAAGGGCCACGATTCGACGGTGCCGAGCGCGTCCAGGGCCTCTTCGACCGTGGGAAAAGTGTGCTGGTCGCCGCCGTTGCGCGGGTCCAGGTCGCGTATCACGTAGCGGTCGCTGACCGCGTGATAGCTGAGCTCGCGCTTGAGCGTGTATTCCGCGATGGTCTCGTCCATCCAGAAGCGCCGCTCGCGCGACACCACCACGTCGAGATCGAAAGTGAGCGTCAGCCCGTCCTTGAGGGCCGCGCGGATGTCGTCGTTGACCGGGTAGGCGACGCGGGCGAACAGCTGGTACACACCCTGTTCGGGCTGGGCATACGCCGACTTGACCTCGAGCAGGCCGTCGAGCGCGTCGGCGCGCGCGGCCGGCGCGCCGCCCAGCATGGCGCACAGCGCCAGCAGCAGCGAAACCAGCCTATGCGCGCGGCACGGGTACATTCGAAGTCCGGAACTCCCCTTCATGTCTTTTCGAGGCATGCATAGTAGAAGCCATCGGTGCCCGCGTCGCCACCGGGCAGCAGCTGCCACCCGACGGCGCGTTCCAGCAGCCCGGGAGGACGTGGTGCGCTTTCGGTCCAGCCCCTGGCCACCGCCCTGGATTCACGGGCCAGGAAAGCGGCTACCACGCGCTCGTTTTCCTCCGGCAGCACCGAGCAGGTGCAGTAGATCAGACGCCCGCCCGCGCGCAGTAGTTCGAACGTCCTGGCGAGTATGCGGCTCTGGGTGGCGGCAAACGCCGGAATGTCCGCCGGCCGGCGCAGCAGCTTGATGTCGGGATGGCGCCGGATGACGCCGGTGGCGGAACAGGGCGCGTCCACGAGGATCCGGTCGAACGATGCCGGCGGCAGCGAAGCCGGCGGGTCGCGCAGGTCGGCCGTGAGCAGCAGCGCCGTGCGCCCGGCCCGGTCGAGGTTGTCCCGCACGCGCTGCAGGCGCAACGCATCGTCGTCGGCGGCGACCAGCTCGCCGAGACCGGGCGTGCGCTGTGCGATGTGCAGCGTCTTGCCGCCCGGCGCCGCGCAGGCATCGAGTACGCGCATGCCGGGACGTGCATCCAGCAGCGGCGCCGCGAGCTGTGCTCCGCAATCCTGTACCGAGACCGCTCCATTCGCGAAGCCCGGTACCGTCTGCACGGCCGCGCCGCGCTCCAGCACCACGGCTTCGGCGTTCCAGTCCACCGCACGCGCTTCGCGCCCGAGTGCGCGCCACGAACGCAGGAAGTCCTCGACGCCGACCTGCGCCGGGTCGAGGCGCAGTGCCATCGGCGGATGCTGGTTGTTAGCCGCCAGCATGCCGTCGGCGCGCTCGCCCCAGGCGCCGGAGATCGCCTCCACCAGCCAGCGCGGATGCGCGTGGCGTGCCGCCGGATCTGCGTCCGCCTCGGCGAACAATTCGGCGCGCTGCGCGACGAAGCGGCGCAGGACTGCGTTGATGACGCCGGTGGCGCGCGGCTCACCGACGACGCGGCACGCGTCGACGGCCAGGTGGACCTGCACTTCGGGCGCACCGCGCGAATACTCGACCTGGTGCGCGGCAGTGACCAGCACCGCGGCTACTTTCGGCGACAGTTCGGCGAACGGACGGCTGAGGAGTCTTTCCAGCGCAGGAACGAGCCGCAGGTACCAGCGCAGCGTGCCGAGCGCGATGGCGCGCACCGCGGCCCGATCGACACGCGGCTGCGAGGTCTCGAGCGCCACCTCCGCCGAACGGCCTTCATGAACCACCGCCTGCACCGCCAGCGCGGCCTGGGCGAGGGTCTCGGCACCCGGCGCGTGGGAGACGCGTCGCGCGCCGGCCCGCCCGCGCTTCAAGATTCGAACCTCAGGCCATCGATGCGCATCGCGTTGGCGAAGTCGCGCGCCGACACCGGTCGCTTGCCGGCCCGTTGCATCTCCTGCACGGCGAGCACGCCCTCGCCGCAGGCCACGCGCAGGCCGTCGTCCGCGATGCCTAACAAGGTGCCGGGCTCTGCGGCACGGCCGGCCGGCGCCGACACGCGCGCCCGCAACAGGCGGACGTTCTCGCCCGCGAACCGGGTTTCGGCCATCGGCCAGGGATTGAACGCACGGATCCTGCGGTCGAGCACCACCGCGCCGTCGTTCCAGTCGACGCGCGCCTCGGCTTTTTCGATCTTGGCGGCATACGTCACGCCCTCGGCGGACTGCGCACGCGGCACGAGAGTTCCGCCGGCCAGGCCTTCGATGGCTTCGAGCAGCGCGACCGCTCCCAGTTCGGCGAGTGCATCGTGCAGGTCGCCGGTCGTCTCGTGCGGGCCGATGGGCCTGCGGCGTTCCAGCAGCGTGGGCCCGGTGTCCAGGCCCTCGTCGAGCTGCATGATGGTGATGCCGGTTTCCGCGTCACCTGCCAGCAGCGCGCGATGGATGGGCGCAGCACCGCGCCACCGTGGCAGCAGTGAACCGTGGATGTTGAGACAGCCGAGCCGCGGCAGCCGCAGCACGTCGGACGGAAGGATGAGGCCGTAGGCCACCACCACGAGCAGATCCGGCCGCCACTCCGCGAGCGCCGCGCGACCTTCCGCGGTCTTCAGAGTCGGCGGCTGGGCTATCGGCAGGTTGGGCCGGGTGGCGGCGAGTAGTTTGACGGGGGAAGCGCGCAGCTCGCGCCCGCGACCGGCCGGGCGATCCGGCTGCGTGAGCACCCCGACCACCTCGTGGCGGGAGCCGAGCAATGCCCGCATCGCGGGCAGCGCGAATTGCGGCGTGCCCGCGAACGCGATTCGTAGCGGGTTCAAATCAGTAGGCGCGTGCGGCGCTGGGTTCGCGGGAGCGGCCCGCGCGTTCCTTGCGGTCCTTGTCGAGCTTCTTGCGGATGCGCTCGCGCTTGAGGTCGGACAGGTAATCGACGAACAGTTTGCCCTCGAGATGATCCATCTCGTGCTGCAGGCATACCGCCGCCAGACCTTCGAGCTGGATTTCGAAAACCTTACCGGTGGCGTCCTGCGCGCGCGCGCGCACCACCGCGGCACGCTTCACCTCATCGAAGATCCCCGGCACCGACAGGCAGCCCTCCTCCGTCACGCCCGTACCTTCGGCGCTCAGGATCTCCGGGTTGCAGAACACCATGGGCTGATCTTTGTTCTCGGAAACATCCATGACGATCAAGCGCTTATGGAAATCCACCTGGGTGGCCGCCAAGCCCACGCCGGGGGCGACGTACATGGTCTCGAACATGTCCGCGACCATCTTCGCCAATGCCTCGTCGAACACGTCGACGGGCTGTGCCTTGGTGCGAAGACGGGGGTCCGGATACTCGAGAATTTGCAGGCGCGCCATGAAGTTCCGCTCGATTGCTGCTAATGTTTGGTGGATTCGACCGCGGGTCAAGAATTGCGCCTGTCGCTGGAGGTTCAAGTCTCGTGACCCAGCGCACAGACTTGACAATAGATCGAGCCCATCGTGCCGCGGCAGATTATAACAGTGGGGTCCGCTTGCCCCACCCAGAGTTGAGGAGTGGAGGATGTTTTTTAATCAAGAACTTACGAAGCAGCGCGCCTCGGGAATGCTGACCCCGCGCCTGCTGGGTCTCATGGTGTTCCTGGCCGCCGCCGTGCTGGCCGCGGGCTGCGCTTCTGCGCCCGACGAACATGAGAGCACCCTGCCCGAAACACCCGCTGCCCCGCCGCCGGCCGCCCCCCAGGCAGCCGACGACATGACGGCAACCGAGGCGGCCATCTCCGCGATGAACGAAATCGCGCAGGCGGAGCCCGCGCCGGCCCAGACCGCGCAGCTGATCCGCCCCGATGCGCCGATGAACTACACGGTGAAGCGTGGCGACACGCTGTGGGACATCGCCGCCGTGTTCCTCAAGGATCCCTGGTTCTGGCCCGAGATCTGGCAGATCAATCCGCAGGTCGAGAACCCGCACCTCATCTATCCCGGTGACGTGCTGTCGCTGGCCTACGGCGGCGCCGGCGACGCTCACGTGAGCATTTCGCAGTACAGCGGCGCGCGCCTCGCACCGCGCCTGCGCAGCGAGGATCTCGAGGGCCCGGTCGACACGCTGCCGTATTCGGCAATCGCCGCGTTCCTGTCGAAGCCGACGGTGATGACCCAGGACCAGGTGCTGAGGGCGCCGCACATCATCGGGTTCCGTGACCAGCACATGATCGGCGGCGATGGCCACGAAGCCTACGTGCGCAACCTGAACGCGCCGGTCAACCAGCGCTTCAGTGTCATGCACGTCGGCGATCCCATCGTCGATCTCGAGACCGGCCACCTGGTCGGCTACCAGACCACGTACGTGGCGACCGCGGTCGTGGAAAATCAGGCCGAGATCACCAAGACCATGTTGACCGAAGGCCAGCGCGAAGCGCTGCGCGGCGATCGGCTGATCTCGCAGGAAGGCGAACAGGCGCTGTCGTTCACGCCGCATGCGCCGACCACCAACATCGACGGCCAGATCATCGGCATCGCGGACGAAGCCACCCAGGTGGGCAACTACCAGGTGATCGTGCTGAATCGCGGCGCGCAGCACGGCCTCTCGCCGGGCGCGGTGCTGGCCATCGACCAGCGCGGCGAAGTGATCCACGACGTCTGGGGCCATCGGCCCTTCGGGAAGGATGTGCTCGGCCCGACGGTGCAGCTGCCGTACGAGCGCGCCGGAACCCTGATCGTCTTCAAGGTGTTCGATCGCGTCAGCTACGGCCTGGTGATTGGCGCACGCGCGCCGATGCAGGTGGCGGATCGCGTCTACAACCCCTGACGCATTTCTCGCGATACTGATCAATAAGGGCCAGCCATCGTGCTGGCCCTTTCGTTTTACGCTGGCGCCATGGAGTTGCAGTCCGACACGTGGCGCCTGGCGCTGGCCGCACGCACGCCGGGCCTCGATGCCGCGCGGCTCGCTGCCGTGGCCCGCGCCGGCGACGGCCTCGAACTACTCGAGCGGCCGGACACGGGCCTGCTCGCAGCCCTGGGCCTGACTACTGCCGCCCTCACCTGGCTGAACACGCCGGATCACGCCAGCGTCGAAGCCGACCTGCGCTGGCTGGAAAGCTCGGGTTGCACATTGCTCGCGAGCACGGATCCCGGATATCCCGAACTGCTGCGGCAGTCACCCGATGCTCCGGCGGTCTTGTATGTGCGTGGCGACCCGTCGCTGCTCGCCGAACCTCAGCTCGCGATGGTCGGCAGTCGCAATCCCACGGCAGGAGGCCGTGCCACGGCGCGCGACTTCGCGGCGAGCTTCGCGCGCCTCGGCCTCGCGATCACCAGCGGCCTGGCGCTGGGCATCGATGCTGCGTGCCACGACGGCGCGCTGGGCGCGGGTGGCGTCACCATCGCCGTACTGGCTTGCGGCCTCGACACCGTCTATCCCGCCGAGCACGCGTCGCTGGCCCAGCGCATTGCGGAGTCCGGCGTGCTCGTCACGGAGTTTCCGCCGGGCACGGTACCGCTCGCAGCGTACTTCCCTCAGCGCAACCGCATCATCGCCGGCCTTTCACATGGCACGTTGGTGGTGGAGGCGGCGCAGAGATCCGGCTCGCTGATCACCGCGCGACTGGCCGGGCTCGCCGGCCGCGAGGTGTTTGCCATCCCCGGATCCATCCACAATCCCCTGTCCCGCGGTTGCCATGCACTCATCAGGCAGGGCGCGAAGCTGGTGGAATGCGTCGACGACGTGCTCGTGGAGCTCAAGATTTCCCTTTCCAGCCAATTACTTGCGGCACCAGGGCCAACCCCGGCCGCGGCGCGCAAAGAGGGCCCTGCGTTGGACAAGGCGTATGAAATCCTGTTAGATGCGCTCGCCTTCGAGCCGGCCAGCGTCGATAGCTTGATCGAGCGCACGGGTTTGACCAGCGAATCGATCGCTTCGATGCTGCTGATTCTGGAGCTCGACGGCCACGTGGCGCCGCACCCCGGCGGCCGATACAGCCGCATGGCGGGAAGATAGTTTCTACGGCGACTTCATGACCGGAAGTGTTCTAGACATCCTCATTTACGTTTTCGACCAGTACATGATGGCCGAGGCGCCCGAGGTCCCGGAGCGGGAAGCCCTGGCTGCCGACCTGGAGCGCGCCGGATTCGGCCGTCACAACGTCGAACGTGCCCTCGACTGGCTGGCGGACCTGGCAGGTGAACGCTCGCGACCGGACATGTCGTCGCGCGCGCTGCGCGTGTTCTCCGAGGACGAACTGGCGCGCATCTCCACGCCCTGTCGCGGTTACCTGCTGCAGCTCGAGCACGATGACATCCTCTCGCCCCTGCAGCGCGAGATCGTGATCGATCGCCTGGTCGCCCTCGAAAGCGACAAAGACGG
>Ga0126377_10004275_pt1 | contig 10358 bp, 9 predicted proteins | sample PanSoiMetPlot_22_FD_92647 | JGI IMG/M metagenome (GOLD analysis project Ga0126377, IMG submission 92647) | Tropical forest soil microbial communities from Panama - MetaG Plot_22 | ecosystem: Environmental > Terrestrial > Soil > Tropical forest > Bulk soil | place: Panama | collected 2016-02-17 | reverse complement strand
CGGCGTCGGTCAGCTTGAAATAGAACTTGCCGTCCGACTCGCGATAGCTCTTGACCTGCGGCAACGCCGCCGCCGTCGACGAGGCCACATTCTCCTGCGCCACGCTACGACGATCCGTCAGCTTGCGGACACCCACCGCATAGCGGAGTTCGTCGACGAAGGCCACGCTGCGCTCGCGCGCCTTGCGCGCACCGGCGTGCAGCAGGTCCTCGATCTCCCGCGGCTCCGCGATCAGCTTCTCGTAGCGCTCGCGCGCCGGTGCAAGCTCCGCGTCGACACGCTCGAACAGCTTCTGCTTCGCCTCGCCCCATGCGATGCCGTCGGCGAACGCGCGCCGCATCGCCGCGGTCTCGTCGGCGCTCGCGAACGCCTGGTAGATCGCGAAGATGTTCGACGTCTCCGGATCCTTCGCCTCACCCGGTGCGCGCGAGTCGGTGACGATGCCGAGGATCGCCTTGCGCAGATCCTTCGCCGAAAGCCACAGCGGAATCGTGTTGTTGTAGCTCTTCGACATCTTGCGCCCGTCGGTGCCGGGCAGCGTCGCGACGTTTTCCTCGATGCTCGCTTCCGGCAGCACGAAATACTCGCCGCCGTAGATGTGATTGAAGCGCTGCGCGATGTCGCGCGCGATCTCGATGTGCTGCACCTGGTCGCGGCCGACCGGCACGTCGTTGGCCTTGAAGATCAGGATGTCGGCGGCCATCAGCACGGGATACATGTAGAGGCCTGCGGTGATGCCGGCGTCCTCGTCTTCGTGGCCGGCCGTGTTCTGGTCGACCGCCGCCTTGTACGCGTGCGCGCGATTGAGCAGGCCCTTGCCGGTGACGCACGTCAGGAGCCACGTCAGCTCCGGAATCTCCGGAATGTCCGACTGGCGATAAAAGAACACCTTGCCGGGATCGAGCCCGCATGCGAGCCAGCTCGCGGCGATCTCCAGCGTCGACTGCTGCACGCGCGCGGGATCGTCGCACTTCACCAGCGCGTGATAGTCGGCGAGGAAATAGAACGACTCGACGTTCGGTCGGCGGCTCGCGGCGATCGCCGGGCGGATCGCGCCGACGTAGTTGCCGAGGTGCGGCGTGCCGGTCGTGGTGATGCCGGTCAGGACCCGGCGGTGTTCGGTCATTGCAGCGATTCGGGTTGAAAACGGGCGCGTCAGTGTACGGGAACGCGCTCCCAGGCTTAACCCCGCCGCGCGCGCCGGCCCGTTGCATGAGTCACCAACGGAGGAGAAACCGCAATGCGTGCCCTGTTTTGTACCGCTTTCCTGGCCCTGACCGCCTGCGCCGCCGCGCCGAACGTCCGCGCCGGCAACCTGCTGGACCTCGCCGTCGTCGACCGCGACACCGGCGAGACCCTTCGGACCTACCGCGACCACGGCAAGCTCTACGTCGCCGGCACGCCCGGCCACCGCTATTCCGTGCGCCTGACCAACCGCACCGGCGCCCGCGTGCTGACGGTGCTCAGCGTCGACGGCGTCAACGCCGTGACCGGCGAGACCGCCAACGCGAACCAGTCGGGCTACGTGCTCGACGCCTGGGAATCGACCGAGATCGCCGGCTGGCGCAAGAGCAACGACGAGATCGCGCAGTTCAACTTCACCGCGCTGCCGGACAGCTACGCCGCGCGCACGGGCCGCCCGGCCAACGTCGGCGTGATCGGCGTCGCCGTGTTCACCGAGCGCGTGCCGGTCTGGCGCGAGCGCGACGACGAAATCGCGCGCGCCGAAGCGCCGCCGGTGCCGCCGTCGTCGGTCGGCAGCCTCGATCAGCGCGCACGGGATTCGGCCGCGGGCGCCGCCGAACCGATGCAGACGCCTGCCCCGGCGAAGTCCGCCGCGGAATCTCAGCCCACCGACAAGGCCAGGGCGCTCGCCAAGAGCGAAGAGCGCCTCGGCACCGGCCACGGCGCGCGCGAGTACTCGCACGTCGACAACACGACCTTCGACCGCGCCTCGCGCTGGCCGGCCGAGCAGCTCTCGATCTTCTACGACAGCTACCGGAACCTCGTCGCGCAGGGCATCATCGAGCGGCCCATCGCACGCCGCGATCCGCAGCCGTTCCCGAACGGCTTCGTGCCCGATCCGCCGGCGCGTTGAGCATCAGGACCTGCCTTTCGAACGGGCGGCGGCCGCGTCCGCCGCCCGCATGAGGACATGACGACATGCCATGTCCCCGCTAACACCGATCTAACTAAATCGCTGCCAGACTCGTTCGCTCGCGCCTTCATCGAGGGGACGTTGTCATGCGCTGGATCATCGCCGCCGTCGTCATCGCCGTATCCGCCGCCGCCCTGCCGGCGCGGGCGGACACGACGCTGCTCAACGTCTCCTACGATCCGACGCGCGAGCTCTACCGCGATTTCAACGCGGCCTTCATCGCGAAGTGGAAGCAGGACACCGGCGAGGCGATCCGCATCAACCAGTCGCACGGCGGCTCGGGCAAGCAGAGCCGCAGCGTCATCGATGGGCTCGAAGCCGACGTCGTCACGCTCGCGCTCGCGTACGACATCGATGCGCTGAGCCAGCACGGCGGGCTCGTGCCCGCGGACTGGCAGCAGCGCCTGCCGGACAACAGCGCGCCGTACACCTCGACGATCGTCTTCCTCGTCCGCAAGGGCAATCCCAAAGGCATCAAGGACTGGGACGATCTCGTCAAGCCCGGCATCGGCGTCATCACGCCGAATCCGAAGACGAGCGGCGGCGCGCGCTGGAACTATCTCGCGGCGTGGGGCTTCGCGGCGAAGAAATACGGCGGCGACGCGGGCGCGAGGGATTTCGTCGGCAAGCTCTACAAGAACGTCCTCGTGCTCGACACCGGCGCGCGCGGCGCGACCACGACGTTCGTCGAGCGCGGCCAGGGCGACGTGCTGCTCGCGTGGGAGAACGAGGCACTGCTTGCGCTCGGCGAATCCGGCGGCGACGGCTTCGAGATCGTCGCGCCGTCGGTCAGCATCCTCGCCGAGCCGCCGGTCGCCGTCGTCGACAAGGTCGTCGACCGGCGCGGCACGCGCAAGGTTGCCGAGGCGTATCTTCGCTATCTCTATTCGCCCGAGGGCCAGGAGATCGTGGCGCGAGACGGCTACCGGCCGCGCGATCCGACGATCGCGGCGCGCTACGCGAAGAAGTTCCCGGACCTGCCGCTGTTCACCGTTGACGAAGCCTTCGGCGGCTGGCAGAAGGCGCAGGCGACCCACTTCGCCGACGGCGCGACGTTCGACCAGATCTACACGCCGGGCCGATAACGCCCGACCGAGGAGCCTCGATGCGCCGACGGCGCCGACATGCGCTGCCCGGATTCGGGCTGACGCTGGGACTTTCGCTGTCCTATCTCGCGCTGATCGTGCTGATCCCGCTGGCCGCGCTCGTCCTGAAATCGGCGACGATCGGCCCGCTTGCGTTCTGGGACGCGGTGACCTCGCCGCGCGCGCTCGCCTCCTATCGCGTGACGTTCGGCTGCGCCGCGCTCGCGGGGCTCGTCAATCTCGTGCTCGGACCGCTGCTTGCCTGGGTGCTCGTGCGCTACCGCTTCCCGGGCCGCAAGCTCATCGATGCGCTCGTCGACCTGCCGTTCGCGCTGCCGACCGCGGTCGCCGGCATCACGCTGACGGCGCTCTACGCGTCGAACGGCTGGCTCGGCCGCTGGATCGAGGCGGCGGGCTACAAGATTGCGTACCGGCCCGCCGGCATCACGGTCGCGCTGATCTTCGTCAGCCTGCCGTTCCTCGTGCGCAGCGTGCAGCCGGTGCTCGAGCAGCTCGAGCCCGACATCGAGGAAGCCGCCGCGACGCTCGGCGCGGGACGCCTGCGCACGCTCGTCAGCGTGATCCTGCCGACGCTCTGGCCCGCGATCGTCACGGGGTTCTCGCTCGCGTTCGCGCGCGCCGTCGGCGAGTACGGCTCGGTGATCTTCATCGCCGGCAACCTGCCGATGGTGTCGGAAATCGCGCCGCTGCTCATCGTGACGAAGCTCGACGCGTTCGACTACGCCGGCGCGACCGCGATCGCCGTCGTGCTGCTGCTGACGTCGTTCGCGGCGCTGCTGGCGATCAACCTCTTCCAGTTGTGGACCGTGCGGCACCGCACCGCGGAGGCGCGATGAGCCCGGCGCGCAAACCGTCGACGGCGCTGCGCGATCCGGCGTGGCTGCGCATCCTGCTGCTCGCCGTCGCGCTCGCCTTCGTCGCGCTGTTCCTCGTGCTGCCGCTGATCGCGGTGTTCTCGTACGCGTTCGAGAAGGGCGTCGAGACGTTCGTCGCGAGCATCACCGACAGCGACGCGCGCGCGGCGATTCGCCTCACGCTGCTGGTCGCCGTGATCTCGGTGCCGGCGAACACGATCTTCGGCGTCGCCGCGGCGTGGCTGATCACGCGCTTCCGCTTCGCCGGCAAGAATCTCCTGATCAGCCTCATCGACCTGCCGTTCGCGGTGTCGCCGGTCATCGCGGGCCTCATCTACGTGCTGCTGTTCGGCGCACAGGGCTGGCTCGGGCCGTGGCTCGCGGACCATCACGTCAAGATCATCTACGCCGTGCCCGGCATCGTGCTCGCGACCACGTTCGTCACGTTCCCGTTCGTCGCGCGCGAGCTGATCCCGCTGATGCAGGCGCAGGGCAGCGAGCAGGAAGAAGCCGCGCTGACGCTCGGCGCCGGCGGCTGGTCGATGTTCTGGCGCGTCGTCCTGCCGAAGATCGGCTGGGGCCTCGCCTACGGCGTGATCCTCTGCAACGCGCGCGCGATCGGCGAATTCGGCGCCGTGTCGGTCGTCTCGGGCCACATTCGCGGCCTCACGAACACGATGCCGCTGCATGTCGAGATCCTCTACAACGAATACAACCGCACCGCCGCGTTCGCGGTCGCCTCGCTGCTCGCGTTGCTCGCGCTCGCGACGCTCGTGCTGAAGCAGGTCGTCGCCTGGCGCATGCGCCGCGCCGCGCCCGAAAGCGAGGCCGCATGAGCATCGAGCTCGCCGACATCGCCTACCGCTACACCGACGCGGTCGCGCTCGACGGCATCGATCTCTCGATCCAGTCGGGCGAGCTGCTCGCGCTGCTCGGGCCTTCGGGCTGCGGCAAGACGACGCTGCTGCGCGTGATCGCGGGCCTCGAGTTTCCCGACCGCGGCACCGTGCGCTTCGAAGGACGCGACGTCACGCGCGTCGCGGCGCGCAAGCGACATGTCGGCTTCGTGTTCCAGCATTACGCGCTGTTCAATCACCTGACCGTGTTCGAGAACGTGGCGTTTGGCCTGCGCGTTCGGCACTGGTGGAAGCGGCCGCGGCGCGCGGAGCTGAAGCGGCGCGTCGGCGAGCTGCTCGATCTCGTCCAGCTCGGCGCGCATGCGCAACGCTATCCCGCGCAGCTGTCGGGCGGCCAGCGCCAGCGCGTCGCGCTCGCGCGTGCGCTCGCGGTCGAGCCCGAGATCCTGCTGCTCGACGAGCCGTTCGGCGCGCTCGACGCGCGCGTGCGCGGCGACCTGCGTCGCTGGCTGCGCGGCCTGCACGATCGCATCCACGTCACCAGCGTGTTCGTCACGCACGATCAGGAAGAAGCGTTCGATCTCGCCGACCGCATCGCCGTGATGAACCACGGCCGCATCGAGCAGCTCGCCGATCCGCAGACGCTCTACACGCACCCCGCGAGCCCGTTCGTGTGCCGCTTCCTCGGCGACGTGAACGAGCTGCCGCCGGCGCTGCACGCGCGCTGGACCGGATCGCGCGAGGCCGATGCGATCGCGTTCGTGCGCCCGCACGATCTCGAGCTGACGCCGACATACAGCGCTGCTGTTGGCGCCGTCGTCGAAGCCGTGCGCGATCTCGGCGCGACCGTGCGCATCGAGGCGCGTCACGCCGCGCTCGCGGCGCCGCTCGTCGCGGTCTACGAACGCGGCCGCTTCGACGCGGCCGATATCCGGCCGGGCCAGCTCGTCGACGTCGCCGCGCGGCGCTGGGTGATCTTTCCGCGCGACGCGTGACCCCGATTCGTTCGCGCTCTCTTCACGCCGAGGCCACGGAATCGCGAACCGAACTCTGCAATCGTGAGGCGGTTTTCGCCGGAGTTTCGTCATGCGCCGCCGTTTCTTGCTGCTTGCCGTCCTCGTCTTCTCCACCGAAAGCGCCGTCGCGGCGCCTGCGCTGCTCGATCGCGCGAAGCTCGATCGCATCGACAAGCTCGCGGTCGGCGCGAGCCTCACGATCGACCGCTTTCCCGACGGCTTCGGCGGCGAATCGAGCATCCGCTTCGAGCGCATCGACGTCTACGCGCCCGGCGCGCGCCTCTACGTCATCGATGCCGCTGGCCAGCATGAGATTCCGCGCAGCAAGCGCGTCCAGTGGATCGGCGCGAACGCCGACGGCCGCGTGCGCGTCAGCCTGGCCTTCGACCCCGGCGTCGCGAACCTGAAGGGCGTCGGCACGTCGCCGGCCGGCACGTTCATCGTCTCGGCGCAGAAGAGCGCGAGCGGGCTGCGGCTGCGCGCCCAGCCCGTCGAGTCGACGTATCCCGCGGGCGTCGTGCCGCAAGTGCTCGGCACGGACGACGCGCGGCCGAGCGGCCGCGGCATGCCGAGCGCGCTTGAGATGGCGCTCGCCGGTGAAACGCCCGCCGGCACGCTGCGCCGGGCGATCGTCGCCGTCGACACCGACAACGAATTCATGTCCGAGCGCTTCAGCAACAACACGACGGCCGCGACCGCGTGGATCGCCGATCTCTTCGCGACGATGAACGTCATGTACGAGCGCGACCTCGACGTCACGCTGACGCAGGGCACGACGATGTTGCGCACGACGACCGATCCGTACGTGCAGAACAACACGCCGGCGGACGGCGCCGATCTCGACGAGTTCGGCGACTACTGGGCGGCGCACTACAACAACGTGCAGCGCGCGTTCGCGATGCTGCTGTCGGGCAAGGCGAGCAGCGGAAACTCGGCGTCCGGGATTGCGTGGATCAACGCGTACTGCGAGCACCAGTCGCAGGGCGGCAGCTACAGCGTCAATCAGGTGTTCACGAATCCCGGCATCGACGTCGCCCTCTCGGCGAGCCTCGTCGGCCACGAGCTCGGCCACAACTTCGGCGCGAACCACACGCACTGCACCGACATCAACAACGGCAACCAGCCCGTCGCGACGAACACGATCGACCAGTGCTACAACGGCGAGGCGAGCAGCGGCTGCTACGCCGGCGCCGTGAGCTGCCCGACGTCGGGCCCCGGCCATCCGCTCGGCACGATCATGAGCTACTGCCACGTCGGCGGCTCGCACGGCGCGAACTGCGGTCAGGACGTGATGCAGTTCCATCCGACGCAGGTCACCGCGCTGTCGACACTGATCGCGCAGCACACCGGATCGTGCCTCGTCGTGGTGACCGACCAGATCTTCCGCGACGGCTTCGACTGAGGCCGTCGCGCCAGCGCGCTCACTTCCCTTCGGGCTTCGTCTCCGGCACGGTGAAATACGGAATCGGCGCGCCCGCGTAGATGTTCTGCGGCAGCTTGCCGTCCCATTTCTCGGCCTTGACGCGCTCGACCTCGATGCGGCGGAGCTCGAGCACTTCCTTGCTCTTGGCGAGCGCCTCGTTCTGTACGCGCAGCGCCTCGGCCTGCGCGGTCGCCGCCTTGACGGTCGCATAGGCCTCGCCGTCGGCCTGCGCCTTCAGCGCGTTCGCCTCGGCTTCGGCCGTGACGACCTTCGCGCGCTGCTCGGCCTCGACGGTCTTGACCTTGTTCTCGGCTGCGAGGCGCAGCTGTTCCTGCGTGACCTTCTCGTTGATCGCGTGCATGTACGTATCGGAGAACGAGAAGTTGCGCATGTCGATGTTGATGACCTGGGCTCCGTAGTTCTCGAGCTTCTGCTTGAGCGCCTGGTTGATGTCCGCCGACACCTGCGAGCGCTTCGCGATGAGATCGGGCGCCGTGTAGCGCGCCGTGACGGCCTTGAAGACCTCTTGCGTCGCGGTCTGCACGTACGAGGAAAGATCGCCGTCGTGGCTGTATTTCTCGTAGACCTCGGAGACACGATCCGGCGAGATGCTGTAACGCACGGTGAGGCTCACCTTGACCGGCTGCGTGTCGCTCGTGCTGCCGTCCGCGTCGTCGATCTGCGCCTGCTCGGCGCGGATGCTGAAAAGCGCGAGCCGTCGCCAGGGCGGCACGACGACCAGTCCTTCGGGCTCGATCTGCTTGATCGCGCCGAACTGCGTCAGCACGCCGCGCGAGCCGGTCGGCACCGTGCGGAACGGCCAAAACACGATGAAAAACAGCACGACGACGCCAACGAGAACGACGTTGCGGACCAGCCGCATGCTGCCGTAGCGGCCGTCGACCGGCCCCTTGATCGCTTCCACCATGACATCTCCCCTGTGGCCTTGCCTTTCCGCCGGTTTGCCTTCAATCGCGCATCAGCGTCGACTTCCCGAACAGGCTCTCGACGAGATCGACGGCGAGCACCGCAGTCTTGTTGTGCTCGTCGAACGCGGGATTGAGCTCGACGACGTCGAGCGAGCCGAGGCGGCCGGTGTCGGCGATCATCTCCATGCAGAGCTGCGCCTCGCGATAGTTCGGGCCGCCCGGCACCGTCGTGCCGACCGCGGGCGCGATCGCGGGATCGAGGAAGTCGACGTCGAAGCTGACGTGCAGATGCGTGTCGGCGTCGATGCCGCCGAGCGCTTCCTCCATCACGCGCTTCATGCCCATCTCGTCGATGTAGCGCATGTCGTAGATGTCGAGGCCCGTGTCGTGCACGAGCCGCTTCTCGCCGGCGTCGACCGAGCGGATGCCGATCTGCGACAGGCTCGCCGGCGAGATCGCGGGTGCGCTGCCGCCGATCTCGGTCAGCTCGCGCGGGCCGTAACCGCACAGGCACGCGACCGGCATGCCGTGCACGTTGCCGGACGGCGTGATCGTGCTCGTGTTGAAGTCGGCGTGCGCATCGAGCCACAGGATGCGCAGTTTCTTGCCCGCCTCGCGGCAATGGCGCGCCACCGCCGTGATCGAGCCGATCGCGAGGCAGTGATCGCCGCCGAGCAGGATCGGCAGGCGCCCGGTCCTGAGCTCGCCGTAGACCGCGTCGAGCACGGCGCGCGTCCACGCGACGACTTCGGGCAGATGCCGATAGCCTTGGGTCGGCGGCTGCCACGGATTGACCGGCCCGGCCAGGTTGCCGCGATCCTGCACGTCGATGCCGCGCGCGCGCAGCGCCTCGCCGATGCCGGCGACGCGCAGGGCCTCGGGGCCCATCGAGGCGCCGCGGTGGCCGGCGCCGATGTCGGTCGGCGCGCCGATGAGGGAAATGCGGGTCATGTGCCGGAAAGTATAACGTGGCGCCCTTGCGGCGCCGGGCGCGTCAGCCGTGCGGCGCCGCGGCCTGCTGCTGCAGCGCGTCCAGAATCGCCTGCATCGGCTCGCGCACTGCGTCGACGATCTTCGCGGCGTCGCCGCGCCGCGCCGCCGGCTCGTCGTGCCATTCGGACAGCGTGCCGTCGATCGAGCGCGCGAGCGCGCCGAGCTGCACGTAGCCGTAGGCGGGGGCGGATCCGGCGAGCCGGTGCACGAGAAGCTGGAGCTCGCGGGTGCCCTTCGCGTCGGGCGCGGCTTCGAGCGCGTACCAGACCGCCGCGAGCGCCTTGTGCTTGGACGCGAACGACCGCGCGTAACGTGCGCGCAGCGCCTCGAAGCGTTGGGACGGATCCAGCATCGGGCCAGTGTAAGGGCGCCGATGCGAAGAGGTCGTCGTCGTGTCACCGATGTTTGCGCAGCCGTAACGGAGGCAGCGGTATGCTCCGCCACCCCAACGGGAGAGACGCCATGGCCAACCTTGCCAATGAAGTCATGTCCCACCTCGACGACGCGCACATCCAGCAGATCGCGCAGCAGCTCGGCGTCGATCCCGCAGAGGCCGAAAGCGCGATCCAGCAGGCCATGCCCCTGCTGCTCGGCGGTCTCGCGCGCAACGCGTCGAGCGACGACGGCGCCGGCGCGCTGCACTCGGCGCTCGGCGATCACGCCGGCAACGACATCGCGGGCATCCTCGGCAGTGTGCTCGGCGGCGGCGGCTCGGCCGGCGGCATGTCGGGCGGCATGGCGATCCTCGGCCACATCTTCGGCGCCCGGCGGGATCAGGCCGCGCAGGGCCTCGGCCAGCAGAGCGGTCTCGGCTCGGCGAACGCGGGACAGCTGCTTGCGATCCTCGCGCCGGTCGTCATGGGCGTGCTCGGCAACATGAGCCAGCGTCAGGGCATGAGCGCGAGTGGGCTCGGCAGCGTGCTCGGGCAGGAGCAGCAGCGCATCGGCCAGAGCGGCGCCGGCGGCCTGCTCGGCGCGGTGTTCGATCAGGACGGCGACGGCCGGCTCGGGCTCGGCGATCT
>Ga0126377_10004274_pt1 | contig 10359 bp, 9 predicted proteins | sample PanSoiMetPlot_22_FD_92647 | JGI IMG/M metagenome (GOLD analysis project Ga0126377, IMG submission 92647) | Tropical forest soil microbial communities from Panama - MetaG Plot_22 | ecosystem: Environmental > Terrestrial > Soil > Tropical forest > Bulk soil | place: Panama | collected 2016-02-17 | reverse complement strand
CGCTGATCGTTCCGAGGCAAGGACGCAGGGAGCGCTCGTAGCCGGAGGCTACGGGTGCGACTGAGGACGCGGCCTCGGGGCGAGCGGCGCGTTCCGACGGCACAGCCGTCGTTTCGGTCAATCGCTCTTAGTAGCCGTAGGTGTGCTCGTCGCGCCAGACGCGCCACATCGCGAACCCGCAGAGCACGAACACCGCGATGAACGACAGCAGGTCCCACCCGGTCTTCGCGTTCACGAAGAAGCGGGCGCCGATGTTCACCACCATCACGACCACCGAGCCGTAGAAGACGACGCGCGAGCGGGTCGACCACATCGAGATCTCGTCGCGCCGGTCGCGCCAGACGAGGTACAGGAAGTAGGCGATCGCCAGGAAGAACGCGATCTGGGCGATCAGGAAGAGCGCGGTCAGCGTCTTCTCGAGCTGCAGCACCACGATCACGGCCGCGATCAGCGCGATCACGAGGAAGCCGCGCAGCGTCGGGTTCATGTCGCGAAAGGCGCGACGCATCTCTCGCGTCAGGGTAGCGACCGCGAAGTCCGGCACCCGCGCACGCGGGCGCGATACTCCTCGCATGGCCGAGCCCCCCAGCGGCATAGTGACACTGCTGTTCAGCGACATCGAGGGCTCGACCCGGGTCCTCAAGCGCACCGGCGGCGAGGTCTACGCAGACCTGCTGGCCGAGCACCGGCGGCTGCTGGGGACTGCGTTCGACCGTCACCAGGGCTTCCACGTCGGCAGCGAGGGCGACTCGCTCTTCGTCGCCTTCGCCTCCGCCGACGACGCGGCCGCCGCTGCGGGTGACGCCCAGCGCGCGCTGGCCGAGCACGAGTGGCCGGAGGAGACGGAGATCCGGGTGCGGATCGGCCTGCACACGGGCGAGCCGAGCCTGGTCGACGGCAGCTACGTCGGGCTCGACGTGCACCAGGCCGCGCGCGTGATGGCGGCCGGGCACGGCGGTCAGGTGCTGCTCACCGAGTCGACTCGCGCGCTCCTGGACGACCGCTTCCAGGTTCGCGACCTCGGCGAGCACCGGCTGAAGGACCTGTCCGGCTCCCTCCGCCTCTTCCAGCTGCTCGTGGAGACCATGCCGGCCGACTTCCCGCCGCTGCGGACGCTCGGAAACCGGCCCACCAACCTTCCGGCCCAGTCGAACACGTTCATCGGGCGCACCAGGGAGCTCGAGGAGGTCGGCGAGCTGCTCGCGCAGGACGACGTTCGCCTGATGACGCTGATCGGCCCAGGCGGCGCCGGGAAGACCCGGCTCGCGCTCCAGGTCGTGGCATCGGTCCTCGACGCGTTCGACAACGGCGTCTTCGTCGTCTCGCTCGCGCAGGTGCGCGACTGGGAGCTCGTCGTGCCCACGATCGCGCACACGCTCGGCCTCCGCGAGCAGTCCGGCGAGCCGGTTAGCGAGGCGCTGGGCGAGTACCTGCGGGACCGGCGGCTGCTCCTGGTGCTCGACAACCTCGAGCACGTCACCGCCGCCGCGCCGGTGCTCGCGGGGCTGCTCGCCTCCGCGCCGGGGCTGAAGGTGGTCGCGACGAGCAGGACGCCGCTGCGGCTCTCGGGCGAGCACACCTACGCCGTGCGGCCGCTGGCGCTCGCAGAGTCGGTGAGCCTCTTCGGCGAGCGCGCCCACGCCGCGGTGCCCGAGTTCGAGATCACCCACGAGAACGAGGACGTCATAGCGGAGATCTGCGCGCGCCTGGACGGCCTGCCGCTCGCGATCGAGCTGGCGGCGCCGCGCGTCCGGACGCTCACGCCGAGCGCCCTCCTGCGCCGCCTCGACCAGCGGCTGCCGCTGCTGACCGGCGGCGCCCAGGATCTCGACGAGCGCCAGCGGACGCTACGCGGAACGATCGAGTGGAGCTACGACCTCCTCCTCGAGAACGAGAAGACCCTCTTCGCGCGGCTCGGGATCTTCGTCGGCGGCTCCCGGCTCGAGGCGGCCCAGGCGGTCTGCGACGCGGAGCGCATCCTGTACGACAACCTCCTCGACGGCGTCGACTCGCTCGTCGAGAAGAGCCTCCTGCGCCGGCGCGAGGACTCGGACGGCGAGCCCCGGTTCTGGATGCTCGAGACCATCCGCGAGTTCGCGCTCGAGAAGCTGGAGCCACCCGGAGCGTTCGACCCCGGCCGTCTCCTGCACGCCGACTGGTTCGCGGAGCTGGCCGAGTCCCTCGACGAGGAGGCCCGCACCGGTGACCAGCCCGGGTCTATCGCACGCCTCCAGGACGACTACCCGAACCTGCGCGCGGCGATCGACCTGGCCCGCGAACGATCGGACGGGGAGCTGCTGCTACGGCTCGCGACGGCGCTGTGGCCCTTCTGGTCGGCGCGGGGCTACGTGGCCGAGGGGCGGCACGCGCTCGAGGACGCACTCGAGCTCTCCGGCAGACGGCCTGCCCGCGCCCTCCTCGGCCTGGCTTCACTGCGAATCCTGAGCGGGCGCGGTGACCGGTTCCTCGACGACGTGAACGAGGTGCTCGAGGCCGCCCGGGAGCTCGGGGACCCGCTCACCCTCGCCCAGGCGTGGAACCTCCTGGGTCGAGTCGAGGGGACGCTGATGGGGTCCCTGGGTCAGGCGGAGGAGGCCTGGCGGCAGGCGCTCGAGCTTGCCGAGCAGGCGAACCTCCGGGCCGAGCGGTCGGAGAGCGTCGCCTGGCTGATGCTGAGCGCGAACTTCGGCCCGCTTCCGGTCGAGCTGGGGATCGCGCGGTGCGAGATGTTCCGTGACGAGTCGGTCGACGACCCCGTCATCCGGGCGAACTCGTGCGTCGACCAGGCCGCTCTCGAGGCGATGCGCGGCGAGTTCGGCGTCGCACGGGAGCTCCTCTCCGAGGGCCGGCAGGCGCTCGCCGACCTCGGCTTCACCCTGCTCGTGGCGGCAAGCGCGCAGGAGGCGCACTACGTCGAGATGCTCGCCGGCGACCCGGCCGCGGCGACGCGGATCCTCCGCGAGAGCTACGCCGAGCTCGAGCCCATGGGCGAGCGGGTGTACCTCTCCACGGCGGCCGCCCTGCTGGCGCACACGCTCTACGCGGAGGGGGAGCTCGACGAGGCGGAGCGCTTCAGCCACATCGGCGAGGACACCGCGGTTGCCGAGGACGTCTTCTCGCAGATTCTCTGGCGGAGCGCCCGCTCGAGGATCCTTGCACGCCGAGGAGACATGGCCGAGGCCGAGGCGCTCGCACGCGAGGCGGTCGCGCTGGCAGAGGGAACCGACATGCTGAACACCCAGGGGGACACGCTCGCGCATCTGAGCGAGGTCCTGTCGCTCGCCGGCAAGCCGGAGGAGGCGGTCCTCGTGCTCGAGGACGCGGCCGGTCGATTCGAGCAGAAGGGCAACCTCGTTTCGCTGGCGCAGGTGCACGCCGCGATACGCTCGCACTGAAACGAACCGCGCGAGGAGGATCGAATGATCGAAGAAGGCAAGCCTGCACCCGACTTCACGTTGGACAGCGATTCCGGGGAGTCGGTGACGCTCTCGGAGCTGAAAGGCAAGCCCGTCGTCTTGTACTTCTACCCCAAGGACGACACACCCGGATGCACGCGCCAGGCGTGCGGGATCCGGGATGCCTACGGGGAGTTCGAGCAGGCCGGCGCGGTCGTGCTCGGCGTCAGCGCCGACAACGAGGCATCGCACGAGCGCTTCAAGGAGAAGTACTCGCTCCCCTTCACCCTCCTGGCCGATCCCGAGCACGAGCTCGGCGAGCCGTACGGCGTGGCGCAGGAGGGCAAGAACTCGTACGAGCGTTCCACCTTCGTGATCGACGCCGACGGCAACGTCGCCCGGATCATGCGGAGGGTGAACCCCGACAGCCACGCGGACGAGGTCCTCGCGGCGCTCGGGGCCTCCTAGCCGGCCGCTTCATTTCTCCGGCGCGAGGTGGTAGGCATGCACCGTGCGCTTCTTCCGCTGGCTGTTCCGCTCGCGCCGGCGGCCGCCGCCCCCGCTCGACGAGTCGGCCGCCTACGAGCGCTGCCACGGGGGCCGGCACACCGAGGTGACGCTCCTCTCCGGCCCGGTCGAGGTCCAACGCGGCGAGCCGCAACCGGCTCCCAGGCTCCTGCCGCACCTCTCGGGCGACTACCTGCGCAGCTGCTTCGAAAAGCGCCTGACCTCGCGCCACTCGGGCTGAGCTCTACGCGGCGGTGTAGCTGACCTCGACGGGCACGCCGCCGAGCAGCGTCTGGTACACGACGCAGTAGCGCTCGGTGATCCCGATCAGCGCGTCGAGCTCCTCCGGCGAGGCGGACGACTCCAGCTCGAAGCGGAGGCGGATCGCCTCGAAGCCCACGGCGGCCTCGCGGTCGACGCCCAGCGTGCCGCGGAAGTCGAGGTCGCCCTCGGCCAGAACGCGGCCACCGGTCACGTCGATGCCGCGGTTGACGGCCACCGAGCGCAGGGTCACCCCCGCGCAGGCGACCAGCGCCTGGAGCAGCATGTCGCCCGAGCAGGCGAGGCTCCCGTCGCCGCCGGTGGCGGGATGGAGACCGGCGTCGACGAGCGCCCGCCCGGTCTCGACCGAGCAGGCGACTCCCTCGGCGCCGAGCTCTCCGCCGGCGCGCAAGGTCAGGCGCGCAGCGTCCGGGTCCTCCCGGTAGCGCTCCTTCAGCGGCGCCTGAACGGCGCGTAGCTCCTCGCTCCTCACGGACGGCAACCTAGCTCACGTCGTGGGACTGACGAGCCGGCTACCCGGGTACCACCCGTGTGCCGGGGGAGGCTCGGGATTGGGGGATCCCTGGCGGGGAGAGCACCCCAACCAGAGGGCGGGCCTCCTCCGGCCGATCGGCGCGATCGAGCCGGGGGCCCGAGGGAGAAGCAGTACCCCCGCCGGCACGCGGCGGGCCTCTCCCGCAGCATCTCCCTCGGGGCCCTGACTGGCGGAGGGCGCGCCTCCTGGGAGGCGCGTGGCGAGGCTAGTCGGGACGCGCCTCGGCGTGGGTTTCAGAGACGTGACCCGTTTGGGTCAATCCGGTCACAGACGCCTAACCGGCCGGCAGAGAGCCCGTCCAAGCGAGAGGTGGTTAGCCCCTGGCCGCGCAAACCGGACTGCACCATCGCGTGGTCAGGGGCTTCCATCGGCCTAACCCGAAAAACCCCCGCTCGTCTCAGAGATGCGGATGAGAGGACTTGAACCTCCACGGGGTCTCCCCCACACGGACCTGAACCGTGCGCGTCTACCAATTCCGCCACATCCGCGCGGTGGGACAGTGTAGCCGGGGGCCGCGTACCATCTTCGCCTTGCCCAGGGGTCTCTTCTTCCTCGTCGCGGTCGCTCTCGCGCTGCCGTTCGCAGCTGTCTCGGCGGCCGGATCGGCGCCTGCGAACGGGCGGCTCGCCGAGATGGTCGTGACCCTCGAGAAGCCGCCGTTGGCCCACGCGTTCCGCTCGCGGGACCGCGCGTCCGACCTCCGCACGCTCACGCGCGACCAGGACCGCCTCGTAGCGCGAATCCGCTCCGCCGTCCCGCAAGCCCGGGTGCGGTGGCGCTACCGCGTCGTCCTCGACGGCCTCGCCGTCGTCGCTCCCGCGCGCGCCGCGGCGACGATCGCCGCGCTCCCGGGCGTGGCGCACGTCTACCCGAGCGTCCGCTACCACCGCACGCTCTTCGGCACACCGAAGATGATCGGCGCGCCGCAGGTGTGGGGCCCCGCGCTCGCCACGGCGGGGAACGGGGTCAAGATCGGGATCATCGACGACGGGGTCGACCGGACGCACCCGTTCTTCTCGCCCACCGGGTTCACGATGCCGCCCGGCTTCCCGAAAGGGAACGCGAAGTACACGACGCCGAAGGTGATCGTCGCCCGCTCGTTCCCTGCGCCGGACGCGCACGACCGCTACGCCGACCTCCCCTTCGACCCGGTGGACTCGGAGCACGGGACGCATGTGGCCGGGATCGTCGCGGGCGACTACGGCACCCGGGCGCCGGGGCCGGACGGGAGCGTCAGCGTCTCGGGGATCGCGCCGCACGCCTACATCGGCAACTACCGCGTGCTGACGATCCCGACGAGCAACTTCGGGCTCAATGGCAACTCGCCGGAGATCGTCGCCGGTATCGAGCAGGCGGTCCTGGACGGGATGGACGTCATCAACCTCTCGCTGGGGGAGCCGGAGATCACCCCGAGCCGCGACATCGTCGTGCAGGCGATCGACGCCGCCGCGGATGCGGGCGTGGTGCCGGTGATCGCCGCCGGCAACGACTTCGACGCGCTCGGCTTCGGCTCGATCGACTCGCCGGGCTCGGCGCCGAAGGCGATCACCGTCGCGGCCGCGACGAGGACGGGCGCGATCGCCGGCTTCTCCTCGGGCGGCCCGGCCCCCGTCTCGCTCCGGCTGAAGCCCGACGTCTCTGCGCCGGGGTCGGCCGTGCTGTCGTCCGTGCCGGCGCACGACGGCGAGTGGGCGTACTTCGACGGGACGAGCATGGCGACGCCGCACGTGGCCGGCGCGGCCGCCGTCCTCCGCGAGCGCCATCCCGCCTGGACGGTCGCCCAGATCAAGTCGGCGCTCGTCCTGACGGGGAGCCCGATCCGCGGCCAGCGCGCCCGCGAGGCGCCGCCGACGCGCGAGGGGGGCGGGATGATCTGGCTACCGCGCGCCGACGACCCGCTCGTCTTCGCGAGCCCGACCAGCCTCTCGTTCGGCCTCCTCCGGCGGGGACAGGCAAAGGCGCTGCGGGTCTCGCTCGCGGACGCCGGCGGCGGCGCCGGAGCCTGGCGCGTCGCGATCACGCGCTCGGGCCGGTCGCCCGGAGTCGCGCTGAAGGCGCCCAAGACCGTCTCCGTCCCGGGACGCCTGACGCTGCGCGCGTCGGCCTCGGCCCGCGCCGCGACCACGGACACCAGCGGCTTCGTCGTCCTGTCCCGCGCGGGTCAGACGCGACGGATCCCGTTCTGGCTGCACGTCACCGCCGACCGCCTCGCCCGCGAGCCATATCGCGTCCTGCCCCGGCCGGGCGTCTACCGCGGCGACACGCGCGGCAGGCCGTCCCTCGTCACGACGTATCGCTACCCGGACGGCCCCGGCGGGGTCGGGGTGCTGCAGCGGCTGGCCGGGCCGGAGCAGGTCTTCCGGTTCGTCGTCCGCCGGCGGATCGCGAACGCCGGCGCGGTCGTGCTCTCACAGGGCCCCGGGGTGCACGTCTCGCCGCGCCTCGTGCGCGGGAGCGAGGACCGGCTGGCGGGCGTCAGCGGGCTGCCGCTCCGGGCCAACCCGTACCAGCCCGACTTCTACGGGCTCGAGCCCGTCGTCGGCGTCTTCCGGCCCGCCCGCGGCGCCTACGACCTCGTCTTCGACACGCCTCGCCGAGGCCAGGCGGGAAGCTTCACGTTCCGGTTCTGGGTCGACGACACGAGCCCGCCGACGGCGCGGGTGGCGAGTCATACGGTCGCCCTCGGGACTCCGCTCCACGTCCGCGTCGCAGACCGGGGCTCGGGGGTCGACCCCGAGTCGATCACCGCGCAGGTCGACGGGCGGTTCCGAACCCCCGTCTACACGCCGTCGACCGGCGACATCTCGATCGGGCTGCGCGGCCTCGCCCGCGGCCGCCACCGCCTCGTGTTCAGCGTCGCCGACTACCAGGAGACGAAAAACAACGAGAACGGGACCAGGGCGCTCCCGAACACGCGGGGGCTCACGACGACGTTCGTCGTGCGCTAGCGGCGGTCGAAGTCCTCGATCGTCGGCAACTGCTCGAGGTCCCGCTCGACGCTGGCGGCGAAGTCGTCCGAGTCGCTGTCGGTGTGGAGGAGCTTCAGCTGCGACTTGCGCTTTGCGCGCTTGCGCTTCCGGAAGGCGTCGAGCCCGACTCGCTCGGAGAGTCTCGGCCATTCGGCGCCCACCACCGCGAGCACGGCGCACGCCAGGAGGGTGACCGAGAGCCAGGTCACGTGCTGCATTCTACCGGGCTAAACCTGCGGGCCGAGCCGGCCGATAACGCCATGCATGAACTCGCCCGCCTTCGTCGTCTCGTACCTCGCGCTCTGGACCTGTCTCATGCGGGCGCTGTTCGTGCGAGCGCAGCTCCTACCGCCGACGTGCGCGCGCTGCGGGCTCCGGTTCGAGCGGAGCCGGCTGGGCGAGCAGGTCTGCTCCTGCAGCAGCTGATCCCGTAGGGACACCGGCTCCCGACAGCGGCACGAGCCGCGTCCCCGTCGCCTTGAACGACGCGATCGCGCTTCCGCCGCGCTCGAGCTCGAGCCGCGCCGAGGAGGCCTCCGTCACCTCGGCCGTGAGGGGCCCGATCCTCACCCGCACGCGGTTGCCGATGTGCACCACCGAGGCGATCTCCCCGCGGACGAGGTTCATCGCCGAGTCGTCGGCGTGGATCCGGCCGACAGAGACGTCCCACGGATAGACGACCACGCCGACCTCTCCCTCGCCGGGGTCGATCGAGTAGACGACCTCGCCGTTCTCCAGGCGCACCTTCGTGAGCCCGTTGTCGACCCCCAGTGCGTGGCCGCGCAGCAGGTTCGCGCCGGTGAACGACGCCACGAACGGGTCGTTCGGCTGCGAGACGAGCTCCCCGGGGGTTCCGAGCTGGCGGAGAGCGCCGTGGACGATCACCCCGACGGTGTCGGCGAGGGCGACCGCGTCCTCGTAGTCGTGCGTGACGACGAGCGTCGGCAGGTCGAACGCCTGCAGCAGCTCCTGGAGCTCGAGCCGCACGCCGTGCTTCGTGTGCGTGTCGAGCGCCGAGAGCGGCTCGTCGAGGAGCAGGACGCCCGGGTTCCGGGCGAGCGCCCTCGCGAGCGCGACCCGCTGCCGCTCGCCGCCGGACAGCTCCGGCGGCCGCGCATCCGCCAGGTGCGAGATCCGGAAGCGCTCGAGCAACTCGTCGACGCGCTCCTTCCCGCCGTAGGCGACGTTCGCCCGGACGCTCATGTGCGGGAAGAGCGCGTACTCCTGGAACACGAGGCCGACGCGCCGCTCGTCGGGGGTGCGAAAGACACTATCCCCCACGTCGAGCCAGACCTCGTCGTCCAGCGCGACCCGGCCTGCCTCCGGCCTTGCGAGCCCGGCGATGACGCGGAGGACGGAGCTCTTGCCGGCGCCCGACGGACCGACGAGCGCGACGGTGCGCTCGACCTCGAGCGCCAGCCTCAGGTCGAAGGAGCGTAGGCGGAGCTCGAAGTCTGCCGAGAGGGTTGCCACGAGAGGAGCAGCTTGATGGAAAGGAGCAGTGCGGCGCTGACCACCACGAGCAGCGCGCCCATTGCGAGCGCACTGTCGAAGTCGATCGCGAACTGCTCGTAGATCGCCAGCGGGAGCGTCTGTGTGACGCCCTGAAAGCTCCCGGCGAACATGATCGTCGCCCCGAACTCGCCGAGCCCGCGCGCGAACGCGAGCGCCTCCCCGGCCGCGAGCCCGCCGCGCGCCAACGGGAGGTTGACGCGGAAGAACGTGCGGACGGGTCCTGCTCCGAGCGTGCGCGACGCGGCGACGAGGTCGGGGTCGACCGCCTCGAACGCGGCGATCGCCTGCCGGATGTAGAGCGGGCTGGCCACGAACGCCACCGCGAGCGTGACGGCCGTCTGCGTGAACGGGAGCGAGATGCCGAAGGTGTCCAGGGTCGAGCCGAGCAGGCCGACGCGGCCGAACGCCGCCAGGAGCCCGAGCCCGGCGACCGCCGGCGGGAGCACGAGCGGCAGCTCGACGATCGTGACGAGGACCGAGCGGCCGCGGAAGCGCCGGCTCGCGAGCAGGTAGGCGAGCGGCGTCCCGAAGAGCAGGATCAGCACCTGCGCGATCGCCGTCGTCTTGAGACTCACCACGAGGGCGTCCTTCACCACCGGGTTCGTGAGCTCGTGCAGCAGATCCCCGGGCGGGACGCGCAGGAAGATGGCCGCCATCGGCAGCACCAGGAAGGCGAGCGCGACCGTCGACGCTGCGACGACGAGGACCGCGAGCAGCCCGCGGCGGACGCCCACGCCTAGTAGTGCGTCGGCTTCGCCTTGATCCGCGGCAGGAAGCCGTAGCGGAGCATGATTTTCTGTCCGGCCTTGCTCAGGACCCTCTTGATGAAGGCGTTCGCAGCGGGCTTGTTGTGGCTCGCCGAGACGACGCAGATCCCGTACTGCACCTTGGGCTGCGCCCAGGCCGGGAGCTTGAACGTGTGCACCTTCTTCGGGACGGTCTTCGCGTCGGTCGAGTAGACGAAGCCGGCATCGGCCTCGCCGAGCGCGACCTTGGCGAGCACCTCGCGCACGTCGTTCTCGCGGCTGACGACGTTCGACAGCACGCTCGAGAGGTTCATGTTCTTGAGGATCTGGAGCGTGTAGCTGCCCACCGGCACGCCGGAGGCCGCGATCACGAGCTTGATCCCCTTCCGCTTCAGGTCGTAGACCGAGTG
>Ga0126377_10004273_pt1 | contig 10360 bp, 13 predicted proteins | sample PanSoiMetPlot_22_FD_92647 | JGI IMG/M metagenome (GOLD analysis project Ga0126377, IMG submission 92647) | Tropical forest soil microbial communities from Panama - MetaG Plot_22 | ecosystem: Environmental > Terrestrial > Soil > Tropical forest > Bulk soil | place: Panama | collected 2016-02-17 | reverse complement strand
GGGTTCGCCGGATCCGAGGGCGGCGATCGGGGCGTACTGGTCCAAGCCGCGACGGCCTCGGGACGACGAGGTCGAACGCCTGGAGGACGTCGCCCGCATCACGAGTACGGCGGTCGCCCGCATGGGGCTGCGCGACGCTCCGTGGGCACCGAACTTCGGCCGTGCTGCCGAGCCGGCCTGAGTCAGCTCAGGAAGCGCGCTCCAGCCGTACGCAGCATGGGCCCGGCTCCGGATCGGGCTCGGCCACCCAGTCGGCATCCTCGACGCCCTCGAGCATCCCGGCAAGCAGGTGAAGGTTCATCCGGCAGACCGTGTCTGGGTAGTCGGCCGCGAGATCGTGGAACGGGCAGTTGCCGAGCTTGATCCGGGCACCGTCCTCGGACGGCTCGAAGCCGAGTCGCTGCAGGATCTCGCGCGTAGGCGCTGGCTCGGCCGACCGGCCCAACTCGACGCCGGCCTGGCGGGAGTGCTCGGCCAGGACGTCCGGTGCGCTCTCGCCGGTGTGCGCGGAGCGCTCGATCGCACCGGCGAGCAGTCGGCCGGCGAGGTCGTAGCGCCGCTCCGGCAGGTTCACCGTGATCTGACGTCCTGAGCGGCGGTAGAGCTTGGCGGGCCGGCCCGCACCAGGTCCGGATCGGCCGGTGCGTCGGGCGTACACGACCTCCAGCAGACCCTGCTCGACCATCCGATCGAGATGGAACGCGGCGTTCGACCGGGGCAGGTCCAGCGCCTCGGCGGCCTGGTCGCGGCCGACCGGCTCGGACGCGGCGGCCACCAGTTCGTAGAGCCGTCGTCGGGTCGGTTCCTCGAGCGCCGCCACGGCGGCCACGTCCTGCGGTGTCTCGGTCACGTTCTAAAGATAAGCGATGTTGACGTAACCCGCGAAGGATTCTAACGTTAGCTTCAGTTGTTTTTAGAACGAGGAGGCTCCACGAGATGACCACCCACCCCAATCCTGAAGCTGCGACCGCCGAACGGACGGCGCTGTCGGATCCCGGCTATCAGGCCTTCTTGCTGCTCCGGACGGTGTTCACGGTCGCGCCGATCCTGTTCGGGCTCGACAAGTTCGCCAACTGGCTCGTCGACTGGCCGATCTATCTCGCGCCGTGGATCAACGACATCGTGCCGGGAAACGCGCAGGACGCCATGCACATCGTCGGCGTCATCGAGATCGTGGCCGGCCTGGCGGTCGCTGTCGCGCCGCGGTTCGGTTCGCTGCTCGTCGCGGCGTGGCTCGCCGGCATCATCGTCAACCTGCTCACGATTCCCGACTACTACGACATCGCGCTCCGCGACTTCGGCCTGCTGGTCGGTGCGCTCGCGCTGTCTCGACTGGCCGTCGCCTACGCGCCCGGCCGGATCAGCACATCCACCACCTGAGAGGGGACATCACCATGTGCGCCAACTGCGGATGCGGAGCTCCGGAAGCTACCCAGGGCGACGACCGGAACATCTTGTGGAGTCAGGTCGTCGCATCGGCCGACGCCGCTGGGATCTCACCCCAGCAAGCGGCCCAGAACATCAAGGACATGGCCGACCAGCGAACCTGATCGCCACCACGACCACAGCGCCCCGCACCGCCGACGGCAGGCAGGACCCCGGCGGGCGGGGCGCTGTCACGTGCTCGACGAGTGACGCCGCGTCAGCGAGTACGGCCGAGTACCTGGAGATCCTCGAGGGTCAGACCGGCCTCGTCGAGGCCGTTCTCCAGCCGGCTGCCGACCCGGAGGCCGGCGAGCAGCAGCTCAAGATGCCGGTGGGCTAGGCGCCGTCCGAGGTCGGCCGGGAACGATCCGGGCAGCGGATTCGCCAGCCGGACGATCATCAGCCCGACATCGCCGAAGGTGACCTCGGGCCGCAGGCTCCCCTCGGCATGGGCCGCGTCGACGATCTGGACCGCAGGCGCCGAGGCCTGATCCCGCGCAGTGCGTATCTCGGGATCCTCGAGGTCGACCTGATCCATCAGGGCCGGGATCACCGCCGCCACCTTGATGTCCAGCGCGGCGTGCATGTAGCGCGCCAGGGCGCCGAAGGCGTCCGGCGACTCCTCCAGCGCAGTTGCCGCAGCGGCACCGGAGTGGGCCAGCGCATCGAGTACAACGGCCCGCAGCAGCGCCTGCCGGTTCGGGAACCGCCGGTACAACGTGCCGATGCCGAGCCCGGCCCGGCGCGCGATCTCCTCCAGCGGCGCATCCGCACCCCGCTCGGTGAAGACGTCACGCGCCGCCACGAGCAACTGCTCCTGATTACGCCGAGCATCCGCTCGCAAGGTCCTACCCATCGTTCTCATCCTGCCGTTTGTCTTCGCACCGGAACGAGTCTATCGTATATCCGGAGGCCTAACCTCCGCTTATCGACTCGACACAGGAGATGAATCCGATGTCCAGACCGGACCCGGCCCAGTCGGCACCGCAGAGCCCGCCGTCCGTCGACCGCCGCTGGCATGCCCTGGTCGTGATCGCCGTGGCGCAGCTGATGGTGGCGCTGGACGCGACGATCGTGAACATCGCACTGCCGTCGGCCCAGAGCTCACTTGGCTTCGACAACGGCGACCGGCAGTGGGTCGTGACCGCCTACACGCTGTCGTTCGCCGGGCTGCTGCTGCTCGGCGGACGAGTGGCCGACCAGGTCGGTCGCCGACGCGCCTTCCTCGGGGGCCTGGTCGGCTTCGCCGCCGCCTCGGCACTTGCGGGAGCTGCGACCGGCTTCGGGATGCTGATCGCCGGCCGGGCTCTCCAGGGTGCGTTCGCAGCCGTACTCGCACCGACCGCGCTGTCGATGATCGGCAGCACCTTCACGACCGTCACCGAGCGGGCCAAGGCCTTCGGGGTCTATGGCGCCGTGGCGAGCAGCGGTGGCGCCGTCGGCCTGCTGCTCGGCGGAGCGCTGACGGAGTACTTCGACTGGCGCTGGTGCCTCTACGTCAACGTCGTGATCGCCGTCGGCGCCTTCATCGCCGGGCGCGCCGTGCTGCCGAGTGCGCCCGGCCATCGCCAGGCCGGGATCGACGTGATCTCCGGGATCCTGGCGACGGGTGGCCTGGCGGCGATCGTCCTCGGCTGCAGCCAGGCGGTCCCGCACGGCTGGGGCTCGATCCAGGTCATCGGCCCGCTTGTCGTCGGGATCGCGGCAATCGCCGTGTTCCTCGTCCGTCAGGCCCGCAGCGAAACACCGATGCTGCCCCTCGGGATCCTCGCCGACCGCTCCCGTGCCGGTGCCTACCTCGCCGTCGCGAGCTCGGTCGTCGGCGTCTTCGGCATGTTCCTGATGCTGACGTACCACTTCCAGACCGTGTTGGACTACACCCCGCTGCAGGCCGGTCTCGCGTTCCTGCCGCTGTCCATCACGGTGTCGCTCAGCTCGTTCGGGATCGCGAGCCGGTTGCTGCCGCACGTCGGACCACGGACGCTCATCGTGCCCGGCATGCTGGTCGCGGCGGCCGGCCTGGGACTGCTCTCGCAGCTCGAGCCGACGAGCGGCTACTGGACGCTGATCATGCCGGCCCAGGTGCTGGTCGGCCTCGGCATCGGCTGCGTGTTCACTCCGGCGATCGCCCTTGCCACGTCGAACATCGACCCGCGCAACGCCGGTGTGGCTGCCGCGGTCGCCAACACGTCGATGCAGATCGGCGCGTCGATCGGCACCGCGGTGCTCAACACGGTGGCGATCACCGCCACGACCGCCTACCTCACCGCGAACACCGGGGCGAGCCAGGTCGCCGGTCTGGTGCACGGCTACGCCCGCGCGACGACGGTGGCGGCGCTGCTGCTCGTGGTCGTGGCGGTCGTGACCGTGATTCTGGTACGAGCTCCGCGACCCGCTGCTGCCGAGGCAGAGCAGGCGACCAGTCGTTAGGTTGCGCAGTCGCTAGACCTGCTTGACGTATCGGTGACAGGGCACCGGGATCGGACCGTCGACATGCGGCGCCGGATAGTCGAACGTGCCGTCGTCGGTCCATCCTGATCGCTCGTAGAACCGACGGGCGCGGGCGTTGCCGGCGACGACCGCGAGCCAGGCCGTGTCGTGGCCGCCCGCCCGCACCTGTCGCTCGGCCTCGGTGAGCAGCACGGCGGCCACGCCCGAGCCACGATGAGCGGCCGACACGTAGACCTGCTCGATCTCGTCGCCGGACACCATGACGAAGCCGGCCACGTCATCGCCCACGACCGCCAGGGTCGTACGCCCGATGCTCTCGGCGGCTCGCCGGTCGAAGTCCTCCGGGGTACGCAGCGCGACCAGCTTGTCGGGGACGTTGCCGAGATGCCCGTCGGGCCAGCCGATCCGCCAGATCTTGGACACCGTGGCAGCGTCCGACGGCTCGGCCGGTCGTACGGTCACGTCGGCATGCGCTTGGCTCACGGGCCGACCGTACGCCAACCGAGCCGAGAGTTGGCGCGAGCTACAGCTTCTCCGGCCGCCGAAACCTGAATCTCACGCCAACTTTCGCTCGGACGATGGAACCCCGCCGGGTCGGCCGGTGTAGGACACTCGAGTCGGGCACGACAATGCGGCGGGAGATGACGACGGAGGACGCCGAGGCAGTACGGCGGGCACAGGACGGCGACCCGGATGCCTACGAGGTCCTGGTCGCTCGCTACACCGCGCCCGCGCACCGTCTCGCGTACTTCCTCGGCGCCGGAGCGGATGCCGACGACGTCGTGCAGGAGGCGTTCGTCAAGGCCTACCGTGCGCTGCACCGCTACCGAGCCGGTGCGCCGTTTCTCCCATGGCTGTTGAGGATCGTGGCGAATGAGACGAAGAACGCCGTCCGCGGCCGCAAGCGTCGCGAGCACCTGGCGATGCGCGCACTGGACCTGCGACCGGCCGACGAACCGTACCCACAGGTCGCCGAAGCGGAGCGTCGCCGCGCGCTCATCGACGAGCTTCGCTCGCTGGCCGGCAAGGATCGGGAGATCTTGGTCTGTCGCTACTTCCTCGACCTCAGTGAAGCCGAGACCGCGACCACGTTGTCGCTGCCGGTGGGGACCGTGAAGTCTCGGACCTCGCGGGCGCTCGCGAAGCTCCGGGCCCGACTCGACGTGGAGGTGCTGGATGCCTGACATCGAGCAAGAGCTGCGCGAGCTGGCCGCCGACGTCGTCGTGCCGGAGCCACCGGACGTACGCGCGGCCGTCCGGGCCCGGATCGAGACGCCACCGCCACGCCGGACACTCCAGCCGCTTCGCCCACTCCGTCCGGGCTGGGTGGCCGCCGTCGTCGCGGCCCTGCTGGCAGCATTGCTGATCGCCTCGCCGCAGGCCCGGGCTGCCGTCGCCGACGTGTTCCGCTTCGCGGGTGTGGATGTGCAGTGGGGCAGCAATGCCGACGACGCACCGCGGGTCCCGGAGTCACCACTGCCCGGGGCCGAGTCGACCGATCTGACAGCCGCGCGGGAGCAGGCTGCCTTCGAGATCAGCGTGCCCACTCGCCTCGGGGATCCCGATCGCGTGGTCGTCGCCGATGATGCCCGAGTCGTATCGCTGCTGTACCACTCGCCGCAGGGACCGATCCGGCTCGACGAGTTCGACGGCCGGCTCGAGCCGATCTTCGCCAAGACGGTCCAGGTGACCGGCGTGTCTGCGTCGCTCACCGACGGCTCCGCATGGTGGCTGCCTGGACCGCACACGGTCCGCTACATCGATCGCGACGGCGTCGTACGCGACGACACGGCGAGACTCTCAGCGAGCACACTGATCTGGGAGTCCGGCGGCGTCTCGTACCGGCTCGAGGCCAACATCAGCATGGACGAGGCGATCCGCGTCGCCGAGTCACTCGAGCCGTAGACGGAACCAATCACCTCGCTGCGGTGTAACCCATCCGGACGCCCTGATCGCAGGGCGCCAGAACGAAATGGGGTACGCCATGGTCCGTCGCATCCTCCTGGTCGGCGTCGTCGCCGTACTCGCCCCGCTGACGCTGGTCGCGCCGGCCGAGGCGAAGGGCCCGCAGGCCATCGTCATTTCCGGCCCCGGCATCGAGTCGACTCGGATCACCTACGCCAACGCGCGGGACGCGTACAGCACAATGATCGACCACGCATTCCCCTGGCCCGGCACCCACATCCCAGCCCTGCAAGGGAAACCGCCGCTCGACGAGCTCGGCCCGATGTACGTCGTGACCTACCGGATGCCGCCGAGCCATGCCCCCACCGGAAAGGTTCAGCAGTCGATCTATCCGTTCGCCGACGGTGGACCCGTGACGTTCACACCGCCCGGCCAGCAGATGCTGGGGATGCGCGTCAACGGTGGCTGGCACCAGGAGTCATCGGTGCTGACCGAAGCGATGCGCGACCTCGGTGCCGACCCACATGCTCCAGGGACCCTGCCGGCGATCGCGCCCGCCGCTCAGGCCGCGACTGACCCGGCCGACTCGGAGTCCGCCTGGCCGTGGATCGCGGCCGGCGCCGCCGGAGTCGGCGTACTCATCGGCGCCGGAGCGCTCTGGCGGACCCGGCACCGGCCCACCGAGCACACCGGGTAGCGACCGGGCCGGCTAGGGGGCGGCCCGGACAGGGGCTCGATCCGGTCCCATTGCGGTAGCTTGCCGCAATGGGGCCGGAAGCCCTGCGCACGGACGGACAAACGGCCCGTCCGGATGAATCGGCCCGGTGGAAACGTGTAAACCTACGACTCCCAGACTCATCGTGGGCGACGAGGTATACATGGCGCTCCGCTTCAATCCGCCACCAGGCTGGCCACGTCCACCCCGTGGATGGCTGCCGCCGCCGGACTGGAAGCCCGACCCGTCATGGCCGCCCGCGCCACCCGGCTGGCAGTACGTCATCAACGATCTGCAGGACGAGGAACCGCAGCCCTGGGACCTCCCACCTGTCGCGCGTTCGGAGCAGCCACGGCGGCGAGTTCCCCGCCTAACCTGGGTTCTGGCGGGTGCCGCGGCGGTGGTGGCCATCGCCGCGCTGACCGAGACGCTCACCAGCGGCAGCGGCGACGACACGACACCGACGTCGAGCCCGTCCGACAACACCGCCTTCACCGGTGCGGACCGCGAAAGCCCGAGTCCGTCACAGCCGACCGCCAGCGCACCCACCCCACCCGAGTCCAAGTCCTATCGGGTACTTCGCGTGGTCAGCGCTGACACGGTCCGGCTCGCGTACCAGGGCCGGAAGACGGTTCGTGTGCTCGGAATCGCGACGCCGGCGATTGTGAAGCGCGGCGCGTTCGCCGAGTGCACCAACGGCGCCGCCAGCCGGTACGCCAGCAAGCTGCTCGGCGGGGCGACAGTCATGCTGCGCGGGATCCATGCCACCGGGACTCGTGTGCTCGCCCGGATCGAGCTGGCCGGTGGGAGTCGCGACTACGGACTCGTGATGATCCAGCATGGCTATGCGATCCACGACCCCACGACCGACCAAGGTCGACTGCGCGCGACCTACCGCGCCGCAGAGGCCGACGCGAAGGCAGCTCACCGCGGCCTCTGGGGGCACTGCAAGTCGCTGGTTCCCGATCTCGCGGCGGAAGACTCGTCGGCGCCCGAGGACGCGCAAGACGCCCATGGCCAATCGCAACCACCGGGCGACCACCCGCAAGCACCGCCTGACAAGTCGCAAACCCCGCCCGACCAGCCGCAGGCTCCAGTCGACCCGGAGAACCAGGACGGCAACGGAGCAGCGAACGCCGAAGGCACTTGCGGCTCGGGCTACCTCAGCGCTTGCGAGTGAGCGTACGACTCAGCCCGACTCCACCGGGGCCAGATCCGCGCGTACGCCGAGCAGCCGGATCGGATCGCGACGGTCCAGCCGTTCGAGCGCTTCAAGAGCCGCGATAGTGATCGGCTCGACGTCGGTCGTGGGCTCGGCAAGGGTGCGGCTCCGCGTGTAGGTGAAGAACGGCACGTAGCGCACCTTGACCGCGACCCGCATGACCTGCCGCTGCTCGGCGATCACATCGTCGACCACTCTGGCTGCGAGCCGGCGAATCTCCTCGCGGACCTGGTCCCACTCGGTCAGGTCGCGCTGGAAGGTCTCCTCACGACCGCGCGATCGTGCGACCCACGGTGTGCCGTCGACTGGTGACGTGTCGACTCCGCGACTGGTCCGGCGCAACCACGGTCCCATCGTCGGGCCGATCTGCTCAGCGAGCCATCGCGGGTCGGTCAATGCGAGGTCGCGTACGGTCTCAATCCCCAACCCTGCAAGGCGTTTCGCCGTCTTGCGACCGATCCCCCACAGTGCATCGGTCGGACGATCGGCCATCACCGGATACCAGTTCTCGTCGGTAAGCCGATACATTCCGCCGGGCTTGCCGAACTCGGTCGCGATCTTCGCCCGCAGCTTGTTGTCGCCGATGCCAACTGCACAGGACAGCTGCGTCGCCTCGCGGACCGCGCGCTGCACGTCACGCGCGAACGCCTCCGGGTCGTCGATCTGCGGATCCGGCTCCATGAACGCCTCGTCCCAGCCCAGCACCTCGACCACAGCCGGGAACGACCGCAACGCATCCATCACCTGCTCCGACACCGCCAGGTACGCCGGCTCGTCGACCGGCAGGAACACCGCGCCGGGACACTTGCGCGCCGCCGTACGCAACGCCATGCCGGACCGCACGCCGTACTCCCGCGCTTCGTACGACGCGGTCGACACGACAGCGCGTTGAGTCGGATCGCCCTTGCCACCAACGATGACCGGCTTGCCGCGCAGCTCCGGGTGGCGCAGCACCTCGACCGCAGCGAGGAACTGGTCGAGGTCGACATGCAGCACCCACCGCCGTGGCGACTCCGGCTTCGTGGTCACCACGCCAGTGTGGCGGGTACCGGCGAGCCGAGGTGGGGTACGACGGCCCGGCGAGCCAAGCTGGGTCCATGACCGTGCTCAATCCGTCGGCCCGCGCCCTGCTCGAGTCCGACGCGCTGGTCCATCTCGTCACGCTCAACGCCGACGGCAGTCCGCAGCTGAGCTGCGTCTGGGTCGGACTCGACGGCGAGGACATCGTCAGCGGCCACATGGACCCGCGGCAGAAGCTGCGCAACGTCCAACGCGATCCCCGGGTCGTCCTCTCGGTCGAGGGCCAGCACATCAACCAGGTCGGCCTTCGGGAGTACCTCGTCGTGCACGGCGCCGGCCGAGTGGAGGAAGGCGGCGCCCGCGATCTGCTGCAGCGACTCGCTCACGTCTACCTGGGGCCGAACATCGTGTTCCCGCCGCCGCAGTACGACACACCCGGCTGGGTCCTTCGGATCACACCGGAGCGGGTCGGCGGCGTCGGTCCTTGGACCTGACCCGATCGAGTCGGCAGGTGCGGACATCGTCGTCGACTCCGGGATGCCGAAGACCGTCGTGATCGGGGTCAGCGGGAGCGTCGCAGCACCGTGACCGGCAGCAGCCACCACAGGGTGGCGAAGAGCAGGGCGACCGCCACGGTGAGGATGGTCGCCGCCGGTCGACCCACGGCGACGTCGACGACGAGAGCGACCGCCCCGGTCATCGTCAAGGCCAGGAACAGCAGGCCGGCCCGGGCCGCCCGATCAGCGGCCTCGACCAACCAGGCCCGCAGCCGGCGACGGAAGAGCAGTCGGTGGAAGCACACCGGCGCGGTGATCAGCGCGGTGGCGATGACCGACCCGATGAGCACACCGACGTACAGCCATTGCTGACCGTCGGTGAGCGTCGGGAAGCGGCGCTGGAACGGCAGGATGAGCAGGAACGCGGTCAGGATCTGCACCCCGGTCTGGGTGACCCGCAGCTCTTGCAGCAGCTCGATCCAGTTGCGGCTGATCCGCTCGGCCTCGGTCTCGTCATCCGCCGGTGACACGTCGCTCATGGGGTGACGCTACGCCTTTGGATAGGCTGACGGCCTGGCGTGCCGGGAAGTCTGGTCGGCGTACCGATCGTCGTTTCCGAAGGTAGATCTCTGTGTCGCAGGAAGCCGTCCCGCCCAGCGCTCGACGCCGTCGTCTGTTCGGCCGGCTGGAGCCGGGTGAAGAGACCTTCCTCGGCCGCGCACTCCGCCAGGAGACCGTCGGCGGTGCCCTGCTGCTCGGCGCCGCGCTGATCGCGGTCGTCTGGGCCAACACGCAGTGGCACGAGTCGTACCACGATCTCCAGCACTTCCAGCTCGGTGCGCTGACGCTGGAGGAGTGGGCGGCCGACGGTGGCCTGGCGATCTTCTTCTACGTCGCCGGTCTGGAGCTCAAACGCGAGTTGGTCGTCGGCACGCTGAGTCGGCGGGCGGACGCCCTCGTCCCGGTCGCGGCCGCCGTCGCCGGCATGGCGACCCCGGCGCTGGTCTACGTCGTGATCAACGCCGGCGGCGACCTGGACGGGTGGGCGGTCCCGATGGCGACCGACATCGCGTTCGCGCTGGCCGTGCTGGCCGTGATCGGACGGTCGCTGCCCTCGTCACTTCG
>Ga0126377_10004272_pt1 | contig 10360 bp, 9 predicted proteins | sample PanSoiMetPlot_22_FD_92647 | JGI IMG/M metagenome (GOLD analysis project Ga0126377, IMG submission 92647) | Tropical forest soil microbial communities from Panama - MetaG Plot_22 | ecosystem: Environmental > Terrestrial > Soil > Tropical forest > Bulk soil | place: Panama | collected 2016-02-17 | reverse complement strand
TCACGAAGATCACAAAGTTGAGGAACGGAGCTCGGCCCAATGAAGCCCGGCCGTGCTGCCACGTCATCCAGACCTACCAGGGCAGCGATAGACATCGGCTCCGGCGATAGAAACAGTGGGTGGCGTGTACTCGAGCTTCACACGTCGAAGCTGTCGATCGGCCACGACAAATCGTGGAGCCCACCGCGTCCCACGGTTGACCTCCTCCGGTGTGCGCCACGCAACTTTCATCGGTGGCTCGAGGGACCAACGGACCGACGGCACTCGATGCGGCTCGCGCCAAAACAAGGCGATGGAGTGCCCAGTTGCAATTCGTTTACGCCAGTTCGGACACGACAAACACCTTCGGAGTCACCGGACGCATACCGCGAGCCACGCATACGTCGACCACGTTTGAATCGGTAGGATCTTTGCTGAGGCCTTAACGACTCGATCCATGGCGCGTGCAGCTATCGGAGAGGCCCTATGTGCGGGATCGCTGGGACGCTAAGTCTCTCCGGCCATCCTGTCGATCCAGCGCTCGTGAGTCGTATGGGTGGTGCGCTCGCACACCGCGGACCCGACGAGCGCGGACTCCATGTCGACGCCGAGGTCGGTCTCGCCCACACTCGTCTGAGCATCATCGACCTCGTGGGCGGTCACCAGCCCATGTCGCTCGACGCCGGGCGGCTGTGGGTGACGTTCAACGGCGAGATCTTCAACTACATCGAGCTGCGCGATCAGCTGATCGGACTCGGTCACCGGTTCACGTCACGTTCGGACACCGAGGTCATCCTCCACCTGTATGACAGGTACGGGCCCGATTGCGTGACGATGATGAACGGCCAGTGGGCATTGGCCATCTGGGACTCGCGTCGGCGCCGCCTCTTTCTGTCTCGCGATCGAATGGGGGTGCGACCGCTCTTCTACGCTCATCTGAACGGCGTCAAGTTCTCGTTTGCGTCTGAAGTCAAAGCGCTCTTTCAGGACGCGGACGTCCCACGCGCCCTCGATCTCGAGGCGCTCGATCAGGTCTTCACATTCTGGTCACCACTGAGTCCCCGAACGATTTTCACCGGCATTCACGAGCTGTCGCCCGGGCACTCGCTGATCGTCGAAGCCGGCTGCGTTCGCACATGGTGCTACTGGAAACCGCAGTACGAGCCGACGAAGATGGGTTCGTCACAGACGCTGTCGGAAGAGTTGCAGGCGCTACTCGTCGATGCCACTCGAATTCGACTGCGGGCAGACGTACCGGTCGGCGCCTACCTCAGTGGTGGACTTGATTCGAGCGTCACCGCCGCACTCGTCAAGCGATTCACGACCACTCCGCTCCGCACTTTCTCGGTCGCGTTCGACGACGCCGAGCTCGACGAGAGCTGGTATCAGCGGCAGATGCGGGATGCGCTCCTGACGGACCACGAGTCGCTCCGCTGCTCCTCGTCGGACATCGGACGCGTGTTCCCGGACGTGATCCGGCACACCGAGACGCCGGTGCTGCGGACCGCGCCGGCTCCGCTGATGCTGCTGTCGCACCTGGTGAGCGAGCGCGGGTACAAAGTGGTGCTGACTGGAGAGGGTGCCGACGAAGTACTTGGCGGCTACGACATCTTCAAGGAGACGAAGATCCGTCGCTTCTGGGCGGCGCAGCCGCAGTCGCTGCGTCGCCCGCTCCTGCTCCGTCGGCTGTATCCCTACATGCCCAACATGCAGGCTCAGCCGCTGCCCTACCTTCGCGCCTTCTTCAAGGTGACGGAGCGGGATCTCGACGATCCGTTCTTCTCGCATCTTCCGCGCTGGGAACTGACGTCGCGCCTGAAGTGCTTCTACTCGGATGCGACGCGCGATCGACTCGGCACCTACGGTGCCGTCGACGATCTGCGCTCACGGCTGCCGGCTGAGTACGCGAGGTGGGATACCTTCTCACGGGCCCAGTATCTGGAAGCCGCTCACCTGCTCCCGGGGTACATCCTCTCGTCGCAAGGCGATCGCATGGCGATGGCCAACGCCGTCGAAGGTCGCTTTCCGTTTCTGGATCATCGTGTCGTCGAGTTTTCCAACGCGCTTCACCCGACGATGAAGATGAAGGTGCTGACCGAGAAGCACCTGCTCAAGCGCGCGGCGCAGGGCCTCGTGCCCGACGTGATCGTCAACAGAGAGAAGCAGCCGTATCGGGCGCCGGATGCGAGGAGCTTCCTGGATAGCGGGCAGGCGACGCCTGAGTACGTGGAGGAACTGCTCTCAGAACCGCGGCTGCGCGCCGACGGCATCTTCGATCCGTCAGCGGTGCAGCGCCTGGTCGCAAAGATTCGCGGGGGTCGTGCGATCGGCGTCAAGGACAACATGGCACTGGTCGGCATCCTTTCAACTCAGCTTCTTATCGAGCTTTTTATCAGGACATCCCCCGATGCACACGATTCAGAACGAGGTACGGCAGTTCGTCGTGGAGAACTTTTTGTTCGGGCAGGCCTCAACTGACCTCCGGGACGACGAGTCGCTTCTCGATCGCGGGCTCATCGATTCGACGGGTGTACTCGAGCTCGTCGGATTTCTGGAACGTCGCTACGCCATCAGCATCGACGACCGCGAGCTCGTCCCCGACAACCTGGACTCCATTGCTCGCATCGTCGCATTCGTCGAAGCCAAGGCGCGGGCGCAGGTGAAAGACATTGCAAGTTGAGAATTTCCTCGAGCGCAGCGCCGCGCGGTTTCCCGGGAAGACCGCGATCGTCTGTGGCGAGCGGCGACTGACCTATCGACAGGTCGACGAGGAGTCGACGCGTGTCGCTGGTCTGCTCAAGGAACAGGGCCTGCAGCGCGGGGATCGCGTCGCCATCTATCTCGACAACTCCATTGAAGCCGTCGTCGCGATCTTCGCGGTTCTGAAAACCGACGGCGTCTTCATGCTGGTGAACCCGACCGTCAAGGCCGAGAAGCTCGGCTTCCTGTTGAATGATTCGCGCGCCAGCACACTCGTCTGCCACCGGGATCGACCCAACCGGCTTGGCTCCGTCTGGAACGAGACGCCGCATCTTCGAACGGTGCTGACAGTCGGCGGAGATGCCGCTGATGTGCCGGGCAAACGAGCCGTCGCGTTCGACGCACGACCCGGACAGCGGTGGTCGAGAGCACGATCGGGCATCGACATCGATCTGGCGGCGCTCATCTACACCTCCGGCTCAACTGGGCAGCCGAAGGGTGTGATGCTGACACATCTGAACATCGTCTCGGCCGCGACGTCGATCACGACCTACCTCGAAAACACGAATGACGACGTCATTCTGAACGTCCTCCCGCTGTCATTCGACTACGGCTTGTACCAGGTCCTCATGGCGTTCAAGATCGGAGCGACCGTCATCGTCGAGCGCTCCTTCGCGTTTCCACATGCCGTTCTCGAGACGCTCATCCGCGAACGGGCCACGGGGTTTCCCATCGTCCCGACGATATCAGCGCTGCTGCTGCAGATGGACCTCTCGCGCTACGACCTGAGCGCGCTGCGGTATGTCACCAACACCGGGGCCGCGCTGCCGACCCAGCACATCCTCGAGTTGCGCAAGGCCCTTCCCCACGTCGCGCTCTACTCCATGTACGGGTTGACCGAATGCAAGCGCGTGACCTACTTGCCGCCGTCTCAACTCGATCGTCGGCCCGACTCGGTGGGCCGCGGGATGCCGAACGAAGAGGTCTACATCGTCGACGATCACGATCGACGCCTCGCGTCGGGCATCGGCGAACTGGTCATTCGCGGGTCGAATGTGATGAAGGGCTACTGGGAGCGGCCCGAGGAGACCGAACGGGTGTTGAGGCCGGGGCCGCTGCCTGGAGAACGGGTGCTCTACTCCGGTGACATCTTTCGGATGGACGACGAGGGGTATCTGTACTTCGTCGGCCGCAAAGACGACATCATCAAGACCAGAGGCGAGAAGGTCAGCCCGAAAGAAGTCGAGGACGTGATCTACAAGCTGCCTGCCATTGCCGAGGCCGCCGTGGTCGGCGTCACCGATCCGATTCTCGGCCAGGTGGTAAAAGCGGTCGTCACGCTGAAGCCCGGTGTCTCGATCACGAGCCTCGACGTCCGGCGACATTGCGTCTCACATCTCGAGGACTTCATGGTGCCGAAGATCGTCGAGATTCGCGACGTGATGCCGAAGACGGGCACGGGAAAGATCGACAAGAGCGGGCTGAAGGCGCCGACGGCTGCGTGAACGCCCGGGGTGACGGCCACCAACGACCATGAGTTACGTGACGATTCCGATGCATGCGTCACATCACGACGACCTGCTCCGTCTGTGGAAGGAGAACCTGACCGGACTGGAGCACAGTGACGATCTGCGAGCGCGGTCGACGTGGGCGTATCAGCAGAAGCCGGATGGAGCTGCTCGTACGATCGTGGTCGCGGACGAAGCGAGCGGCGCGCTGATCGGCTGCGGATCGGCGTACCCGCGCGTCGTCTCGTTGAATGGGGCCAGGCTGGTGGCGGGGGTGCTGGCCGATTTTGCCGTCTCGCGCACGCATCGCTCCGGAGCAGCGGCACTTCTGATTCAACGGGCGCTCGCCACGGGCGGAGCCGAGCCGCCCTTGTCATTTCTGTACGGTCTGCCGAACGAGGCAGCGCTGCCGGTCTTCAAACGCATCGGGTACAAGGCGCTCGGGGCGGTGCAGGCGTGGGTCAAGCCGCTCCATGCGGCGTACAAACTGCGCGAGTACATGACTCGTGGCTCGTTCGCGCAGTTTGCCGCGGTTCCGGTCGACAGCTATCTCGCGGCGGCGGATGCACGCCGGCTGCGCCGCTTCCCTACCTCACAGTCGTTCATCGTCCGGCGAGCCGATCATCGCTTCGACGATCTCTGGCAGCGTGGCAGATGGAGCTACGCGCTGGCTGGCCAGCGGACCGCGTCGTACTTGAACTGGCGGTACACGACCCCGACCGCGAGCGCGCGCGAGTTCTATTGCCTGTGCGAACAGGGCCGCACCGAGCTTCTGGGCTACATCGCCTTCTCGAGACATGACAACAAGATCCTCGTGGAAGACGTCTTCGCCGTGGACCTGGCCGAATCGGCCGAGCGCCTGCTGTTGCGGTTCACATGCGAGATGAGAGACCAGGGGTGTGATTCCGCGTATCTGTCGTACTTCGGTGACTCCCGCTTCGCTCAGTGCCTGAGCCGCACCGGATTCGTTTATCGAGGGGAACAGGAGCGCAACGTCCTGCTGATGACGCGCGGGGTCACGTCCGATCAAGCCAGAGCGCTCGGCACTCCGAACAGCTGGTATCTGTTCAGTGGAGAGATGGACGTGTAGCGAGTGTCCCGCTCGATGTTCGGATCAGTTGGTCTGGCGTGGCAGCGTCACCTGAATCCGCTTCCGATATTTCACCGCGATGCCATTGCGTGTGGCAGGTTGGTACGACCACGCCTTCGCGGCAGCGAGCAGCATCCGATCGTAGGCCGTGTCCAATGGTTGGGTGATGATCGCCGACTCGACGCTGCCGGTTTCGCCAATGACGATGAAGAGCACACCGGTTTTCTCGCTCAGGACCGTCATCGAAAAGCGCGGGATATCCTGTCTCACGGTGACAGGCGCGACCACGTCCGCGTCGTTGCTGTCGTAGATGCGTGGCATCCGCGCCGTGTTTGCGATCGAGGCATCTCGAGGAGGCGGCGCCGGGGTATCGGACCGCGGCTGCGGCGGTGGCGTCATCGCTTGTGCCGCCAGATCGTTGAACCCGGCAGCGAGCACGCGGAGATCCGACAGAGGCGAGCGGCTGGCCGGACCGGCGATGTCGGGATCGGACAGCGCAGCCAGCAGCTCGGTGAAGCCGCTGGCTGCCGTTTTGTAGTCGTGCTGATCGAAGGCGGCTTTGGCCCGCGCGTATCTGGATTGGATGATCGCGGGAAGCACGGACTTGCGCTTGTCGCTGAACATCGCGCGCAGGCGCGGTGGTATCTCCGAGTCGGCCGGTCGAAACAGCGGATCGCGCGCGATCATCGCCGTGATCGCTTCATCGGCCTCTTCCGTTTTCCCCAGTGCGACGAAGCAGAAGGTGCGATAGAGATCGATCGACTGGCGATCCCGAGGTGAGGGGTTGGCGGTCGTCAGTCGCTCGAGGGTGTCGAGCGCCTTTCGGTAGTCGGCAGACGCGTAGAGCTGACGAGCGGCCGCCAGCGAGCCTTGAAGATCGAGAGTGGCGGCAGGCGATTCGAGTGGAGCGGGCGCGGCCTGTTCCGATTGCGCACGCATCTCGGATGTCAGTGCCGTCACCAGGATCAACGATGTGCTCAGGGCCAGTCGCATGGGTTTGAACCAGTGTAGAGCGGACAGACGAATGAGCGGCGACATCGGTGTGGCAATCGAAGAGAATTCACATCGCGTTTACATCTCGCTTACGTCAACGCGCGGACTGGAGATTCGCTATGCAGCCTGAACGCTCGAGCGACATCACGCGAATCGTGCTGTTCGTGCTCGTGATCGCCGCCCTGCTGGCAGGGAGTTTCTGGACGCTGCTGCCGTTCCTCAGCGGCCTGATCTGGGCGACCACGATTGCCATCGCCACGTGGCCGCTGCTGCTGCGACTGCAACGATTGACCGGACGGCGTTCCTACGCGGTCGCCATCATGACCGTCCTCGTCCTGCTCGCGTTCATCGTGCCGTTTGCGCTGGCGGTCAACACCGTGCTCGATGCCGCGAGTCAGAGCCCGCGAGTGATGAACGACTTTCTCGCGCACGGACTCGGCCCCCCGCCTGAGTGGATTGCGAAGGTACCGATTCTCGGGCGGCGGCTCGCCGAGCAGTGGCAGACGATCGCCGCGGGTGGACCCGAGGCGCTCCAGGCGTTCATGCAACCCTATGCCTACTCGGCAGCGACCTGGGCGATTGCCGCGACCGGCGGCTTCGGCAGGACGCTGATTCTCGTGCTGCTGACGCTGTTCCTCGTCGCGATTCTCTACACCAATGGCGAGACGGCGGCGCGCGGCGCCCTCGCGTTTGGGCGTCGGCTGGGCGGCGAGCCCGGCGAACGTACCATCCGGCTTGCGGGACAAGCCGTGCGAAGCGTGGCCTTGGGCGTCGTCGTGACCGCGATGGTGCAATCGATCCTGGTCGGCCTTGGACTGTGGTTCTGCGGCATCCCTCATCCCGGCGTTCTGACCGCCATCGCGTTCGTGTTCGGCATCGCACAGATCGGTCCTCTGCCCGTTCTGGCCCCCGCGGTGATCTGGCTGTACTGGAGCGGCTCGACCACGTGGGGGACCGTGCTCCTGATCTGGAGCGCGCCGGTGTTGGCGCTCGACAACGTGTTGCGGCCGATTCTGATCCGACGTGGCGTGGAGCTGCCGCTGTTGCTGATCCTCGGCGGCGTGATCGGCGGCTTGATCAGTTTCGGCGTGGTCGGTCTGTTCGTCGGCCCGGTGGTGCTGGCAGCAACCTACACGCTCGCGAAGGACTGGGTCGCACGAGGGCAACCCGATGCGACGTGATTCTAGGGTTGTCTCGAGGAAACGGAGGTTACGGAGAAAACGGATTAACAGGAGCAACGGAGGAACGGAGAACGAACGGAGCTCCGTAACCTCCGTTCCAGCACGATGGCAGAATGGACACAATGTCACGCGTAGCGCGGACGGCAATTGCCGTCGTGCTCATCGGGGCGATCGCCGGATGGCGTATGGGGTCGGTTGCGGGACAAGCGGCCTTCGACGTCTACGAACTGGCCGACTATCGACTGACGCCCGAGGTCTTCGAGCGGTTCGTCGACGCGAGCCGCCGCGTCGGCGACGTCCTGCAGATGGACTCGTCCTTCAGCTACGCGCCGCTCTTCACGAAGGACGTGATGTTGTCCGGCGATGCCGTGTCAGAAGCCAGCGGCCTGATGACGCGTCTGGAGAATCACCCGGGTCTGGCCGCTGCGCTCGCGTCGGCGAAGATGACGCCGCGAGACTATGCCAAGTTCGCGATTGTGCTGGTCGCCGCCTATCTGGCGAACGGTTTCATGAAGGCGGGTGTACTGCAGCGCGTGCCCTCGGGGGCACCGACAATCAACGTCGAGTTCGTGAAGACACACGAATCCGAAGTTGCCGAGACGCTCGCGCGTCTCGGCATCACTTGAACTGCTGTGTGAGGGGATTACTTCATTCGGAGAGACCGAGGAACGTCAAAACGGTACCGGTGCCCAACATCCCGATGCCCACCCAACGTCTCCCGTTGTTGACGGCGCTGATAGTGCTCGTCACTGGTAGTCCGGTGCCCGGGTTGATGATGGTCATCGTCACTGTCTCGCTGGACGTGGCGGTGAGCACGGCTCCGATCACCATCAGGCCAAGACCGGCGACCACAGTGGGTCGACTCAGTTTTTCTTTGGTGAAGAGCGGCTCGCGCGTGGCCGCCGCGGCACTCTTTTTTTGAACCCTGGCCACTTCAGCGGCAAGACGGTCAGCCGAGAAGATGGCCTGCGTCCTCGCGTCCTGACGCGAGGGCTGCACATCCTGAGCGTGAGCGATCCCGCTGAACATGAGGAGGGCGACCATGAAACGGACGATCTTCATAGTTGTACTCCGCTGCTGAATTCACGTGGGGATAGAGAATGTTCTCACGACTCAGCCATGACGTCCAGACGACAGAATTGCACGCCTCTAAGACAGAATGAACGCCATGATGTCGAACGCCGTTCGGACCGCGACGCTTGCATTCGTCCTGATGATGATGACATTCGTCACCGCGCAGCAGGAACCGCCGCGCACGTGGCGACTCGATTTCTATAAGACAGGCGGCCCCGGCATCGAGGCCTACAGTTTCGATCGGCTCGTCGTGGAGCCGCTGGCGTGGCCCGACACACGTGCGTATGACGTCGACACCCGGCTGACCGGCAATTACCGCTACGAGATCGTCGATGCCACCGGGCGCGTGATCTTCGCGCGCGGCTACGATCCAGCATTTGCCGAATGGGTCACGACCGCTGAAGTCAAGCAACTGCGGCGGACGTTCAGCGACTCGTTTCGGTTTCCCGCGCTCGCTGCCAAAGCGACCATCGTGCTGAAGAAGCGCGATCCCGAGGGCGCCTACAAAGAGGTCTGGCGTCACGAGGTCGATCCTGCCGACCCCTTCATCGACCGAGCGACGCCGCCGCGGCAGGCGCTCGTCGAGATCGAGAAGCACGGTGATCCGCCGACGAAGGTCGACCTGTTGCTGCTCGGCGATGGCTACACCGCCGACGACTGCCGGCGCACGTTTCCCGCGCACGCGCGGCGTGCTGCCACTGCGCTCTTCGCGCTCGAGCCGTTCAAGTCGCGTCGTGATGCTTTCAACGTCTGGGGGCTGTGTCCGCCGTCGGCACAATCGGGCATCGCGAGTCCGTCGCGCGGCTTCTATCGCCGCACACCCGCGGGAGCGGCCTACGACGCCTTCGGGTCGGAGCGATACATCCTGACGTTCGAGAACCGCGCGTGGCGCGACATCGCGGCGTGGGCGCCGTACGAGTACGTGACGATCCTCGCGAACAGCGATATCTATGGTGGCGGCGGGCTCTACAACGTCTATTCCACCGCAGCCGCCGGTAACGACTTCGCCGAGTATCTCTTCGTCCACGAATTCGCGCACCACTTCGCCGGCCTCGCCGACGAGTACTACACGTCGCCGGTCGCCTATGAACCACCCGAGCGGATCGTTGAACCGTGGCCCGCGAATGTCACTGCGTCAGCTGATCCGGCAAAGGTGAAATGGCACGACCTGCTGACGCCCGGCGTCCCAGTGCCCACGCCGTGGCCCAAGGACGCATACGAGGCGATGTCCAAGGACTTCCAGGCGCGACGCGTACGCATACGCGCGGAGAAGCGGCCCGAGGCGGAGATGACGCGTCTCTTTCGCGAAGAACAGGAGGCGACGATGAAGCTCCTGTCGTCGGCGGAGCACCACGGCAAGGTCGGCGTGTTTCAGGGCGCGAACTACGACGCGAAAGCGTTCTACCGGCCCGAAATCGACTGCATCATGTTCACGCGCGACAAGGTGCCCTTCTGCCGCGTCTGCCAGCGCGCGCTCGGTGAAGTAATCGATCGGCACACGGCGAGGGCAGGCTCTCGATAGAAATCGCTCATACGCTACAACGCACCCGAGACACACGAACCATGAATACCTTCGCGGACGGTGTCACTCACTTGGGTTCGACACAAGCGTTCGGGCTCACGGGTCCTGTCGGCGGGTCTCCCCGCTCGCGGCCACCCCATCGCGCAAAGTCCGCGCGATGGGGGCCCTGGCTGTCGGCGCCAAAAGAACGATCACGCGTACGAAAAGACCTGATCACGGAGAAGGCGCCTGCGCGGCGAGCGGGACTTCCCATCCGTTGTCAAGCCTCATGCAATCAGCGACCGGCGACGGGTCGCATCGTAGGTCGTTCGGT
>Ga0126377_10004271_pt1 | contig 10361 bp, 14 predicted proteins | sample PanSoiMetPlot_22_FD_92647 | JGI IMG/M metagenome (GOLD analysis project Ga0126377, IMG submission 92647) | Tropical forest soil microbial communities from Panama - MetaG Plot_22 | ecosystem: Environmental > Terrestrial > Soil > Tropical forest > Bulk soil | place: Panama | collected 2016-02-17 | reverse complement strand
CATGCGACTCCAATAGGACATTCGAAATCGAAGTGTCGACTCCTTATCCATCCAAATATGCAGGACCTCTCTGGAGACGTCCCGGTCGTCTGTGCCCTCGAATGCGTAGCGATATGCGACATACGTTCCATTGAGCCATTTAGCCAAGCTTTTGACTTTGTCACCATATTCGGGAACCTCAATCGTGATCGTATTGCGTACTCCCGCGCTCTTCAGAAATTGGGCAAAAGTTTCGGGGTCTGGCGCCAGCAGCGCGCTGCCTTCGATGTTCGGCAAGAACTTCTTGAAAGGATGGACCAGCAAGTCAAGCGTTGAGCTCTGGGGGTGATTGCTGCCTTTGCCCTCAAGAAAGGCTCGTATTGTTGTTCGGACAAGGCCGATGTTGATTTTTCGATAGTATGCGATGCGGTCGCTTGTTCGCTGTCCGGTACCGAGCTGCCCTCCGTGAACGTCGAAAAGATGGTTCAGGTTACGCGCAATATCTTGAGCAACTTTACGAGGCGGGTTCCCCACGTGTTCCATTCATGACCTCACGACCTGCCAGCGAGAAATACTTTCACGCTCGGACATGCAAGACTAGGGAGGTTGCACAAAAAGCGCGAATAGTTGGCTAGTAACAGCCAATTCCTGTCCAGACGTCAGGTGCAGGCAGTCCCATCGGACGGTAGCGCAATACGTCAGCGTTCTTGCTTGTCGCGGCACATTGGGTTTGGGCTCACTTTCCGCCCTCGGCCTGTGCGCAGATTGTTCCTGAGGGAGACGCAGGCTTTCTGTCAGCCAAAAATCTCTGCGCAATAGAATCCAATTTCAGAGCACGAAGCCGCTTCGGGCTGGGCACCAAATGTCACTCCCCAATCGACAGCGACCCATTTGGTGGGCTTTCGCTGACCGATTTTCTGCTGCGAACTGACCAATGCACCATGTGAGATTTCGTTGTGTCGTCGATCTCAACACTTGTAGAGGTCGAGGCAGAAAGGAGAGAGCCATGAACACTTGCCATCGCCAGACGCGTGTTCCGTCGGCGAGGAGCCCGCCGAAAACCGCGGAGTTGAACGCACCAAATCGTCACTTACTCGAACATGGAAAGGGCGTGCTAATGGACCCGGTTCAACCGCTTCCGATAGATGCCAGGGTGCGCGACCCGCCGCTGGCGCTGACACATGGAAGTCGCTCGCATTACGCTTCCTCACCTTGCTCATTGGATCAGCAGCAGCACGAGTGATCAATGCTGACTGGATAAGGCAGTTGTGGGAGTGGATAAAAGATTGGTCGCATTCGCACTGACAGAGAGTCAGAGTCCACGAGGAGAGCGTGTCGAAGGCACGCTCTCCTCTGATGACGCGCGGCGCTCAACTACTCCGCCGCGACCTGAGCCGTTTCGACGAATTGCGACACCCACTTGTTTCGCCGCTTCAGGTTCGCGCGATAGAGAAAGCGTGGGCGACGGCTCTGATGAGCCGGCCAGTCGTGGAAACTTTTCGATGTGGCCAAGCGCCTTCACGCGATCGAGAAAGAAATAGCGCTGCAGGAATGGCGCATAGGCCGCATCAACCAACGCGTATTTTGCGCCGTTGAAGAACGGTCCGCTGCCCTGCTTCTCCAGCGCCCGCTCCAGCCGCTCGAATGGCACCGGGATGTTCTCCGCCGCTTTGCGGTAATCGGACTCGCTATCGGCATAGGCGGTCGCGGTCACCGCCTCAGCGAAGGTCGGCACATAGTCGGTCCATGCGCGGTTGACGGCACGGGCAACAGGATCGTGAGGATGAAGCCGCGGCGGCACCGTTTCGTCCAGATATTCGGCGATGGCGTTCGATTCGAACTATGGGAGCAAAGAGAAGGAGTCCAACCCGTGCACCAGCCGACGTGCCAAGCCTTTCGGCTCTCGTCCGTCTCCATCCGGGTCATACAAGGTCTGTACAATGCGCCACGCACCGAAACACAACAAACCCGCTCCTAGCGCTGACAGCAGCGCAGCCCCAAATGGTTGATGAAGCAACGTGAGGAGCGCATCCTTGCTGTCCACGGCGCGGCTGCGCGCACCCACCGCGGCCATAGCGGCAAAACCGCCCAGCAGAATGAAAACCAATCCACGCGCGGCGTAGCCAACCCGGGCAAAGATCGTTATGGCGCTCTGCGTCGGCTTGGTGATGTGAGCTGCGGGAACAACGCCCCTACTCACACGAGAGTTCCAATCTCAGGACCACGAGGTCTCAGCCGACACGGATCCCATGCCCGTCGCCCTGGTTGAGGCATCGGCGCTGCCGATCTGTGACGAGTTCCGACCAGGGACCGGCGTTTGGCGATGACGTCTGCTACGATTCAACCTAGTGGAAGAACGGTGGCCGATAAAACGTCAGCAGCCGACCGCAGATTAGAACGGCCACCCACATGCTCAAAGACGTGCCGGCGATGATCTTGGCGCGGAATGGCGGTTCTGCATCCGGTCCCAACTTCTTAAGCTCGCGAAAGGCGCTCGTGCCATAGAACGCCAAAACATTGAGGCCAGCCACAACCATGAAAAGGGCTTTCAGTCGAAATGCATTGTTGTAGAAGTACTGGTCGGGGTGCCCCACGAAGAAAATAATGCCGGTAAGGATATTCACCGCGTATCCTCCGATTCCCCACGGGATTAGCCGATGAATAGACTCAATCGGAATGCCCTTGGCTACACCGAGCACCCGCAGATCAAAAAGGCCCACCGTTCCAAGCAGAATAGACAGTCCAAGATAGTGCAGCGTTTCGCACAACGGCCACACCCACGGCTCGTAGGTTCGGATGAAAACGTGAAGCGCCGTGCTGCGGATAAACGTCTCCCACGCTGCCATTTCCATTGCTACGTCCTCCGCCGCACAGGCTGACACGCGATTTCGTAGTGCTGGTCGCGCGCTAGCTCAACGGCATTCTCGCGCCTCTCGCTCTACCGCTCCTGGAAACAAGGAAATATCGCAGGCAGGACCGGCGTGCCGCGCGAGCATTGATTGGAAAGGAACGTGAGTGATCCCATCACCACAATGAAGATGGCCGCTATGAATGCGGCAAAGGCGACAAGCTCCACGGCGGTCCCGAGGCGATCGTTCATGCCAAGAGTCAAGAAAAAATGTTGTCTCCTGTCAATGAGGAAGGATGAAGCGATCTGGGAGAGCGTATCTTGCTGACCAAGCTGCTAGATCGACCGAACGGCACCATGCCTTAGCCGGGCACGTGTCCGCCACTCACGGCACCGGCCGAAGGAATCGCCGCTTCTGCGCGGAGTTGCACGACTAGGTTATCGCCGGGACCCCAAGCATTTCCCATTTATGCGTGTAGGCCAGTAGACGGCCCGCAGTAATGAGCGCCGCCCAGGATAGCAGAGAGGCCCATGCGAGCCGCTTGGCCTGTAATGTAACCACACCCTGTTCAACATTGGCTGCCTGCAAGACGACAACGCCGATACGATGAAGGAGCCACACCGCCAAGGCGATCAGGCATACCTTCATGTAGAACACCGGGTTCGTCAGAGCCTTGGTCGGGTAAGCGATCAACAGGAGAATTCCAGAGGCAGCATTCACTGCAAACGCCAACCACAGGATAGGAAGAAACTGCCGCATGAGCTTCAGCGGCATGCGAGGTGCAAGGCCGAGAATGTGCAGATCAATCGCGGCGCTGCCGCCAGCCAGGAATCCCATGCCGATCGTGTGCAGCGTGACGACGACAGGAAATACAAAGGTCCAATCTATGGATTCGCCGCGGACCCAGCTGGCGAGTTCGCTTTGTTCAACAAAGGCAAAGAATGGGTCCACGGTTTCCCCCCGCGGCATGCGCGTCGCAAAGGACAAGGCGCAGTGGACGTTAGTCTATCGCCAGTCGTAATTCAAATCGTTCCGCAGCGGTGCAAAGCGAGGCGAACTGCGGACCACTCGAGTTGGCTAGCGACTTACCGCAAAACAGAAGCCAACTTGAAGCTTAATGTAGAAATGGCGCCGCCCTCGGGACGGCTGTCAACGTCGACCGCTCCACCATGCAATCTCATGATTTCCGCAACAATAGCCAAGCCGAGCCCTGCCCCGTTCGAACCCATTAGTTCCTGGGACCGGGCGGCGGAATGGGTTGTCCGCCTTGCCCGGTGGTCGTTTGCGCGGCCGGTGGATTGTCCGCAATCTGCGGTCCCGTAGGGCCAAACCACATGATGAGTCCAATAACAGCGACCAGCGCAATAACGGCCGTAATAATGATGCCGACACGCCGGCTACCATCGCCATCATCGTCTCGATAAAGGGGCGGAGTCGCTCCAGGCGACATCGGATTAGTTCGTGATGGGCGGTGATTGTTCGGGTCGTAGGTCATCGCCGAATTATCCTTTCATTCAACATAAGTTCCACGCGCGCGTTCCTCGATCGCTGCGAGGATCGAGGCGACGATAGCGCCCTTGTTCCAGGTAGTCTGATCGACATCGCCACGGCGGACGTCCCGGGCGTGGGTGTGTACGCCGTTGTCGCTCACGGGCGCCTCCATCCTTTGACCACAAACGCGCAGTTCCCCGATACGTTCCTGGCGGCGAGGTCTGGTGTCCAATTGGAAGCCCGCACTGAGCCGAAAATGTCTGTTTCCTCCATGTGCTAGCATGAAATCGGCGGGCACCGGGCGGATCGCGATTCAACAGGCCAAGATGCGTCGAGAGTCGAAAATCCGACCTTGCGTTCTGTGATACTGAAAACGCGTCCAACAGCCTCGGCCAGACCACTGACCCGCTGAAGCATGAAAATTGCAACCTTCAACATCAACAACATCAACAAGCGCCTCACCAATCTTCTTGATTGGATTGGTGTCGCTGAACCGGACGTGGTCTGCCTGCAGGAGCTCAAGGCGACGGATGCGGAGTTTCCGGCGGACGCGATACGCCGCGCGGGCTACGAGGCTGTCTGGCGGGGCCAAAAGAGCTGGAATGGCGTCGCAATCCTCGCGCGCGGCACCACACCAATTCTGACCCGTACGGAGTTGCCCGGAAATGTCGGCGATACAGAAAGTCGCTACATCGAAGCGGCAGTAAAAGGGGTGATCGTATCGTCCGTCTATGCCCCAAACGGAAATCCACAGCCTGGTCCGAAATTCAATTACAAGCTCGCTTGGCTGAACCGCCTCGCCGCTCACGCCGCAAACCTCTACGCGGCGGATGTGCCCGTTGTGCTGGCGGGCGACTACAATGTCGTCCCGACTGATCGGGATATCTATCCGACGAAGTCGTGGGCGAAGGATGCGCTCGTGCAGCCAGAAAGCCGCGCCGCCTTCCGTCGCCTGCTCGAGCAGGGCTGGGTGGATGCTATTCGCGAGCTTCATCCTGATGCTGCGATGTACACATATTGGGATTACATGCGTAAGCGCTGGGAACGAGACGACGGCCTTCGCATCGATCTTTTGCTGCTGAGCGCCCAGAGCGCCAAGCGGCTCAAAGACGCTGGCGTGGATCGGGAAGCTCGGGGTGCGGAAGGTGCTAGCGACCACGCGCCTGCCTGGATCATACTACGGGATACGAAATCGCGGCGGAATCCCAATCGGACCGAGCATGGGAATCGAACGCGTCGTAGCCGATCCAGAGTGCAACAAGCGGGCCGACCTCAGCAGCGACCATTGCTGGTTATCGACGGCGACTCGTTCGCGCATCGCGCATATCACGGCATTCCGAAGTCGATCATTCGGCGCGGTGGCAAGGGCGCTGGTGCCATCGTCGGCTTTGCGAACTTGCTGCTGCGACTCTACCGTGAAGAGCGTCCGCGTGCCGTCCTCGTTGGCTGGGACACGCTGACTGCGCCCACTTACCGGCACAAGAGATTTCCCGCGTACCAAAGCGGGCGCCAATTCGATGACGCATTGCTTGAACAGCTCGATGCGCTGCCAGAACTTGTCGCCGCGTGCGGCTTTGCGAACGCGAAGGCGCCGGGCTACGAGGCGGATGATTTCCTCGCCGCCGCGGTAGCCATGGAGGAGCGCGGTGGCGAAACAGCACTCGTGGCAAGCGGAGACCGTGATACGTTTCAACTCGCGTCCGAGAGCACGACGATCATTTTCCCCGTGCGCGCGGGTGAAATGGCCCGTATCAGTCCTGCTGAGGTCCGCGGGCGGTATGGCGTCAACCCGAAGCAGGTGCCGGATTTCATTGCGCTTCGTGGCGACCCATCAGACAAGCTGCCGGGTGCTCCGGGGGTTGGTCCAAGGAGCCGCGGACCTGCTTCGCAGGTACGAAACACTCGAAGCTATCCTCGCGGCCGGCCGGTTAGTGGAGCAGTCGGAGATGCTTCGGCTCTATAGATCGATCGCAACCATGGATGCTTCAGCGCCTCTGCCTGACCTACCTGATCAGGCACCGACGTGGGCGCAGGCGTCGGACCTGGTCCTCGATCGGGAGCTTAGCCAATTGGCGGATCGGCTACAGGAAATGGCCAAAGTGAACCACCGTAGAGGTGCACCTGCGCCACAGGCCACTGACGGATGCGAATTGTACGGGCCCCATGTGCCGCTCCTTCGTCGGGGAAGACTAGCCGCGTTGCTAGGCCCAGAGGCCTTTCCGAACGGCCGAAGTGGAGCGGGGGAACGCTGGTAGCGGGGGCCGGACTCGAACCGGCGACCTCCGGATTATGATTTAGGCCACAGATCCGCACGCTTCATAACAAGCTCTTACATATGAGGCATCCAAGACATTGCTTCAGCTGCGATTTGGTGATTTGGCCGTTACGAGACGTTTCATCCCCTAACCTTCAATTACACATTAGTCTGTAACCCCGCTGTAACCCTGACTGCGTTTCCTTCTATCTTGACGAACGCCTATCGGAAAACTTTTTCGATTGAGGCCCACATTTTTGAGGTCTTAGAAATCGTAACATTTGGTGACGTTCAACTTCGTAACATAAGATCCTGTAACAAGTTGAGACCTGACTTTGGAATTTCTGCGTGTCATGTCTTCTTAATGCGTAAAAAGCTAACAGCAAAATCGATTGATAGTTATCCCCCTGCCCTCGCCCGCAGATATGAGGTGTGGGACCAGACGCTTCCGAGTTTTGGCGTTCGCATTTCGCACACTGGTCGCAAGACGTGGTTCGTCAGTTGCCGCACTTGTGGGCGCCTAAAGCGCCACACGATCGGGACCTATCCCGTCCTATCGCTTTCCGACGCGAGAGAGATCGCACGCAAGATCATTGGTGACATTCAACGCGGAGTGTACGAAGCACCGACCGCTGGCGCACCGACCCTTGGGGAGACTGTCCCTAAATTCATTTCGCGTTACGCCAAACCCAAGAATCGAGGATGGCGCGAGACGGAGATAATCTTGACCAAATTTTCGCGACTGTTCAACAAGCGCCTCGACGAGGTTAAGCGGCCCGATATCGTCAAAGTTCTTGATGATATCATCGCCGGGGGCGCACCTTTCAGAGCCAATCGAGCTCTCGCCGCGATTAAGAAGCTGTTCGCGTGGTCGCTCGATCGTGGCTTAATCGAAATCAATCCGATTGCCGGAATAAAGCCGCCCACCAAAGAGCGTCATCGCGATCGCATCCTGAGGGATGATGAGATCGGACGATTTTGGAGTGCATCCGATGAACTCGGATATCCCTTCGGCCCTCTCTTGCAGCTTCTCCTGTTGACTGCGCAGCGACGCGGTGAGGTCGCCGATATGAGATGGTCTCAAGTTGACTTCGAACGTCGCATCTGGACCATTCCGTCCGAAGCCGCCAAGAATGGGCGCGCACACGAGGTTCCTCTTTCTGACATAGCGCTCGAGGTTATTCGCGGGCTTCCTAGATTTGTGCGATCAGACTTTGTGTTCACAACGACTGGGCGAACCCCGATATCCGGCTTCGGGCGCATGAAGCGTAATCTCGACGCAAAAATGGGTGTGACCGGCTGGCGTCTGCACGATCTCCGGCGCACCGCAGCGTCGGGCATGGCTCGCCTTGGCACGGCGCCGCATGTCATTGAGAAGGTGCTTAATCACGTTTCAGGGACTATCTCAGGAATCGCGGCCGTATATAATGTTCACGGCTATGATCGCGAAAAGCGGGTAGCCTTGCAACGATGGGCATCTCATTTGGGTCCCGTTTTGAAGACGCGCTCCGTTGAACACCATGCGCCCTATCCAGAAACCGCTGCCCTGGTTATCGCTTCGTGAGGCCGCAAACGTCGTTGGCCGTGCGACGTGTGGAGAAAAATGGTCCGATGACCTTCTTGATAGGCCAGAAGATCCTCGCCACAAGGCCATGCGGAAAGATCTCTATTCAGTGTTTTTGAGTTGCGATGTTCCAGCGTTGTTCGATGACGGGATCCGTCATTTCCAAGCGAAGCCAGAGCATGTTCTGGACCTGTGCTTCACGTTGCACATTCAAGAAAATCGGATCTCACTTGGTCAAGTACCCGGTGAAAACTTTCGGCTTAAACTTCACGCTGACAAGCTTGAAGAGTTTCTAAGGAAGATGCGACAATTTCGATCCTCTGCGGCCTACCATCAAGGCCTGAAGGGTGCATGCACTAATTGGCTCGTCGACTTAATGAACAAGCACGAGCGCCCTCCGGAAGGTCGGACAAAAGAGTATTTCCGAAAGGAAGCCCTGATAGAATTCGACGGCCTTAGTGAGCGCGCGTTCAATGACGCCTGGAAGGCAGCATGGCGAGAGACTGGAGCAACAGGCTGTTCTAAGGGGGGCCGTCCGAAAAGGTCGCAGGAAACCAAAACCCCTGCACCAACGTGACTACTAATTGCGCGTTTCAATCCCGTGCATCCTGTCACCACCATTTACGTGGAGGACACGATCACGGCACAAAAATTACCGCACCTACGTGACGGCGTTGCGCATTTCAATCCGGTACATCCTGTCGCCACCATTCAGGTGGGGGACACGATGCCTGGCCCAAGACTAGCGTCAGGCGATGTTCTGCTTCAACGAGCAGACCTGAAAGAATTGGGCATCCATTATTCGAACACCCATCTTCTCCGATTGGAAGCCCGTGGCCTCTTTCCCAGAAGGGTCCGGCTGTCACCCAGGAAAGTCGCGTGGAAAGAGCGCGAGGTTCTTGATTGGCTCGATAGTCGTGCTGCCGCGCGAGCCACCGACCCCTATGCGGATTCCTGATCCTCCGACAGCGGCCTCCGAACATGAGAACGCGCCCCGCTTCCGACCTTGAGGCAGCCGTCGAGCATGCCCGTTGGGTGGCAGCGCGCCAGCCAGACGGATTGTTTCTGCTGCGCGCCTTCATAAACGATGGTCCCAAGCGTCTAAAGCAGATAGCCGTACTCTATTGCGACAATCGCGATCCCGACTTTGAGCTCAAGCTCCGACGGTTCTTGCAGCGCTGTGTCCAGCGTGGCTGGCATGTCTTTTACGGTGTCAACTCATTTGACCGCGAAGAGGCGAAGGCTGCAAACGTACTGCGCAGCCGCATGGCACAAGTCGACGCCGACGGCGTTGCTTTTCCCATACCCGGCCCTTGTCCGACCCGTATCATTTCGACCAGTCCCAGAAACTACCAGCTGCTTTATGAGCTTGACCGCGAGTTGCCGCGCGCGGAGGTCGAAACGATTAGCAAGTATTTTACACACTTAACCGGCGGCGATAGTGGTGGGCATAGTGCTGCAAAGCTCTTGCGCATGCCGGGCACGTTGAACCTTAAGCCGGAGTACAAACCTTCACCCCTGGTGCGTGTGATCGAAAACTCCGGTCAGGTCCACCGCGCATCAGCGCTCCTCCGCCGAGCTTCCGCATTCGCGATTCCGACACACGATGCCAAGATAGCTGCGGATCTCGAGCGACAAGCTCGCGACCTGAGTCCGAAAGTCGTTCGCGAGAAGTACTGGAAAAAGCTGCCTAGTTTCGTTCGACTTAGGCTGCGGCAGTCCAGAGTGTACGGACACTTCACTATCAGGATTAATGGCAAGAAATTGCTTGGGGAACCCGATGATCGATCGGCAATAATTTGGAAAATCGGCTGCGCGTTTCGAGATGCAGGGGCTACTCCGGCCGAAACACTCGCTGCAATAATGGACAGTGTTTTTTGGCGGGACCGAGAAGCTGACGGAAAACGCGAAGACCCCATTAGGCTCATAAGTAAGATCTTCGCGAATGTGACTCCGCCTGTAGCAACAATCAGCAAACGCGGCGGACGACCAGATAGTTCAACGCCGAAATCTCGCGCATCCTCTCGAAAAAAATGGGCGCGTCATGACCACTAACAAGCCGGCATTCCAAACGCTAAGCGAAGTTGAGCCCGAGGAAATCGAGTGGCTCTGGCCTCCACTTATTCCCTTCGCGATGGTGACTATCATGGAGGGAGACCCTGGCGTCGGAAAATCGTACCTCGCGATGCACATAGCGGCGCAAGTCTCGGTCGGTGGGTCTCTG
>Ga0126377_10004270_pt1 | contig 10361 bp, 7 predicted proteins | sample PanSoiMetPlot_22_FD_92647 | JGI IMG/M metagenome (GOLD analysis project Ga0126377, IMG submission 92647) | Tropical forest soil microbial communities from Panama - MetaG Plot_22 | ecosystem: Environmental > Terrestrial > Soil > Tropical forest > Bulk soil | place: Panama | collected 2016-02-17 | reverse complement strand
GGCCGAACAGCATGCGGTAGGCGGTCGCGAGCGTCAGCGTGTAGCAGGCGGATTCCTCCCACGTGAGGTGCCGCGGCTTTGGCATGAGCTGGCGCGACTGCACGCGACAGAATTGCGCAAAAGAGCCGTCCGGGGTCTCGTAGCCCCAGATGCGTTGCGAGGGCGAAAGCAGCGGATCGCCGCCATTGCACTCTTCGTCGTCGCCGTCGTCCTGATTGCAGTGGACGATGACCTCGTCGCCGACCTTCCAGCGCCGCACCTTCGCGCCGATCGCCCACACGATGCCGGCCGCATCCGAACCGGCGATGTGGAAAGGATTCTTGTGGACATCGAGCACGGAAATCGGCTGGCCGAGCGCCGCCCATACGCCGTTGTAGTTGACACCGCCGGCCATGACGTAGACCAGCACCTCATCCTCGCCGACCGGCCAGGTCGGCACGACCTCGACCTGCATGGAGCTTTCCGGCGGACCGAGGCGTTCCTGGCGGATGGCCCAGGCATACATCCTGGCCGGCACGTGACCGAGCGGCGGCACCTCGCCGATCTCGTAGAGATCCTTGGACTGGTTTCCGGCCTCGCGTTTTAGGCTCGCGGTGGCCATGGCAAGCTCCACCCATTTGTTGCGCTGCAGCATAATGCGCCTTGCTCCGCCGCAGCGCAAGTTCGACCTCCGTCGCATGCTTCCGCCGCCATCGGTGCCATCACCCTTCACAGGGCCCCAGTCTGCCCCATGACGCGCCTCGGCCTCGCATTAAGGCTTCGGCAAGCGCGCCCGCGTACCTATCGACCAGCGCTGAGCTTGGGCGAGGCCAGGACCATGACGATGCTTGCGCATGGCGCGATGCGGCCCTCGCGCAACCCGACGGCCGAGCTGAGCGGGCGGCTCGTGCTGATCGGTCTTGCCTCCGCTATCGTCTGTCTCGGATTTCTCGCCGTCACCGTCATGCAGGGGCAGTGGCTGATCGACGGCCACGGCCGGCCGGTGGCCAGCGACTTCGTCAACGTCTGGGCAGCCGGGCGGCTCGCAATCGATGGCCAGCCTGCCGCAGCCTACGATTGGACAATCCACAAGCAGGTGGAGAATGCCGCGGTCGGGTATGCCTTCGAGGGCTACTACAACTGGAATTACCCGCCGACCTTCCTGTTCGCCGCCGCGCCGCTCGCGCTCGTCCCCTTCGTCCCGTCCGTAATCGCCTGGCTGGCGTCGACCTTCGCCGCCTATGTCGCCGCGGTCCGAACCATCGTCGGCGCCCGCACCGGCGTTGTGCTGGCCTGCGGCTTCCCCGGCGTGTTGTGGACGTTCACGACTGGGCAGAACGGCTTTCTCACCGCCGCGCTGATCGGCGGAGCGCTGGCGTTGATGGACAAGGCGCCGATCGCCGCCGGCGTCCTGCTCGGCCTCCTCACCTACAAGCCACATTTCGGCATCCTGTTTCCGCTCGCACTCATGCTCGACCGGCGCTGGTGCGTCGTTGCCGCCGCGGCGACGACCGCGCTCCTGCTGGCGGCGGCATCATGGGACGCATTCGGCACCGAGAGCTGGCGGGCATTCTTTGATTCGGTGCTGGTCACCGGCACGGTCGTCTTCGCCGAGGGCCGCGCCGGGCTCAACAAGCTCCAAAGCCTGTTCGGACTGGTGCGTTGGCTCGGCGGCGGCACGACGTTCGCGTGGATGCTGCACGGGACGTTGATGGCCGTCTGCATCGTCGCGGTTTCGCTGCTGTGGCGCTCGCGCGTCGCATTCGACGTCAAGGCCGCGGCACTCGCCGTGGGCGCCCTGCTGGCGACGCCCTACCTCTACATCTACGACTTCCCGGTGCTTGCAGTGCCGATTGCCTTCATCGTGCGCATCGGCCTGCGCAAGGGGTTTCTCGCCTATGAAGGGACGGCGATGGCGGCCGCCTGCCTGCTCGTCCTCAGTTTTCCGCTGGTGAGCGCACCCGTCGGGCCGCCGGCGGTGGCAATCGTCGCGCTGCTCATCGCGCGGCGGGCCGGATGCGAGCTGGTGTTGTCACGTTCGCGGCCGACCTGACGAACATCGTTCATTCGCGCGCTCATCTGAATACGCGCTCTTCATCTGCACAAAAGACACCCCGAGCCCATGCTTGGATTTTTCGTGGCCGTCCCACATCGCGCGATTGTGACGACCGCTGCCTTGCAAGCCCTTCAAAGAGCGGATTGGATCGTCGATTGCAGCGAGGCGCTGGGCACAACGGGACCGTGCGGAGCCTCCGGTGTTCGCAACATATCCTACGTCTGTCAGACAATTCCGGCGTTAACCGCCGCACGGACCCGTGCGAAGCCACGATTGCATGCGGGAGAACAGGGAGGAATTCATGGTCAACGTACGTGTCAACGGGCAGGAGCGAACGTTCGACGGCGATGCGTCGATGCCGCTGCTGTGGTTCTTGCGCGATCAACTCGGCCTGACCGGGACCAAGTACGGTTGCGGCGTGGCGCTGTGCGGCGCCTGCACGGTCCACCTCGACGGCGAGGCGGTGCGCGCATGCGGCGTGGTCATGTCCGACGTCGCGGGCAAGTCTGTCGTCACCATCGAAGGCCTCGATCCCAAGGGCGAGCACATCGTCCAGGTGGCCTGGCGGAGCCTGGGGGTGCCGCAATGCGGCTATTGCCAGACCGGCCAGATCATGCAGGCCGCAGCTCTGCTCAAGCAGAAGCCGGCGCCGACGGACGAGGACATCGACGGCGCTATGGCCGGCAATCTCTGCAGGTGTGGATGTTATCAGCGCATTCATGCGGCGGTTCGCGCAGCCGCGAAGGGGGCGTAACATGACCCACCGAGCATCCCATGACCACTTCATCGTCACCAATGCCAGCCGCCGCGACCTCCTGAAGGGCGCGGTCGCCACCGGCGGGCTGATCATTGCTGCGCAGCTTGTCGGAACCCGCAAGGCGTTAGCGGCTTATCCGACCGGCGCCAGCGCGATGCCGAACGGCGTCGTCAGCGATCCACACATCTTCGTCGCCGTCGATAGGGACGGGATCGTCCGCATCGTCGCTCATCGCGCCGAGATGGGAACCGGCGCCGCCCGCACCACATTGCCGCTCATCGTCGCCGACGAGCTCGAGGCAGATTGGGCGCGCGTGCGCATCGTACAGTCGCCCGGCGACGAAAAGAGATATGGCAACCAGGATACCGACGGCTCGCGCAGCGTCCGGCATTTCATTCAGCCGATGCGTCAGTGCGGCGCTGCGGCCCGCCAGATGCTTGAAACAGCAGCAGCTAAGCGCTGGGGCGTCAACGTCGCCGAATGCGAGGCGCAATTCCACGAGGTCGTCCACAAGCCGTCGGGCCGCAAGCTCGGATACGGCGAGCTCGCCGACGATGCTGCCGCATTGCCGATGCCGGCCGCCGATTCGATCAAGCTCAAGGATCAGAGCGCGTTCCGCTACATGGGCAAGGGCAACGTCCCGCTCGTCGATCTGTTCGACATCACGACCGGCAAGGCCATCTATGGCCAGGACGTCATGCTGCCCGGCATGAAGTTTGCGGTGATTGCGCGATCGCCGGTGGTGGGCGGCAAGGTCGCGTCCTACGACGCGACTGCGACGATGACGATTCCGGGCGTCGAGAAGGTGGTGGCGATACCCGGGACACCGGCACCCGCAAAATTCGCGCCGCTTGCCGGCGTTGCCGTGATCGCCGGTAACACCTGGGCGGCACTGAAGGGCCGCGACGCCCTAAAGATCGTATGGGACGACGGGCTGAACGCGTCGCACGACTCGACGGCTTACAAGGCGATGCTCGAAGCGAACGCACGAAAGCCCGGCAAGGTTGAGCGCAACGAGGGCGACGTGGACAAGGCGCTCGCCTCGGCCGCCAAGGTGGTCAGCGCCGAGTACTATGCGTCGCACCTCGCGCACGCCAGCATGGAGCCGCCGGCTGCGACCGCCCGCGCGAGCGGCGGCAAATACGAGGTGTGGGCCCCGCTGCAGAGCCCCGGCGGTGCGCGCGACGACATCGCCAAGCATCTCGGCGTCCAGCCAAATGACGTGACCGTGCACTGCACGCTGCTCGGCGGCGGTTTTGGACGCAAATCGAAATGCGACTTCGCGATCGAGGCCGCCCTGCTGGCGCGCGAACTGAACGGCGCCCCAGTCAAGGTGGTGTGGACGCGCGAGGACGACATCAGGCACGACTTCTATCATACGGTGACGGCAGATCGCTTCGAGGCCGGCCTCGACTCCGACAACAAGGTCATCGCCTGGCGTCACCGCAGCGCCGCGCCTACGTTCATGTCGAACTTCGTGGCGGACCCCAAGCATCCAAGCGGTATCGAGCTCGGGATGGGATGGGTCGATACGCCGTTTAACGTTCCAAACATCCGCATGGAGAGCGGCGAGGCGCCATCGCATGTCCGCATCGGGTGGTTCCGCTCGGTCAATAATGTCATGCACGCCTGGTCGACCCAGTCGTTCGTGGCCGAGCTCGCGTACCAGCTAGGCAAGGATCCCAAGGACTTCCTGCTTGAGTTGATCGGCCCGGCCCGGATCGTCGATCCGCGCAAGTCGGTCACCACGGAATTCTGGGACTATGGCGAGCCGTTCGAGACCTATCCGATCGACACTGGGCGGCTGCGCCGTGTCGCCGAGCTCGCGGCCGCGCGGGCCGGCTGGGGACGACCGCTGCCGATGGGACATGGACTCGGCATTGCCGCGCACCGCGCCTTCGTTAGCTACATTGCAACGGTCGTAGAGGTGGCGGTCGACGCCAAAGGGAATCTGACGGTGCCGCGCGTCGACACTGCGATCGACTGCGGTTTTGCCGTCAACCCCGAGCGCATCCGCTCGCAGATCGAAGGGGCAGCCGTGATGGGGCTCACGCTGGCGAAGTATGGCGAGATCACCCTCAAGGGCGGACGCGTCGAGCAGGGCAATTTCGACGACTTCCAGCTCGTCCGCATCAACGAGTCGCCATCGCAGACGCGCACACACATCGTCGAGCACGGAATCGACGTGCCGGCGAGCGGCGTTGGCGAGCCGGGCGTACCGCCGTTCGCACCGGCATTGTGCAACGCGATCTTCGCCGCAACCGGCAAGCGGATTCGGCGGCTACCGATCGGGGACCAGCTCGCAACATGAGGCTGGCATGACAGAGGAGCGACCGGAGGGGGACGATCCTCGCCTCCGGCGCTCATCGCCATCCGGCCATCCGCAATCATGGCGATCACCGAAGCCACCATGGCGCCCGGTGCGCATCCCACGATCGGGCGGCCTCATTTCGGCAGCGCAGAACCGTGGCCAGCAGCCGCTAACGCGGCCGCGCTGTTGCGGCTTTGAATTCTCCCACAGCCGCCGCTGACATATCCTCTCGTTTACGCTAGCCTGCTTGCCGGCAACAACAGCGCGAGATCGTGTCTCGCCGGGAGGACGTCGTGATCGGAGTGGACAGTCTCATCGTCATGTTGGTTGTCGGCGCCATCGCCGGCTGGCTCGCGGGTCAGATCGTGCGCGGCTTCGGCTTCGGGCTGCTCGTCAACATCCTGATTGGCATCGTCGGCGCTTTCATCGGCGTGTGGCTGCTCACCAGGCTCAACGTCATGCCGGGCATCGGCTTCGTCGGCTCGATCGTCAACGCAACGATCGGTGCCGTGGTCCTACTGCTGATTGTCGGCCTCATTCGGCGCGCCTAGCGCAATCATCAGATCAGGGGCCTTCCGCCCGTGGCGTCCGAGCTCGCGAGGGCTCGTTGCCACCGTGGCCAGACCTTTGGCGGATTGCCAAGCCACGTGTTGCGGTGCACAATACGGCATAAGCCACGCGGTGCCGCGTGGACGGGGGCCAATGCGGGTCCATGATACAGACGCGGCGTGACAAGCCCTGGATCTTCCGTACCTATGCCGGTCATTCGACCGCGCACGAGTCGAACAAGCTCTACCGCAAGAACCTCGGCAAAGGCCAGACCGGTCTCTCTGTCGCCTTCGATCTGCCGACCCAGACCGGTTACGATTCCGACCATCCGTTGGCCAACGGCGAGGTCGGCAAAGTCGGCGTGCCGATCTCGCATCTCGGCGACATGCGCGCACTGTTCGCCGGCATTCCGCTCGGCGACATGAATACCTCAATGACAATCAACGCGACGGCGCCGTGGCTGCTCGCGCTCTATATCGCGGTCGCCGACGAACAGGGCGTTTCCCGCGCGACGCTGCAGGGCACGACGCAGAACGACATCGTCAAGGAATATCTCTCGCGCGGCACCTACGTGTTTCCGCCGGCGCCGTCCATGCGGCTCACCAAGGACGTGATCCTGTTCACGACCAAGGAAATGCCGAAGTGGAATCCGATGAACGTGTGCTCCTATCACCTGCAGGAGGCGGGCGCGACGCCGGTGCAGGAGCTCGCCTATGCCCTGGCGACCGCGATCGCCGTGCTCGATACGGTGAAGGCGGCGGACGAGGTCGCGCCGGATGATTTCGGCGAGGTGGTCGGGCGCATATCCTTCTTCGTCAATGCCGGCCTGCGCTTCATCACCGAACTCTGCAAGATGCGTGCCTTCGCCGAACTGTGGGACGAGATCACCGCCGAGCGCTATGGCGTGACGGATGCCAAGCAGCGCCTGTTTCGCTACGGCGTCCAGGTCAACTCACTCGGCCTGACCGAGCAGCAGGCCGAGAACAACGTCTACCGCATCCTAATCGAGATGCTGGCGGTCACGCTGTCGAAGAAGGCCCGCGCGCGCGCCGTGCAACTGCCGGCTTGGAACGAGGCGCTCGGCTTGCCGCGGCCGTGGGACCAGCAATGGTCGCTGCGCATGCAGCAGGTGCTGGCCTACGAGACCGACCTGCTCGAATACGGCGACATCTTCGAAGGCTCGACGGAAATCGCCGCCAAAGTCGAGCAGTTGAAACGCGAGGCGCGCGAGGAACTCGCCCGCATCGACGAGATGGGCGGCGCCGTCGCCGCGGTCGAGACGAGCTACATGAAAGCGAAGCTCGTCGAATCCAACACCAGGCGCCTCGAAGGGATCGAGGCCGCCGAGCACGTGGTCGTCGGTGTCAACCGGTTCACCGAGACGGAGCCCTCGCCGCTGGCCGCCGGCGAAGGCGCGATCCTTACCGTGGCGGAAGAGGTCGAGGCCGAGCAGATCAAGCGCCTGCAAGCCTGGCGCGCGGCGCGCGACGGTAAGGCGGTTGCCGCGGCGTTGAAGGACCTGCGCATCGCCGCGCGCGAGAACCGCAACATCATGCCGGCCTCGATCGCCGCGGCCAAGGCTGGCGTGACGACTGGCGAATGGGGCGCCACGCTGCGCGAATCGTTCGGCGAATACCGCGCCCCGACCGGCGTCGGCCGCGCGGCGAGAAACGACAGCCACAACCTCGATCCGGTGCGCGCCGACGTCGAGCGCGTCTCGAAGAAGCTCGGGCGCCGCATCAAGTTCCTGGTCGGTAAACCCGGCCTCGACGGCCATTCCAACGGCGCCGAGCAAATCGCGGTGCGCGCGCGCGATGCCGGCATGGAAGTGGTCTACGAAGGCATCCGCCTCACGCCCGCCGAGATCGTCAACGCCGCGCTGGAAGAGGGCGTGCACGTGGTCGGGTTGTCGATCCTGTCGGGCTCGCACGTGCCCCTGGTCAAGGACGTGGTCGCGCGCATGCACGACGCCGGCCTCGACGACATCCCGATTGTGGTCGGCGGCATTATTCCGCCCGAGGACGCGGCCGCGCTCAAGGCCGCCGGCGTTGCCGCGGTCTACACGCCCAAGGACTACGAGTTGAACCGCATCATGGCCGACGTGGTGCGGATCGTGGAGTTGCGCGCGGTGGGGGCTGCATGACCGTTCCGCGCCCTTGTCTGTTCGCTCGGCCGCCAGGCGGTACGCGACAACCCGAGGGCGAAATAATCCCCAGACCGCCGTTGATTTCCCGAACTGCGTCGCTTGCTTGCAACAGCAGGAAAAATACAAGCTAAGTCAATTGTTTATAATCGTTACACGGTCCCGATTCGCACGATGCCGCAACGCCACTTGTCGCCTGCCCTCGTTGACACGGCAGGTCACCGAAGTGACGGTGACTTCAAGGAAATTTCTGGGGGTCACCACCATGAAAATGATTCTGCTTGCCGGTATCGGCCTGTTGGCGATCGCAACCGCCGCGGCTCCGGCGACAGCAGCCGATCTTCCGATCAAGGCACCTGTCTACAAGGCGGCACCGATTGATCCGTGGAACTGGAGCGGTTTCTATATCGGCGGCAATGTGGGCTACAGCTGGGGCAATTCCGACACCGACGCCGTGTTCTCCAACGCAACGAGCGGCGCATTCCTGTTCGCGCAGAGCAACTCGTTCGACATGAACGGCGTCATCGGCGGTGGCCAGATCGGATATAATTGGCAGTTCGCGCCGACCTGGGTGCTGGGCATCGAGGCCGATATCCAGGCATCAGGCCAGGACGGCAGCACGTCGTTCCTCTGCCCGGGGACGATCTGCTCCGCGGGCCTCACGGCCATTCCGGCTGCTTCGGCGCCTTCGACCGCAACTTTGAACCAAAGCCTCGACTGGTTCGGCACTGTGCGCGGCCGTGTCGGCTACACGTTCACGCCGACGATCCTTGCCTACTTCACCGGCGGCCTGGCCTACGGCAAGATCGCGACCGACGGCACCCTCTCGGGCTTTAATGCCAACGGACTCCCGACCACCGTCTCCTTCAGCGGCGACACGACAAAGGCCGGCTGGACAATCGGCGGCGGCATCGAAGGCCGCATCGCCGGCAACTGGACCGCCAAGATCGAATATCTCTACATGGACTTTGGCACGGTCTCGACGACGGCGGTTAGTCCGCTGATCTTCGTGCCCGCTCCGGGAACTGGGCTACGCGCCGACTTCAGCTCGCGCGTCACCGACAACGTCGTGCGCGTCGGCATCAACTACAAGTTCGGCTACGCTCACTTCTGATCACGAATGCCTTGGACGCATCGAGCGCCGTCTAGGTGGGCGCGGCGCCGACGCCAGCAGCTCGCTGAGCATTTTGGGACTCACTGGCTTGACCAGGTAGGCGTCCATTCCGGCGGCGCGCGCCGCAGCTTCATCGCCGGCATGCCCGGAGATGCCGATGATCGCCATATCGCCGGCGGGCGCCGGCATCGCGCGGATGCGGCGCGTTGCTTCGATGCCGTCGATGCCCGGCAGCGCGATGTCCATCAGCACGAGATCATAGCCGCCGCGCGCGACCGCCTCGACCGCCGCCTCGCCGCTGCCGACGAAATCGGTGTGGTGGCCGAACTCGCCGAGGATGGCGTTCATCACCACACGGCCATAGGGATTATCCTCGACGCACAGGAGGTGAAGGCCGTGCCCAGCGGTCGTCGCCGCTGCCGCACCGCCAACGCCCGCTTTCCTGTCACTCGCCGCGGCCTCGCTGACGACGACGGAGAGGCGCAGAGTGCTGCCGCGGCCGGGCTTGCTTGTCATCTCGAGCTTGCCGCCCATCGCCGCGGCAAGCTGGCGCACGAGCGACAGACCGAGACCGGCGCCGCCATAGCGGCGGGCGATGTCTTCGCTCGCCTGCGCGAACGGCCGAAACAGCCGTTTGATCTCGGCCGGTGTCATGCCAATGCCACTATCGGTGATGGTGAAGACGAGACGGGCGCGGTCACGCGCCATCGGTTCGGCCGCGACATGCAACGCGACCGTGCCCTGCTCGGTGAACTTGATCGCATTATCGATGATGTTTTCGAGCGCGGCACGCAGCCGGACCGGATCGCCGGTCACCTCGCGCGGCAGATCGTCGGCAAAGCTTACGCGGCTGACGAGACCTTTGGGCTCGGCGCGCGTCGCCAATGAAGCGGCGATCACCTCGGCAAAGCGCAACGGGTCGAACGGCTCGCACCGCGGCACGAGCCCGCTGCCCTTCGCCTTGACGGCGTCGACCGCGAGCGTGGTCAGCGCCGAGAGGTGCTCCGCCGTGCTCTTGAGCGTCGCCACCCACAACCGCTCGCGCTCGCCCAACTCGGAGGTGGCAAGGAGCTCACTTAAGGACAGAATGCCGGTGAGCGGCGTGCGCAGGTCGTGGGCGAAAGCAGCGAGTGCCGCCTCGGTCGCGCGCACCGCGGCGGCGGACGGTGACGGCGGCCGGCGTGACGAACGCACCTTCCGGCGTGCTCTCCGCCTGCCCGCGACCCGTTTCGCCATGGCTCACCCCGTCCCTGCCCAGCATGGCATGAACCCGGCCGCGGAACCACATACTGGACGGACCACTCTACCGGTGCGCGAATCCACAAGAAATCCGTATAATCACAAAGGCTTGTTGCACATCAGGCAAGCCCGATACGGCGGCGGACATCCCCCGGCGTCTGGCCCTGCGCCCGCAACTCCCGCAGCCCGGTCGAGCCGGTCGACTTCGCCAGC
>Ga0126377_10004269_pt1 | contig 10361 bp, 4 predicted proteins | sample PanSoiMetPlot_22_FD_92647 | JGI IMG/M metagenome (GOLD analysis project Ga0126377, IMG submission 92647) | Tropical forest soil microbial communities from Panama - MetaG Plot_22 | ecosystem: Environmental > Terrestrial > Soil > Tropical forest > Bulk soil | place: Panama | collected 2016-02-17 | reverse complement strand
GTGCCCGTCGCGCGTCCGTAGATCGCTACACCAGCGCGAAGTGGTTGCTCGATCCCGCGGATGACGGTCAATCCCGTCGCGCTGGCTTCGTCGGTCGCGTGTCCGACGGCAATGCCAAGCCGGGATAGGTCGGACGTCGCGGTCACCCTTGATGGTTCTGGATCTTCGTCATCGTCGGAAGTTATCGACAGCGACGGCCGTTCGCCCTCCCGCTCCACCGCTACCGCGGCACCAGCAATCGCACAGCGAGAGGCTCGACCACTACGCTGAACGGCGTTTTCCCCATCAATTCCCCGTCCGCTTGCCATTGCAGCGGCGGCGTCGTTTCGACGCGGACGTTGCGGCCTTGGACGTAGAGAAGACAGGGGTCCCCGTTGAAGTCGGCGGCCAGCAACCGCCGCGTGATCCGCAGTGCATCGCCAAGCGTGCGAGGCGAAAACACGCAGACGTCGAGAAAACCGTCATTCGTGCGAATCTCCGGGCCGAGCGTGATCCGGTTGCCCAGGACGGCGCCGAAGTTGGCGACCATCACCGCGGCGGCATCGCGCTCATGCACGCTGCCGTCAATCAGGATTCGCGCATGAAAGAAGTCGTGACGGATGACGGTGCGAATTGCCGCTAGACTTCCCATCAAGGCGTAACCCGCCACTCCCAGCCGGCGTTTCATCCACCTCGGCGTGTTCGCGACCATCGAGGCGTCGATCCCGACACCAGCCGCCATGGCGAATCGGCGGCCGGAATCGAACCGGCCGAGATCGATCACCTGTTGGACTCCCGCGACGAGTGCGGGGATCGCCTTTCGGATCGACAGCGGGATCCCGAGCGCGCGAGCCAGGAGGTTGCCCGTTCCGCCAGCGAGCACACCCACTGGGGTGTTCGTTCCGGCCAGGGCGCTGGCAACCTCCATGACGGTACCGTCGCCGCCGAGCGCGAACACGGCGTCGTAATGCGGTGCGTTCTTCAGCGCGAGCTCCGTCGCGTGCCCTGGCCGCTCGGTGAAAACGAGATCACAAAAAATCGAGCGCTCCGTCAACTCTTTTCGGGCGCGCTCGGCAAGTCGTTGTCCCCGGCGTGACGCCGGGTTGGCGATGACGACGGCTCGTTCGATCAAAAGCGCCAGGTGTGCGAGAACGAGAGACCGAACTGGCCGGGTGTCTGAACGAGACCGATGACGTTCGCCTTCCAGCAGCGGCCTGCGTTCGGAGGATCATACGAGAGGTTGAAAGACAACTCTCGTGCAAGGCGCAGTTCAGCCCGGGCGCCGAGCGAACTGGTCGGGTTGATGGGGCCGCTCCCGTCGCTCTGGAAGCCGCAGAGTCCCTGGTTCACACTCATCAACAGCGGACCGAACTGCTTCTCAGCGGCGATACTCGAGCTGTAGAACCAGTCCATCAACTTCTGATTGTCATTGCTGACTATCGCACCGTTGTCGACGACTCGTTGACCGAAGTCCAGCCGGAACGCATCAAAGAAGCTGAGCTGCTGGCGCAGCCTGTCGGTTGCGTAAGCACTCACCGTCGGCGCAAGGAAAGCGCTCACCGCGTCGGACGTTTGCTGGTTCGCGGTGTAGTCGAAACCAGCGCGACCGATGAGCAGGTAGCTGACCAGATCCGACTGCGCGATGGCGTAATCGGCGTTACTGATGAGACCGTAGCTGGGGCTGGGCAGCAACCGACCTTGCAGAGTGACGATGACACCGAGATCGCGATCGCCCGGACGACGCACGTTGTGCTGTGCCTTGATGTCGAGCGACGGATTGTTCGGGTCGCCGTCAAAAATCACCGTACCGCCTGGCAATACGGTGAACTCACGCTGGACCAAACCGAGATTCCAGTTGTAGCTCCCGCTTTCGGTGGACAACACGCCGTCGAGATCGAACACCGGGATCGGCGCGCCGCTCGCCGACGCGATGCGCCGGGAGCGGTTGGTCGACGCCTGCAGCTGCAGTGTGCCGGTCAATTTCACGTTCGCTTCAGCCGACTGGAGACGGACGTCTTCTCCGAGCACGACCGTGAAGTTCTGCACTTGGAGGTTCGTCATGAGCTTCGAGAACAGCGCGCTCGTTTGCGTCTGGCTCAGCGTATCGACATCGAATTCGACCGCCTGTTTGCGGGCGATGTCGCGGTCCGCGAGATAAATCGCGCCGCGGTCAACGAGCAGACTGCCGGTCAGCACAGGCGCTAGCGTCGTTCCACGAAGTCGAATCGTGTCGATCGACGACACGTACAGCTCGGCCGATGAGCGTTTTTTGAACGCGTGGAACTCACGCGCTCCGAGCTTCAGGTCGAACGACTGTTGATTCTTTGCCTGGAGCAAGTTCCTCACATTGCCCTTCAGTGCGACGGCCCCTTGTGGACGACCTTCGGTCGTCGCCGTCAGGTCGATCTGCAAGTTGTCCTGGCCATCGCCTGTCCGCGTGCCGATCACGGACCCGTTGATGTCGCCGATGGTGACACCGAGCCCAGGGATCTCTGCCACGCCGTTGAAGACGCGGAGATCTCCGCTCACCCCCGGCGCGCGCCAGGTTCCCCCGACGTCGAACGAGGCCATCAACCGACCACTGATTTTGCTGCCGCGGAGCGGCTTGATCAGCGCTTTGACGATTTCGAGGTCCGTGGTATCGGGGGTCTGGATTTTCGCACTGATTGAATCCTCGCGCGCCGCCAGCGAGAACAGCGTGACAGCAGCAGGCAGGCTTCCCGTCGCCTTCAACAATCGCTTGTCACCGCGCATCGCGTTCACGTCGAAGGTGAAGCGGCCCGCCCGATAGGCGCCGGTCGCGTCCACATTGTCGATCGACACCGCGCCCAATAACAATGACTCGAGGTTCGCGCGCAGATCGACCGCCGGATTCGCCTTGGTTCCAGTGACGGTGACGTTCACATTCGCCAGTCCGCCGAGCGTATCGCCGATCTGCGTGAGGATGCCGAGGTCGAGCATCGGCACGTTCGACGCGTGCAGCTGAGCCGTCGCACTCCCCCATGCTGGAACGTCCGCGGCAAACGCGACCACCGCCGATTCACGATTCCGAAGCAGCAGCGAGTCCACGCGCACGCCACCCGCCGAGTCGAACGCGATACGCGTCGGCCTGGCGAGTTGCCACCGCCCCGCGCCAATGCTCAACCCGAGTGAATCGACGACGACGAGGCGATTCGCGCCGCTCTCAACCCACGATCCAAACGTGGAGATGACTGATCCATTTCCTAGCGCGCTCGCCGAGAAGCGCCCGTGTGTTGGATCGGTCAACGCCAAGGAGCCACCGAACGTCCCGAGTGCAAGCGAGCCGACCGACATGGTGTCGACGTGAAACTCCAGCGTGCCGTTTGTCGCGTGCGGAAGGTCGGCCAATGCGAGGGTAAGCTTCGCCGACTGACCTCGAGTATTGTTGAACGTCAGCCCCGTCCCCTTCGCCGTTCCGTTCAACCGGAACGAGTCCATCGTCCCCACCATCGACCCGTGGACCTCGGCGTATCCACTCAGGGAGTCCAACACGGTCGCTGCGGCCGCGAGGACAGTGGTGTCACGCTTCGATAGGTAGCGGCGCAAGCCCCCGAGCGAATCGATCGTGACGGAGATGTCGAGGGAGTCGGGTTGGCCCTTGGGTAGCCCGAAGCCGCCGCGTGCGACGACCAGTCCAGCCGCGGTCTGAACCCGCAGCGAGTCGACGATTCTCATACGACCGTCGGCGAGCTCGACGCGCCCACGGGTTGAGTAGACTCGGACCCGGTCGAACGTCGTGGAATCCAGCTCGAACCCAACGAATCCGCGAAGCAACGCAGCTGTTGGTCCTGAAAGATCTGCCTCGTATTTGCCGGTCAGCTTTCCCGTCGGAATCGTCTGCCTTTCCAAAAACTCTGCGAGGCTGACGCCGCTGAAGCTTCCGCGGCCACGAGCTCCGTAACCGCCGATCGAATCGACATCCAGCGTTCCGGCAAAGCTCACCGCTCCCGTCGACCCTTGGAGCGCCGCGTCGACTTCGAGCTCGGCCGCGGTGCCCTTGGCACGAATCGGCCCGCTCATCAAACCACGCGCAACCAAATTCGGGTACGACCGCGACAGCATCGTGAGCGACACTGGCTGCGCATCGAGCGCGACGTCGTACGTCATGATGTTGCTGGTCGTGATTCGCCCGCTGCCGGTCACATGCGACGGGTCACCAGCTCCGTCGCGATGCGAGATGTCGGCATTCGAGAAGCGCACGTCGAGCCACGACGAGTCGAGCGTCGCCCTTCCCGAGACCACACCGGCCAATCTCGGAAAGTTCGGATTCAAGAACTCTATGGTGCGAAGGTCAATCGACTGGGCGTCGACCTCGAAGCCATGGAACGCGGTAAACGCGGGTTGAACGATGTTCAGCTCCCCGTGACCGGTGAGGCTCGATACCGCGCCCGGGACGTGCGCATCGCGGAAGGTCGCGCGTGCATCGTCGACGTAGAAGTTGGTGAGCTGCCCGCCGCGCGCCTTTACGTTTCCGTAAATTTGGCCGCGCCAGTCATACGGGAACGGTTTTCCAGCCAGCGTCTTGAGCAGCTCGAAATCGACGGGGTCCGCGTTCAGGTCGACGTTTCGAACGAGCAGCACCGGCTTGCCGACGCCGAAGCTCATCTGGCCCGTCAGATGCGAACCCATGCTGCGCACGTCCATCTTGCGCAGGTGATACTCGAGGACGTGCTCATCCCTCGGATCGTTCTTGATCAATAGGTCGACTGAGCCAACGCCGGTGCGCGGAAGCGTCGGGTAGACCCAATTCACATCGTTGAGCGAAACCGAGTCGCCTTCGACGGTGATGTCGTAGCGAATCGGACGGTCGCTACCCCACCAAATGCGGCCGGCAGCCTGGCCCGTGGACGCGGGCAGGTCGAAATGTTTGACAGCGAGCCGAATCGTGTCACCGAGATGGATCACGTCCCCGCTGACGTTCCGGAACTTGAAGGTCGGCTCGTATTCGTCCACCGACAGCGAGTCGAAGACGTATTGCCGGCCAAGGCGATTGCTGTCTGGATCGGCAAGGCGCGCGTGGCGGATCAGACCAGTCGCATTTTTCCATGTGTACGTGCGAGCGTATCCATCACGACGCTTGGTGACGTACTTCTGGGGGTTGTCGAGGTGTGCGCGAATCGAGCTATCTCGCGCCGCACCGCGCAATGACTCGTCGGGGCGCCACGGCAACGTCAACAGAAACGTGCCGTTCTGTGCCCACGTGGAATCGACGACGACGTAGTCGCCAAGCGAACGCCGTTTCACCTCTGTCGACTTCGGTTTGCCGTCGTCCTTCGAGGCGAAGATCTGCTTGAAGTTCCAGGAGCCGTCCGCGTGCTGGATGATGTGCACGAACGGCCGCTCGACACGGGCGTGTCGCAGCAGGATTCGGTAGTCCGCGAAGTCACGCGGATCGTAGGAGAGCGAAACCGGTCCGGTGCTGAGGAATAACTCGCCGTTCTTGTCGCGAATGGCGAAGGTGTCGACCGTGATGCCAGTCAGCAGGTTGCCACCGACCTTCTTCCCGATGTAAACGTCGCCTTGCACTCGGCTAGCGATGAGCGGCATGACGAAGGCGCGCAGACGTTCGCGGCCGGTAGCTGTGCTCGTCACAAAGAGACCCAGGCCGACGGCCAGGATCAGCGAAACGCCGAACGTCATGGCGCTGACGAGAAGCACCAGCCGGCGGCGCCTCATTAGAACGAGCTCTGGATCGACAACGTGAGCACCAGCTTCGAGAAGAAGTTGGTGGAGCGAAACGGACGGAACGTCGCAGGACAGCCAGCGCTCAACTTCGACGCTGGTGCCCCAGAAGTAGTATCTCGCGGCACCGGAAAAAGCGGAGCCAGCGGAGCAGTAACGCAGATCAATTGATTCCCCGCATTCACAGGAGTGAAGTACGCCTGCCCTGCTTGAGTCCTCTGAGGGTTGTACCCCACATTGCCTTGGACAGACCCGATCGGCGACAGGTACCGCAGGCCGAGACCCGGTGTGGGTTTGAGACGCTTCTCGTTGTTGGCGCTCGTTCCAGTAAACAAGCTGCCGACGTCCACAAAAGGAACGTACTCCAGGGCGTCCGGGAAGAACGGATCGCGAATTCGCAGCTCGAAGTTCGCAACCGCAAGTACGCTGCCCCCGAGAGGAATCGTTCGGCGTTCAGAGGCGCCCGGATTCGCGACGTATGCTATCGAGTCCTTTCGCTCCCCGACGATCGTATCTTTCACGACGGCCGGATCGAGAAGATAAATGAGCGCGCCCAGCTCGTTTTGTTGGAAGCCTCGAACGCTGTTTGCTCCCCCTGCATAGAGACGCTCCTGCGGCGGCGGCAACTTGGTGCCGGCCGTGCGCCCTCCTGTCACGAATCCGGCGCGGAATCGTGTCGCGAAGGTCAGGTGCGACGTCAACGGCCGGTACACCGACAGTTCGCCGGTGGCTTTGTAGAACGTCAAGTCGGCGTTCGAGCCAAGAAATGGCACCGAAACGCGAGCTTCGGTCGCGAGCGCATAGCCACTTCGCGGCTCGGCCACGTTGTCCGTTCGTGTCCGTTGGAAGGACACACTGGACACCGCAAGCGGAAGGCGCCTTTCAATGTTGTTCTGCGCGGTGGAATCGCAGGCGCTGAACAATACGCAAAGGAACGCCGGTTCCGCCTTGGTTTCGCCGAATTCGAGCGAATACCCGACGCGAAGCGGCATACGGTCACCGACCAGGCGCGTCGCGGACGCATCGCCTCCCACCAGCGTCGTACGCAAGTACGCGCGGAATTCGCCGCGTCGCTCGGTATAGATCGAATACGCCGGGAGCCAATTGCCGGGGAAGAGCGACGGCTGCCGAATCGACGACCCGAGATAGTAGTTGACCTTCGAGCTGCCGAGGCTGTCCTGATCGAGCCAGCTTCGGTAGCAAAGATTCCGCGTCGCGTCCGACCACCTCGGCGCTCCGTAGCCGAGCTTCGACACGCGACCGGTCAGATCCAAACGCCAGGCCTTGTCGGCAAAATTCTTGTCCGAGTATTGCGCGTTAACCCGGAAACAGTCCAGCGTCCCCCAGCCCTCTTCAAGGCTCAGTTGACGCACGAAGTCCTCCCGGACGTCGACGGCGATCGTCGCAATCGAATCCGCAGTGACCGTCGTGGAGTCCACACCGATGCCGACATGCCGGAAGGCCCCGAGGTTGTAGAGATTGCGCTGACCGTCGAGGAGCGCTCGATCGCTGTAGTAGGTGCCCGAACCAAACCCGAGGAGCCGAAGTACGACCGCGCTGTCGATGTCCGCCTGGCGTTGCTCCGCTCCGTCGCTCTTGGCGCTGACCCGGTGTACCGCGATCGTCCCGATGCGCACGCGCGGACCAGGGACGACCTTGAGCGCAACCTGCGCGTACGGTGACGACGGCCCCGCCTCGAAGTTCGTAATAAACACCGCGGCGTGGAGGTATCCGCTGTTGCGAAGACGCGTGCGGATGGAGTCGACGTCTGCCGCAAGGCGAATCTTCCCGAAACGCCCTCCCCTTCGAAGCTGGAGATTCGCGAGAATGTCGTCCCGGTTGAGCAGCGAGTCGAGCCCGGTGATGCGCAGCGAATCGACGATCGATGGCCGGCCTTCATCGATCTTGAAAGTGACCGTGACGCGCTTGTTGCCGACCGGAGTCACCGTCGTGTCGATCTTCGTGAGGTAGAATCCGTTGACCAGGTAGTACTGCTGGAGCCGGAGGACGTCCTGGCTAAGGCCGATGTCGGGCAGACACCGTTTGCCACCCGCGTGCAGCCAACCCAAGTACCGTCGAAAGAACGTCGACGGCGTCGTAATCACGCGAGCCGAGAGCTCGTCCTCGCTGAGCGACGCGTTCCCCACGAACTTCACCGCGCGGACTTCACGGTCGCTCGGCGAATCACAATCGATCTCCTGCGCACGCACGACCGACCCACCCGCACCGACGAGCAACACGGCCGCGACAACGACCGAACGCGGAAGCCGTGCAGACCAGTCGCGCATCAGCCGCTCGAGTTGCCGGAAATCGCGACTCGGTTCAAACCCGAGTGCTCGCGCATCGGCAAACGCACGCGTTTTGTTATTGTCCCGCCGCGACCGACTCGCGGATCAGTCTTTGCTACCATATCTCCCTCATTTGCTCCAAGCCGCGTCCGGCGTTGGAGAAGCGCATATATCATCAACGTCTTACCGCAAACGCACGCCTGTGTTTCCAGCGGGACCGACACACAACGCGCCCGCTACGGACAACCTCCGGCGGGCGCATCCGAATTGACGCTTGACGGCGGGATTGAGTAAGTTCTCGCGCCATTTTGCCAGTGTCAATGGAAGGGACCCGACCGCTCGTCGCCACGGCGATGACACTCGCGCTCGTCGTGAGCACCGTCACATCTTGCGGTGCGCCGGGCGCGGCGCCGTCACGCCATGAGATCATCGACTCGCGCGATCAGTACGATCCGCGATCGCTCGATCCAGCGCTATCCACTGACGTTCCGACCGGCCGCGCCGTCGGCTACCTTTTCGATGGCCTCACGCGCTTCGAGCCCGACGCACGCGTGGAACCCGGCCTCGCCGAGCGGTGGGACGTCTCACCGGACGGCTCGACCTACACGTTTCACCTCCGGCGGGGCGTCACCTTCCACGACGGCTCGCCCTTCTCGGCGAAAAACGTCGTGTCGAGTTGGCAACGCGCCCTCGACCCCGCCACGAAAAGCGGCGCCGCCCAGTTCCTCTTTCCCATCAAAGGCGCGCGGGAGTTCAACCGCGGCGCCGCCAAGACGATCAGCGGCCTGACCGTCCGCGACGACAGTACCATCGTCGTCACTTTGGCCGAGCCACTCGCCATTTTCGTGAAAATGTTGGCCATGCCGGTCGCCGCCATGGTCCCCGAACGGGTCCCCGAGAATTTCGGCGAGCACCCCATCGGCACCGGGCCGTGGAAGCTCGTGGAATGGCGCCACGACGACTATCTCCTCTTCGCGAAAAATCCCACTTATTTCGCTGGCGCCCCGAAAGTGGACACTCTCCGCGCGCGAATCATCGCCGAGCCGAGCACCGGCGTAGCCGAGTTCGAGAGCGGAAACGTGGACATCCTTCAGATTCCCGAAACCGAGGCGCGCGACTGGCTCGAAGACGAAAGCCGCAGCCCCCTTCTCATGTCCGTTCCTGCACTTCAGCTCGTTTACGTCGGCATCAATACCACTCGCGGACCGCTCGCCGACCGCCGGGTGCGTCAGGCGATCAACTATGCCGTCGACGTGGAACGGATCAACGAGCGGCTGATCAGCGCACGTGGGACACGCGCGGCCGGCGTCATTCCGCCCGCCCTTCCTGGATACGACAGCGCGCGCAAGGGATACCCCTACGATTCTCTAAAAGCGAAGCAACTGCTTGCCGAGGCCGGCCATCCGAACGGTATCGACATCGAGTTGTGGACATCGAATCGGCCGATCTTGCTGCGAATCGCGGAAACGGTCCAGGCGTATCTCGCGCGTGTGGGGATTCGCGTGAAGATCATCCAGCGCGAGGCTGCCGCGGCTCGCGCGGCAGCGCGGAAGGGCGAGACCGATATGATCCTCAAGGATTGGTACGCGGACTATCCAGACGCTGAGGATTTTCTCTTTCCGCTGCTGGCATCGGCGAGCAAGGGCGCGGGAGGAAACGTCTCGTTTTACTCGAATCCCGTCTTCGACTCGATCATGACCGCATCACGCCGCGAGCTCAACGAGCTGAAGCGAACTGCGATGTACCGGCAGGCAGACTCGATCGAATTCGGAGACGCGCCCATGCTGTTTCTCTACTTCTATAATGATCTGTACGCCGTTCAGCCGTGGCTCAAAGGATTTCGGCCGCCCGTGATCTTCAATGGCCAGCGGTGGACTAGCGTCTGGATCGACACGACGCACCGATGAGCACGTTCATCCTGCGACGGCTTCTCCTCGCGGTGCCGACGTTGTTCGGCGTCCTCGTCGTCGCGTTCTTGCTGCTTTACGTCGCGCCCGGCGACCCGGTCGAGGCGATGGTGGGCGAGCGAGCCGACAGCGCCACGATCGCACGCCTTCGCGCTCAGCTTCGCCTCGACGATCCGCTTCCCACCCGCTTCGGCCACTATGTCGCGAACGTCGTGACGGGTGATCTCGGTCGTTCCTACGTGACGAATCGTCCGATCACGCAAGACATCCGTGAGCGTTTTCCAAAAACACTCCAGCTCGCCGGCGCCGCCATGCTCCTCGCCACCATCTGTGGCATGACACTGGGCGTCCTCAGCGCGCGGAAGCCAGGAGGCTTTGCTGATCGCTTCGCGCTCGGCGTCGCGTATTTGGGAATCTCGTTTCCTGTGTTTTGGGTGGGCCTACTGCTGATCCTGTTGTTCGCCGTCACGCTGCGTTGGCTGCC
>Ga0126377_10004268_pt1 | contig 10363 bp, 8 predicted proteins | sample PanSoiMetPlot_22_FD_92647 | JGI IMG/M metagenome (GOLD analysis project Ga0126377, IMG submission 92647) | Tropical forest soil microbial communities from Panama - MetaG Plot_22 | ecosystem: Environmental > Terrestrial > Soil > Tropical forest > Bulk soil | place: Panama | collected 2016-02-17 | reverse complement strand
CGGGCGTCCGCGTCCCAGTCGATGACGGCGGCGCGCGCCCACGCGGCGCCCTGCGACATGCCGGCCGGCGGCGACAGGTCGCGGTAGGAGCGGCGCTCCGCGGCGTCCAGCGCGGGCGCCCCGATCATGACCACCCGGCGCACCTGCTTCTCCCGGGTGATGGCCAGCTCCGCGGCCACGGCCGCCCCGGAATGCGTGCCTAACAAGTCGACCTGCCGGAAGCGCATGGAATCGAGGAAGTCGCCGATGGCCTCCGCGTAGGCAGCGACCGACAGCGGGCCGGGCGGCGGGTCGGATTCCCCGCAGCCGGGGATGTCCGGGCTGTAGACCGAGCGGCTGGCTCCCAGCAGTTTCGACACCTCCAGGAACGCCCGGCCGGTGCCGCTGCTGGCGTGCAGGCAGACCAGGGTGGTCAGCTCGTCGAAGCCGCCTCCTGAGGGGATGGCGTTATGCACGTGCAGCTGGCCGTGCCGGCACTCGAAATAGGCGCGGCGCAGCCGCGGCGGGGCGGGGGAAGGTTGCATGGCAGGCTGATTTTACAAAAATGAGAAACGCATTCGCATTTCCCGACAAGGCCAAAAAGACTTCAACCCTGCCCGTCGGGGTGGGGGCTAGAATGCCGCCACAAGAACGATTCAGGGGATTTCCCGCGATGCCACCGGTGAAAACCGTCGCGTCCTCGACGGACGTCGACAACGACGCGACTGCTGAGCTGCCGGTGCTCGACGTGGCTGCCTACGAGGCGACCCTCGACGAATCCATCGCCAACACCGATACCTGGACCGTGCCGGCCATCGCACCCACCCAGGTGGCGGATGCGGTCCCGGCGGCGTCCGGCCTCGATGCCATCCCCACTCTGCAGGCTGCGGAGACGCAGGATTTCGACGCGAGCTTCGACCCGGGCGCGCTCGACCTGAGTGCCACCCACGAAATGCCGGCCGTGCCGGCCTTCGACAAGTCCAAGCCTAACAAGGTCATCAAGGCTACGCCGGTGACGCCGCCGGCCTCGGTCGTGGCGCCGCCCGCGGTCATCCTGCCGCCGTCGCCGCCGCTCATCGAAGAGTGGCGCAATGCGCTGGCGGCGGCCGAACGGCGCATCGAAGAGCTGGTCGAGCGCGCGCGCATCGCGGACGCCGAGCGCAGCGCCGCCGTGGCACGCGCCAACGCCGAGAACGCGCAGCTGCGCGCGCAGCTGGGCCAGCACCTGGAGTCGCGGCAGTCGGTACGCGGCCGCCTGGGTGTGGAGCGGGCCGACCTCCCGGCGCTCGAAGACGAACTGTTCGCGCGCGCGGATCGCATCGCCGCGCTGGAGCGCGACCTGGGCCGGCAGGCAGAGGCGCTCGGCCAGGTTCGCGCCAGCCTGGAGCGCAGCGAGCAGCGGGCCGAACGCCTGGATACCGACGTCGCCAACCTGCGCGCCGCGGTCGCACGCCGCGACGCCCAGATTGCCACGCTCGAAGCGGATCTCGTGGCGCGCCAGAACCGCGAAGCGGCCCTGCGCGCACGCCTCGAGGACGCACTGGCCTCGATGGACATGCAGGTCCCCGACCTGCGCGCGCAGATAGCCGCACGCGACGAACGGATCCGCACCCTCGAGGAGTCGGTCAAGGCCGCGCAGGCGCTGGCCTCCGACAAGAATTCCGATCTCGAGGTTGCCGAAGAAAGCATCCGCAATCTCGAGGTCGAGGTTCGCGACAAGTCCGGCAAGCTCGAAGAAGCCAACGTGACAGTCGAGGAATGGCGGGCCGTGATCGCGGAGAGCCAGCGGTCCATCCTGCAACGCGACAGCCGCATCCAGCAGCTGGAGGCGGATCTCGAGAAGCGCGTCGCCGCGGCAGTGGATAGCGCGTCGCAGACCAGCGAGGAAGTGGCGCTCGAAGGCCCGGCGCGCGTGCTGATCCGCACCGACGGCAACACCGACTTCGTGCACGTGCTCGGCCGGCGCACGCGCATCGGCCGCGGATCCGACAACGAGCTGGTGCTGGATACCAAGCACATCAGCCGCTACCACGCCGTGCTGCTCGCGGGGCCGGTGCACACCTCGATCGAGGACCTGAACAGCACCAACGGCGTATTCGTGAACGGCAAGCGGGTCGCCCGCCAGGTGCTCAAGGATGGCGATCGCGTGACCGTCGGCAGGACCCACTTCCGCTATTCGGTTCGCACCTAGCCGCCGAGTCTTCGGTAGTATCGGGGATCCCGTATGGTCCCCGACAACTACATCGAAAGAATCCTCAAGGCGCGCGTCTACGACGTGGCGATCGAGACTCCGCTCGACCACGCTCCGCGCCTGTCTCACCGCCTCGACAATCGCGTGATGCTCAAGCGCGAGGACCTGCAGCCGGTGTTCTCGTTCAAGCTGCGCGGCGCCTACAACAAGATCGCGCACCTGTCGGAGTCGGTGGCGAAGCGTGGCGTGATCTGCGCTTCGGCCGGCAATCACGCACAGGGCGTGGCGCTCGCGGCGCAGCGCCGCGGCATCCCGGCGATCGTCGTCATGCCGCTCACCACTCCCAGCATCAAGGTCAACGCGGTACGCAACCTGGGCGGCGAGGTGGTGCTGCATGGCGACGACTACGACAGCGCCTATGAGCACGCGCAGACCATCGTGCGCGAGCGCAACCTGGCCTTCGTGCATCCCTTCGACGACCCCGACGTGATCGCGGGGCAGGGCACCATCGCGGCGGAAATCCTGCGCCAGTCGCGCGGCGATCTCGACGCCATCTTCGTGCCGGTGGGCGGCGGCGGACTGATTTCCGGCATCGCCGTGTTCGCGAAATACCTCAATCCCAAGATCAAGGTCATCGGCGTGGAGCCGGTGGACGCGGCCGCGATGCACGATTCGCTGCGTGAGCGCAAGCGCGTGGTGCTGGAGCGCGTCGGCATCTTCGCCGACGGCGTGGCCGTGAAGAAGGTGGGCGAGGAGACCTTCCGCCTGTGCCGCGAGCACGTGGACGAAGTCGTGCTGGTCGACACCGACGAGATCTGCGCCGGCATCCAGGACATCTTCGAGGACACCCGCTCGATCGTCGAGGGCGCGGGCGCCCTCGCCGTGGCCGGCCTCAAGAAATACGTGGCGCTCAACCAGTGGCAGGGCAAGCGCCTGGTCGCGGTGAACAGCGGCGCGAACATGAATTTCGACCAGTTGAGATACGTGGCCGAGCGTTCCGACGTGGGCCAGGCGCGCGAGGCGCTGCTGGCGGTGGAGATTCCCGAGAAGCCCGGCAGCTTCCTGAAGTTCTGCGAGCTGCTCGGCTCGCGCCAGGTGACGGAATTCAACTACCGCTTCGGCACGCGTGAGCGTGCGCAGATCTTCGTGGGCTTCGGCATCGCGAACAAGCAGGAACGCGAAGAGGTCATCGCGACCTTGCGCGGCGCCGGCTACGGCGTCACCGACATGACCGACAACGAAATCGCGAAGCTGCACGTGCGCTACATGGTCGGCGGCCACGTCAATGGCAATGTCGCCAACGAGCGGCTGTACCGGTTCGAATTCCCGGAGCGCAAGGGCGCCTTGCTGAAATTCCTGCAGGCGGTCGGCACGCGCTGGAACATCACGCTGTTCCACTATCGCAACCACGGGTCCGACTACGGGCGCGTGCTCGCCGGCATCGACGTGCCGGCGTCCGACACCAGCGAGTTCCTCGATCACCTCAACGTGCTGCATTACTCCTACAGCGACGAGACTAACAATCCGGTCTACCGGATTTTCCTCGGCAGCTGAGACGCCGCGCGGAACCCGGGCACGGGCCCGCCGGTCTCACGCAGCATGCCGCCAGTCGTCGTCCGTTCGCTGTCCACGAGCTACCGGCTCGCCAAGCGCATCGCCATCGGCATCGTGGGCGGATCGGTGCTCGTGGTCGGTGTGCTGATGATCGTGCTGCCCGGCCCGGCGTTCGTGGTCATCCCGGTGGGCCTCGGCATCCTCAGCCTGGAGTTCGCCTGGGCGCGACGCTGGCTCGGCAGGATCCGCGAGCGGGCGCAGGCGGTCGCCGGCGGCTTCCGCCAGCGCAATCCGCCGCCCGCACCCTGACTACTCGATCGGCAGGTCGAACAGCAGCTCGCGCGCGAACCTCAGCGGCGGTGAGCCGAACGAAAGCAATTTGTCGTGGTACTCGCGCAGGCTGAACGCCGCGCCGGCACGCTGCTCCGCCTCGGCGCGCAGCGCGAAGTGTTCCTGCGATCCCACGAAGTACACCGGCAGCTGGGCCGAGGTCAGCTGCGCGCGGGTCCACTTCGCCGCGGCCTCGCGTTCTTCCTGGAAGCCGGTCTCGGTCATCATCTTCATCGCGGCGGCGCGCGTCATGCCGTCGACGTGCACCGCCTGGTCGAGAATGGCATTGACGATGGTCCGCAGGTACCACTTGAGCTGCACAAGTTTCTGCAGCGGATCGTCACCGTGATAGCCGGAGTCGACCATGAGTCGCTCGCCGTACACGGCCCAGCCCTCGATGAATGGGCCCGAACCGAGCACCGCGCGCAGCGTCGATGGATAGTGGTTGGCGTGTGCGAGCTGCAGGTAGTGACCGGGCATGGCCTCGTGCACGGTGAGATTGCGGATCGAGCGCGAGTTGTATTCGCGCAGATACGATTCGGCCTGCGCGCGCGTCCAGGCCGCGGGGATCGGCGACACCGCGTAGATAGTCTTCTGCCCGGCATCCAGCGGCCCCGGCGAATCGCAATAGGCGAGCGCCACGCCCTGCTTGAACGGCGGCATCTCGACGATTTCGAGCGGCTCGTCGGGCAGCGACACGAAATTCTTCTCGCGCACGAAAGCGGTGGCGTCGGCCAGCGCATCGCGTGCCGCGGCCAGCACGGCGTCGCGCGCCGGGTGTTCGGTGGCGGCCAGCTCGAGGGCCGCGCGGATGGCGCTCTGCTGCTGCGCGTCGCCGGGCTTGTCGGGCAGTTTGCCGACGCCGCGCCGGCCCTTCAGGACCTGGCGCGCGATCTCGTACATGGCGGCGCGCGTCGTGGCCAGCTCGGCCTCGGCACGCGCGCGGATTTCCTGGCGCGACAGCGGCGAGAACAGCGCAAAGCCCAGCTTCTCGTCGTACAGCTTCTGACCCAGGCGGAAGTCGCCGGCCGCTTCGGGCACCAGCCGCTTCTCCAGCCAGATCTGGTGTTGTGACAGGGCACTGCGCGCACGCGTCACGCTGGCGCGCAAGGGTTCCTGCTGCTCGGCGGGCAGCTTCGCGATGAGCGGCATGATCTCGTCGTTGAGCATGGATACGAGGCCGGCGTTCTGTTTCACCGCGGTCTCGGCATGCACCTTGGGGACGCGCGCCGGATCCAGCACCTCGCGTTCCTGCGCCAGGAAACGCGGTAGTTGGTCCAGGCGCTTGCCGATGTTGCGCAGTCGATCGGCTTCGGGTGCAAAGTCGCGCGCCATCAGGTCGTACAGCGCGTTGCCGGAAATGCGCGTGTACACCAGCGGGTTCCAGCGCCAGTCCTCGAGCGTGGTGATCCGCCAGCGGTCGTATTGCAGCTCGTGCTCGAGCAGCAATGCATCCACCTGGTTGGCGCGCGTGAGCTTCGGACGCTCGATGGGCGCGAGCGCCGCCAGGTAGCTATCCGCGAACGTCACCTGCGATTGCCAGCCGGCCGCGCTGACGTCGTCCAGCTTGTCGTCGAAACGATGATCGCCGAGCGACGTGGCATCCACGGGCGACTGCTGCGGGAACTCGTCCAGGTAGCGGTGCACCAGCGCCTCGAACTGCTGGTCGGGCGTCGGCGGTGGTGGCGGCGGCGGTGCGGGCGCCGGTGGCGGCGGGGTGGTGCAGGCGCCGAGCAGCAGCGTTGCGAGCAACACCCACCGGCTGTTTTTGGTTTTGTTCAAGGGCCGCCCCCATCGAAAAATTCTGTCGGTCGAGCCGTCGGAAACAGAACTTACCAGCTAAAGTGGGCATCCCCCAAAAACCCGACGACCTTGAGCAATACTTCTCTCTCCCCGGCCCGCCAGGCCCTGAGCCATCCTGATTTTGCGCGTTACGCGTATGGCCGCTTCGCGGCCACCCTGGCCTGGCAGATGATCGACGTGGTGCTCGGCTACCAGATGTGGAAGCTGACGCGCAACGAGGCCTACCTCGGCTACATCGGCCTCGCGCAGTTCCTGCCCTTCGTCGTGTTGCTGCTGCCCGGCGGACAGATCGCCGATCGCTTCGACCGCCGCCTGATCATCGCCCTCGCGTACGGCCTCGAGCTGGTCGCCGCCGCGGCGCTGCTCGCGTTCACGCTGTCGGGCAGGACCGAGGCCTATCTGCTGTTCTTCATCGCCGCGTTGTTAGGCGTGGGCCGCGCCTTCTGGGCGCCGGCGGGCCAGGCCATGGTGCCGAATCTCGTGCCCAAGGATCTGCTGTCGGGCGCCATCTCCTTCAACACGCTGATCTTCACCATTGCCACCATCACCGGCCCGGCGCTGGCCGGCGTGACGCTGATGATCGGCATCGACTGGTCGTACGGCTTCGCCGTGGCGCTGCTGATCGCGGCGATGGTCCTGATCGTCGGCGTGAAGCCGGTGCGCGCGAAGTCGAGCTCCGAATGGCGCTGGCACGATTTCCTCGACGGCTTCGTGTTCGTCTGGAAGAAGAAGCCGGTGCTGGGCGCGATCTCGCTCGACCTGTTCGCCGTGCTGTTCGGTGGCGTGGTCGCGCTGATCCCGGCCTACGCCGACAAGATCCTGCACGTCGGCACCATCGGCATGGGCCTGATGCGTGCCGCGCCCGGCGTGGGCGCGGCCATCGTTGCGTTCTCGCTGGGCCGGCGCCCCATCAAGCGGCATGCGGGCACGTGGATGTTCGGCGGCGTGGCGCTGTTCGGCTGCTGCATGATCACGGTCGGACTATCTACCAGCCTGTGGCTCTCGGTATTCGCGCTGGTGCTCGCCGGCGCGGGCGACATGGTCAGCGTGTTCGTGCGCGGCATGCTGGTGCAGCTAGAGACGCCGGACGCAATCCGCGGCCGCGTCAGTGCGGTGAACTCGATGTTCATCGGCGCCTCGAATGAGCTCGGCGCGTTCCGCGCCGGCGTGCAGGCGCGCTGGATGGGCATCGTGCCTTCGATGATCTGGGGCGGCGTGTGCACGCTGGCCGTGGTCGTGAGCTATCTCAAGTTGTTCCCGGTGTTGCGCAAACTCGATCGCTTTCCCGATCCCGTGCACTAGCAGAAGTCTCATCCAGTAGTCGCGCGCATCGCGCACTGGATTTACTCGCGCGCCGTACGGAAATAAAGTTTGGGCATGACGAGTGCGATCAAAGGACGCGGAGCGCTCTCGAATCCACCGGGGCGTTTCGACAAGCTCACGAAGACGTTCGAGCAGGACGGCTGGTACGAGGAAGAAGCGCCTAACAAAGTCGAAACCGTCGTGCTGCCCGACCCGGCCCGATCGATCATTTCGCGCAACGATTCGCCCGATATCGGCTTCAGCCAATCGATAAATCCGTATCGGGGCTGCGGTCACGGTTGCATTTTTTGTTACGCGAGGCCCAGCCATGGATACCTGGGTCTATCTCCCGGTCTCGACTTCGAAACCAGGCTGTTCTACAAGGCCGACGCCGCGCAGCTGCTGGAAAAGGAACTTGCCGCGCCGAAGTACCGCTGCTCGCCCATCATGCTGGGAGCGAACACCGACCCCTACCAGCCACTGGAAAAGAAGCTGCTGGTCACCCGCTCCATCCTCGAAGTGCTACTGCGCTGCAAGCATCCGGTGAGCATTACGACTAAGGGTGCATTGGTGGCGCGTGACGTGGACCTGCTCGCGGCGCTGGCGCGAGATGGTCTCACGCGTGTCATGTTCAGCATCCCGACGCTGAACCCGGACCTCAAACGCATCCTGGAGCCGCGCGCCGCGTCTTCGGCCGCGAAGCTCAAGGCCATGCGCCTACTCGCCGACGCCGGCGTCACCGTCGGCGTGTTGGTCGCGCCCATCATTCCGGTGCTCACGGAACATGAAATCGAATCAGTGCTCGAGGCCGCGCGGGAGGCCGGTGCGTCGCTCGCGGGCTACACCATGTTGCGACTGCCATGGGAGGTCAAGGACCTGTTCCGCGAATGGCTGGCCGAGCATTTCCCCGAGCGCGCCGCACATGTCATGTCGCAGGTTCGGGCCATGCGCGGGGAACGCGATAACGACCCCAACTTCGGGACCCGCATGCACGCCCTGGGTCCGGTGGCGCAGCTCATCCGCCAGCGTTTCAAGCTGGCGAGCCGGCGGCTGGGGTTTCCCGAAGAGCGGCAATTCGGACTTCCGACGAATCTCTTTCAGCCTCCAGCAAGTACTCACCCACAGCTGAGTCTCGAATTCCCCATGTAAATGGGAACAATGGCGCATCGCGCCCGGTCACAAAGGAGAAGATGCTGCAACGTGGCATATACTTGCCGCGCCCAATGGAAAACCCGCATCTTGTCCGGGGAGATCCTTCATGAACGCAATTCGCCTGTCGTGCGCGTGTCTCGGAGTGATCTTCGCCAGCGGCTGCATGCAAGCGCGCATCGAGGAATCTCGCGAGCTCGCGACGCCGCTCGACAAAGGCGATCGCGTCGTCATCCTGGCCAAGCCGCAGATCGAAGGCGCGGGAGCCGAGGAAGACTTCATGGATTGTGTCGGCCATCAGCTCGCCGACGCTCATCACAACATCGCCATCCACGACAACAACGAGTTCGTCGACAAGATGTTCCCGTGGTTCGAGCCGAGCACGGCGCCGGGCAAGCCCGAGGCCATGAGCGAATTGCTGGCTCGCGCGGGGGTGGCGCAGCGCGTCGCCGAGAGCGGCGTACGTTATGTAGTCTGGCTGGACGGCAGCACCCGCAAAACCGACGGCGGCGGCAGCCTGGCCTGCGGCGCGGCGCCCGGTGGGGCGGGCTGTATCGGCTTTGGCTGGTGGCAGAAGGAATCCGCCTACGAGGCCACCATTTGGGATTTGAAACAAGGCAAGTCCGCGGGTAGCGTCGGTACCAACGTGACCGGAACTTCCGCCATCGTGGGGGCCATAGTTCCGTTGCCGTTCATCGCGCGCGTGCAGGCGACGGCGTGCAATCGCATGGCTAGCCAGCTGCACAGCTTTTTCACGGGAACCGACGGCATTCCCGCCGGGACTCAATGACGCAGGAGGTCCGCATGCGCACCCGACACCTCGTAATGGCCGCTTTTGCAGCGGCGACGCTTGCGCTTGCGGGTTGTGCATCGACCAGCAGCGGCGGCGGAATGCCCAGCCCTTCGGGCGGCGGCGGAATGCCTTCCAGCGGTGGAGGCGGCGGCGGCGGTGGCATGCCCTCGGGCGGCGGCGGAATGCCGGGCGGATCGAGCGGCGGCCAGAGCGGCTCGAGTGGTGGCCAGAGCGGATCGAGCGGCGGCTCCTCGGGCGGCAGCACTGGAATGCCCGGCGGATCCAGCGGCTTGCCAGGCATGCCCGGCGGCGATTCCGGCTCTTCTTCCTCGTCTTCATTACCCGGTCTCCCGGGTGATTCCGGAGATTCCAGCGACGGTTCCGACAGCGGCTCCAGTGGTTCCAGCGGCAAGAGTGGAAAGAGCGGTTCCAAGGATGGTTCGAAGGACGGCAAGTCCGGCGACGGCAAGTCCGGCAGCGGCGGCAGCGCCGGCACCGAAGGGCCGAACGGCACGGCCGGCTCCGCCGGCAGCGCAACCACCTCCGATGAACGCCGTCAGTCGGGAGACAAAGCGCTCGACGATTCTCTCGGCGATTTCGACAAGACGCTGAAGAAGGAACAGGAGCGTGTCGCGAAAGAGCGCGACGCGCACGGCAGTGCCGAAGGCGAAGGCAATGGCCAGGCCGCGGACAGCTCGGGAGACGGTGGTTCGAGTGGCGGCACTCAGGGCGCGCGCGAGGGCGACCTGAAGCAGGCCGGCACGCAGGGCTCGTCCGGCTCGCCGGATGGCAAGGGCGACTCGAGCCAGTCTGGCAACCAGGGCAACAAGAGCGGCAAGAGCATTGGTGCCGGCGGTGGCAGCGGCGGTGGTCCGCAGACCAGCGGCAACGACGACGACATCGTCGCGCGTCGCCTGCGCAAGGCGGCCGAGGAAGAGACGGATCCGGAGCTCAAGGAACGACTCTGGAAGGAATACAACGACTACAAGAAATCGGCGAAGTAGAGCGAATGAGGTGATGTCATGAACTGCAGACTATTTGCAGGCACGGTGTTGGCCACGGTCATGGCGACCGTTGCGCTCACCGGTTGCGTGACCAGCGAAACCAAGCCGATTCCCAAGGTCCTGGCCAAGCAGGCCACGGTGCAGATTCCGCAGGCCGAGCTGCTCGACGTCGGCATCCGCGTCTTCGATCCCGGCATTCCCGAGAACCTCAAGGACAACGAAGAGGCGCTTGCCAAGAAGCGCATCTACCCCAACCTG
>Ga0126377_10004267_pt1 | contig 10363 bp, 8 predicted proteins | sample PanSoiMetPlot_22_FD_92647 | JGI IMG/M metagenome (GOLD analysis project Ga0126377, IMG submission 92647) | Tropical forest soil microbial communities from Panama - MetaG Plot_22 | ecosystem: Environmental > Terrestrial > Soil > Tropical forest > Bulk soil | place: Panama | collected 2016-02-17 | reverse complement strand
TGGGATTCAGGAGAATCGCTATTGCTTTGTAGGTAAGGAATGAACAATCCACCACCTGCCGGTGGTGGGATTCAGGAGAATCGCTATTGCTTTGTAGGTAAGGAATGAACAATCCACCACCTGACAATGGTGAGATTTTAGCCGAGCTTGAGGAACAGATTGGAATTGCGGTCGAGATAACGGCGGCTCCAGGACAATTCCGTGCCGTCGTTGAGGACGATGCGATATTCGCCGTGAAACCAAGGGTGCAGTTCGCGGATGCTTGCGATGTTGACGATCTGCGAACGGTTAGCGCGGAGGAATTTCGTCGGATCCAGCTTTTGATACAGGCCTTCGATCGTGCCGCGAAGCAGATAAGAGTCGCGGCCGACGTGCAGGTTGACATAATTCCGGGCCGCTTCGATCCAGTCAATCTTATCAACAGCCAGCAGAAACGACTTCTCGTCCGCGTTGATCAGGAGTCGTTCGGGGTAGTTCGGACGATTGTTCAACTCTTCCAGCAGACGGTTCAGCTTCTCGGCGAGATCGCTCGGCCCGCTACGATCATCGCGCTGAATCTGGCGTCGGGCGTGGTCAAGAACTTTTTGGAATCGAGGTTGATCGAACGGTTTGAGCAGATAATCGAGCGCGTGAACTTCAAATGCTTTCAGGGCGAAATGATCGTAAGCCGTGATGAAAATCACCTGCGGCAATGGTCGAATCTTCAAAGACTCGATCACGCTGAAACCGTCCAGCCCGGGCATTTGCACATCTAGAAAGACCAGATCGGGACGTTGCGCTTCGATCAGTCGCACGGCTTCCATCCCCGTGCCAGCTTCGCCGGCGATCTCGAAATCATCTTCGGCGGCCAGGAAGCGGCTGACCTTACGGCGCGCAGGATTTTCGTCGTCCACAATCACTACGCGAATTTTAGACATTTAAGCCTACTCCCGCTCGCTGTCCGTGTGATATGGCAGCATGACGCTGATCATCGCTCCGCCACTCTCCCCATTGCGCATTGCGAATTCGTGATCACGGCCATAGAGCTTTTCGAGTCGGCGCGCCGTGTTCGCCAGCCCCACTCCATTTCCCAGGGCATCGCGGACGTTTGCGGCAAGCCCCGGCCCGTCATCCCGGACTTCAATTCGCAGCGAACCGTTTTCACGCGCGGCTTTAATAGCGATGTTGATCCGACCCGAGTCCGGATCGGCGGAGTATTTGATCGAATTTTCAACCAGCGGCTGGAGGATCAATCTCGGCGTCAGCGCGTCGTGGATGCCCGGTTCCACTTCGATCTCGACGCGTAACCGGTCTTCGAATCGCGGGCGCATGATATCCAGGTAGAGGTTTAAAAAGTTCAGCTCTTCCTGCAAGGTCACTTCCTGCCGGCGCGAAGCGTCCACCGAGTGGCGCAGAAAATCGCTCAACCGCGCGATCATCGTGTCGGCGGCCCGCGCGTCTTCATAAACCACCGACGATATTGTGTTCAACGCGTTGAAGAGAAAGTGTGGGTGAATCTGCGCCTGCAAGGACTGCAACTCCGCCTGCGCCAATTGCGCCTCCAGTTGCGCCGTCCGCAACTCCCGCTCGCGCGATTCCCGGTAATGATCATATAAATGGATCAGCGTCACGCCGATGGTGTAGAACAGCAGGTAATTCGCCATCTCCATCAAATAGCGAATCGGCATAATGCCGTAATCATATTCTCCCATTCCGACGAGGCGAAAAACAGCTTTGCGGCTGAGGGCCATCATCGTGGTGTGAAGCAGCGAAAAGACAACCGCGGCCGATAGATATACCGGCAGACGCCGCGGCCAGTTCCGCGCGCTGATCCGAAACCGCCGGCTGAATTTGAGGACGAGCAGAAATAACAGCCCCCAGGTGTAGCTGCCGGTGAGTTCTTCGATCAAACGGGCGTTAAACGTGCCTGAATGCCCGGTGGCCAGGTCGCCCAAATACCGATAGAAAAAGACCAGCAGAAAAATGAGGGTGAAGGCTCCGAACCAAATCGCGAATTTGGCGCCACGACTGTTAAGTCTTCCCATTTTCCTGTCTCCGCTTTTCCTATCCGACTTTATTTCAAAGCCTTCTCTATCTCGGCGACTAGCAGATCGCGGTCAAGGATACCGAAGCGCGAGTAGGCCAGATTGCCCTGCTTGTCGTAAACGAACGTTACGGGGATCACGCCGTTCCAGTCTTTGGTGATTTGATTCATCATCTTCTCCGGGTCATCGGTGTCCTGCCGGATGATATCGAACTTCACCTGATGCTTTTTGATGAACGGGATGACCTTCGGCTGGACGTCTTCGGCGTCATCGGCGGTGATGCCCACAAGCTTCACGCCCTTGTCGCGATATTTCGCGTCGAGCGCGACCAGTTCCGGGAACTCCGCAACGCAGGGGCCGCACCACGTCGCCCAGAAATTGAGCACCAGCACTTTGCCCTTGGCCGAATCTTTGAATTTTGCGAAGTCGGCGGGCTTGAGTGTGCCGACCTTCGGCCCGTTCTTCTGATTGGATGGCGCGACCTTAGTCTTTGCCGGGGCCTTTGACGCAACCGCCTTGGCTTTCTGAACACGATTGGTCAATGGTCGCCCATTTAACGATGTGAACAATCCAGCGATGACTAACAAACTGATCAAAGCTTGTTTCATTTCGTATTCTCCTTTAAATCTCAATGATTACTGGGAGCGCCGCCCATCCTTGCCTGCTAGCTTCGCAACTCGATCATTTATCTTCAACTCGTCCATTTATAATCCTGGTCTGACTGCGCAATACGCACATTTCTTATCGAGTCCTCAGATTCGCAAGCATGGCAGGCAAGGATGCCTCCGCTCCCAGGGAATTACAATTTCTCCGCCACCGACTTCGCCTGCAAAAACAGCCCCAGATAATCGCGTCCGCCCGCCTTCGAATCCGTGCCAGACATGTTGAACCCGCCGAACGGATGCACATCCACCAGCGCGCCGGTGCATTTGCGGTTGATATAAAGATTGCCGACATGGAACTCGCGCTTCGCGCGTTCGATACGCTCTCGGTCGCCCGAATAGAACGCGCCGGTCAGCCCGTAGATCGTGTTGTTGGCGATGGCCAGCGCGTCGTCAATGTCTTTTGCTTTGATGACGGCGAGCACAGGCCCAAAAATCTCTTCCTGCGCGATGCGGGCTTTCGGCGAGACGTCGGTAATGACCGTCGGCGGAATGAACCAGCCTTCGTCGGCCAGGTCATGTCGCCCGCCTCCGGCGACTACGCGACCTTCCTGTTTGCCGATCTCAATATACTTGTTGATTTTCTCGTAAGCCCGTTTACTCGAAACCGGGCCGGTGAAATTATCCACGTCTTTGACCGGGCCGACCGTAAGTTTGCTTACGCGCTCGGCGACTTTTGCCACCACCTGATCATAGACCGAATCGACGATCACGGCGCGCGAGCAGGCCGAGCACTTCTGGCCCGAATACCCGAAGGCCGAAGTGACGATGCCCGCGGCGGCTTCATCGAGGTTCGCCGTTTCGTCAACGACGATCGTGTCTTTGCCGCCCATTTCGGCCACGACGCGTTTGATCCAGACTTGCCTGTCGCGGGGTTTGGCGGCCAGTTCGTTGATGCGCAAACCCACGGCCATCGAACCCGTGAATGCGATGAATCGCGTTTGTGGGTGTTCGACCAGGTACTCGCCGACCGTCGATCCCTCCCCTGGCAGGAAGTTGAGCACCCCGGGGGGGAGCGAAATCTCTTCCATCAACTCCACAAACTTGGCGGCGATTACAGTCGAGTCGTGCGAAGGCTTCACGATGACCGTGTTGCCTGTGACAATCGCGGCCGTCGCCATTCCAGTCATGATCGCCAGCGGGAAGTTCCACGGCGGAATGACAATCCCCACGCCCAGCGGAATGTATTTCAATTCATTGACCTCGAAGGGGAGCGGCGATGGCGTGAGCGGTTGCGGCGCGTCGTAACGCAAGGCCTGGCGCGCGTAAAATTCCATGAAGTCGATCGCCTCGCAGGTGTCGGCTTCAGCCTCCGCCCACGATTTGCCGACTTCATAGACCATCCAGGCGTTGAATTCATTCTTGCGCCGGCGCATGGCTGCGGCGGCCTGGAAGAGAAAATTCGCTCGATGTTCCGCTCTGACATATTGCCAGGTCTCGAAGGCTTTCCAGGCCGTGGCGAGAGCCTTGTCGGCCAGCTCTTTCGTCCCGTTATGGACGCGTCCGACCACTTGAGAGAATCTCGACGGGTTAAGGGAATCGCTCAGATCCCCGGTCGTGTAACGCTCGCCGCCGATGATAATCGGATATTCCCGGCCGAGCTGCGATCCGACTTGCTCCATTGCTTTGAGCATGGCCTGTGCGTTGCGTTCATCGGAAAAGTCCGCGAATGGTTCGTTTTTAAAGGGCGTCAAATTGATCATCTATTGAATCCTTTGTTTTGTGAATTTCTATCTGAACATTTCGTCTACCAGAAATCTATCAACCGCGTTCATCAAGATCAAGCTCGGCGATCGTAGCGCCCAATCCTCCGGCTTCAGGCGGCGCGTCGTAATAACGAATGATGAAAGATGTCCGATCTAAAATCTTCCGAATCATCGCGCGCTGCGCGCCGATCCCCTTGCCGTGAATGATGCGGACGTAGGGGAAGCGCCGCGCGCGCGCTTCGAGTATGTACTCTTCGACGACGGCTTTGACCTGTTTGGGCGGGATCGCGTGCAGATCGATCACGTCGCGGATCTCCATTAGTACAGGTTCGTCGAAAGGATCTTCATCGGCTCCGAGAGGCGGCTCGATTTCAGATTCGCTCGCTTTAGCCTTCCACAAATCGCGCCAGAGTTCGATGAGTTTCATGGCGATAGTTTGAGATGAAACGGCCTCTTAACACAAAGGGCCAAAGTGTCAAAGGGGTCAAAGGTCTGAAGAGCGTGACGCCCTTTATCTCCTTTGATCCTTCGACCCTTTGACCCTTTGTGTTGAAAACCGAACCACATGTTACGGAGTTGTTATCCTAACATCATCAACGCCCGCCTCGACAAGGCTTGCGCCGGCGTTGTCCGCCGCCTGGATGAGGATTCGGATCGTCCGTCCGGCAAACTGGCTTAGGTTCACCGTCGCAGTCGCCCATGCAGCGTTATCTTGAGTGGCGGCTCCCAGCTCCTGAAATACTGTGGTCGTCGAAGCGCCGTCCACGATACTCACCCGGAAGAAGTCGGCTGTCGAGGAATTGTTCAAGTGGGCCAGGTAATAGGAGAAGGTCAGCGTGAAGGTGGTTCCCCCCTGAAGTGTGATTGCCGGCGACATGATGGATGTTGCGCCGCCGTCTATGTCATTGGCGCCGACCGAAGCGCCCGCCAGCCGTCCAGTTACCAGGTCATTGACCCCGCTTACAGTGGTTCCGAGTTGCATGGTTCCGCCCGAAGTTGTCGTCTCAGGGTCCCCACGCTCCCACTGACCGGTCGTCGCAGTGTCGGTCCCATTCGGGTTCGTCATCCATCCCAGGTTGGTCTCGAAGTTATCGAAGAAGACCGTCGTGGGAGGAGGCGTGCCGCCTCCGCTGCAGGCGCGGATGGCCTTGTCAACATTCAGTCGCCCACCAGTGACAGTCCTCCCGGCGAGTGAACTGACCGGGTCAACGTTATTCATGAGATTCGCTTTCAGATTGGCGGTGCTCAACGAACACTTGGAGAGCACCAGCGCCGCCGCGCCGGAGACGTGCGGTGTGGCCATCGAGGTTCCGCTAAAGACGGCGAAGCCTCCGTTGGGGACGGTCGAGAGGATGTTGGTGCCGGGCGCCCCGAGGTCTACGGTCGTGGCGCCGAAGTTGGAGAAGGAGGATTTCGCGTCGCGGTTGTCGGTCGCCGCGACCGACACCACGTTCGGCGCGTTATAGTTGGCCGGGTAGAAAGCCGTCGTGTCGTTGTTGCTGTTGTTGTTGCCGGCGGCGCAGACGAAGAGCATGTCATTGCTGTTCGCGGAATTAATCGCGTCGAGCAGCGCCTGCGAGAAGCCGCCTCCGCCCCAACTGTTGGAAAGGATGCGGACGTTTGCGTCAGCGCCGAATATCTGTTTGGCCTGGATGGCGAACTGGATGCACTCAATGGCGTCGGCCGTGTTCCCGCTGCCTGACGCGGAGAGGAATTTCAACCCCATAATCCTGGTGTTCCAGTTCACGCCGACAACTCCCGAGCTATTATTGCCTCTGGCCCCGATCGTTCCCGACGTGTGAGTGCCGTGATTATTGTCGTCGAGCGGGCTGCAGGTGTTGGCGACGGCGTTGAACCCATGCGACCCGGCAGGACAAGTGATTGTCTGGCCGCCAACCGTGACAGTGAAGGCTGACGGCGCCGACCAGATGTTCGCGGCCAGGTCGGCATGGTTAAAGTCAACGCCCGTGTCGATCACACCGACGACGATAGATGTAGAGCCCGTCGAAACATCCCAGGCCTGAACAGCGCTGATGTCCGCGCCGGCGACGCCGACCTGGCCCCCCACGGTCTGTCCCGTATTGTTCAACCCCCACATTTCGCCGAATCGCGTGTCGTTGGGAGTCAGCGTGGTATGAACGACGTAATTCGCCTCGGCGTACATCACTCCCGGAAGTCGCGACAGCCTGTTCAACAGCGCCGGAGTATTCATGCTTTTCGTACGGATGTGGAACATGTTGAGGCCGGGGGCTATGTTTCGATGGGCCGAAGCGTTCACCATGGAAATCGCGTTATCCACGAACGTTTGAAGCTTAGCTTCATCAGTTTCATCTTTGAAGCGCACGATCGCCTCCCCAGACACCACTTCGTTGCCGTTCATCCTCTCAATTTGCATTGGCTCCGGCGTAACCGGATCCTGGACCTGAGCATGAGTCGAGGCGGCTCGCCGAGTTCCTGAGAAGACCGTCAGCAGGATGATCAGCGGCGCCGCCACTTTCAGGCAGATCGCTATTCTGTTCAGTTTGCGTGTGTTATCCGGTGATTTTTTTGTTCGGGTCAACATGGTTTCCTCCTAGTAGTGATAGGGATGGTACTGCGAACGTAAGCAAGCGGCTGCGCACAGGACAACCGCCCGTTTACTAACTGGATGTTGCTATTGGACTTAATCCGGCGATTCGCCGGCCTGCTTAAAGGATGAAAGCGACGAACAAGAATTTGAACTGCTCAGCTTTATATGGGGAGGAAGGGAATATGCTCTTTGCCAGAGAATACTGAAATTTATGAAGATATGTCGCGCTGCTTATAAGCTGAGAAGCTTGATAAGTCAATATTTTGCTTGAAAGAGTGAAAATAATTTGTAAAAACAGGCAGGCAATTAAAAATAGGCGCCAAATTTTTCAATGGCCACCGCTTCCTTTGGAGCAACAGAGAGAAGGCTGAACACGAGGAAAGAGCAAGGCTCTCTTCATTTTTTGTCTGCTTCTCGTGTACCATCACCCGGCCTGCGCTTTCTATAACCAAGCAGAGAACTAACCATGAGATTTCGCAACTGAGTCAACTCACGACGGCGCGGGGCGCCGTCATCCCGCCTCCGTTAGCTCTCGCAGCCTCTTCGGGGCGCGTGCGGCGGCGGAAGTCGGACCAACCAAGAGGATTGCGGCATATGGCTACGACAACCACACTTACCTGGCTCGAGGGTATCGAGCGCATTTCCGAAGAAACCATTGCGCCCGCGGCTGCGGAAATAGACGTCTCCGGGACTTTCCCACGCGGCGCGATAACAGCGATGGGCAAGGCGGGTCTGCTGGGACTCGTCAGCGGCAAGGAGGTCGGAGGTCTAGGCGAAGGGCACGCGGCGGCCACGCGAGTCGTCGAACGCATCGCGCGCGAATGCGCTTCGACGGCGATGGTAGTTTGCATGCATTACTGCGGCGCGGCTGTGATCGAGGCGTTCGGCTCGCGCGAGGCGCGTGAAGCGGTGGCGCGAGGCGAGCATGTCACGACGCTCGCTTTCTCCGAGAGCGGCTCCCGCAGCCAATTCTGGGCGCCGATGAGCACGGCGGTCAGCGCAAATGGCGCCGTGCGCCTGGACGCGAAAAAGAGCTGGGCGACTTCCGCCGGGCAGGCCGATTCATACGTCTGGTCGAGCAGGCCTTTGGCCGCCGGCGGGGCGAGCACGATTTGGCTCGTGCCGGCGAAAGCGGCGGGTTTGAGCGTCGGCGCGCCTTTTGACGGGTTGGGGTTGCGCGGCAATTGTTCGTCGCCCGTGCGGGCGGACGGCGTGATGGTCCACCGCGAAGCCATGCTCGGCGCTGACGGCCAGGGCTTCGACATTATGATGGGAACCGTCCTCCCCTATTTTCAGTTGATGAGCGCGGCTGTCTCGCTCGGCGTCAGCGAATCGGCGACGCAAAAGACCATTGCTCATCTGACGACGACGCGTTATGAACACCTCAACCAGACTCTGGCCGACCAGCCGACCAATCGCGCCTATCTCGCCAAGATGAAAATCAAAGTCGATCTGCTGCGGACGCTGCTGGATGACGCGCTCGCGGCGCTCGAAGCCGGACGCGCTGACGCCATGTTGCGCGTGCTCGAAAGCAAGGCCGCCGCAGGCGAAGTCGCCACGGAGGCGACCGATCTGGCGATGCGATTGTGCGGCGGCGCGGCCTTCCGCAAAGAGGTGGGCGTGGAGCGGAACTTCCGCGACGCTCGCGCCGCCAGCGTTATGGCGCCGACAACGGACGCCCTCTACGATTTCATCGGCAAGGCGCTCACTGGCCTGCCGCTCTTCGATTAATGGGGAGTAGAGAATGGGGAGTAGGGAATGGGGGGAGGATATCTTTCCCTCATTTCCCACTCCCCACTCCCCACTCCCCACTCTGAATCGCTTATGAAAAATCACACTCTGTTACTCGGCGCGGTCGCCTACGATCCCAAGGTCGTTACGATCTGGGAAGGGTTCAAGGCATGGTTCGATAAACGCGGCCTGGCGTTCGATTACATTCTCTATTCGAACTATGAGCGACAGGTCGAGGCTCATCTCGCCGGACATTTTCACATCGCCTGGAATTCGCCGCTCGCCTGGGTGCGCGCCGAGCGACTGGCCCGCAACGCGGGCCGCCGGGCCGAGGCCGTCGCCATGCGCGACACGGATCAGAATCTGACCTCGGTCATTGTGGTCAGATCGGACTCGCCGATCAACTCCATTGACGATTTGAAAGGGAAGAGAATCGGGGTCGGCGCGATAGATTCGCCGCAAGCCACGCTTTTGCCGCTCTCCCATCTGCGCGCGAATGGGGCGGCGCCATTCGCCGATTTCGAGGTGGCGCGGCACGATCTGCTGAGCGGAAAACACGGCGATCACATCGGCGGCGAACGCGAAGCCGCTCGCGCCTTGATGGCGGGCGCGGTGGACGCCGCCTGCATGATCGATTCGAATCATCTGCTTTTCATCAACGAAGGCGCGCTGCCCGCCGGGGCCACGCGCGCGCTGACCCAGACCGCGCCGTACGACCATTGCAACTTCACCGCGCTCGACGACGCGCCGCGCGACCTCGTGAACCGCTTCCGGGAATTGTTGCTGGGAATGTCTTACGACGATCCGGAAGTCAGGCCGCTGCTCGACCTGGAAGGCTTGAAGGCATGGAAGCCAGGCCGCGTCGTCGGCTATCGCGCGCTTGAACGGGCTGTGGAGGAGATGAAGTTTTATGACGATCACGGAAACATCAACGTCGCGGATTATCGATATTGAGGCGCTCTCGTTCACATCCGGCGCGCATCTGCTTCTCAAAAGGTCGCTGCGCGACATGCCCGTCGGGAGCAGGCTCGGCGTGCGCGCTTCGGCTCCTGATTTCGCTGTCCACTTGCGCGGATGGTGCCGCGAGCAGGGACACGAATTTGTGGAAGGCGACGGTCAATTCGTAGCGTGGATTGTGCGCGGCGCCGCGTCGCAGGGGCGCTGGCGAGGAGCCGAACGCGCCGGACTCTCCGACGCGCGGGAGAATGACGCTGTGCGCGCGGCCCCGCCCGCCGACTGGGGGTTTGCCGCGCGCGGCGCCGCAATCGAGGCCGGCGGCCCGGACTTTCACTATCCACTTCAGACGAAGGAACAAGTCTGGGCCGAGAACGCCCCGAAGCTCTATGCGCAGGCGGTCGCCGCGCAATGGAATCCCCAGACCGCGATCAACTGGGATGAGCCGTTCGAACCGGATGAAGAGGTTGAGCGGGCCGTTGCGCAGGTGATGACCTACCTGATCGAAAACGAAAACGCGGCCTTGCAGGCGCCAGCCCGCTTCATCGCGCAAATTCACCCGCATTTTCGAGAAGTCTTGCAACTGCTGGCCGCGCAGATCGCCGACGAGGCGCGCCACGTCGAAGTCTTCACGCGTCGCGCCACGCTGCGCGGCGGAGAGATGGGACTGTCCACGGTGAGCGGCCGGCAATCGCTCAAGACGCTGCTCGACGAGCC
>Ga0126377_10004266_pt1 | contig 10363 bp, 8 predicted proteins | sample PanSoiMetPlot_22_FD_92647 | JGI IMG/M metagenome (GOLD analysis project Ga0126377, IMG submission 92647) | Tropical forest soil microbial communities from Panama - MetaG Plot_22 | ecosystem: Environmental > Terrestrial > Soil > Tropical forest > Bulk soil | place: Panama | collected 2016-02-17 | reverse complement strand
TGCAGGCTCTGAAGCCGCCCCTGCCATCGCGTTCGGGCTTTTTCCTCGAGCGTCCGGTAGGTATCTGGGGTGATCGCGTCGACCGTCGCAGCCCGGAGATCCTGCGCGACCTGATGGCAGCAGTGGCTGCGGACCCGACGCTCGACGTCGACCTGCTTCCCGCCAGCATCCTCTGGGGTCGTGCACCTGACAAGGAGGCATCGTGGCTGCGCCTGATGCTGTCCGAGACCTGGGATCGGGTCGGGCGCTTCCGCCGCACGCTTTCCGTTGTCGTCAACGGCCGCAACCTGTTCGTGCAGTTTGGTGAGCCGGTATCGCTGCGCGGCTTTCTCGAGGAAGGCATCGAACCCGCGCGCGCAGTACGTCGCGCGGCGCGCCAGCTGCGCACCGTGCTGGGACGGCAGCGGGCGGCCACGATCGGGCCCGATCTGTCGCATCGGCGCACGATTGCCACGCAGGTGCTGCGTGCCGCCTCGGTGCGTCGTGCCATGTCCGACGAAATGCGCTCGAAGAACATCACGCGACGCGAAGCGCTGAAGACAGCCACTGAGTATGCGGCCGAAATCGCAGCCAACTATTCGCACGTGTTCGTCGCCATCATGGCGCGAATCCTCACCTGGTTCTGGACCCGCCTGTACGACGGTGTCGAACTGCACAACTTCGGGCAGCTGCAGAAAATCGCCGACGGCAACGAGGTCATCTATGTGCCCTGCCACCGCAGTCACATGGACTACCTGCTGCTGTCGTACGTGATCTATTACAAGGGCTATGCCGTCCCGCACATCGCAGCCGGCATCAATCTGAACATGCCCTTCGCAGGCGGATTTCTGCGACGCGGCGGCGCCTTCTACGTGCGGCGCAGTTTCAAGGGCAACGCGCTCTACACCATGGTGTTCATGAAATACCTGGGGCTGATGATGGCGCGCGGCCATTCCATCGAGTATTTCGTCGAAGGCGGCCGCAGCCGCACCGGCCGCCTGCTGCAGCCCAAGACCGGCATGCTGTCGATGACATTGCGCAGCTACCTGCGCGATCCGCGCCGGCCGGTCGTGTTCCTGCCGGTGTATTTCGGCTACGAACGCCTGGTCGAAGGCAAGACGTACGTGGGCGAACTGTCCGGGCAGCCGAAGGAAAAAGAGTCGGTGCTGATGATGCTGCGCACGCTGCCGGCACTGCGCAGGCGTTTCGGCAAGGTGCACGTGAGCTTCGGCGAACCCGTGCACCTGGACAGCGTGCTGGACCGTCACGCGCCCGACCGGCAGCGCGGCCAGCCGGAAAAGAACGAGCGGCAGGCGTGGCTGCCACCGGCTGTGGATGACCTTGCCCAGCGCATCATGACCAACATCAACAGTGCTGCGTGCGCCACGCCGATCAACCTGCTCGCGCTCACGCTGCTGGCAATGCCCAAGCAGTCGATGCTGGAAAGCGACCTCGCGCGCCAGGTGGAGCTGTATGCCTCGCTGTTGCGGCAGGCTCCGTACTCGCCGCACGTGTGGGTCACGACCATGGACGGCGCATCCATGATCCGGCATGGCGAGCGCATGCAGGTACTGCAGCGGTTCAAGCACCCGCTGGGCGACGTCATGAAGATGTCTGAAGAAACCTCGGTGCTGATGACCTACTTCCGCAACAACACGCTGCATCTGATGGCGCTGCCGTCGCTGCTCGCGTGCGGTTTCCTCAACAATCGCACCATGAACGTCGATGACATCCGGCGACTGATGCGGCGGATCTACCCCTATGTGCGCGACGAGCTGTTCCTGCGCTGGGACGAAAGCGAAGTGGATGGTGCGATCGCGGAAGTCGTCGACGACATGGTGAACCACGGACTGCTCGAAGCAGTCGCAGGCGGCGGGCAGTGGCGTCGTCCGCCCACGGGCTCCTCGGAGGCGGTGCAGCTCTCGGGCCTGGCGCAGATCACGGTGCAGATCATCGAACGCTACTACCTGGTGATCTCGGTGCTGCTCAAATCCGGCAGCGGTCGCGTCACCCAGGACGTGCTGGAATCGCAGTGCCAGCTCATGGCGCAGCGCATGTCGTTGCTGTACGAGCTCAACTCACCGGAATTCTTCGACAAGACACTGCTCAAGAATTTCATCGAGCTGCTGCGCGCCCGCAAGGTCATCGACGTCAACGCGGAGGGGCGGCTGATATTCACGGAAATCCTGCAGGCGGTCGCGGAAGATGCGCGCCTGGTGTTGCACGAACAGATCCGCAACAGCGTGCTGCAGGTGACTCACGCGTAGATCGCGCAGTGCTTCGAGCGTGAGACAGGATTCGCTCGTTGCTGCGTTTTCCCGCATCTGCGCACGCCGCTGCCGGAAGATCGAGTAGGTCAGAGCTTGCCTGGGTCATTCGCCATGCATCGAATCATTCCTGCCGTTGCCTTCCTCCTGCTGTCGGCCCTTGCCCGGGCCGACATCGTCGTTTCGAGCAACAGCGCGCGGGCAACCGCAGGCGCGCCTCTCGAGCTGGTCGCAACGATTACCAACGACGATTCGCAGCCGCTGACGCTCGAGTTGCCGGAGCAACTGCATCTGCGCGTGGAGACGCACGCGGCAGTCAGTGTCCGGGAGTTTGCGCCGGAGCAATCCGGCACGCTTACGGTCGCCGCCGGGCGTTTCTTCAGGGTGCGGTTGCACGGTTCGCTGCCCGAGAATCTGCAGGGGCCGGTGACGCTGACGCTCACTGGCTTCGAGTCCAATCCCGTGGTCCTGCACGTGGACCGGGCACCCGTGCCGGTGGCTGCGGCAGCACCGTCCGCGGACGAGGAAGTGGATTTCCTGCGCCGACTGGAACAGAGCGAAAGCCGGCTGATCGACAAGCCACCGCCGCTGGCGGTGTCAGTGTACGAGCCGGTGTACTTCATCGTCGGCGGCGATGGCGGACTCAATGCGAAATTCCAGATCAGTTTTCGCTACCAGTTGTTCGACGGCAACGGTCCCATGGCGCGGAAGATGCCGTGGATCGACGACCTGTACCTGGCCTTCTCGCAGACGTCGTTGTGGGATCTGCACGAACTCTCCAAGCCTTTCACCGACTCGAGCTACCGGCCGCGATTGTTCTACGCCGACTACGACCTGACCCGCGTGCTCGACGGCCGCCTGCGCATCGGCGTGGAGTCGGGATTCGGTCACGAGTCCAACGGCAAGGACGGTGAGACTTCGCGCAGCTACAACATGTTCTACGTGCGTCCGACGCTGACCTTCGGCGATCCCGAAGGCCTGCGCATGTACGCCGCGCCGCTCATCCACAACTACATTGCGGACCATGAAAACCCGGATCTCAAGAACTATCGCGGCTATGTCGACTGGCTGGTCGGATTCGGCAGCAAAGGCGGGCTGGATTTCTGGGCAACGTTGCGCAAGGGCACGCGCAGCACCTACGGCAGCGCCGAGCTCAATGTCTCGTACCCGCTCTCGAAGCTGAGCGGCGGCGATCTGACCGGCTGGCTGATGCTGCAGTACTTCGGTGGCTATGGCGAAAGCCTTCTCAACTACAACCGCAAGCTCGATTCGCAATTGCGGCTGGGTGTGGCGATCGCCCTGTAAAAATACGGCTTCATCCAACTCCCCCTCTCCCCTTGCGGGAGAGGGGTGAGGGGACTCGCCAGCGACTTCGGCAACTCCCTTCGGAACGCCGCTGACCCCTCACCCGCGCTGTGCGCGACCTCTCGCGCAAGGGGAGAGGTGAAAGAGGAGCGGTTCTATTTTCCAGAAGTGAAGAGGAGCGGCTCTGTTTCCTTCCCTCTCCCCTTGCGGGAGAGGGTCAGGGGTGAGGGGTAAGACGCGAAGCGCTAGTCGTCCGCGCGTACGCGCGCCCGGTTCTGCTTGACCTGGCTTCTCTGCTGCTTTCCCTCCAGCCTCCTTTGCTTCGACGCCCGTGTCGGTTTCGTGGCCCGCCGGACCTTGGGTTCCACGGACGCTTTCGCCACGAGTTCGGCGAGGCGCTCCATCGCGTCGCGGCGATTGTGTTCCTGAGTACGGAAACGCTGTGCCGAAATCACGATGACGTCGTCGTCGGTGAGCCGGCGTCCCGCCAGTGTGCGCAGCCGCGCACGCACGCGTTCCGGCAACTGCGGCCAGAGTTTCAGGTCGCAGCGCAACTGCACGGCGGAGGCGACTTTGTTGACGTTCTGCCCGCCCGGTCCGCCGGCGCGAACGAAGCGCAATTCCAACGCTGACTCGGGAACGGAGTACACGATGTGCTTCAGGTATCGCGCGCGATCGGCAGATCGTCTGCACGCGTGTCGCGGAGCACGACCTCGCGCTGCGCCACCGGGATGGTGATGCCGTGCTCTCTGAACAGGCGCCAGATGGCGCGATTCACATCCGAGCGCACGTTGTTCACGCCTTCCTGCGGATCCGAGATCCAGAAGCGCAGCTCGAGGTCGAAGCCGTAGTCGTTGAATCCCATCATGCGCGCTACAGGTGCGGGGTCGCGCAGGATGCGGGCATGACCCTCGGCTGCCTTTACCAGCACTGCCAGCGCCCTCTCAGGATCGTCCTGGTAGCTCACGCGCACCGGCAGCTTCAGACGCACACGCGGATCGGTGTAACTCCAGTTGATCACCGGGTTGGTGATCAGGTGCTGGTTCGGTACCAGCGTCTCGACTCCGTCGCGATCGCGCACGACCACGTAACGGCCGCGCAATTCCTGAACCCAGCCGAATCCTTCGGTCGTGGTGCCTGTGGTGCCGGTGAAGCTGATCACATCGCCTGGCTTGATGGAGCGGTCCATCAGGAGCACGAAGCCGCTGATGAAATTGGCGACGATGGCCTGCAGGCCGAAGCCGAGACCGACGCCGATGGCGCCGGTCAGCACGTTCAGCGTCGTGAGATCGAGCCCGGCGGCATTTAGGCCCAGCAGTACCGACAATGCGATCAGGAAGGCCTGCGCGAACTTCGCGATGCCGATGCGCATGCTCAGCGCCAGGCCCTGCATGGCCATCAGTCGCTGCTCGAACCAGCGCGCAATCCATACCGCGATGAGAATGAATGCGCCGACGGTGAACAGCAGTTTCATCACCGACCACAGGGTGATGCGGGACTTGCCCGTCCGGATGCCGACGCTGTCGAGCGCCTGCACCAGCGGATCGAACCAACCGAGCACGTGCAGGGCCAGCACGGCCCAGATGATCATCGTGATCGTATTGCCCCAGCCCTTGGTGCGGTTACCCAGCGACAGGCGGACCAGGTAAACGCCGACGCGGATGATGAGCATCAGTCCTGCCAGCGTGATCGCCAGGTCGACGAGGTTGCTGGGAACCTTCACTGCGTGCAGCACACCGCCCAGGGCGGCAATGATGACGACGGCGGCGAGATGCGGACTGGCGATGGTGACGGCTTCGGCGACGCGTGCCCGGAAGCCGGTCTGCACGATGGCCGCGCGTGCACGATCGGTGCTGCGCACCTGGCGGCCGAACCACCATGCGAGCAGAACGGAAATGGCGATGGCGCTGAGCTGCAGCAACGCGTCGGGCGTAAGCAGCGCCTCGAGCTGGCGGCTTACGTTGTGCAGCAGTTCCTGCATTGGTTGTTATTGGAAGTGACTGGTGACTGGTGAATGGTGCGTTTTCCTGATTCTGACCAGTCCCCGGTCACTAGTCACCATTCCCTTCTGTCCCCGTTACGCATTCAGGTCAGGAATCAGCTCGCTTTCGAGCCGCGCGATCTGATCCTTGAGCAGCAGCTTGCGCTTCTTCAGGCGCCGCAGCTGGACTTCGTTGACATACAGATCCAGCTGCAGCCGGTTGATCACGTCATCGAGGTCGCGATGTTCGATCCGCAGATCCCGCAGGCGTTCAAGACGCCGGAAGGTCTCCGTTTCAACGTTGTTTTCCGATTCGCTCATCGCGGCGGTACTTCATCCGAGCCGGCAGGTCAGGGCCTGCGCAAGCCCTGGTCTGATGCGCTTTCCCCGGGGCCGGGATTGCCTGTGCCGGAAACTGCAAGGGTAATCGAAGTGGAGTCTCACTGGCATGACCTGCGAGCACGCATTGCGCAGTCAGTGACGCCGGTCGCCGCGATCCTCGCGGGACTCGCGCGGTGGCAGAGCCGATTGGCGATGATTCGCCCGCCAGCGGTCCAGATCAAGCACATTGGATGGACCGGCGGACGACGGGTCCACGGGCGGCGTCGGCTCGATGGACTGCGGGCCGTCCAGCAGACTGCTGCGCGCAACGGGTTGTCCCGCGGCATAGCCCACGGTCTCGACGCGATGTCCGGTCAGGACGACAAATCCCTGCAGCCGCTCGATGCTGTTGGCGGTGTAGTCGAACACATAGGTGCGACGCAACGCCAGCCCGCCTCCCGGGCCGCGTGTCCAGCCGATCCGTGCGAACGCCACGGTGCCGTCGAGAAACTGCAGGCTCAGTCGTCCGCAGGCCTCGATGGCCGCAGTGTTGGCAAGTTCACGCGTAGCGAGACTGTCCTGCCAGAACCATGCGACGGCAGCGGCAAGCAGGAGGAAGGCGAGGGCGGTCCAGCTCAGCAGCATGTGCGAAACAGCTCCGGGATTTCGGCGCCACGTCCGGGACGCCGGCGGCGGAGCCGCTATGATACGACCTCTCATGAACCCGGCACCCGCTTCTTTGACATCAGCTGCGCAACTACCCGCAAGACCGGACTGGACCCTGATCGATGCCGTTCTGCTCGACATGGATGGCACGCTGCTGGACCTGCGATTTGACAATGATTTCTGGTTGCAACTGGTGCCGGAGCGCTTTGCACTGCGCCATTCCCTGACGCTCGAGGCCGCGCGGTGCGAACTGACGCCGCGCTTTGCCGCGGTCCAGGGCACGCTCGACTGGTACTGCACTGACTACTGGACGCGTGAGCTCGGGCTGGACATTGCCGCACTCAAACATGAGGTACGCGAACAGGTTCGCTATCTGCCAGGCGCCCAGGCGTTCCTCGGTGAAATGCGGCGGCGTGGATTGCGCACGGCCCTGCTGACGAATGCTCATCACGACAGCCTTGATATCAAGGCCTCGCAGACCCATCTCACCGGCTACTTCGATGCAGTCGTGAGTTCACATCGCTATGGCGCGCCCAAGGAGTCGCCGGAATTCTGGCGCAGGGCACAGGTCGAACTCGGCTTCGATCCGTCGCGCAGCCTGTTCGTCGATGACAGCCTGGCCGTGCTGAGGGCCGCTCGCGACTTCGGCATTGCACAGATTTTCGCCATCACCCGGCCGGATTCCGGGGGTGAACAGCGACAGGTCACCGAGTTTGCGGCGGTCCCCGCGGTCAGCGACCTGCTGGCGTAAAGGGACTATTCGCCCGTCGTCGGTGCGGATGCATCGCCCGGGCCCGGCGCACCCTGCCGACCGCCGCGGCGACGGCGACGACGTTTCCTGGCTCCGCTGTTTTCCGCGTTGGGCGTCGCTGAGGTTGCCTCGCGATCAGGTGGCGGCTGCTGCTGTGGACTCGCAGTCTGGCTGCCTGATGGCGCGTGACGTGGGCGTGAGTCCCCGCGGCGCGGACTGCGCTGACGCTGTCCGCCGCCGCCGTTGCGGCCAGGCCGACCGCGGCTGTGGCCCGCGTCGCTGTGCCGATGGCGTGGACGGTGCTCCGGCTGTGTAATCTCCGGCAGCATGTCCAGGGGTACAGCGGCAACGGGAATCTTGCGGTCGATGTAGGACTCGATGTCCGGCAGCGACATTACGTATTCCTCGCAGCCGAAACTGATGGCGTCGCCTTCGGCACCGGCCCTCGCGGTGCGTCCAATGCGGTGCACGTAGTCTTCCGGATCCTGCGGCAGGTCGTAGTTGAAGACGTGGCTGACGTCGGGAATATGCAGGCCACGCGAGGCGACGTCGGTGCCGATCAATACGGCGAGCGTGCCTTCGTGGAAATCGCGCAGCATGCGCAGACGCTTGCGCTGGGGTACGTCGCCTGAAATCGCCTCGGCATTGATGCCGTTGCTTTGCAGCAGCCGTTCGATGTCTTCGGCGGCACGACGCGTGTTGACGAATACCATGCTGCGTCGCGGGTCCATGTGTTTCAGCAGCCCGACCAGCAGCCGTGGCTTTTCGTCGTTCGAGGGGTAGTAGATGACCTGACGAATGCGATCCACCGTCATCTTGTCCGGCTCGATGCGCACCAGCGTCGGATCGTTCATGTGCTCGTAGGCCAGTTCCAGGACGCGCTGCGACAGCGTGGCTGAGAACAGCATGTTGAGCCGCTGATCGGGCGGCGGCAGTCGGCGCAGGATGTAGCGGATGTCGCTGATGAATCCGAGGTCGAACATGCGATCGGCTTCATCCAGCACCAGGACCTGCACGGCGCGCAGGTCGATCACGTGCTGCTTGAAAAAGTCGATGATGCGGCCGGGTGTGCCGATCAGGACATCGACGCCCTGTTCCAGGTGGTGCTTCTGCTTGTCGTAGTCGACGCCGCCGAATGCCAGCCCCAGGCGCAGGCCCGTGTGGGAGCCCAGCGTTTCGGCATCGCCATGGATCTGCACCGCCAGTTCCCGCGTTGGGGCAACGATCAGGGCGCGCGGCGCATTGTGATTGCGGCTGGCCGGCACAGGTTCGCGGATCAACCGCGCATACAGTGCGACCAGGAATGCCGCCGTCTTGCCAGTGCCCGTCTGTGCCTGTCCGGCGACGTCCATGCCGGCCAGTGCCTGAGGCAATGTCTGAGCCTGGATGGGAGTACAGCGTTCGAATGAGGCGTCCGCCAGTCCCTTCTGCAGTGTTTCCGGAAGATGCAGGCTGGAGAACGAGAGTTCGGTGAGGTGTGAATCGGCCATTGAGTACGGTGCGGGACCTGTGGATGTGAGGGTTGGAAATTCGTTGCAGCAGAGATCTGATTGCGGGAACCGGAGGCTTGCAAATTGAAATGCGCCCGGTTCTAATAAGCCCAACGCAGCGGACTCATCCGCGCCCGCCCCGACCGGAATACCGGCACCAAGCTCCTCGTGAACAAGACCCCCGTCGGGGTTGGTTTGCTCAAGTACTTAAGCTTATCGAGCACGAGCACCGCGCAGGTACGTAACTTCTACGGAGGCTTAACCGCCGTCATTGTGCCCGACCGAGCACGTCCAGTCACTAATACGGTCATACCCCCACCGATTTCCGGCATTTGGTCTGCATTCGTTTTCACTCTGTCCCGTAGCGAACATTCCATCGATTCCAAGATTCAGGAGTATTTTCTGGTGAGCAGCGACACGATTCTGCACGTCACCGACGCAAGCTTCGAAGACGACGTTCTCAAGGCCGGCAGCCCGGTATTGCTGGATTTCTGGGCCGAGTGGTGCGCCCCGTGCAAGATGATCGCGCCGATGCTCGATGAGATCGCCGATGAGTTCAGGAACAAGGTAAAGATCGCCAAGCTCAACATCGACGACAATCCCAAGACGCCGCAGCGCTTCAGCGTCCGCGGCATTCCGACTCTCATCCTGTTCAAAAATGGCCAGGTCGAAGGGCAGAAGGTCGGAGCCCTGCGCAAGGCGGACCTGGCCGCATTTCTGGAAAGCAAACTGTGAGAGGCTATCTCGGCAATCAGGCCCGCAATCGGCCGGGCAACAAGGGTGGCGGCGGCGGCGGCCGTCAGAACCGTGGCAACAACGACGGCAATCGCGGCAATCATCGTCAGCAGCAGCATGACGATCTGCCGATCGATGACTTCGATGCCGATGACGTAGGGATAATCTCCCCGTCCGAACTGGCGGCCTCACGCCAGTCGATGAACCTGACTCAGCTCAAGCTGAAGCCGGTTCCGGAGCTGGTGGAGATCGCGCAGAAGATGGGCCTGGAGAACCTGGCCCGCTCGCGCAAACAGGACATCATCTTCTCCATCCTCAAGGCGCACGCGCGCAGTGGCGAAGACATCTACGGCGATGGCGTGCTGGAAATCCTGCAGGACGGCTTCGGCTTCCTGCGTTCCGCAGACAGTTCGTATCTTGCCGGTCCGGACGACATTTACGTCAGCCCGAGCCAGATCCGTCGCTTCAATCTGCGTACCGGCGATTCCATCTCCGGCCTGATCCGTCCGCCGAAGGATGGCGAGCGCTACTTCGCGCTGCTGAAGGTCGGTGAGATCAACTTCGATTCGCCGGAAGGCGCCAAGCACAAGGTTCTGTTCGAGAACCTCACCCCGCTGCATCCGACCAAGCGCTTCAAGCTGGAGCGCGGCAACGGTTCGAGCGAGGACCTCACGGCGCGCGTCATCGACCTGGTGGCGCCGATCGGCAAGGGTCAGCGCGGTCTCATCATCTCCCCGCCGAAAGCCGGCAAGACGATGCTGCTGCAGAATATCGCCAGCTCCATCACGTCGAATCATCCGGACGTCTACCTGATCGTGCTGCTGATCGATGAGCGGCCCGAAGAGGTCACGGATATGCAGCGCTCGGT
>Ga0126377_10004265_pt1 | contig 10365 bp, 8 predicted proteins | sample PanSoiMetPlot_22_FD_92647 | JGI IMG/M metagenome (GOLD analysis project Ga0126377, IMG submission 92647) | Tropical forest soil microbial communities from Panama - MetaG Plot_22 | ecosystem: Environmental > Terrestrial > Soil > Tropical forest > Bulk soil | place: Panama | collected 2016-02-17 | reverse complement strand
TCTTCGACGCCGCCGATCCGGACGCCAGAGATTTGCGTTGCGACTTCTGGCGCACGCTCTCTGAACAGGGCGTCGAAGGCTTCATTCAACCACTGCAGCAGTGGTTGAACAGGCGAGGCGCGCTCGCTCAAGTCGAGGCTTACGGCACACCGCCCGTCTCGCTCGCCGCGTATCGCTACGTGGATATCCCCGTCGGCGAGCACTATGAATGGAAAGAGTTCAGTTCGTCGCGCTGGGCCAGCTCCGGCGGGCGACTCGCCGGCAAGCGATTTATCATGGCGGAGGCCTGGACTTGGCTTGGATTGCCTGACCGCTTCTCCGACTCGCTCGAACAACTCAAGCTCTGCTCCGATCTGCATTTCCTTTGTGGGATCAATGCGCTCTACGGCGTCACTTACGCCTATTCGCCCATCGAGTTTGGCGCGCCCGGCTGGCCGCCGTACTTCGGTCCCGTCGTTAATCACACGCAACCCTACTGGCCTTACTTTTCGCATTTCGCCGATTACATAAACCGCGCATCTTACCTGCTCCAGCAAGGCCGGCCGGTCGCCGACATCGCGCTCTATCTGCCGGCGGAAGATTGCATGGCCGAGGCGGGTCCCGAACAACTCCTGCTCAATTGGGTAACGCGCGACCGGATGAGCAGCAACGGCGCGCCGCCGGAGTTCAGCTTGAAAAACGCGCTTCACTATCAGTCCGACGTGATCGCGGGAATGATCGCCGGCGGCTATTGCTTTGATGGAATTGACACGTTTACGCTGAATGAAGGAATGAGGATTGAGGAAGGGCGATTGCGGATGGGTGACGGAGATTACGGCGCGTTGATACTGCCGAACCTGACAGCGATCGATGTGGCCTCGCTCGAAAAGATCGCGCAATTCGTTCGCGGAGGCGGCACGTTGATCGCCACGCGACGATTGCCCGAAACCTCTTATGGCCTGCTCAATCGCGAAGAGAATCGGCGCCGCGTGAAAGAACTGGCGTCTGAAATCTTTGGCGCGGTTCCGAGTGGCGCTGGCCTCTTCATTAGCGCTTACGGCAAAGGTCGCGCGGCTTTGGTCGGCGACGAACAAGGCAGTCTGCGCGAGGCGCTGCAGCGACTCGTCCCGTCCGACGTCGCGTTCCGCGAGCCATGTCCCCACGTCGGCTTCGTTCACCGGCGAACGGATCAAACAGAAATTTACTTTTTGGCGAATACAAGCAACGAGCCGGTCAATCTGCAGGCGCGCTTTCGTTCCGCGCGTCCCTATGCCACGCGATGGGATTTGCTGACGGGCGAAATCTTCGAGGTCCCTTCGGCGCTCGCCGGCAACGACCTCTTGGTTCCGCTCGGCCCGTTCGAATCGTGCGCCATCGTCTTTACGTCCCAACGTGTCATCGCGCGGCGCGCGCATCGCGTCGAAACGAATGGAAGACACACGATTAAATTTGGTCAAGCACTGAAGAGCATAACCGTCTCGGGACTGCCCGCGCCGCTCGAACTCACCGCGCCCTGGCGCGTGGCGTTCAGACCGCCTCTATCAAAAACCATGACGCTCGACCGACTCGCAAGTTGGACCGAGATTCCCGAAGCGCGTTACTTCTCCGGCGTAGCCGTCTACGAGACCGAATTCGATCTTCCCGTATTGCCTGCGCAGACGGGAGCGATCCTCAAACTCGGCCGCGTTTGCGAGACGGCGGCCGTGAGCGTCAACGGCTCGCCCGCCGGAGTGGCCTGGATGAGCCCTTACGAGCTTGAGGTGACAAAGCCGCTGCGCCTTGGCAAAAACAGCCTGCATATCGAGGTCAGCAATCTGCTCATCAATAAAGTCCTCGGCGACGGGCCGATTGACTATTCAGAGGTGAGGAAGCGATTCGGCAATCGCTTTCCGGCGGGCGAGGAGTGGACTGTCGTCCGTGAGCCGCGCGTGTCGGGATTGCTCGGCCCGGTCAGATTGGCTTTCTATCGCGATCTGTTCAGCTAATAAGGCTGTTTCGTCGCGCTTTACAGCGGCTGGCGTTACATCGCCTGACAAACAACAAAATAAAAATGAGAGGGCGTGTAAATGAGCTTTGAAATTCGGGTATTGAAGATGGGCGAGTGTGAGGTGGCAGGACCGGAAGTCTACTGGATGAGCCATTGGAACAACTGGGTCGCGCTCTATTTCTGGATGGTTCTCATTCGCGGGCGCGGCGTGATGGCAATCATCAACACCGGCCCGCCCGAGGACTTGACTAATCTCAACACACAATGGACCAGCGCTTATGGCGAGCGCGGCGCATTGAAGCGGGAGGAGTGCGAGCGCCCGTTAAATGCGCTTGGCAGCCTTGGCATAAAACCTGAAGACGTAACCCATGCGCTCATCACGCCGCTACAATCGTACGCGACGGCTAATATTCAACTCTTCAAAAACGCGCAGGTTTGCGTCTCGAAACGTGGGTGGATCGAAGACTTTCACGCCGATAAGTTTCCGATGCACACACCTCGATGGAGTCGCATTCCGAAAGAGACGCTCCAGTACCTGATGTTTGACGGATGGGAAAAAGTCCGGCTGCTTGAGGACGAAGACGAGATCGTTCCCGGCATCCGCGCCTTCTGGGCGGGCGCGCATCATCGATCTTCAACCTGCTACGTGATCGAAACCGCGAAGGGTCGGGTGTCGGTTTCGGATTGCGCCTTCAAGTACAAAAACATCGAAGAAATGAAGCCGCTAGGGATTCAAGAGAGCCTGGATGAGTTCTACCGGGCGTGCAGCCGGATCAAGCGCGAGTCGGATATTTTCATTCCGCTCTATGAGCCGGAAGTATGGCAGCGATACCCGGGCGGTAAAGTGGCTTAGTATCGCTGTGTCAATTGCCCAGGCTGATCACCTTCTGCCCAGGTTTTGATGAAAAGCTCCGCCGGTGACATGGATCAGCTCGCCCGTGATGTAATCGCCGTCGGGAGAAGCGAGAAAGGCGACGGCGGCGGCGACATCTTCAGCTTGGCAGAGGCGTCCAAGCGGCGTGGTCGCGGCGATCTGCGCGTAGATCTCTTCGACGGTCATTCCCGACGACTCGGCCTTTTCGCGAATCCCTTTCTTCAGCAAATCGGTATCCACGGCGCCGGGGGAGACGGCGTTGACGGTGACGCCGTAAGGCGCCAGTTCGTACATCAGGCACTTCGTCAAACCCATCAAGGCGTGCTTCGACGCCTCGTAGAGGCTCGAATAGGGCGTCCCGGTGAGGATCGTGACGATGTTGATGATTTTGCCGGAACGCCGTTCCTTCATATGCTTGGCCGCCGCGCGCATCGTGAAGAAAGGCCCTCTGGCGTTCACGTCCATCACGAACCGCCAGTCTTCGTCTGTGTAATCGGTGATCGGCTTGACCATGTGTACGCCCGCGTTGTTGACCAAGATGTCCAGCTTGCCGAACTGCCTCGGGGCCCATTCGACCGCTTCATCCACCTGGCGGCTGTCGCGCACGTCCAGAAAGAGCGGGGCGGCGCGTAACCCTTCGCTTTCGAGCTGAGCCGCCGCCTGTTCGCGCTCCAGCAGGATGTCGGCGATGACGACGGTCGCGCCCTCCTGCGCCAGTCGGCGCGCGATGCCGAACCCGATCCCGCGCGCCGCGCCCGTCACCAAAGCGACTCGGTCATTCAATCTCTTCATGAACTGCAACGGTTCGTACCTCCCAATGAAAGATCTCTCCTATGAGCTTGATCGCCTTCGCCTGCCGTCCTAGCGCCACCGCAAGATGATGAGTCGCGCCGGCCTCGATCCAATCACGGAGACCGCGACGCGCGCTCTTGCCTGCGAATCGGAAGCCCGCATGAAATCCTTTGAGCGCGGTCCGCACGCTCGGATCGAGCGAGCCTTCGGCGACTATCAACCGGTATCCTTGATTTTCAAGCGGAGTGAAGCTGAGCAGCGTGGCGGCGCCTTCGGGCGAGGCCACTGAAACGGACGCGCCTCGCCCCATGAGGCCGGTGAAATTCTCGTTGCCGAAAATGTTCATCGGCCTGGTTGAGAATGCTGCGTCGCCTTCACCGCCATTGGCGAGCAGCGCAAGGTCCCGCTCTTCATCAACCATATCCAGCTCGCCATAAATCGTCGCGCCGGAGAGATGTTTTGCAATTAAGAGCGCGACGGCGGTCGGCAAATCGCCGGTGCAACTGAACGGCCGCCCCTCGCTCGTTTGCTTGCTGACGGCGAAACATCCAGTCAAGCCGAGCGCCGGGTTTTGCAGGCAATTTTCGCCGTGGCAGTTGAACGCGCCGCCGCTCAAGCTCAACCGCTGCGCGAGTTCATCGAGCGCGAGCGAGATGCGCATCGAACGGCGCAATTCATCTTCGCTGATGTCATCAACCGAATGCCACGCTATGATTTGCCCGACCGCTTCTTCCAATGCCCGGTCAGAGACGGCCAGACACGCTCGTGTGAACTCGCCCGGTGAGACCGCGATCACCTCAGAGCCGGTCGCCCGCGTCCATTCTTCAGTGTCCATCAAGATATCGGTCATCTGTGGAAAGACCGATCCGATCAGCCCCAATCGCGCGCGGCGCAGCTCGGCTGCCGCGCGCGACGCGAAAATGAATGAACGGATCGCTTCGGGAAGATCGCCCGCTTGCGGTTGATCATCGAAGATGCGAAACACCCGCCCCTTGCGCGCCAGCGTATTGCCGAGCGCCATCGCGCCGAGCGTGCCGCTGTTGCGGATCAACGCGCGAATCTCGTAATCTGCGGGAACGGTTCTAAGCGGCGCTATGCGCCAGATCGCGATCGGCAGCGACGGAGGCAAGGCTTCGACCGCCGCCCACGGCAACGCGCCGAAGACCGCGAGCGTCGGCGCGACAATTACCGCATCAACTTCGGCCGCAAGAAAGGCCTCGCCCGATGCGCGCGCCGCCGCTTCGGAATCAACCAACCCGCCGCCCATCACTTCACAGATGCCGCCGAGCAGTTCGTCGAGTTCAGCGGCGAATAGCTCTTTCTCGGCGCGCAGCGGCGCGATCTTTTCATAGTAGGAGACGAAGGGCGCAAGCAGCCCGATGCGTGGTCTTCTCATTATCCTTCGGTGGTCGCGTCTCGGCGCGCGGGTTTGGTCTTGCCGATGCGCGTGTAGTATTCCTCGGGGATGTCGTCCGGGTCTTTGTAGATATACCACACGCAGGGATCGCCTGTGCTCTCAGGGTATTCGGTGATGCGATTCGGATGGCCGTAATGCTCCACCGGCAAAATCTCGTTAACGAGCGAGCAGTGCGAGCAGTAGAGGCAGACCCCTTTCTTGCCCCAAGTCCAGTCATGCGCCTCTTTCGCCGTAGCGAGCTCACGGCCTTCGGCCGCCGCCGTCCGTCTGAGCGCGCCGCCGCTGCCGCATGGATCCCATTTGAAGACGTAGCGATCTTTCTCCTCGATGATTTCGAAATCGCCCTGCCGCTCCGGCCCGTCCAGGTGGCATCGCATGCCTTCCGCCGTCAATTGCAGCTTCTCTTCCAGGCTGAGCTTGTTGTAAACGTCGTAGCGCTCTTTAAACCAGCCTTCGAGCGAGGACCGGAAGGCCGCCTCGACCTGATCCTCTCCCAGCCTCTCTGCGATGAATTGGAGCAGGTCCTGCACATACCGGGCGTAGATGTCGTGCACTACTTCGAACTCTTTGCGGAAGTACTGTGCCATCCGCTTGGCCTCTTCGTGATGCCCGGCGTCGATCAACGCCTCGATGCGGCGGGGCGTGCCGACGCCCAATTGATCGAGCCGGTCCTTCCGTAGCAGACGGCCCAGCGTTTCGCTGAAACCCAATTGCTCTCGCGCTTCATCGTTCATGCTATCTTGCCTCCGGGGTAACGTTGAAAAACCTGGGGGTCATAAAGCGGAACGGCGATGTCGGCGCTCCGCCTCACGCGGTCATAGGCCACATTGATCTCATGCAGATTTTCTGCCCAACCGATCGGAATGTTCTTTTCAAGATTGTCGTAAGTGAAAAAACAGTCGGCGAGGATCACTTTGCCGCGCGAGGTGTTGACGGCCACGGCCATGCTGCTCAGATGATGCCCGCCCGTATAAAAACAAGTGATTCCTGGACAAATGACGTCCTCTTTGTCGAGCAACTGCACGCGGTCGAAGGCTTCATCGGCGAAATAGCGGCGGCTCTCCGGCGGCATCGCGATATCTTTGGGCAATCGCGGCGCATGCGGCTCCGGAGCCCAGAAATCAATCCATCCGACGCGCGAGACAGCGAATCGGGCCTTGGGAAAGAGCGAAACGGCGCCGGTGGTGTAGATCGTCAGCGGCGTCAGAATAACCGTCTCCACATGAGCCGGATCAATGTTGGCGCGCAAAAGGATTTTAGGTGTTGCCTCTTCCGGCGCGCGAAAGAGCCTGCACTCCGGATGCCACTCCTTCACGAAGCTTTCGAAGGCTGAAAAATCCTCTGGCATTCCGGTGTTGATGATCAAGGTTCGCCGCGCGCTGCGCAGCGCCACGACGAAGTAGTAGAGTTCGAGGAACTCCATCAGCCGGCTGTTGTAATAGACCGAGACCGCCGGTCCGTATTCGCCGCCAGCCCTGTAGACCTCGACCGAATAAAGCTCACCCGGCTCCTCGGATGAAACCAATTTTTCATTGTTTAACATAAGACGCCTCGCTTCACATTACGGAAGTGATTCCGCCGTCGGCGACGTAGACGCTGCCGTTGACGAAACTCGCCTCGTCTGACGCCAGGAAGGCGATCACGGCGGCGATGTCCTCTGCACGGCCGCGCCTCCGCACGGGGCAGCGCTGGACGTATCGCTCTATCTCTTCAGGATTCGCCTCGTCCCACTCGCGCGAGATGTCGGTGGCGACGTCACCCGGCGCCACGGCATTGATCGTGACGCCATGCGGGCCGACCACTGAGGCGATAGATTTGACGAGCATATTCACGCCGGCTTTCGTCGGACAGTAATGTATCTGCGTCGGCGTGCCGATCTCGCCCGCGATCGAACTGACGCAGACGATGCGCCCGCGCACACCTCCCTCGATCATCAATCGCGCCGCCTCTTGAGTGGCGAAGAAGACGGCGCGCAGGTTGACGTCGTGTACGCGATCCCAAATCTCTTCGGTGATCTCCATCAACTCGACCATCGGGCAGATTCCGGCGTTGTTGACCAACACGTCGATCTTTCCGTGTCGCTTGTTGATCGAGCGCAGCATCTCGCGCACGGCGGTGGTGTCGGCCACATCGGCGTCATAAATTTCACCCATACCGCCGGCCGCGGTGATCAGGTCGAGCGCCTCTTCGGCAGCACCCGGAAATTTGGCGTCCGCTTCGCGGCTGTAATTGACGACGACGCGCCCGCCCTCACGCGCCAGGTGCACGGCCGTCGCCCGCCCTATACCACGCGATGCTCCGGTGATCACTGCGACTTTCCCATCAAAACGTCTGGTCATAATTTAGTTCCTCTCTTTCCGCCCTCTTTTCGGCAAGCGCCTCACAGTTGCGCAGCGTTCGCTGGCTCCTCTCCGAGCGTGCGCAACACTCTGTCGGTCAGTTCAGCGATGTAACGTTCAGTCAACGCATCAGGCCTGAACGCGGGCGTGCGGCAGACGCTCGTCCGCGTCAGCCCACGCGCTTGCAGCAGACGCTTCTCGCAATATATGAAAAGCTCCAGATTTTGAAGGGAAAACTCTATCTGTGGAAGCAACCGCTCAAAGAGCCTGAAAGATTCCAGAGCTTCGCCCTGGCGGCGCAGCGTGAATACACGCTGCAGCAGATCGGCCATCGCCAATCCCGACATCAACCCGCAGATTCCGGCCGGCGCCAGCTCCATTACATAAAGCCCGCCCCAGCCTTCGAGGACGCCGACTTCGCCGCGCGTCGCTTCGATTATCGCCTGGATCTTGGCGGCGCAAAGCGGCTCCTCTATCTTCAGATAGCAGAAGTTCGGACATTCGTCGCGCAGCCGACGTGCGAACTCGGCGCCGATCGAAGGACCGCCGGGATTGAAATCCTGGACCAGGCAGGGAACTTCAACGCCGCCGAGCACGCGCTTCAAATAGCGAAGCAGTTCTTCATCGGGCAGCGCGAATTGGCGGGGAATCGCAATCGAAATCAGATCGGCGCCGGCCGCGACGTTGGCCTGCGCGACGCGCAGCGCGTTCTCCGCCGAGCCATGATTGCTCTGCGCGATGATCTGCGTGCGGCCAACGGATTGTTCGACGGCGATCTTCACCACGCGCAACCGCTCTGAATCCGAGAGCTTGTAAAATTCGCTTGCATACGCCGGAAGACAAACTGCGCTGAATTCGCGCTCGGCGGCGATATCAACCATCCGTCGTAGCGACGCCTCATCAATCGTCTCGTCTTCAAGAAAAGGCGTGACGATTACCGGCACGACGCCTTCAAGCCGTTTTTTCGGTAACCTCACTATCGCCTCGCTTTGTCGAAAGTTTTAACACACGCTGCATCACGCGCCCGCGCCTCCCATTCCCAGAAGCGCAGCGCCCAGAATCAATATCGCTATCCCTGAGGTCAGCCATCGAAGCGAACTTGCCGACGCTCCCGCCCATTCACGCGTGAGCAATCCGCAAATCAGGGTCGTGAGGATGAGGAAGGCGTTCCACAACGACCAGCCGAGCGACGGCCCGAGCCGACCCATCAAATCAGCGCCCCATCCGTAGATGATCACCGAGCCAGTCCACAACGCCGCCATCACTGAGGCGTTCAACCAATCAACGGCCGCCGTCCCTCGCCACAACAACTCCCACGACTTACGTCGCCGCGCGAGATGAAGGCAATAACCGATGTTGACGACTCCGCCCGCTGGCAATGCAATCAGCCAAAGCGCGTTCAACGCGTTCTTCGGCGAAGCGCCCAGCTCCTGGGCCGTCTCGGCGATCGGTTTTCCAAATGCGTAACTTAAGTTGAAAGCGGCGGAGAAGACGCCCGCGGCGATGCAGATCGCCAACCCGGCCGCGAACGACACACCCGGATTGAGCGATTCGGCGTTCGCCCCCTGGCCCCCCGATTGTTTATCGCGCCGGTCTCCCGCCACCGCGCAAACGACCACGCCGGCGATAGTGACCGCATTGCCTGCCACAATGAACAAGCCGTCGCGAGTCCAAACGAGATCGGGAGTGAGCGCGAGCAGCGGAATCAAAGCCCCTAGCGCGGTGTACAGCCCCGTCATGATCGAAAAGCCCAACGCCATCCCCAACGCGTCCACACCCAAGCCGAAAAAGACCGAGCCGACGCCCCAGGCGCCGCCAAACAGCGCCGCCATCCACATGACCTGCGCTGGACTTTTCGCGTAAACCTCGCCTATTGATGGAACCGTCAGAATGGCGATAACCAACGGGAGAAAGATAAAAGCGAGGAACGAGTAGACCAGCCAGACGTGTTCCCACTTCCAGCGGCGCATGAACTTCATCGGTAGTGTGAAGCTTCCCTGCCCCGCTCCCGCCACCAGAATCCAGATCAGTCCTACCAGATAGTTCTTTTCCATCTTCGAGAGACGGAGGCGGTTCGCCCGGTTCGCTTGATCCGCTTCCTGTCGCGCCGTCGGTAAAAGGTCTTTTCTTGTTAAGAGACAATTTTCTTTTTATTCAACACGATCAGCACTAGTATATGAGTGGATTGTGAAGCTGTAAAGCGAATTTCCGGGGGAGAACAATGATCATCGAAGATATCGAAACTATCGCGCTGCGGCGTCCCGCCAGCGAACCGGATCAGGGGCGCGGATATTTTCTCGTCACTCCGCTGCATATGTTTCCCGACTATCGCGAGCTGCTTGGAAACGACTTCGTAGGGATTCGCGGCGGGCCGATCGATGCGGTGCTCGTGCGAGTAAAGACTGACGAAGGCATCGAGGGCGTCGGCAGCGTGGGCGTGGGGAACGGGGCTGCCGTCTATATCCTGGAGCATCATCTCAAGGCGATCGTCACGGGGCGGAACCCGTTCGATGTCGAGTCACTCTGGGAGAAGATGTTTCGCAGCACGCTCAATTACGGGCGCAAAGGCGTCGCGCTTGAAGCAATCAGCGCAGTTGACATCGCGCTCTGGGACATCATGGGCAAGGCGTTGGGCCAGCCCGTATACAACCTGCTCGGAGGCAAGACACGCGACCGCATCCGCGTTTACGCGAGCCGGCTTTACGCCACGGAAGACCTCGACGCTCTGGCGGCGCAGGCCGAGGGCTTCGTCAAACAGGGTTTCACCGCATTTAAGCAGCGGTTTGGTTACGGACCGCAGGACGGCCCGCGCGGGATGCGTAAAAACCTCGAACTGGTCCAGACCGTGCGGGGCGCTATCGGCCCGGAAATGGAGTTGATGGCAGACGCCTACATGGGCTGGAACCTGTCTTACGCAGTAAGGATGATCCGTCTTCTCGAAGACGCGGGGGTGAACCTTAACTGGATTGAAGAGCCT
>Ga0126377_10004264_pt1 | contig 10366 bp, 5 predicted proteins | sample PanSoiMetPlot_22_FD_92647 | JGI IMG/M metagenome (GOLD analysis project Ga0126377, IMG submission 92647) | Tropical forest soil microbial communities from Panama - MetaG Plot_22 | ecosystem: Environmental > Terrestrial > Soil > Tropical forest > Bulk soil | place: Panama | collected 2016-02-17 | reverse complement strand
GCTTTAAGAAAATCGTGTAGGCTCGCGTAATCGTAACCGGCCGGGATGCGGTAAGCGGTCAGGACGGATGACGACGGTCTGGTTATGTCCAGCAGCGGCGCGACGCCCTGCTCCCGTAATCCTTCGAAGACTCTGAGCGAAAGCGCGGCGTACCGCGCTCGCCTCCCGCGCCATCCGCCGCCGTCTTCCAACTCTCGCAGCGCTTCGGCAAGCGCATAGCAGATGTGCGGGGGCATCGTGAATGGCGTCGAGCCGTCGCGCTGCTCCACGTAATGACGGAAGAGGTCGAGGTAAAGACTTGTCGCTCCGCTCATCCGCGTTTCGAGCGCCGACTTGCGCGCGAGCACGAACGACACGCCCGGCGCGCCATGCAGACATTTGTTCGCCGTCCCCGCGCATGCCTCCAGGTTCCAGCCGTCGAAATCAATCTCTTCAGCGCCGAAGCTCGAAATGCTGTCGAGCAGCAGCGACGCGCCGTATCGGCGGCAGATCGCCCCGAGCGCCGGCAGGTCGTTGAGACGCCCCGTGGTGGTTTCGTGATGCGCGGCCAACACCTGAGTGACGCAGCGCTTTTCGGCGAGTATTCGCTCAACGGCGCCGAGGTTCATCGGCTCAGTCCATTCGGCGTTCGCCACATACGCCGTCTTGCCCTGCGCGCGCAGCATCGCGGCCATCCGATCGCCGTACACGCCGTTGGCGACGACCAGAGCCTCGCCGTCTCTGGAAACTAGCGAACCGACCATCGCCTCCACCGCCGCCGTGCCCGATCCTGCCAGCAGAACGGCCGTGAAATTACGCGCGGCTTGCGGGTAGACGGCAAGGAGTCGATCGTGAATCTCGTTCTGCAGCGCGGTGAATTCCGGCTCGCGATGGCACAGGTCTTCGCCGAGCAGCGCGGAGCGAACTCGTTCGCTGAGTGTGACCGGGCCAGGGTTCAAAAGTATCGTCGATTTGTGATTTCGATTTGACGTCATAATCAAAATGGGCAGTGGGCAGTGGGCAGTGGGTAGCGGGCAGTCTTGATCTCTTCACTGCCCACTGCCCACTATTTTCTGAGAAGTCGTCATTGAACCTCTCGCAACCATTTGCGGAACCGCTCGGCGACTTGCCGCGGCGTCAGGGTCGGACGCGGCAGGGTGCCGACCTCGCCCGGACGAGTCTTGACGTGAATGAACGTCAATTGCTCGGTGGATTGACCGAGCGCCTCGGCCGGTTGATCGAGCGCCTCGGCGAGTTGATCGAGCGAGCCGGCGCGGACCACGCGCGGATAGCCGCAGCCCCGGGCGATGGCGGCGAAGTCTACGGAATGCGAGACCGTTGATTGGCCGCCCGTGGATTCATGCATCTCATTGTCGAGCAGAATATGGGTCAGGTTCGGCGGGCGTTCATAACCTATGGTCGCCATCGCGCCCAGTCGCATCAACGCCGCGCCGTCTCCGTCAATCACGATGACGCGCCGCCGCGGCTCTGACACGGCCAGTCCCAACCCCAGGCTGGAGGCGCATCCCATCGAGCCGACCATATAAAGCTGGTTCGGACGATCTTCGAGCGCGTAGAGAGCGCGTCCCGTGAAGCCCGTCGTTGCGATCACCGCGTCGGTCGGACGCGCGCTTTTCTGCGCGACCCGCAGCGCCTCAGACCGCGACGGCAATTCAGCCAGTTCAACCGGCCATTGCGGCCCGGACATCGTCTCGCTCGTCGGCGAGCGCGGCTCAAGTCTCGACCGCAAAGGATGTGGGGCGACCGAATCCTTCCCCATAATCAAGCCGAACGGCAATCCAGTGCGATCCATCACTGCGACCGCTTGATCGAGCGCCGGCGCGACAGCATCTTCGTCGCGGGGGAAGAACGCCCAGGGCAATCGCATCGTGTCGAACATCTCACGTGTGATCTGTCCCATCAGCTCGTGCTGTGGCTCGTCCTGAGCGCCGCCCGGTTCCCCGCGCCACGTGACGATCAGGAGCGCGGGGATGCGGAAGACCGCATTCAATGAAGTGAGCGGGTTGACGGCGTTGCCGAGGCCGGAGTTTTGAAACATCACCACGGCGCGCCGGCCAGCGAGTTCGGCGCCGCTGGCGATCGCCACTGCGTCGCCTTCGTTCGCGGCGCCGATGTAAGCCAGATCGGTCGCGTCAATCGTGTAGTTGATAAACGGCTTCAGATAGGAACAGGGCACGCCTGTGAATAGACTGAAGCCGTACTCCCGGGCCAAACGCATGAAATTCGCCGCTTGAATCATCGCCTGCCTCCAACCGCCAATTCATAGTCATGCCGCGTCTGCGGGGCCGTCGATTCGCCATTCATCTCGGTCCGATTTGAGTCGTCGAGAGTGAAATCCCCTCCGCGCGCGGTCTCGGGCGCCGACCTCGAGGGTAAGTAGAGACGCTCCGCCCATTCCAGCTCCGGCTCGTCCTGCAACCGGAAGACCTCTTTCAGCGAAGCGACGCGGCCTTCGATCTCGACCAGGCTCTGTCGTGTGAAGAGCTCCCGCGCGGTCTCCTGCATGGCCACCAGCGACGACCGCAGCAGATGGTTGGCCCAGATGACGACTGAGAACCCGGCTTCGCGGAAAACGCGCGTCGGTGTGTTGTAATATTTCGTCGGAACAATGACCACGGGCGCGCGGTCGTCCCACTCCTGCTTGAACGCCAGCACTTCGCCCGCGTCGGCGCGCGCGCTGTGAATGAGAATTGCGTCGGCTCCGGCTCGGTGATAAGCCTTGGCGCGACGCAGCGCCTCTTCCAGTCCCCAGCCCGCGATCAACGCCTCGACGCGCGCCACGATCACAAAGTCGTCGTCGAGCTGCGCGTCTTTGCCTGCGCGAATCTTGCCGCAAAACTCTTCGACATCGGCCAGCGGCTGTGTCTTCCCTCGGATGAAACTGTTGGCCTTCGGAAAAAGCTTGTCTTCTACGCAGACCCCGGCGATCCCTCGCTGCTCGAGCTTGCGCACAAGTCGCCGCATGGAATTGAAATTGCCGTAGCCCGTGTCGCCGTCCAACAGGATCGGGACGGCGGTGGCGTCGCTCATAAACTCGGACACCTCTAAAACCTGTGTCCAGCTCGCCTCGTTATTGTCACGTACGCCGAGCGACGCGGAAATCGAAAGGCCGCTCGCCCAGATGCCCGCGAAACCGGCCTCTTCCGCGATCTTCGCGCTTAATCCGCTGTGGGCCTCCATCAGGAAACTCAGCTCCTCACTCCGGATCATGCGCTTCAACAGAGTAGTCTTTTTGACCTGAGTCGCCGTTTTCATGCCGCATTCCTGTGTCATCATTTCGTCGCCCTCTTGGTTCATTGTTATTTTCCACCTGCCTGCTTAACCGAAATTTCACATTGAATCCCCTCATCTAGGGAAAAATTATCTACTGCGCGATTGCCCTCCCTCCCGCCGCCGAGCCTGCGAACCAGCCATTAGCGATTTTTCTTCCCGCACACTGAGGAGATTCGAATCGGCTTTACGCTTGAACTGGTAGCGGTGAACCGGGGCCGAGTTTTTTACGATCGGCCTGGAGAGTTTGACCATCGCTTTGCCTTAAGAGTTGGAGTCTCTGTGAAAGAAAAGGAGTTTTTATTCATGATCCATCCGAACACTGAGTTGAGGTTTATCAATTACGAGATCGGCTATGGGGTGGTCGCCACCCAACTCATTCCGCGCGGGACGATCACCTGGGTGCGGGACGATTTCGATCAGGTCTTCTCGCCAGGCGAGGTCGGGCTGCTGTCACGGCTCCACCGCGAAATCATGGACAAGTATTCTTTCGTTGACCCGGCCGGCAACCTGGTGCTGTGCTGGGACCTGGCGCGTTATGTCAATCACTCCTGCCACCCAACCTGTTTGAGCGCGGGGTATGACTTCGAATTGGCGATCAGGGATATCTATCCGGGCGAGGAGCTGACCGACGATTACGGAACTTTGAATCTGAACGCCGAGTTCCCCTGCAGTTGCGGCCGCGACAATTGCCGCCGGGTCATATTGCCGGATGATCCTTTTAAATATGCGGATACGTGGGATGCGGTGGTGGCCGAAGCCTTCCCGCTGATCAGCGCCGTTGAACAACCATTGTGGTCGCTGGTGAAAGAGAAGCGCGAGGTTGAGCTGGCGCTGGCTGGCTGCGCCCCAATCGCTTCATGCCGCTTGAATCATTATCGCCCGGAGCCGCGCCTGAAAGCCGCCTGATCAAGAGGAGAGTCGCGCATGCGGGAATTGGAAACAAACGAGGCGCGGGTTGAGCTGGAGCAAAGTGCGCCGATCCTGGGCGCGTGGGAGTTGATCCGCTCTCTCGCGCCGTATTTCCAGCCTTACCGGTTGAAGATGGTCGCAATTGCGCTGGGGTTGGTTTTGGAGATGGCCTTTAACGCGGCATTCCCGCTTAGCCTCAAATTCCTGATTGATGGCGCATTGATTGTTCAGAATCACCGCATGCTGGTTATCATCCTGGCGGCGCTCAGCGGGGGAGTAGTGGTAGCTTCCGCCGCCGGGCTGGCTCGCGATTATCTTTACGCCCGGGTCGGTTCGAGCGCGTTGAGCAACCTGCGCTTCGTCATGTTCAATCATCTGCAATGGCTCTCGATGGACTTCTACGCGCGAACCCGTGTGGGAAGCATTCTGTCGCGATTCTCGGGCGATCTGGCGGCGGTGGAAATTGCGCTGGCGATGGCGTTGCCGTGGGGTGTTTTGCCTTCGCTCGAAGTCTTGTTGAGCGCGGCGCTGCTCTTCCTGTTCGATTACCGGCTGGCTTTGATCGCCATGCTGATCTTGCCGGTGATGCTGATCGGCCCCCGTTATTTCGCTCCCCGCGCCGTGAAGGCAAGTTATCAAAAGCGGGAATTGGAATCGGCGCTCCTGAGCGCAGTTCAGGAATCGGTATTGGCTCAACCGGTGATCAAAGCCTTCAGCCTGGAGGCTCCAACCCTGGCGATGCTTTCACAGCGCAATTCTGGACTGTTCAACATCGCCGTCCGCGTCGGATTTCTCAGTTCCCTGGTCGAACGCTCGGCTGGAACCGGCATCCTCATGCTCAATGTGCTGATTATGGGCGTCGGCGCTTATCGCGCGTTCAGCGGCCATCTTTCCGTCGGGACGCTGGTGGCATTCGAGACAGTCTTTCTTACGCTCAGTTACTCGCTCTCTTACGTCATGCAATACATGCCGAGCCTGGTCCAGGCGATGGGCGCCCTCGGACATATCCGGCGACTGCTCGACCAGCAGCCCCGGATCGTGGATGCGTCCGACGCGGCGCCATTGCCCAGGCTGTCGCGGGAACTGACTTTCCGCAATTTGACCTTCAGCTATACCGGCGCGCAGCTCAACCTGCGCGACCTGAACTTGCGGATCAGGCAAGGCGAGTCCGTCGCCTTTGTCGGGCCGAGCGGTTCGGGCAAGAGCACATTGCTCAACCTGCTGTTGCGGTTCCACGACCCCTTGCTCGGCGCGATCAGCATTGACGGCCGCGACCTGCGAGACGTGACACAGAATTCGCTCCGCTCCCAGATCGCGGTCGTCTTTCAGGAGAATTTCCTCTTCAATACATCCATCCGCGAAAACATTCGTATGGGCGCTCCGCAGGCCACGGATGAAGATGTGGAAGTGGCGGCGGCGGCGGCTGAAATCCATGCCTTCATCAAATCCCTGCCTCAAGGCTACGACACGCCGGCCGGCGAACGGGGCGGGCGTTTGTCCGGCGGCCAACGCCAGCGCATCGCCATAGCCCGCGCCATCCTTCGCAACCCGGCGATCCTGATTCTCGACGAGGCCACCTCCGCGCTCGACCCCGCCTCCGAAGCCGCAGTCAACGCCACACTCTCGCGACTCGCGCGCAGGCGAACCGTGATCTCGATCACCCACCGCCTCAGCTCCATCGCAGCCGCCGACCAGATTTTCGTCCTCAATCACGGACGGCTCGTCGAATCGGGACGCCATAAAGAGTTGCTCGCGTTGGACGGGGTATATAGCCAGATGTGGCGGAAACAGCATCAGGGCTATTTCAACAGAGCGGATGATCCGACGACTATTGATTCGTCAGGGCGGGATGATGATTTACGCTTCGACAAGTGCGCGTGATGCGACGTCTGGTGGAATCAAAAATCGCTGCTCTCACTGTAGTCTCGCAAAGAGACAACAAGGGCGAGCGCGCGGCAGATTCGCCGGACGCGCGACAGATTCGCCGGACGCGCGACAGATTCGCCGGACGCGCGACAGATTCGCCCGACGCTCGGCAGATTCGCCGGACGCTCGCCCGATTCGACGCCAAAACAAAACTACCGCTGGCTGCTTGCCTTCAACGTCTTGCCATTCGTCTTGTTCGCCGGTTTGCCGGTTTCGCCCTTGCCGCTAGCCACCGGCCCGGCCCCGTTTTGGTAATTGGGATAGGCGGGTTTCTTCGGTTTGAGCGGCGGGTTCTTCTTCAGCAAATCCATCGCCACCTGAACGGCTTTTTCGAGTTGCGTGTCTTTGCCCTGCCGCCACAAAGCCGGATCGAAATCGACATCGACGTCGGCGGGCGTGCCGTAATTCTCGACATCCCATTCGCCTTGCAGGTTATAAAAAGCCACGCGCGGCGCGCTCACATACCCGCCGTCAATGAGCGGCGGATAGTCGTAGATTCCGACCAGCCCGCCCCAGGTGCGTTTGCCGACCGTGGGGCCTATGCCGGATTTGCGGAAGAGCCACGGCATCAGGTCGCCGCCGCTGCCCGCATATTCATTGATGATCATGACCTTCGGGCCGTAGATCGAAGCCGAGGGCGTTGAGAAGTCTTCGCCCTCGCGCGTGGCCCAGCGGTTCATCAGCGGGCGGCGCATGTAATCGATGATGTAATCGGCCGCCGTGCCCCCGCTGTTGAAGCGTTCGTCAATCACCGCCCCTTCCTTGTCGATCTGCGAAAAGTAGTAGCGGTTGAAGTTAGTGAAGCCGCCGCCGGCAGTGTCGGGCAAATAGACATAAGCCAGCTTGCCGCCAGACAACTGATCCACCTTGCGGCGGTTGCTCTCGATCCAGTCGAGGTTGCGCAGACCGGTTTCACTGCCCACGGGCACGACCGTGTATTCGCGGGCGTTCGATCCGTCGGCGTTCGCGCTGACTTTGATCAGGACCTGTTTGTTGGCCTTCGATTCGAAGAAGCTGTAGACGTTTTCCGTCGAGCGGACTTCGCGGCCGCTGACGGCGATCAGATAGTCGCCGGCGTTGACCTCGACGCCGGGTTGGGTGAGCGGGGCGCGCAGCTGCGGGTTCCAGTTCTCGCCGTTATAGATTTTGGCGAAGCGGTAGCGCCCGTTCTCGACTTTGAAGTCGCAGCCGAGCAGTCCTGTCGGAACGAAGTTGGGCTGCGGCGCGTCTCCTCCGAAGGCGTTGTGATGCCCCACGGACATGTTGCCGAGCATCTCGCGGAAGAGGTAGTTCAAATCCTCGCGATGCGCGACATTGTCGATCCAGGCCTCGTATTTTTTCTTCGAGCCTTCGTAATCGAGTCCGTGCAGTCCCGGATCGTAGAAGAAGTCGCGCTGCATGCGCCACGCCTCGTTGTACATCTGCTTCCATTCGGCTTTCGGATCGACATAGACCTCCATCTCGTCGCCCTTGACCACGCCTTCGCCGGGCTTGGGCGGCGTCATCGTCGGCATGATCGTGTAGCGGCGAGCGGGGCCGAAGCCCGTCCCGACGAGCATCTTCTCGCCGTTGGCCGAGAGTGTGAACGCCGCGACGTTCTCCTGCACCTTGTCGAACTTCCTCTTTTCAATCTCGAATTTGTGAATGGTCAAAGGGCCGCCACCGAGCAAACCTCCGCTGGCGACTTCGGTGATGAAGATGACGCCGGCTTTGGCCACGCCCATCCCGGCGTAGTTCCGCGCGGGAATCGGCAAGGCTAGGATGCGCTGCCCGATCCCTTCGAAATCAATCGTGACCTTCGGCGGCTCCTTCGCGGCGCCAGGCCTTGTTGCGCCCACCGCCTGCGCGCTGTCAGCCTTCTTCTCGCCCTCTTTCGCCCCGTCGCCCTGTCCCCCTGTCGCCCCGTCCTTCCTCTCAGTGGGCTTCTCAGAGGGCTTCTCAGAGGGCTTCTCTTCGGCGACCTTCTCTTCGTCGCTTTCGGGCGCGAGCGGCGAGGCTTCGCCCTTCTTCAACACGACGACGTAAACGCTGCGGGTCGGTTGATGCGGGAAGGCCGACATATCGAGCCAGCCGGTGGTCGGGCCTGCGTTGGTGCTGGCGGTGAAATAAAGATATTTGCCGTTCTTGTCGAAATTGGCGAAGCGCGCGTCGCTCAATCCGTCAGTGATCTGGGTCGACTTGCCGGATTCGAGCGAATGGACGAAGACGGCGCACATGCGGTTCTTCAATTGCTTCGTATATGCGATCCACTTGCCGTCCGGCGACCAGTCCGGGTCAATCACACGCCACGGGTTTTCGTAAGTGTTGGCGTCGACCTTGACCGGCGAGCCTTTCTCGATGTCGACGTACCAGAGGTTGAGCCGCTTATCGGTGTAAGCGATCTTCTTGCTGTCGGGCGACCACACCGGCGAGTAGAAATAGGACGGCGGATTTCCCAGGTTGATCTTCTTCACTTCGCCGAGGCCCGATTGCGGAGATAAATGCATCGCGTATTCGCCCGATTCGTCGCTGAAATAAGCGATCCACTTGCCGTCCGGCGACCAGGCCGGATCGCGGTCGGCCACGCCCGGCGAGTTGGTCAGGTTGCGCGCGTTGCCTTTGTCGGCTGGCACGCTGATGATCTCGCCTCGGGCTTCAAAGACCGCGCGCGCGCCGGTCGGCGAAAGCGCGACGTTCGCGATGCTTCCAGCCACCTTCTCGTAACGCGGGCGCACGCTCGCCAGATCGGCGTTGAGCGTGATGTTGACCTTGTTAGTTTTTCCAGTCTTCAGGTCGTAAAGCTTGATTTCGCCGAACTGCTCATAAACGATAGCGTCCGGGCCGGCCGACGCCGATTTGATGTCCAGACCGTCATTCTTGATCACTTGCGCCACGCGCTTCGTCTTAATGTCGTAATCGAAGAGCGTGAAGCGCCCAGTGCGGTCAGACAGGAAATAGACTTTCTCGCCGACCCACATCGGATTGAAATCGTTCGTATTCTGTCGCGGGATTTCGGTGACGGCGGAATCGCTCAGATTTGCGATCCAGATTTTGGTCAACCGCCCCCCGCGATAATTCTTCCACTGCGCGAACGCCGGGGCGATCGGCGTGTACGCCAGCTTCGATCCGTCGGGTGAATATGCTCCCTCGTCCGCCATCGGCAAAGGGACCTCGGTTTCAAAACCGCCTTCCGCGGGGATGGTGAAGAACCGTTGGAAGCGCGAGTAACTTGAGCGTCCCGACCGCAGAAGAATGTTCTTTCCGTCGGGCGTCCAGGCGATGGCAAAGTCGGCGGCCGGGTGATAGGTCAATCGCCGCGGCGTCCCGCCCGACGCCGAAACGACGAAGACATCGGTGTTGCCGTCGTACTGGCCTGTGAACGCGATCTGCGTTCCGTCAGGCGAAAAGATCGGGTTGGTTTCAAAACCCACCCCGGTGGTCAATCGGGTTGCCTCGCCGCCCTCGCGCGGCGCGATCCACAGGTCGCCGGCGAATGTGAACGCGATGCGCGTCTTGCTCAAGGTGGGCTCTTGCAAAAGCAGCGGTTTGTCCTGCGCGAGGCTGAAGCTTGTGACGATGAGCAGGCATATCAAGGTCGGGATTATCTTTTTCACTTTTTTCTCCTTTTCAAAATCGCTTCGGCGCGAATAGGGGATCACTGATTCCGAAACCGGCGAGTTTCATCTTCAACGACGCTGCCCGGCGCCGCTCCTGAAATAAGCGAGCCGGTTTGCAGAACAGGTTGTTGCGCTGACGATCGCGATTCGGATAACGGGTTCGTCGGCGTGGGTTGAATCTGCGGCTGCTGATAGTTTCCGGGCTGAACCATAGTCCGCGCGCCATGTAATCGTTTTTGCTCGCTGTGTCGTAGAACCATCCAAACGATGGCGATGGGAACAAAAAATGGAAGGGCGCCCAAGAGGATCGGTGAGAAGATCAGCGCCATAGTGATGAGCCAGGTCTTTTGTGCTGCTGAAAGCCCTGAAAGCGCGTTTGTCCACGATGAGGCTCCGAGAGGCGCGGCTCCGCCAGTTGTGACGAAATCCGTCAACGGCGCCAGCGCCAATCCGCAGCCCTTGCAATACTTCGTCGGCTCCAAAATTTGTACGCCGCATTTCGGGCAAAACATTTAAGTCGCTCCGGGTTTAATCAGTTCGGTGTACGGCGAACTGTCAGTTCGGTGTACGGCGAACTGTCAGTTCGCCGTGGGCTTCATTGATTGAGCTTATTGAGAATCCATTGCGCGAGTCGCAGGAGCTACGGCGAACTGACAGTTCGC
>Ga0126377_10004263_pt1 | contig 10367 bp, 6 predicted proteins | sample PanSoiMetPlot_22_FD_92647 | JGI IMG/M metagenome (GOLD analysis project Ga0126377, IMG submission 92647) | Tropical forest soil microbial communities from Panama - MetaG Plot_22 | ecosystem: Environmental > Terrestrial > Soil > Tropical forest > Bulk soil | place: Panama | collected 2016-02-17 | reverse complement strand
TCCCTGGTCTCACGCTTTGTCATGCAGAGTCAGGCTGATTCAGATCGGGCGATCAGGCTGGGCGCTCCTCCGGAACGAGTGACCGTCAGCGGTAATCTCAAATATGACATCGAGCGGTCCGGGGTAACCTCAGATAGAGAGGACATTACCAGGTCACTTAATGAGACCTTCGGATTGAACGGCGATCCACTGATCGTCGCAGGGAGCACTGGCGATACCGAAGAGGAGATTATCCTGAGTGCATTCGAGGACCTGAGGGAAAGAGATGGGATGGGAGACGTTCGCTTATTGATAGCTCCCAGACATCCCGAAAGGTTCGATGCAGTAGCCAGGCTGCTTGCATCCTCGAAGCTCAGCTTCGCGAGAAGATCATCAGCCGGAGGTCCGAATAACTCATTCAGATCAAAGGTAATTTTGCTGGACACAGTCGGTGAACTTGCCGCGCTTTACCAATTCGCATCGGTCGTTTTCATTGGCGGCAGCTTGATCAAGAAAGGCGGGCACAACATCCTCGAACCGGCATTCTACGGTAAACCGATCATTGTCGGCCCGCATATGGAAAATTTTCGGGAGATTACCAGAGAATTCCTGCGGCGTGATGCTGTTATTCAATTGGCAGGCGACAGTAATCAGGAATTAACTCGCGAGTTGCGAGATAATCTGATTGCTCTACTCAAAGATCGATCACGCGCAAGAGAGATCGGTGAGAATGCCCGTAGAGCTGTCGACGAAAATCATGGGGCTACTGCAAGGACAGTCGAGGCAGTAGTTGAGTTAATCAGCCAAGGGTCACCCAGATCATGAGCGCAGGGATCACTCGCGCTTTACTTTACCCGGCGGCAAAGCTCTATCGACTCGGTGTTGGGGCACGGCTCGCTTTCTACAAAAATAATATTTTCAAAATAAATAAACTATCTGCCCCGGTAATCAGTATCGGGAATTTAACCGTCGGGGGAACGGGAAAAACTCCGTGCGTTGCATTCATTGCTCTTTTACTGCGCGACGCGGGTCATGACGCCGCTATTCTCAGTCGCGGGTATAAACGCGAGAGCGAAGGGCGGATAGAAGTCTCGAATGGGAAAGAAATTTTGCGCGGTCCCCGTGAATCGGGAGATGAGCCATATTTACTGGCGAACGCGTGTCCCGGCGTCCGTGTGGTAGTCGATCGAGACCGTTATCAGGCCGGTAAATGGCTGGCGGAGCGCGAGTCAGTCTCTGTATTTCTGCTCGATGATGGTTTTCAGCACCTGCAATTGGCTCGTGACCTCAATTTGTTATTGATCGATGCAGGAGAGCCATTGGAAGAAGCCGAATTGGTCCCACTCGGACGATTGCGCGAACCATTGGCCGGTATTCGACGAGCTGATGCGGTAATTGTTACACGATCCGATCAACCATTCGATCGGAGATCGCTCGAGCGGACAATCACAAAATACTCTCGCCGGACGATTCCGATAATTTACGCTGATCACGAAATTACCAATCTGCGCCGACTGGACAATCAGGAGAATTGGGATGTCTCGTCGTTGGCGAATGAAAAAGTTGCCGCTCTCTCATGCATTGCGCGGCCGGATAGATTCATCGAAGACCTGAGAAAGATTGGCATGAGCATAGTATTCCGCCGTGACTTTCCGGATCATCACCGGTATCGCCCTCAGGAATTTGATGAAACGGTCGAGGCAGCGCTTGCAGCCGGAGCGCATGCCTTGATCACAACCGAGAAAGACGCGGCCAATCTTTCTTACGAGATTTTGAAATCCTCCAGGTTGCCCGTCTTCGCCGCAAAAATGGAGTTCCGCTGGGAAGACCTAGGAGCTCTCAGAAGTCTATTACAATCAGTTTTTATCCGTCGCTCCTAACCCGATGTGCTATCATACTTATAGTGCCTCGTATTGCGGTTATGGAATGGAGAAGGATTACGAAAAATACGAAGTAAACGAAGTAAACGAAATAAACGAAAGATCTAGAATGTTTCGTTTCTTTCGTATTTTTCGTAATCCTTCTTACATTCAGGCGAGGTTGCCTGTGCAGAAATTCATCGATGATTTTCTTAAGCATTTGAAATATGAGCGCAACGCCTCGGAGCACACATTGCGCAACTATGAGAGCGATTTACTCCAGTTTTATGATCACATCGCTCCGCCGGACAAGGACGGCAAGCGGCGAAATGTCGATCTGCACGCGATCGATAACCTGACGATCCGTGAATACATGGCGACACTTTACGAAAAGAAAAAGAAGAAAAGTTCGATCCATCGAAAAGTTGCCGCGTTGCGCACCTTCTTCCGCTTCCTTTGTCGCGAAGCGATACTTGAAGTCAATCCCGCCAAACTTGTTGCCAGTCCACACGTAGAGCAAAAACTCCCCAATCATCTGACCATCGAACAGATGGTCAAATTTATCGAAACTCCCGAGACGGATACCGTGCTCGGGAAACGTGATCGCGCCATCCTCGAATTGCTTTATGCCAGCGGGTTGCGGGTATCAGAGCTGGTTAATCTCAATCTCCACGATATCGATTTCGATAATCAAACGGTGCGGGTCAAGGGTAAAGGCCGGAAAGAGCGAATTGTCCCCTTCGGTGATCATGCGAAAAAAGCGATCCGGGATTACCTGGGTGTGCGCGGCGAACTGCTGATCGAGGCCGAGCAGGACAAAGTCGATCCGAAAACTGTCTTCATGAATTATCAGGGGACGCGCATCACGACCCGCTCAGTGGGAAGAATGATCGATAAGTATGTCAAACAATGCGCCGAGATTCATCATATCAGCCCGCATTCGCTGCGCCATTCATTCGCCACGCATCTGCTCGACGCCGGGGCAGACCTGAGAACCATCCAGGAATTGCTCGGCCACGCGCGACTATCGACGACACAACAATACACACATGTTTCCATGGATAAGCTCATGGAGGTTTACGACAGGGCACATCCCAAAGCATAATATTGCTAGATGCTAGATATTAGATGCTGGATGCTAGTTCAACAGAACTAGCATCCAGCATCTAACATCTAGCATCTATTTCAGCCACCCCTTCCATCCAAGTGACGATCTGGACGGACGCATACATAAAATGAACTTAAACAATCAGGTTGATCTTTTGTATATCAACCGACTATCTCGAACCGGAGACGATATGTCAGTTAAAAAAACAGATCACAGTAGTAAACGCGCGGCCCTCCTGGCGGTTTGTTTGATCGCTCTCTTTTGGTGGGGCTATAGCGAAGCCAACTCTGTATCCGGCGTTCAAAAGGAATATGCCGGGATGACACTGAAATCACTCCGGATGAATCTTCGGTTTCAGGGGAAATGGGAGAAGCGCTTCGAATTAAAACGCGGTGAAACATTCGAGCTTTCCGTGAGCCTGCCGCGACCGTCGGCGCTTCCGGAACATGGACGTGTGGGAGTTCGCTGGACATTGATCGAGGAAAAGAAAGAAATGGTCGAGCCGGCGGCAGGAGATAGATTATCGGCGACCAGTCAACGTAAACCGGAAGAATTCGGCATTTATACGCTCCCGACCGCCGATTGGAAAAAGGTATTGCATGCGTTGGATCCTGACGTTTATCTAGTCTATCGCGCGCCTGTCACGGGCAGCTATTCATTGGAGCTCGCTCCGGTTACCGAGGAGGTTCCGATTTTTGAGGGCTCACGCTGGCGCGAAAGCGGAACAGCCCCGCAGGCCGTCATTTTTCCGCACAAAACACCATGGCCCGTCGGTAAATCGGTGCCAATCACGGTAAGGGTTAATCCGCTCGAACTGAGAGAGCGCGACCATACCGGCACATATCTCGAGCAGGAACCCAACGACACCCCGGAACAGGCTCAGGAGATTACAGTTGTTGAGAGCGAGAGTGTCCAAAGCGTCCGCATCAACGGTGGCGCGGATGAGATAGAGTATTTCGATAATGGTAAAGTCGGTCGATCAGGTGATGACTGGTACCCAATAAATTACCTTGGAAAGGAACCCCGTCTTCTGACCTGCAACCTGACGATACCCGATCACACGATCGCCGCACAATTAAGATTCTATGCTCTCGCCGGTGGTGTCGCCTCGCAACCGGCTGCAGGTTTACCGCGCGCGCTCTTGCCGCTGATTGAATACACTGAGGGGCGTAATGAGAATGAGCGCGTCCACCAGCAAAATGAAGGACATCGCGCGGCGATCAACCGGATACTCAAGCCTGGCGGAGTTTATTTCCTGCGGGCTGAGGCGAATGCCCCGGGGTATGAGATCGAACTGCGTGTGCTTAAACCTGCTCCATATGACGATCCCCGAATGGCATTGCGTCAGGCAATGTATGATCATCTCGGCCAGGTCGATTCCTGGCTGACCAACCGGCCGCGCGGGGCGAGTGTCGAACGGCGAATTCGCGACTCCGGCAATTTGATGGGCACGAACTGCATGAGCTGCCATACACAGTCCGGGGTCTGGGGACCTGCTGTGCCGGTGGAAAACGGTTATCGCATCGAGAACCTGCAAAACTTCCGCCGCTTGATCAATGTCATGTATGAATCGCTCCGTCCGACAAACTACCTAAAAGAGGCAGCAAACAATACCAGTCTCGCGCCACTCGACATCGGAGACGGTCCTGCAGGGACACGCGTCGCCGGCCACAACATTTGCACGGCTGAACGCGTCGTGCCGGCGCGCAGGCTTCATTCGATGATGGCGCTCCGGGCGGCGAATCATGTATTGCAAACCAATGACCCGGGAGGCATTAATGCCGCCGGTCCCGGGTCCAACGTCGGCCAGGCGGTCGTTTATAACTATGCCGGGGAAATACTGCGTGTCGCCTGGGATCGCACCAATCATCCGCGCTACTTCGCGGCGCTCGAAGAAAAGGCGGCGAAGATGTTGAAGGTAGAACCAAGATTCAGTGATGACCTCTCACATCGGATTGAGTTTTTCAAACGGTTCTTTCCCTCCGATTACCTGGTGCAAAACCGGCGGGCGCGTGAGTTTCAACAAAAATTACCTCCTGGGCCCAAGGAAGAGCCTCTCGTTGCAGCCCCGGGGTCTCCCGACGGTAAACCGAAAGAGCCGCCCCCGGCTCAGTTCCCTGCTTATCAATTGTTGAACGAAGATGAAGCATTGAATCTTTGGAGCAGGATTGAGGATCAATTGGCGAAAGACGAGAAGCGGCTGCTTGCAATCCAGAACCCCGACGGCTCATGGGGCTTCGATCCCGGTAAAAGCTCTGATGGTGGTAAAACCTGGAAGACTAATGGGGAATACGATCCTGCCCCCACCGGGCTCGCCTTGATCGCGTTACAGGCGCTCGGCCGGAACGCAGATGACGCGGCGGTAGCGCGTGGGGTGAAAGCGCTTTTGCGTACTCAAGACCCTTACGGGCGGTGGAACAAGAGTGCGCAGACCGGATTTGTCACGACCGCTTATATCCTGCATGGGCTGGCACGTCTTTACCCGGTGAAGCCGGTTAAACCGGCGAGATCGGATTTTGTTCCCCGGCGCGGCGAAACGCTTCTCGGGACGATCACCCGCGTGCGGGCACTTTCACATACCGATGACCCGGGTCTGATCGATTTGATGATCCAGGCAACTACCCATTCCAGTCCCTGGGTGCGCGCCTGGGGCGTGATTGGACTGGGAGCGATTCATAACGAAAAGGGGGTCCCCACGCTGATCCGGACCATGGGCGACCCGATCAAGCTGGTGCGTGATGCTTCGGCGTGGGCAATGGAGCAAACATTGTTGGACGATGTGGGCTTCGATGCTGTTTTTAACGCATATGATCAAGGAAGTGATCTGACGCGCGAGAGTGTTTTGAAAGCCCTGGGTATGCGCGCTGACACAGTAATGACCAATGCTCGTTTCGAGCGCGCACGGCTGGGGCGATTGTTCGACAGAGCGCTCAACGATGATCCGCATCCGGGCGTTCGGGCATGGGCAGCCAAAGCCGCATGGCAGTGGTGGGTATGGAATCCCCCGCTGCGAGAGCAGATTCAAAAAGCCTGGGTGAGGAAGCTGCTCGCTCCCGAATCGAATGCTCTGGTCGAAAACTGTTTCCGCTACCAGAGCCATGCGCTATTCATCGCCAACGGTCACAAGGCCAACGGCAGTGAAGAGCATCAGTACAAAGAACTCTCATTGCTCTTCAAGGAACTCGAACAGCGTCTGGATGATGCGGGACTTTCGGCAGCAGTCAAAGACAGGCTCGCGCGCCGCCTGGTGAGCATTGCCGCGACTTTCTACAACACATCAGGTGGTGACGGCGGCCCGGGACAGATGGGGTATATCACTCCGGGTAGCGCAGAAATGATGGGAAAAGCCGCACTCCACTTATGGGATCAAACGGAGGCATCAGACCTGCCGGAATTAAGTTTACTTCTGGAAGGAGCATCGGGAGTAACATATCAGCCGCTTCAGGACAGGATCATCGAATTTTCGACTCATGGCCCGGAAGAACTTCGCACAATTGCCGCGGCAGCCGTTTCTGACCCAAGCGCGGTTACGCTGCCCGCGACACAGGAGAAGGTTCAACCGCTGGTCGAACAAATATACCGCGGCGCGCAGGATTATGACCGGCGTCAAACACTAGCTCAGCCCGTTCTCAAGCTGCTCGCTCGCGCGAACTGGAATGTGCCAAAGACGAAAGAACAGCGGGAGATTCTTTACTCACTATTAATTCCAAAACATGCAAAAGACCCGGCACCGGAAGAGTTGTCACGAATCCTTAATGCCGCCGCCGAGGCTGTTAAACCGATGGGCCAATTGGATGCCGATTGGTATATCGCAGATCGCATGGGCGGGATGCTGGCGAATAATCCGGATTTGCACACGGATGTTCTTTTGCAACTTGTCCCAGAGTCATTCAGGAATCCGCTGGCGGCACATTTCTGGTTGCCGGGCGTCGCATGGATAACTTCCTATGGCAGCAATCTACCCGAAATCGACTCGGGAGCGGACGAGAATTTACCGCCGGAGATCGCTTCGGCGCGCGCGCGTGCAATCAAGTTATATCTGCAGATATTACAACCGGGCGCACCCTCGCTGAGCCGAGGAATGGCAGTCAGAATGGCCAATCTGACCGCACTGCAACGGAACCCGGAGGTTCGGCAGGCGCTTGCCAGGATGCAGGAATCGGAAAAGGAGCAGGGATGGGCCCAGGCGGCTCGCAATGCCTTGCGCAGCAGCGATCCGAAATTGTGGATGACGGACCTGGAGGAAGCGGTAAAAAAGGAACCACTGGCAACCGCGCTTAAGGATGCGGAAGGTCAGCCGAAGCTGACACCGCATTTTATTGCGAATTTCCGTTTTTTCAGCGATTACGTGGCGCCTGAATTAAACCGCCCGCAGCGTAAGGATGAAATGTCCTGCATGAAGTGTCATGCTGTGCCTGGCCGCGTTCCATCGATGGAACTGGCCGGGCCTGATTCAAATGGATACTGGACAGCCTCGAAGATGCTCAAGAACTATCTGGTGCTCCAGCAGCGGATAAATCTCAATGAGATCGAACAAAGCAAGCTCCTCCGCAAACCGCTCAATGTGCAAACGGGAAAGGAAGACGGTCATCAGGGCGGACGCCGCTATCTGCCGGTTGACCGTGGTTATCAGATCATTCGCAAGTGGGTTTTGGATCAACCGCGCGTCATTCAAAGTCTCGCAGCAGTGAAATAAAGAGAGATTACAAAACAAGCGAAAAAGGACGAAACAAACGAAAAAAAATCAATTTTCGTTTATTTCGTCCTTTTTCGTTTATTTCGTAATCTCTCTTATTTTCTAGATTAATCCTTATTTCCAGCCAAAAGTGCGGCGCCGATTACTCCCGCTTCCGCGCCCAATTCTGCGGCGACGATACGGCAATCATTCAAAGCCATTTCAGATGCTCGTAGGCGCGTCGACTCTGCAATTGCGGGAACGAGGAAGGCCCGACCGGCCGGAGCTCCTCCGACGACAATCATTTCCAGGTTGAGCAGGCTGATCAGATCGGAGAGCGTCAAACCGATGAATGAGCCGGTGCGTTGCATCATCATCCTCGCCAGGTCGTCACCGCCGTGCGCCGCGGATATGATATCGTCATAAGTGAAACCGCCCATTGCGCCTAGCCGGGAAAGAGAAGAGGTCTTGTCGCGGTTCAGGCGATCACGGGTGCGGCGAACGATGTTCGCGGCCGAGACCATAGTTTCGAGTTCAACCGAATTCCCCACCCGTTCGGGGTCGATTCGCATGAGCCCGATTTCACCGGCGATTCCGGATTTCCCCCGCTGGAGCTTGCCGCCGAGGACCAGTCCTGCGCTGACATTTGCTCCGATATGGAGAAAAAGCCAGTGATCTACTCCGCGCGCGATCCCGAGAGTCATTTCCGCACAGGCTGCTGCATTTGCATTATTGTCAAAATGCACCGGCATGCCGAAGGCGCGAGATAATTCCTCATAAAGGTCTGAATTTGCGAGGCCTGGTAAATGCGAAAGCGAGAGGACGCGATTGGTGATCTGATTGACAGGTCCGGGAAAAGCTACTCCAAGAGCTTTAACCGGCAAATCCGATCCGTGCTCGTCCAGCATATTTCTCACAGTCGAGAGAATCTGCCCGGCAAGCGCCCAGGAATCTTCTTTTGCCACTTCTGAATAGGGTTCTCGCCTGAAGTTCAACACCCTACCGGAATGATCGACCGTCCCGATACGAATATGACTTCCACCTAAATCCACTCCGATGGAGGCGGATTTTTCAGGGGCCGCAGTGGGAGTGTATTCTTGTGGCATAGCTTTACACCCAGCGCGGACTATAACAATGCGGCTTCAGACTGTCAATTTCTGTTGAACAGGTTTGGCGGGTGGGTCTTAGGCCTGCTTGCGATGTCCCCGAGCATCAAGTATCTTACAACCCGTTTCCATGTTAATCGAAGACCTGATCAGAGAATATGGATTGTGGGCTGTTTTCTTCGGAGTAATGATCGAGGGCGACCTGACATTGCTTTTTGCGGGGGTGCTTGCTCATTATGGGCTCTTCAGCTTCAGCGAGGCATTACTCACCGGAACACTTGGGGGATTCGTTGGGGATTTGATCAGTTATCTGATCGGGATTACTGGTAAATCACGAATCAAGAACAGCGAGTTCTATCAGCGCGCCCGCCCGAGACTCGAAAAATTATCAGCACGTTTCGGTATTTACTCGATATTCCTCGTGAAATATGTCTATGGGTTGCGGACGGCGAGCGCAGTCTTCTGGGGCTTTGCCCATATGCGTTTTCGCCGCTTTGGGCCACTTACTCTGGCCAGTTGCATGCTCTGGTCGTTAGTCTTGATCGGCAGCGGGTATTTCTTCAGCGGAGCGATTGGAGTGATCATCGGGAGAGTTAAACGGGCTGGAGTCATAATTCTCCTCGCATTTCTTATTACCATCGCTATCGCGTTAGCCTTATTCCTGATCGAGCGTTATGTCATTGCCCGTAAAGTTCCAGAAATGAAACCACAGCTGTTGCACGGAAAACCTGAGGAATCCCCGGAGGAACCTCCTGTCCAGGAAACCGAAACGCCTGAGCCAAAATATAAAACGCAGAATTTGATGTGATGGCGGAGGCGTGTGGGAATCGAACCCGACCAACCGAAGCTTTCACACCGGCCCAACAGGTTTGAAGCCTGCGCAGGTCACCAGACCAGATTCGCCTCCTCTAGAATCCTGAAAGATTACGAAATAGACGAAAATAACGAAACAAACGAAATTTTTCAGATCATTTCGTCTTTTTCGTTATTTTCGTCTATTTCATAATCTTTCAGGATTCTACCTGTGGTTCCTGGTACTGGCAATCCTCTTGCCTCAGTGCTTCAAACAATATGACTCTGATTAAACGAGTCTACCCTGGCCATTTCGAGATGGCTTTCCAGGAGTTTGATCAGTTCCGCATGACTGCATGGCATGGCACGGTAGTGGGGAAGAACCCCGGCCAGGTCCAGGTCATCATTTATTCCAGTGGATTCGACCAGGACGGGAATTCGCCTCAAACCTGTTCTCATCCGGATCAGTTCGAGAATCCCTGAAATCCGCCCGGGCGTAACACTGAGCGCGACCAGGTCATAAGCTTTACGGCAGACCTTATGCAGCCCATCGAGTGAAGAGATGCTCCTGATCTCAAAATTTGCGCTATTTATGCCAACTTTGAGGGTTCGTAATCTCTCGGCAGAATCGCTGATCAGGAGTAAACGAGGTTTGGTTAAGCCTTCACGAAAAGATTGCGATTTGATTTCGGCAGTACGCGCGAACATGATAAAACTCCTAAGATTATTGCAGACCGAACTCCAAGCTCGGAGGTTAAACTGGTTTATGTATGAATGTTTGTACACTGAAATTAGAGCCTAGGGATAAAATGACAAGCAATTATTGTGCAATCATCATAAAAGATTTT
>Ga0126377_10004262_pt1 | contig 10368 bp, 8 predicted proteins | sample PanSoiMetPlot_22_FD_92647 | JGI IMG/M metagenome (GOLD analysis project Ga0126377, IMG submission 92647) | Tropical forest soil microbial communities from Panama - MetaG Plot_22 | ecosystem: Environmental > Terrestrial > Soil > Tropical forest > Bulk soil | place: Panama | collected 2016-02-17 | reverse complement strand
ATCGGTGGCGCGGCGTCGCGAGCGGCTGCTGCTTCGAGCGTCGAAGTGCGCAACAAGGGCACGATCCGCTTCCATCACATCAAGACCGTCCAGCACGAGAAGGGTCACCTCGTGGCCGTGTCGCGTTCGGGCGAAATCGGTGTGGTCGACGAGTTCGGTCGCGAGCGCGAGCGCTACAAGATTCCGTACGGCGCGATGATCAACGTGAAGGAAGGCGATCAGGTGGTCGGCGGCCAGGTCACGGCGACCTGGGATCCGCACACCCACCCGGTCGTCACCGAGGTCGCGGGCTTCCTGAAGTTCATCGACTTCGTGGACGGCGTGACGGTGCAGTCGCAGGTGGACGAGGTGACGGGCCTGTCATCGGTCGAGGTGCTCGACCCGAAGCAGCGCGCCGCCGCCGGCCGCGACCTGCGCCCGGTGCTGAAGCTCGTGAACGGCAAGGGCAAGGAAGTCACGTTCGCGAACACCGACATCCCGGCGGTCTACACGCTGCCGGCGGGCGCGCTCGTGTCACTCGAAGACGGCGCGAAAGTATCGGTCGGCGATGTCATCGCGCGCATCCCGCAGGAATCCTCGAAGACCCGCGACATCACCGGCGGTCTGCCGCGTGTCGCCGATCTCTTCGAAGCCCGCAAGCCGAAGGACCCCGCGATTCTCGCGGAGAAGACCGGCACCGTGAGCTTCGGCAAGGAGACCAAGGGCAAGCGCCGCCTCGTCATCACGGGCGACGACCAGGAGAAGTACGAGGAGCTGATCCCGAAGTGGCGCCAGCTCAACGTGTTCGAAGGCGAGCAGGTCACGCGCGGCGAAGTCATCGCCGACGGCGAGCTGAACCCGCACGACATCCTGCGCCTGCAGGGCGTCGAGTCGCTGGCCAACTACCTGGTGCGCGAGATCCAGGACGTCTACCGCCTGCAGGGCGTGAAGATCAACGACAAGCACATCGAGGTGATCATTCGCCAGATGCTGCGCAAGACCGAGGTCCTCGAGTCCGGCGAGACGCCGCTGCTCAAGGGCGAACAGCTCGATCGCGCGCGCGCCATGGCGTTGAACGATCGTCTCGAGAAGGACGGCAAGGTGCCGGCGAAGCTGCAGCCCGTGCTGCTCGGCATCACCAAGGCGTCGCTGGCCACCGAGTCGTTCATCTCGGCGGCCTCGTTCCAGGAGACCACCCGCGTGCTGACCGAAGCCGCGGTGCGCGGCCTCAAGGACGACCTGCGCGGACTCAAGGAGAACGTCATCGTCGGTCGCCTGATCCCGGCCGGTACCGGCTTTGCTGCCCATGAGCATCGCCGCGCCAAGGCCGACGCCAACGATCGCGGCAGCTTCATGGATGTGGGCGGCGGTGTCGCCGACATCGATGACGGCGGCGGCGTCGGGGAGACGGCCGCTTCCGAAGGCTGATCGTTTCCGGCTGTTGAACGAACGGCGGCGGCCATGTAGTTTGGTCGCCGCCGTTTTTTTGGGTGGGAGATTCGGCCGTGAGAAGTGCAGCGTGGCGCTGTGGCGTGGCGACTTTCGCCTGCCTGGGCCTGGTGATGACTGCGAGTGCGGACACGCACAAGACCAAGCGATACGTTTCGAAACCCCCGCCGATCCAGAGCGACTTGGAGCTCGGATTCCGCAACATCTCGCGTGACCAGTTCCTCACAACCTTCAAGCGCGTGGGGATGCTTCCGGTGCAGCTGCCGCCGATGCTGGGCGACCGCCCCGACGCCACGCGGGCGATCGAAGATGCGATCGCGAAGTCTCTCAAGCTCGCCAGATTCGACGTGGTCCCGTCGCAGGCCTATGCGGCGGCATTCGATCGCATCAACCACGAACTGGGCGGCATGTACGACCCCAAGACCGGCGTGCTGAACCGGAAGGTGGCCAATGTCGTCGCGGAGCGTGCCCGCAAGGAATTCATCGACGCGGAAAAGCTCGATGGCCTGGTGAGCCTGCGCGTCATGGATGTTTCCGCCAGCTTCCGGGGGGGTTGCATCACGTGGCACGGCGTCTGCGACGCGAGCGATGGCGGCGACGTCAACGACACGCAAGACTCGCATCGCGTCGGCGGCATGTCGGGCGATGTACCGGCATTGTCGCTGGTGCTTGAAGTCGCGCGCAGCACCGGCCAGGTGGAGTACCAGAAATATGCGGGCATCCAGCCGCTGGCCTACGTACGGGTCTTCGAGCCTGGCATGAAGACGACATTTCTATCCCCGCCGGTTGAGGACCTGTTGAAGGACTCGGCGCGATTCGAACGCGCCGCGCAGGTGGCAACCTTGCCCTTCGTCCATACGGCGAAGGACATTTCCGAGTTCAACTACAAGCCGGAATACGACGCGACCAAGATCAAGCAGTCGAGCCTCCCCCCGCTGCCGGTGGCCAGGCAGCCCGAGGACGCCTCCCCGCTGCTGCAGCCGCGCGAGACGATTCTGCAGACCGTACATCGCGTTGCGCTGACGCGCGTTTACTCCGGCGATATCAAGGTTCCGGATGCGACACAGCGGCAGATCCTCGACCAGGTCAGGCGCGAGCTCGCCCCTTTGAACTGGGAGATCGTCGACGCGCCCAATACGTACGGACAGCTCGTCTCGCACATGCTCGAGGTGAGCCTCTTCGATCCCTATACCGGCAGGAGGAACGAGCAGGGTCTGACCGATGCGCGTCGCGCGGTCGCCCGATCACTCGGAATCAAGCCCGTGCCGGACGCGATTCTCTGGGTGAGCGTCGTCAACCGGAGCGCGATGCACCGGGAAGGTGACGTCGTGTGGGACGGAGTCTCGCAGGATGCCATCACCCTTGGACCGGTAACCAAGCATCGCATCTTCTTCTCGCTTGAACCGTTGAGAAACGTCGGGCAGGGCAGCATCCAGGCGCTCTCGGTCCAGACCTACCTCGCCGATGCCAATGACACACCGCTTTACAAGTCGCGCGGCGGCATCGAGGTGGCGCAGCGAATCGTGCAACCGCGGGGCAACTACTATCAGTCCCAGGTCGTCGAACCGATCGATCTCGGCCCGACCGACTTGTTCCAGCATCCCGAGCGCGCGACTACCGCGGTCCACATTGCCTTGCGCGAGCTGGTCTTGACGCCCGAGGCGCTCGCCGCCGAGCTGCATCCGCCCGACGAAAACGAGAACGCGAAGCACTGATCGGAAGTCGGCCGAACGTCCCCTGGACCGTCGGAAGGCCGATGGAAGCACCGGCCTTTTTCTTCTTCAGGTCGCGCGTCGCCGCCGCAGCATTCCCCGCCCGGTCTTGAGCTCGCTCTTGATGCGCTGCCGGCGCTGCGCGCGCACGTCGTCGTCCAGCTCGTACGTGGTGTTCTTGTCGTCACCGCGACGCATCGGGTCGTAGAAGCCGATGTAGCCACCTGGGTTCACGCCGAAGGAGCGCAGCGATTTGCCGCGATGCTTGGTGCCGAGGAAATCGTTGCGCCCGCCGCGCTCGTTGCTGGAGGTGAAATACAGCGGCAGCACGAAGTTGCTCACCTGCACGCCGTCGAGCGCATAGCTCTCGTCCTGGACCGCGTCGCACATCTCGAACCAGTGGAACACCTGGCGATCCGCATGTTTCGGATGCGGTCCCTGCACCAGCAGGTTGGCCTCGGGATCACCGACCAGTTCCAGCGTCTCGTGCGACAACGTCACGGTCCACTCTTCGCCGAGTTTCTGCGCGAGCTCGAGGAATACGAACGAGTACGGAATGCCGGCGAAGTGCGTGTCGTGGAATCCCTCGGCGTCGCGGATGCGCGCCACGCCGCGCAGATAGAGCACGGCGTCGCCGCGCATGTCCGCCTGGTCGAAGTCACTGGCCTTGCCCTTGCCGGTCTTGCCTTCGAGCCGCAGCTCGGCGCCAAAGCCCCAGTAGGGCTCGAAATCCTCGCGCAGTTGCCGGTTCACGGCGCGGATGGCGCGATGCAGGTCGGCGTCCGGGATGGCGTCGTCGGTGAGATTGATGACCGAGATGATCATGGGTGCTCCTTCTTTGTTAGATGAAGCCGGCAAACTACCCATTCGCCGCCGTGATCAATCCTCGTGGTGGCGGGTAGTTGGCTTCAATGGCTCGCAACTGTCCTGTCTGGTCCTCCGCCATGTCCGACCGCGGCTCGTGCACGGGGTGGTCACGCTAACATTGTGCGGCGCGACCGCGCCACGGTGCGAAACGGACAAGGAGACAGCGCGCGAGCCACGCGTGTTCGCCACGAAATTAGTTTGACGTCGTATGGGCGTCACTTAGTATCTGCCAGTTCGCACGGAGCCAGACCGCTGTTAAGCAGGGTCGAAAGGGAAGGCCGTTGCGCAAGCAACGGCCTTTTCCCGTTTGCCCGGCGCTTCACTAGAATGCCGCCCACCCGCCACCCCGGTGGCTGCAAGAATCTGGCTGCGACCCCGGTCTCATCGAATGGACGGCGAACATCAACTGTTCCGGCAACGGCGTTTCGAAACGCTGTGCGAGCCGTGCCGCGTGGAAGTGTTCCGTTTCGCGCTGTGGCTGGCACGCAGCCGGCCGGTGGCGGAGGAAGTCGTGCAGGAGACCTTCTTGCGTGCGTGGCGCTCGTTCGAAGGGCTCAAGGATCCATCGACCGTGCGATCCTGGCTGATCACCATCGCGCGGCGCGAGCACGCGCGGCTCTTCGAGCGCAAGCGCCACCTGACGGTGAACATCGACGAGCTCACCGCGATGGAATCCGCGGCGCTGGCCGACGAGCAGGAGCGCGATCCGCACGAGCTCAGCGACGTGCGCCGGGCCATACTCGAGCTCGAAGAGGAGCATCGAGAGCCGCTGGTGCTGCAGGTGCTGATGGGCTATTCCACGCAGGAAATCGCGCAGATGCTGGGTATCAACGAGGGCGCGGTATCTACGCGCCTGTACCGCGCGCGCAACCGGCTGCGCGCGCGGCTGGGTCTGGGTCCCGACGAATCGCGGCAGGAGGAAGACGATGGAGTGCGCTGAATTTCGCCGCATCATCGGTACGGACCCGAAGCGCTCGAGTCCGGACCTCGAAGCGCATCGTGAATCCTGCGTGGGCTGCACGAAATACCTTGCCGACATGCGGCGCCTCGACGAACTGGTTGCAGGCGCGCTCCAGGTGGCCGGACCGAAGCAGGGCGCCGCACTCACGCGCCCGCGCCGCGCTCTCCGCTGGTACGGGCTCGCCGCCGGCCTTCTGGTCGCGATCACTGCCGGCGCATCCATCTGGTTTGCGCGCGAGCGCGATGCGCTGTATGCCGAGTTCGTGATGCATGCGGACGGTGAACGCAAGGTCATGGTGGTCACCGACAAGCGCGTGCCGCCGGAGAAGGTGGTGAGCCGCCTGGAGCACCTGCACACGCGGCTGACGCGCGAGTTGCCGCTGTCGACCGTGCGCATCTGCAAGATCCGCGGCGTCGAGATTCCGCACCTGATCATGCAGACGCCGGGGGGCGCGGTGCACGTGATGGTGCTGCCCGGCGAGCGCATGCTGACGTCACATTCCTTCGAAAAGCTCGGCTACCAGGGCGAAGTCATGTCGGATCACGATCACCTGATCGCCATCGTCGGCGCGACGCGCGCCGCGGTGAAGCAGGGCGCCGCGCTCACCGCGGGCGCCTTTGACTGGCAGAACTGACCTGCGGCGTACCCGGTTCGCGCGCATATATTTCCCCGTGAGATTTTCGGAGACTCCCCGGTCTCCCTTCGCAAGGCGTTAGTTCGTCCGCTCGTGGCCCGCCAGGGACCGCGCAGGCGAGGTATTGCCCGGGAAAAAACCAACCGCCGGATTGCTACCGGTGTCATCGAAATCGTCATCAGTCAGGGGGAGATCTATGCCGGCGTCAATTCGTATTCGTTCGATCCATTTCTGCGTCAAGGCGGCCCTTCTTGCGGGAATGGCGGGCAATGCGCTCGCCGACGATGCGCAAACTACTGCCGCCGCGCCCGCTGCCGAAAGCGTCGAAGAGGTCGTGGTCACCGGTTTCCGCGCCAGCCTGAATGCCGCGCTCGAAGACAAGAAATCGTCCGCGGCGGCCATCGACAGCATCCGGGCCGAGGACATCGGCAAGTTTCCGGATTCAAACCTGGCCGAGGCCATCCAGCGAATTCCCGGCGCATCGATCTCGCGCGACGCGGGCGAGGGCCGCAACCTGAGCGTGCGCGGCCTCGGCCCGCAGTTCACGCGCGTGCGCATCAACGGCATGGAGGCGCAGAGCACCACCGGCGGCACCGACAGCTCGGGCGGCACGAACCGCAACCGCCAGTTCGACTTCAACGTGTTCGCCTCGGAGCTGTTCAACAGCATCACGGCGCGCAAGACGTCCTCGGCGGACGTGGAAGAGGGCTCGCTGGGTGCGACGTTGGATCTGCAGACTGCACGTCCCTTCGACTACAAGGATGGCTTCACACTGGCCGCCGGTCTGAAGGGCGCCTATAACGATCTATCCGACGACGTCGATCCGCGCGCCACCTTGCTGGTGAGCGACAAGTTCGCCGACGACACTTTCGGCGTGCTGTTCTCGGCCGCCTATGCCAAGCGCAACCTGGTGGAGGAAGGTTCGAGCACCGTGCGCTGGGATGCCGGCAACAGCTCCGGCGGATTCAACGCCGCCTCCACGCCCATCGGCATCACGCTGGCGCAGGCCAACGCTGCGACCACTTTCCACCCGCGTATTCCGCGCTATGGCCGGCTCGCGCACGAACAGGAGCGCCTGGGTCTCACCGGCGCGCTGCAGTGGCAGGCCTCGCCCGGCACGCTCATCAGCCTCGACGCGCTGTATTCGGACTTCAAGGCCGCGCGCGACGAGCTGTTTCTCGAGGCGTTCTCGTTCAGCCGCAGTCTCTCGCAGGGCGGCAAGCCGCAGACCTTCGTGCGCGCCGGCGAGCTCGCGCCCAATGGCACCCTGGAGTACGGCCTGTTCGACGCCGTCGACATCCGCTCCGAGAATCGCCACGACGACCTGGAAACGAAGTTCACGCAGTACACGCTGACGGCGACGCACGAGGTCAGCGACCGCTGGAAGCTCACCGAGCTCGCGGGCTACTCGCGCTCGGATTTCAACAACCCGGTGCAGACCACGATCACGCTGGATCGTTCGAACACCAACGGTTACTCGTACGACTACCGCGACAACGACCGGCTGCCGGCGTTCAGCTACGGTTTCGATCCGACCGTCGCCTCGAACTGGGCCTTCGGTGCGTTCAGCGGCGGCTCGTCCGAGATCCGCATCCGCCCGCAGGGCGTCGACAACACCTTCGAGGTGCTGCAGCTGGGCGCCGAGTTCGCGGCCACCGACTCGTTGAAGCTCGAGTTCGGCGCCGACTACAAGGACTACCGGTTCGAGACCTTCGAATTCCGCCGCGCCTCTGAGACCACCGTGCCGGCGCTGCCGGCGGGTACCACGGTCGCCAATCTCAGCCAGCTCGTCACGGGCTTCGGCAGGGGGCTCGACATTCCCGCGGTGACGCCGCGCTCCTGGCTGGTCGCCGACATCGCCGCCTTCGACCGCACCTTCGACATCTACAGCAACAGCGGCACGTTCGCGCTCAGCAGCATCACCAACAACAATGCGCGCGGCAACAACCGCAACGTCGAGGAAGAAGACTACGGCGCGTTCGTGCAGGCCGATTTCTCGTTCGACATCGGCATCCCGGTGCGCGGCGACATCGGCGTGCGCTACGCCGACACCAACCAGACCTCGCAGGGCTATCTACCGGCGGCCGGGACGCCCGTGCTGCTCACCGCCGGGCATGACTACTCGGACTGGCTGCCGTCGCTGAACCTGGTCGGCGAGCTGCGCGACGACCTGCTGCTGCGCGTCTCCGCGGCCAAGGTGATGACGCGCCCTGCGCTGGCGCAGGTGACGCCGGGCGGCTCGATCAACCTGGTGGGCAATCTCACCGTTGCCACCGGCAACCCGGGGCTCGAGCCGACGCGCGCCAACACCTACGACCTGGCGCTCGAATGGTATTTCGAGCAGGGCGGGTTGCTGTCCGGCGCGATCTTCTACAAGGACATCAACACCTTCGTGCAGACGCTCACGGTTTCCATGCCGTTCAACCAGTCGGGATTGCCGCTGGACCTGCTGGCCGGTACCACGCTCACGGGCAACGAGGTGTTCGCCTTCAGTCACCCGGTGAACACGGAGGGCGGACCGCTCAAGGGCTTCGAGATCAACTACCAGCAGCCGTTCAAGTTCCTGCCGGGCGCATGGAGCAATCTCGGCGTGCTGCTCAACTACACGTACGTCGATTCGAAGATCGACTACATCACCTCGGCCACGGGCGCCACGCCGCCGGTCGAGAACGATCTCGTGAATCTCTCGCCGCGCGCGTGGAACGCCACGCTGTACTACGACGGCGGTGGCATCTCGGTGCGCGCCTCGGCGGCCTATCGCGACCGCTATCTGACCCTGGTGCCGGCCACGAACGCGCCAGCCATCCAGGATGCAGAGGGCACCAACGAGACGCTCAACGTGGACTTCGCCGCCTCGTATGCCTTCAACGATCACTTCTCCGTGTCGCTCGAGGGCCTGAACCTCACCGACGAGGTGAACGACCAGTTCATCGATACGAAGACCAACCGCGTCGTGGTGTACACGCACACGGGAAGGCAGTTCTTCCTCGGGGCTAACTACAAATTCTGACCGTGTCTGAGTGGCCCTGATCCCTCTCAGGGCTGGGTGCCGGGTGGATTCGCCTCCGCCCGGCACCCATTTTCATGGTCATTGCTTCTGGGCCGCGATGCGATGGTCGGCGAGCGCGGTCCAATCGCGCTTCGGGTGCAATCCGATGGCAGCTACGAATTTGCGCAGTCCGTCATAGATGGAGCCGGGAGGCGACACCTTTTCCATGGCATCCCAGAACACGTGGTCGCAGGTGAAGCAGATCTCCATGGTGCTCGCCACCGCCCCCTTCCCGTAGAAGCGGACGGTATGGTGAATTTCGGGCATACAGCCATTCGCCCAGTCCTGCGTCTTCGTGTCCAGTTTGGCCAGGATCTCGCTGAAGCGATGCCTTTGCTCCGCGGTGAGCTCGACGCGCGCGTATTCGATTTCGGTGTCGATCCGCGATCGGTTGGCCTGCACGTCATAGGCATCCCAAGGCGAGGAATGCTCAGTCACGACGATGCGATCGGCCTCCTGGATAGCCGTCAAAAGAGCCCCCGTGTATTTCGGACCATCCTCCGGGCAGGCGAAGATGCAACCCGTCTCTTTCGCAGCTATGGAGGACACCGGGCCGGACGTGGCCAGAACCGCCAAAACAAGGGCCCAGATGATCAATTTCGGCTGCATGCAGGTACTTTAGGACATGCCTCGAAGCGGCAAAACTCTGAAGGGTTCCAAGGGCTTATGCCGCAACGCACCAACGCGTTGACACCCCTCGGTCACATACCTAGAATCGCCGGCCTTTGTCGCCCCACCCCCAAACCGGGCGGGGCGTAAATAGCGGACAACACGAACACCGGGCCGTGCTCATCAACGGCCCGGTGTTGTTTCGTCCGCACTGTTATCAACCTGGAGTATGCATGGCCACAACGAGCCAGTTGATCGCGAACCCGCGTCGCATCAACAAAGAGAAGACGAAAGTGCCCGCCCTCAATGCGTCGCCGCAGAAGCGTGGCGTATGCACGCGCGTGTACGCGACGACGCCGAAGAAGCCGAACTCGGCCATGCGCAAAGTGGCGCGTGTGCGTCTCGTCAACGGCTTCGAGGTGACTTCGTACATCGGCGGTGAAGGTCACAACCTTCAGGAGCACTCGGTGGTGCTCATCCGCGGCGGACGCGTCAAGGATCTCCCGGGCGTTCGTTACCACACGGTGCGCGGCACGCTGGACTGCGCCGGCGTGGGCAATCGCAAGCAGGGCCGTTCCAAGTACGGCGCCAAGCGCGCGAAGAAGTAAGAGGACTAACTAATGTCACGTCGCGCACAAGCTCCCGTCCGCCATATCCTGCCGGACCCGAAATTCAACAACGACATGCTGGCCAAGTTCATGAACGTGGTCATGCAGAGCGGCAAGAAGTCCGCCGCCGAGCGCATCATCTACGGCGCCATCGACCGCATCGTCGAGAAGACCGGCAAGCAGGGCCCTGATGCCGTGGCCATGCTGACCACCGCGCTCGACAACGTGAAGCCCGTGGTCGAAGTGAAGTCGCGCCGCGTCGGCGGCGCCACCTACCAGGTTCCCGTGGAAGTGCGCGCGCAGCGCCGCCAGACGCTGGCCATGCGCTGGCTCATCGAGGCCGCGCGCGAGCGCAGCGAGAAGTCCATGGCATTCCGCCTGGCGCACGAGCTGATGGACGCCGCCGAGAACCGCGGCGCCGCCGTCCGCAAGCGCGAAGACACGCACCGCATGGCAGAGGCCAACAAGGCATTCGCGCACTATCGCTGGTAATCCAGTGT
>Ga0126377_10004261_pt1 | contig 10368 bp, 13 predicted proteins | sample PanSoiMetPlot_22_FD_92647 | JGI IMG/M metagenome (GOLD analysis project Ga0126377, IMG submission 92647) | Tropical forest soil microbial communities from Panama - MetaG Plot_22 | ecosystem: Environmental > Terrestrial > Soil > Tropical forest > Bulk soil | place: Panama | collected 2016-02-17 | reverse complement strand
TGCTCGACCTGGCCGGCGACGGGACGGGTGGCGGTGGTCATGCTGGCTCTCCTTCGGCGGGGAGGTTCTCGAGCTTTCTGACCTCGTCGCGGGTCATCCACCCGGTCTCCGCGTTCAGCGCCTTCGTGTAGACGTCGGCACGCGTGGCGGAGTCGGCTCGCAGCAAGGCGTCGACGAGGAACTCGAAGTAGACGGTCCCGGCCGACAGGTCGCCGTCGTTGGTCAGCGCCTGCTCGATCGCGACGAGCCACGGCCGCAACGAGAAGGTCACGAACGCCTGCGCCTGGCCCTCAACGGTCGCGTAGGTGAGGCTGTCGCCGGCCGGGACGCCGGCCATCCACGGCGGGACCCGGAAGGCGCGACAGACCTCCTGTGCGCTCATCTGGCGTTGCTCGATGAACTGCGCGTCGGCCAGTGGCATCGCGAGCGGCGAGAACGTCAGGCCGCCGGTCACGAACGCGATCCCGCCGCTGTTCTCCGGACCGACCCAGGACTCCTGGATCTGCGCCTTGATCGCCTCGATGTTGTCCGGGTCCACGACCGTGTCCGGCGGCGTGGTCAACACGCCGCTCAGCCGCGCGCCGCGGCGCATGGTGTCCAGCGCGTGCGACCCGAGCTCGACGTTGAGCAGGATCGCGCCGGCTGACTGGCGGATCGGCGTCGCGCCGTAGACGCCGTCCTCGCTCACGATCGCGCGGATGTGCAGGATGTCGGCGGGTCCGAAGCGCTCGACGCCGTCCATCAGCGAGTAGACGGTGTAAACGGGTTCGCCGCGCTCGATCTCCACCGTGACGCTGTCGGGAGCGAGGAGGCCGAGCTGCGCGACGCGGCCGTCGCGATCGCGGTACTTGGCGATGTACGCGTTGCCCCAGAGACAGAGGTGCGACATCAGCTGGCCGATCAGCGACGCCGTGGTCACCGCGGGTGCCGGATGATCGACGAGGTCCTGTGCCTGGCCGCCGGCGCGGACGCGGCCCTGGTCGGTGTGGCGGTAGGCGATCAACGGGAGGCTTGCGGCGGACTCGGCGAGCACGCGGACGCACGCGTAGACGTCGGCGATGCGCATCGCGGCGTGCGTGGCGATCTGCGAGGTCGAGAGGTCGGGGAACACGGCGGGGACCGTGTCCTGGACGGTCAGCGCGCGGTCCTCGGTGCGACGGCGTCGCAGGCGCATGGCACTATTGAACCACGGTCAATAGATGGAGTGGCATGGCTGGACCTCGCGGAGCGCTCGACGGGATCAAGGCACCACCCGGCCTCACCGACGGGGAGCGCCGGGTGTTCCTCGCCGTGCGCCGTCAGCTGCAGGAGCAGGGAACCTGGCAGCGCTCGGACGCCGACGCGCTGGAGCGCTACGTCCACGCGATCGTGCGCTCCGCGCAGGCGCGCGAGATCGTGGCGCGCGAAGGCCTCACCGCGCTCGGTGGCCGCGACCAGCCGGTCGCGCACCCGGCGGTCAGGATCGCCAGGGACGCCGAGCGCGACGCCGCCGAGTACGCAAGAGACCTGCTCCTCACGCCGCGCGCCAGGCGGCTGGCCGGCCTGATGGAGACCTCCGCGATGGACGATGAGCTCGCCGGCCTCCTCGCCGAGTAGCACCAGCATCGACACACCGCTCACGCGCTTCGCGACCTTCTGCGAACGCTTCGCCGGCCTGCAGCTCGAGCCGTTCCAGGCGGAGATCGTCGCGACGCACTGGACCTACCGGGAGACCCTCGCGCTCCTGGCTCGCGGCAACGGCAAGACGTCGCTCGCCGCGGCCTTGGCCGTCTACCACCTCCTCACGACACGCAGACCCGCCGCGTACGTCGGCGCGGCGTCACGCGACCAGGCCAGGATCCTGTTCGAGGCCGCCAGGGACATCGTGCGCTCCTCCGCGGCGCTGGAGCGCCACGTCACGGTCCGTCACCGCGAGCTACGCGCGCGCGGCGGCCACCTGCGGATCCTGAGCTCCGACGGTCCACGTGCGCACGGCCTGCAGCCGACGCTCGCGATCGTCGACGAGCTGCACGCGCACCGCGACCCCGAGCTGTACATCGCGCTCAGGACCGCGCTGGGGAAGGTGCCGACCTCGAGGTTGCTGACGATCAGCACGGCCGGCCACGACGTCGACTCGGTCCTCGGCCGGCTGCGCGCCAAGGCGCTCACCCTGGAGAAGACCACCACCGGCGCCAGGACGATCGCCGTCGACGATCGCGGGTCCTTCGCGATGATCGAGTGGACGGTCCCCGAGGACTCCCCCGTCGAGGACCTCGACGCCACACAGGCCGCGAACCCGGCGTCATGGGTGACACGAGAGTGGCTGGCCGAGCAGCTGCACGCACCCGGCGTGCACCCGTTGGAGTACGCGCGCTACCACCGAAACCAGTGGACCGACGCCGAGGCATCCTGGCTGCCACCCGGCGCGTGGCAGACCCTCTACGGCGCCGCCGACCTCGAGGACGGCGACGCGGTCTGGGTCGGGGTCGACATCGGTGGGGAGCGCTCGGGAACCGCCGTGGCGGCCGTGTCGGAGGCAGGGACCGTCCGCGCGTGGGTGTGGCACGGCGACGAGGCGGTGCTGCAGGCCGCCGACCACCTGCGCCGCCTGCGCGGCCGCTTGCGGCTGCAGGGTGTCGCGTTTGACCCGTGGCGCTTTCAGACCGAGGCGCAGCGACTGCTCGGCGAGGGTGTCCCGATGGTCAAGGTCCCCCAGAGCGCGGAGGGAATGACCCTCGCGTCCGAGCGGCTGTACGCGAGCATCGTGCAGGGTGAGCTCACCCATGACGGCGACGCGGTCCTGACCCGCCACGTCGCCGGCGCGACCGCGAAGAGCACCCCGCGCGGATGGCGGCTCGTCAGGTCCAAGCGCTCAGACCAGGTCGACGCGGTCGTCGCGTTGGCGATGGCCAACAGCCTGCGCGTCGCGCCGCGGGCTCGAGCGCGGTTCGTCGGATGGCTGTGATGCTCAGGGCGTGCGTCGGGTGCGGAGCACCCACCGACCGGCGGCGATGCGCCGACTGCGACCACCGCCTCGCGGGATGGGAGTGGCAGCGCCTCTCGGTGCGGATCCTGCGCCGCGACCGCTACCGCTGCGCGTTCTGCGGTGGTCTGGCGGTCACCGTCGACCACATCCTCCCGGTCTCGCTCGCGATCGCGGCGAACCCGAACGATCCCGCGCTTCTACGCAGCCTCTGCGGCGCCTGTCACCGTGAGCGGCACCGGTAGCGGCGGGATGTAGTCCACCCACGGCACCTCGATTCGCGCCGACATCACGAGGTTCCCCCCCGGCTCCTGGCCCCTGGCGGCCTCCTGCAGCGCCGTGAACCGCGTCTGCAGCATCTCCCAGTACTCCTGGTAGGCCGACCGGTTGGACTGCACCTGCTCAGGCCAGTAGGACAGCTCGATCAGGCACGCGGTCTCCAGCGCCGCGGCGAACCGGCCGGCGTCCGCGAGCTCCGCCGGCGGCGACGGACCCATCCTGGCCTGCACGTCCGCCACGGCCTCGTCGATGAGCGTCAGGACCTGCTCGTCGGTCGGCCGTGTGTCGGCGGTGAACGTCCCGACCTCCACGCCGTTTGCGTCCTTGGTCCTGGCGCGCAACAGCGCCGCGACGTCCAGGATCGACGGCGCGATATCGATCGGGTACCCCGCGATCGTCGTCATGGCCATACCGGCGAGTCTACGCCTGCTGAACGACGTTCAATCCAGGCGGGGACGGCTTGCCGACTGTCGGATCAGCCACGGCGCGGTGGGTCGCTGCCGCGACTGTCTGCTCAAAAAAAATCCCGCTACGACCGGAGATTTCGGCGTTGATGACGTGGTGGCGGCGCGGGTAGCGTTGGCCGCGAACGCCTCGCGCCGTTCGGGGCGCGAGGCGCATCGACCATCAGGAGGAGAGCCTGGATGGCCACCGCCAACCGTAGCGCCGACCGTGTCCGACTGCTCGCGAAGCGCTCACAGCGCGGCTATACGACCGACCCGGCGCAGGCGTTGCGTGATGAGCCCGAGGCGCTGTCGGCCGTCGAGCAGCAGGCGCTCACCGATGGCGTGCACCGCGCGCACGACGAGCTTGTGCGCCAGGAGTGGGTGAAGGCGAGTGAACGCATCAACGCAGCGCTCGAGCACTTCGAGCGCTTCGCTCACCCTCACGGCCTTCGCCGTGAGGTGCGCGCCATCACCCGTCAGCTGGACACGATCGACAGGCGTACCAGGCGAAGCAGTGCCGCCGGGTCGCCTCGTACTTGAGTGCCCCTCGGTGCACGTCGCGCACGTTCGGTGCACGCTCGGTGCACGCGGTCTTTTGGAGGGTCGATGCCGAAGGACGAAACCCCCGTGTTAGCGGGGGTTTCGTAGGTGCCGGAGGAGGGACTCGAACCCCCGACACGCGGATTATGATTGGCGTATTCCTTGGGGACTTGGCTCTACTGAGCCAAGTCCGTGCCGCTCAGTTGCGCTCAGTTGGGTGCATAGTCGGCGGTTCGGTGCACATCGGGGTGCACGGCCTGCGCGACGACGGCGGACAGTCGGTCGGCGGCGTCGTGCGCGGGGACGTGGTGCACGTAGCGCATGGTCGTGGCGATGTCGACGTGGCCGGCGTAGGCCTTGACCTCGTCGAGGCGGTAGGCGCGCACGGCCATCGTGCAGTAGCTGTGACGCAGGTCGTGGATGCGCACGTGCTTGAGCTGCGCGGCGTCGATCGCGGCGTACATGCGGCGCCGCAGCGCCGAGGCCTCGATCACGCCGCCGGTGGCGTTGACGAACACGAGGTCCTCGGGGTCGGTGAAGTGCTCGCGCTGGGAGAGGCGGTCCAGCGGCGGGATGATCTGGTCGATCATCGGCACCGACCGGCGCCGGCGTCCCTTCGGGTAGGCCTTCAGGCGCCCTTCGGTGAATGACCGGCGGACGTGCACGAGCCGGTCGGTGAAGTTCAGGTCAGCCCACCGCAGCGCGCGGAGCTCTCCGAGGCGCAGGCCGGTGAACGCGGCGACGGTGTAGAAGGCGGCGTCCTGGTCGTCGGCGGCGTGCGCGGCCAGGAGCATGGTCTCGGCGGGCTCGAGGACGTTGAAGTCCTCCGGCGGCCGCTGCGGCTGTCGCTCGACGATCGCGAAGGGGTTGGTCGTGATCCCCCACACGCGCTGCGCGCGCTTGTAGATCGCCTCCCCCTTCCAGCGCAGCTTGTTGATCGAGTTGGCCGACAGTCCCTCAGCGAGGAGCTCCTGGCGCCAGCGGTCGGCGACGTCGACGGTGATCGCCTCGAGCGGTAGGTCGCCGAAGCGTGGGATCAGGCGGCCGTTGACGGCGCGGGTGTAGCCCTGGACGGTGGAGTGCTCGCGCTGGCGGTCGTGCTCGACGTAGCGCAGCCATTCGAGCGCGGCGTGGCGGAAGGTGGCGCCGGAGGCGGGTGCGACGAGGACGTCGGGATTGTTGCCGGCGAGGATCTCGGCGAGCTTGGCCTCGGCCATCGCCGCGGTCAGGTGTCCCGCCGGCGGCCGCGAGCGCTTCGTCCAGGCGGGCCCGAGCTTGGGTTGCAGGCGCCTTCCGTCGGCGGTGCGGATGTGCGCGTAGTAGACGGGGCCGGCGGCGCGCTGGATGGTGCGCACGTAGCCCGTAGCCTTCTGCTTGCTCATGGGAGCTCATTTCTCCTGTGGGTCTGGCCGGGGTGCGATGCCAGTCGCGCCTCGGCCGCTGTTGTTGTGGTCGTTGACTGTATCGGCGCCGAGCTCGAACGCCTCGATGACGTCGGCGCGGTAGCGGTAGTAGCGGCCGAGGCGGACGGTGGGGATCTTGGCCTCGCGGGTCAGGCGGTAGACGTGGCTCTTTGGGACCTGCCAGCGCTCGGCGAGGTCGTCGGCGGTCAGGAGCCGAGCGGTCATGACGCGACTTCGCTTGCGTGACCGCCGAGGTCGAAGAGGAACGTCGCGTCCCAGGCGGGGTGGCAGTCCGCAAGTGTGGTGATCGCTGACTGGTAGTCGTAGAGGCCTTGGCCGGACCAGTGGCGGTCGATGCCGCCGATCATCGAGTCGGCGTGCAGCGAGACGACCCATGCGAGGCATGCCCGGCAGAACGAGATGGTGGTTCGACCGTGGGTGAGTCGGATGATCGCGGGGTCGTCGTGGTCGCAGTTCACGTGGCTCTCCCGCTGCTTGCGTCCTGGATGCCTTGCTGGTAGCCGGCGTGGTAGCCGCCTAGCCATGCGGCGGTGTGTCCGGCCTGGCGGGTCGCGCTCGAGACGAGCCGCTCGACGGTCGCGTCGCTGGCGTCGTCGTCCTGGTGGTCGTCCTCGTCGCCGCTGTGGCGGGTCCAGCCTTGCTGTTCGGCGTAGCAGTCCGAGCAGTAGGCGTGCCACGGCTGGTCGGTGGCGGCGCCGCAGTCCTGGCAGGAGCCGTTGGCGCCGTTCGAGTACTCGAAGTCGTCGTCCCAGCTCATCGCCGGCAAACCCCCGTTTTGCCTAGGCAGGTAGACAGGTAGACAGAGGTAGACGCTCTATACGCGCGATCGCGCGCGCGCGCGACGGGATATGTCCACCTGCGTCTACCTGTCCACCTGGTTGCGCTCACAACGAGTCTTCCCAGGCGGCCGAGACGATCCAGAACGGCAGCACGATGTCGGGTCCGAGACCGGGTGAGGTTGCCTTCATCGAGCCCCGCTTGTTGCGCCTGGTCCATCCGGCGTGCTCCATGCGCCGGTTGAGCTCCGCGGGGTGGGAGACCTCGCCTGCGCGCTTGACGTGCGCGAACAGCCAGTCGCAGCGCACGAGGCGGCGGCCGTCGACGTGCCTGAGGACAACGCTGGCGTCGGCGATCGTCGCCGGGAGCTTGCGCGCCTCGTCGCGTTCGACGAGGCGGATGTCGCACAAACGGACCGGGTCGAGCGCCTTCAAGCGCGACCAGGCTCCGTAGCGCTCGGCCTGGTCGTTGACGTTGACTTCCTCGACGGCGGCTCGATCGAGGAAGTCAACGCCGTGGTCGGTACCGAGATCCCGGATCGTGGCCGCGTACTGTGCCCTGGCGAGGCGGCGAATGATCGCGTTGGCCTCGCCGGCCTCGACCTTGGTGATGTCGGAGGCGTTGACGCCGGTGCTCCACGTCACGAACTTCGCGAGGCCGCCGTGGGTCCACAGGTCGCCGCAGCGCTCGGCCTCGATCGTCTGGCCGTTGGAGAGCTCGATCTCCAGGCCGGCGTTCGGTCCGTTGCCGATGAGCCTGACGTCGGCGATGTGGATGCCGTGCTGCGCCAGGCGCAGGAGGATCTCCAGGCGCTGGCGGTCGGCACGGATCTGCTCGTCCTGCGCTGGCGGAGCGGTGCCGTAGCGCTCGGCGACGTCGCGCGCGATCGCGACGACCTGCTCGTCGTCCTTGGGTGGCTCGCAGTCCGCGAGGTTGACCCGGCGCAGCTCGGCGCGGATCTCCTCCTCGTCGCGGCCGCGACCTGCCATCGCGCCTCCGACTTCGAGCAGGTGGCGATGGCGGTGGCCGGTGAGGTACTTGCCGTCGTCGGAGCGCTGCGACTTGCCGTTGGACGAGGCCTCTCCGGCGAGCTCGTCGAGCTCCTCGGCGCCGAGGAGGCCGAGCGCGGCGGCCATGTCGTCGGGGAGCGCGCTGATCGGGTCGAGGTCGGAGAGGTCGCGCAGGTGCTCGTAGGCGCCGAATTCGGTTCGGCCGTACTCGATCGCGTAGCCGCCGTCGCCGCGGATGTCGAGGCCTGGCCAGCGCTCAGCGAGGAGCCTCGTCACCTTGCTGTTCTGCGTGGCGACGCGGAAGCCGGGATGCTCGACGCGTAGGTGGTAGCCGCCGCGGCCGGTGCGCACGTGCGGCTCGATCCCAATGCTCTCGGCGAGCGCGATCCCGGTGTCCTCGTCGAAGTCCAGGACGACGAACCCGCTGACCGCGCCGGTGACGGCGGCGAAGGCGGTCGTCCGCCGGTCCTGACTCCAGGACAGGAGCTGCGCGTCGTCGGCCGCCTGCGTCTGGTAGCGCTTCCAGCTGTACCAGGGACGCTTGTCGGCGCCGACGGCGATCAGGCTCTCGCCGCGGCTGGCGGCCTCGAGGCCCTGCTCGAGGAGCGTGGCGGTGACGCTCACCGGCGCCTCCGGCCTACTCGTCGTCGTCCTCGTTGTCCTCGACGTCGCCGCCGCGAGACTCGCGGATCGCGCGGCGCAGGAGACTGTTCATCCTCGCGTCGTGCCGCCGCTCTGCCGGCGTGCGTTCGTCATCGGCGCGATGCTGCACGAGCTCGGCCATGCGCTTGAGCGGGACCTCGACGCTCTCACCTTCCCGGAGCGGCGCTCGGCCGATCGTGAACCACGTCCGGGTCTGTCGGTCCTTGGCGATGATCGTCGCCTCGGCCGGGAGCTTCATCTCCTGACCCTCGAACGCGGCCATCGCGAAGAGAACGTTGGCGATCATGTCGGGGACCGGCGCGCCGTCGATCGTGACGTCGACGTTGAGTCGCTCGATGCCGTTGACGGTGAACGTCAGGACGGCGTCGTCGCCGAAGGTGCGCGCGATGCGCTCGTGGAAGTCGACGGTGTCCTCCCCGTCGAGCCCCATTTGCTTCTTCAGCGCGGCAACGCCGAGCTGCGCGGCCTCAGTGCGGCTGATCTTCAGCCGGGTGGCGATGTCGTCGAAGAACGCGAGCTCGGCCTCGGTGAAGCGCATGCTCGTCCCGCGCCGACCTCCGGTACTGGTCTTGGGTGGCATGCGCCAAGCGTACCACCATCATGTAATACGAACTAGTGATGATATGGCGTGTGTCAGCGGCTGCGGCGCGCGCGGCGCACGTAGGCGTGCTTCACCACAGAGGGAACGGCAGCTCGCGGCTTCGGCTTGGCCTTCGCCGGTTTGCCCTCGTCGTCGGCCTTCGTGGCCTTCGGCTTGCGTTTCGGCTGCGTCATGCGGCTGCGAGCCGGACGGCGGCGTCCTGGCGCTCGACGCCGAACGCCGCGTGTCCCTCCAGGCGGACGAGCGACGTGTTCGTCGACCCGTCGTTCTCCTCGAACCTGGCGAGCGAGACCGCGGACGCGTAGAGCTTCCCGAACGCGGTCGTGTCGACCACGATCGGCGCCGCGACGGTCTTGGACACGCGCCGGGTGAGCCCCCAGATGCCGGGTGCCGGCTGGCCGGGGCTGAACACGTAGATCTCCTCGGTCGGCGTGGCGGTGAGGGTGTCGAGGTCCTCCGCTGCCTGCGGGGTGAGGATCAGGGTGTCCGGGGAGTAGCCGAGCGCCTGCAGCGTGGTGATGGCGTGGCGGACGGCGACGATCATGGAGTCGGTGGCGGGGTCCTGGAACGGTGAGGCGGCGGTCGCGTCCAGTACGAGCTTGTCGAGCGCCTCGTTGACGGCGAGGCGTAGGTCGCCTTCGATGACGGTGTTGAAGAGCGGCTGCTCGAGGTAGACGTTCGGGATCCCGGACTGCACGCTCGCGACCTGCTTCAGAGGCAGGGTGATGACCTCGAGCTTGCTGCTGGTCTCCGGCTTGGGGGTGACGGCGTCGATCGCGCGGATGACGTCGGCGGCGGCGGCCAGGGTGCGCTGTGACTGGCGCATCACCTGAACGGCGGTGGTGCCGGCGTCGACGCCGATGCGTCCGAACGCCGGCCAGGCGTAGCGCTGGTCGAACGCGAGGCCGGCGCCGACGCGGCGGGTGGGGTTGAGGTTGTCGATCGATCCCGTCCAGGTGGCGGCGCGCTCTTCGGCGTGGAAGACGCGGCCGAAGTCCAGGGTGGCGGTCTGGCCGGGGAACCCGCGGGAGCGGAATTCGTCGGCGAGCGACCTGGTCGCGGTCGCGGCGTCGCGGTCCTCGACGCGCAGGGTGCCGCGCGGCGCGGGAGGCGGCTCGTGCTCCGGCGGCGTGGTCGGCTCGGCGCGCTCCTCGGCCTGCGGCTCGGCAGTCGCGGTCTCGGACATCGTGTGCTCCTCCTGGTGGGATCGGTACTCGGCCACGGCGGCCTCGTAGGCGGGGTGCGCGACGACGGCGACGTCGCGCAGCTCCTGGATGTCGTGGATGTGGCGCACGTCACCGCGCCACTCGTCGCGTGCGACGACCATCCGCCAGCTCGAGGCGCGCAGGTCGCGGCGCTCGACGGCCTCACGGACGTCGGCGCGGCTCGCGGGGATCTCGACGCTCCAGTGCAGGCCGTCGTCGCGGTCCTCGAGCTGCAGGGTGGTCGGGTAGCGGCCGATCGGGACGCCTGCGTGGTCGACGGTCGCGACGAGGTCGTCCAGGCGCGTGCCGTGCAGTGCCGTGGCTTCGATGACCTCGCGCCAGCCGCCGAGGTCGCGGCTCTCGACGCCGTAGGGGATCACGCCGCGCAGGCGGCGCTCGTCGAGGTCGATGTCCGGCGCGGTGCGCTGCTCGACCTGGCCGGCGACGGGACGGGTGGCGGT
>Ga0126377_10004259_pt1 | contig 10372 bp, 13 predicted proteins | sample PanSoiMetPlot_22_FD_92647 | JGI IMG/M metagenome (GOLD analysis project Ga0126377, IMG submission 92647) | Tropical forest soil microbial communities from Panama - MetaG Plot_22 | ecosystem: Environmental > Terrestrial > Soil > Tropical forest > Bulk soil | place: Panama | collected 2016-02-17 | reverse complement strand
GGGGCGACCACGAATCGCCCGAGCCCCGGTCTGCGGCCGGGGGCCACGAGTCGCCCGAGGCGGCGGGGTCGTCGGACGGCGGGTCGGCCGGTTGCTTCCAGCCCTCCAGCGACGGCGGAGCGGACGGGGGCGACCACGGCGCGTCGTCGTCGGTCGGGGGCGGGGCGAGGTCGCTGCCGGGTTCGGGCGCGGGGACGAAGGCCTGGCGGGGCCGGTCGGTCGGCGGGGGGCTGTCGCCGGGGTCGGCCGACCAGGTCCACTCGGGCCCGGTCGGCGACGTCACGAGGCGCCCCCGGACACCGGGGGCAGCACGGCCACCTCGTCGTCGCCCGTCACCGCATCGGGCCCCTCGGCCGGCTCGCCGTTGACCCACACCCGGCACCGGGGCAGCAGCCGGGAGAAGTCGTCGCCGTAGCGCTCCCGGGCGGCCGCCAGCACCTGGTCGACCGTGGCGCCGTCGACCACGTCGCGGCCCGTCCCCGCGGCCTCGCGGGCCTGCGCGAACAGGCGGATGACCGGCATGCGCCCGCCCGACCTCAGGCCGCCCGGGCGACGCGCGCCGACCCCGTCACGCCGGTGGCGGACGGGTGGAACGGGCCCAGCTTGTCGAGCGGCAGGAGCATGGCCTCTCCTCGGACGTCGGCACTCCCCAGCGAGTGCCGAACGAGCCTACCTGTGCATCGTCCCGGTAGCGTCCTCGGCACATGGACGCCCTCGCCCCGCCCGAGACGACCCGCATCCTCCTCGTCCGCCACGGGCAGTCCGAGTGGAACGCCGAGGGCCGCTGGCAGGGCCAGGCCGATCCCCCGCTCAGCGACCTCGGCCGGCGCCAGGCCCACGAGGCCGCCCGCCTGCTGGGGGCGGTCGACGCCATCTTCGCCTCGGACCTCCAGCGTGCGGCCCAGACGGCGGCGATCATCTCGGGCGACCTCGGCGTCGGGCCGGTGGTCCTCGACCCCGACCTGCGGGAGCGGGACGCCGGCGAGTACTCGGGCCTGACCCGGGACGAGATCGAGCGGCGCTTCCCCGGATCGCTCGCCGCCCGCCGCCGGCCGCCGGGGTGGGAGGACGACGACAGCCTGCTGGCCCGGGCGCTGGCCGCCCTCGGCCGGATGGCCGGGGCGGTGCCGGGCGGCGAGGCCCTGGCGGTCACGCACGGTGGCCTCATGTACACGATCGAGGCCCACCTGGACGCCGAGCACGAGCGGCTGGCCAACCTGGCGGGCCGGTGGGTGGACGTGGCGGGCGACCGGCTGCGGCTGGGCGACCGGGTGCTGCTCACGGAGCCCGGCGACGTGACCGTACCCCGGCAGATCTAGCGGCGGCTAGACCTCCAGGTCGGCCTGGTGGTCGACGCAGAAGCGGGTGGCCGGCATGGCCGTGAGCCGGTCGTCGTCGATGGTCTCGCCGCAGGCCTCGCAGCGCCCGTAGCGGCCCCCGTCGAGGCGGTCGAGGGCCCGGCCGACGTCGGCCAGCTCGGCTTCGACCTGCTCGAGGATGGAGAACTCCTTCTCCCGCTCGAAGGCGTCGCTGGCGACGTCGGCGGGGTGCTGGTCGAAGTGGGAGAGCTCGGCGGAGCTGTCCTCCTCGGCCTCGTCGTGGAGGTGCTCGCCCTCGAGCGACGTGCGCAGGCGTGCCAGCCGGGCCTGCTCGTCGGTCAGGTGGCGCCGCGCGGCCTCGTCCTCCACGGGCCGTAGGGTACGCCCCGGCCGATGGCTGTGGGGGTGGAGGGCCTCGAACCCTCGCGCGTCCGCTTAAAAGGCGGCTGCTCTGCCGGCTGAGCTACACCCCCGAGGTTGGCGTCCCGCCATCGTAGGCGCCCGACCCGCCGGGCCCGGGCGGCCACGCTACCAGGCCGTTTGTGAGCCGAAGCACACGTGTTAGTCTCACCGCATCAGCGGAGCTGGAGGCCGCGGCCTTCAGGCGGGGTAGTGACGGGGAGCTGGATCGCATGATCAAGGGACTGATCGCCGCAGCGGCACTGGCCATCGTCGCGATGGCCGCGCCCGCCGGCGCGCAGCAGTACCCGCCCGCCGTCAACAGCCTGACGATCAGCGACACCACGCCGACGCCGGGGCAGACGATCTCGATCGAGGGCCGCACCTTCGCCACCGGGTCGACGGCGACGGTCACGCTGTTCTCCGATCCCGTGGTGCTGGGCTCGGCCATCGCAGACGCCGCCGGGGTGTTCGCCCTGCAGGCGACGATCCCGGCCGACACCCCGCTCGGCGCCCACACGATCACCGCCCAGGGCACCGCCCCCGACGGCTCGCCGCTGTCGCTCTCCGTGAGCCTCACGGTGGTGCCGGCCCAGGGCGCAGGCGCCGGTGCGGGCAACGGCAGCGGCAACCTGCCGAGGACCGGCAGCGACTCGTCGATCCCGCTCGCCAAGCTGGGCCTGGGCATGCTCGCCATCGGCGGCATCGCCACGGCCATCGCCGCCAAGCGCCGCAAGGCCGCCGCCGCCGCGGCCGAGCCCCTCACCCCGGCTCCGCCGCTGGTCTGATCGACCCCCTCCTCCCTTTCCCTTTGGGGTGGGAGGGACAAGGACAGGGCGGGCCGCCGCGCAAGGGCACGTAGGTCGTGGGGGCATACCGCCGGCGAGGGCAGTCACGGGACGGCCCGCAGGGCCGAGGCCGCCCCGGCGGCCTCGTTGGTCGTCACTCCACCTGTGCCCTGGCCCAGCGGTAGTCGGCCTTGCCGGCCGGGCTGCGCTGGATGGCGTCGAGGAACAGCACGTCCTTCGGCAGCTTGTAGCGGGCGACGTGGTCGGCGGCGTGGCCCACGATGGACTCGGCCGTCGCCTTCATGCCCGGGGTCAGCTCGACCAGCGCCACCACCTCCTGGCCCCAGCGCTCGCTCGGCCGGCCGACGACCACCACATCGTGCACCGCCGGGTGGCCGGCGATCGCCCGTTCGACCTCCTCGGCGAAGATCTTCTCGCCGCCCGAGTTGATCGTGACCGAGTCGCGGCCCAGCAGTTCGATCTCCCCGCCGGCCAGGTGCCTCGCCCGGTCGCCCGGCACCGAGTAGCGCACGCCGCCGATCACCGGGAACGTCGCCGCCGTCTTGGCCTCGTCCTTGTAGTACCCGAGCGGCACCCAGCCCTGCTGGGCCAGCCACCCGATCCCGTCGTGGCCCGGGTCCAGCACCTTGTCGAGCTCCTCGCTCACCACCACGGTCCCCGGCCCCGGCGCGAACCGCCCGGTCGACACCTCGCCCCCGGCGCTCGACAGGTGGCTCATCTGCGCCCCCGTCTCGGACGACCCCACCGAGTCGGTCAGCAGGATGTGGGGCAGGCACGCCAGCAGCCGCTGCTTGATCGTCGGCGTCAGCGGCGCACCCCCGTTGCCCACGCTGAGCAGCGACGACATGTCGTACTCCCCCGCCTCCAACTCCTCGACCAGCGGCCGGGCCATGGCGTCGCCGACGACCGTGAGCGTCGTGCACCGCTCCCGCTCGATCGTGCGCCACGTCTGCGCCGGGTCGAGCCGGGTGGTGTCCGGCGGCAGCACCACCGTGTGCCCGCTGTTGAGGGCGATGAACGACACCCACTGCGCGGCGCCGTGCATCAGCGGCGGCAGGATCATGAACCGCAGCGGCTCGGCGAACGCCCGGGCCATGGTGGCCACGGCCTCGTAGTCGTCGACCGTCTCCTGGGTCAGGATGTTCCGCCCGCCCATGGCCGACAGGTAGATGTCGTGCTCCCGCCACAGCACGCCCTTGGGCATCCCGGTCGTGCCGCCGGTGTAGAGGACGTAGAGGTCGTCGGCCTCGGGCCGCACCTCCGCCAGCGGCCCGGTGTCGGCCCCGGCCAGCGCCGCCTCGTAGTCGACGGCCCCCGGCAGCAGGTCGTGGCCCCACCCGTCGGCCACCTGGAGCAGCACCTCGAGCCGGGGCAGCCGGTCGAGGATGCCGGCCAGCGTCGGCGCGAACCGCTCGTGGTAGACGAGCGCCCGGCAGTCGGCGTTGTCGAGCAGGTACACCAGCTCGTCGGCCACGTAGCGGTAGTTGACGTTGAACGGCGCCACCCGCGCCCGCCACGACCCGAGCATCGACTCGAGGTACTCGTTGCCGTTGTAGAGGTAGCTGCCCAGGTGGTCCTGGCCGCTCTCGTGGCCGGCCAGCCCCGCCCGGTCGGCGACCGAGCCCAGGCCCCGGGACTGCAGGTAGGCGGCGAGTCGCCGGCTCCGGTCCGCCATCTCGGCGAAGGTCCACCGCCGATCGCCCCACACCAGGCAGGGCCGATCGGGGTGGACCCCGGCGACGACGTCGAAGACGTCGGGCAGGTTGAACTGCGTCGACGTGCCGTTTCCGGGGGTGCTCACCGCGCGTCCTCCTCGGTCCTGACGGAGTGTCAGGTGACGCTAGCGGTCCCCGGTCGGCGATGCCTCAGCGGCGGGCGCCGCCCACCGGCTGGCTGAGGAACTGCCCGGCGATGAGCCCGGCGTAGCCGAGCAGCCCGACGAACGCACCGAGGGCCGGCGAGGCGTCGACACCCTTCGGCGACGAGAACATGGCCGCCAGGCTCCACAGCGCGAAGAGTCCGGCCACGCCGGCGGCGATCATCGGCAACGCCTCCACCTGGGCGATGACCTTGAAGATGGCCAGGCCGGCGAGGACGATGACCAGCAGCGCCAGCAGCCGGCCGAAGCCGGCGTAGGTGTTGAGCGCGGCGGGCAGGAAGTCGCCGGGGACCTTGTCGATGTCGCTCAGGCTGCCGCCCGTGCCCTGGACCTTGAGGAAGTCGAGGGAGAACAGCGACAGCAGGAGCAGCAGCGCGCCCACGCCGGCCACGATGTGCCCGACCGTGAGCTGGAAGCCGCCACCCGTGGCGGGGGCGCCGTAGCCGTAGCCGGGCTGGCCGTAGCCCTGGCCGGACTGCGGCGGGCCGTAGCCCTGCTGCCCGAAGCCCTGCTGGCCGTAGCCCTGCTGGCCGGGCTGCTCGTAGCCCTGCTGGCCGTAGCCCTGCGGGGGCTGGGGCGTCGCATAGCCGGGCTGCTGGCCGTAGCCCTGCCCGCTCGTCGGCTGCTGCGGCTGCTGCCCGTACCCCCCGGACGGCGCGCCGTACTCGGGGCCGGCCTGCTGCTGCTGGCCGTAGCCCTGGCCGGAGCTGTAGCCCTGCTGGCCACCGCCGGCCCCGGCCCCGTAGGACCCGGCCGCGGGCGCACCCGGCTGGTCTGGGTTGTCGATGCTGCGGCTACCGCTGGCGTCCGCCACGTGCTCGGTCCAGCGGGTGCCGTCGTGGTAGCGCTGGGCGAAGCGTCCGGATGGATCCGGATACCAGCCGGGACTGACCTGGGACATCGGGGGTGTCTCCTGTTGATCGTTTGTTTCCGCCGATGGCCGAGACGCTAGCTTTCCCGCGGCCCCCGGCAGGGCCGCGCCCGCGATCAGACCCAGATGAGGCCGGACTCGTCGTCGCCGGCGGCCGCCGGGACCGGCGCGCGGGCCGGCTCGTCGACCACCTCGTCGCACGTCGGGCAGAACCAGCGGACGTCGAGCCCGGTGCCGCAGCGGGCGTGGGCGGGGCCGCCGTGGGCCCGGGCGCCCCACGCCGCCAGCAGCCGCAGCGCACCCCCCAGGTCGGCGCCCCGCTCGGTCAGGCGGTAGGCGTGGCGGACCGGGCGCCGGGTGTAGGGCTCGCCCACGACCAGGCCCTCGGCCTCCAGCCGGTCCAGCCGCTTGGCCAGGATGTTGGGGGCCAGACCGTCGAGCTCGTCGAGCAGCTCGCCGAAGCGCCGCGGCCCCTCCAGCAGGCGGGCCACGACGAGCAACGACCACCGGTCGCCCACCGCGCCGGCCGCGGTGGCCAGGGGCTCTTGCGCAGACATGACGCCAGGCTACACTCGCTTGCAGTTTGCAAGTGACAAGGAAGGTGCCCGCCATGCCCCCCACCGCCTCCGCCGAACCGCAGGCCACCATCCAGCGGGTGGCCGACGCCGTGTCCCCCTCGGTCGTGCGCATCGGGCGCCACGGCGGGCGGGGGTGCGGCGTGGTCGTCGCCGACGGCCTCGTCGTGACCAACGCCCACAACCTGCGCGACCGCACCACGCAGGTGACCTTCGCCGACGGCCGGGCGGTGCAGGCCCGGGCCACCGGCATCGACCGGGACGGCGACCTGACCGTGCTGGCCGTCGACACCGAGGGGACGCCGTCCCTGGCCTGGAGCGACGACGAGCCGGGGCTGGGCCTGCCCGTGTACGCCGTGGCGCTGCTGCCCGGTGGGCGGCGGGTGACCGCAGGGGCGGTGTCGTCGGTCGACCGGGCGTTCCGGGGGCCGCGGGGCCGCCTGGTGACGGGGGCGATCGAGCACACCGCGCCGCTGGCCCGGGGCACGTCGGGCAGCCCGGTGGTCGACGGCGACGGGCGGCTGGTGGGGATCACCACGCTGCGGCTGGGGGACGGGTTCTCGATCGCCCAGCCGGCAGGCCCGGGCCTGCGGTCCCGGGTCGACGACCTGGCCGCGGGGCGCGAGCCCGCCCGGGTGCTGCTGGGCGTGGGCGTGGCGCCGGCGCACGTGGCTCAGCGGCTGCGGTCGGCGGTGGGCCTGCCCGACCGGGCCGGTGCGCTGGTGCGCAGCGTGGCGGATGGCAGCCCGGCGGCGGCCGCCGGCATCGCCCGGGGCGACCTGATCGTGGCGATCGGCGACCACGAGGTGACCGACCCGGCGGCGCTGGAGGCGGCGCTGGCCACGGTCCAGCCCGGCGACGAGATGGCGGTGGCGCTGGTTCGGGGCAGCGACGAGATGACGGTCACGGTGACCTTCCCCGCCGCCCCCGCCGACGCCGAGCCCGGCGACGCGCCGAGCGACGCCCCGACCGACGAGGGCACCGAGGGCTGACCCCGCCCGCGGGGGCGGAGGAAAACCGCCGGCGGGCGCCCGCCGAATACCCGGCGTGCGCCCGGCTGGCGGCGCATCCGCCGAGCGGGCGGAACCCGCTCCTCGCCCCCGAGGGGAGCCCTCCCATGTTCAAGCGTCTGACCGCGGCCGCCCTGGTGGCCGCCGCGGCCGCCGCCCTGGCGGTCGCACCCGAGAGCGCCGGCGCGTCCCGGCGCTACGACGACTGCGCCTCCGGCCACGCCACCCGGCGCAGCGTCGACGTCGTCGGCCTCACCCGCGACCGCCACCTCCTCTGCTTCCGGTCCAACCATCCCGAGTGGGCCCGGGACCAGGGCAGGGTCCGCGGCCTCACCACCGACCAGTCGCTGGTCGGCATCGACGTCCGCCCCGCCACCGGCGACCTCTACGGTCTCGGCGACAAGGGCGGCGTCTACACCATCGACCCCGACCGCACCCGCGCCACCCTCGTCTCCCGGGCCAACGTGGCGCTGCGGGGCACCAACTTCGGCGTCGACTTCAACCCCGTCGCCGATCGCCTGCGGGTCGTGAGCGACGCCGGCCAGAGCCTGCGCATCAACGTGGCCGACGGCACCACCACGGCCGACACCGACGTGGCCTACACGCCCGGCACCCCGGCGACCGGCGTCGTCGGCTCGATGTACACCAACAACGACGCCGACCCCAACACCGGCACCACCCTGTTCGACGTCGACTCGATGCTCGACCAGCTCGCGATCCAGTCGCCGCCCAACAACGGCAACCTCGTCGCCACGGGCAAGCTGGGCGCCGACACCGGCCCCGAGGTGGGCGCCGACATCTTCAGCCGCCTCGAGGACGGCACGACCGTCTCGAACTGGGCGTTCGTGTCGCTGAGCGACAACCTGGGCTCGCACTTCGCCCGGGTCGACCTGCTCACCGGCCGGGCCACCCCGGTGGACGACTTCTCCTGGCGCTACGACGTCACCGGCATCGCCGTCGTGCCCCCGACGGACTGACCTCCCGGTCAGAAGGTCGCTGCGGGCTCGACCGTGAGCGTTCCCTCCTCGGCATCGAGGTGCGCCTTGGTGCCGAGGAGGGTCGCGTCCGGGTCGCGGCCGTGGCCGACCTCGAGCCCGGGCGGGCGTTCGGTCTCGAGCAGGAGGACACCGCTGGCCCGCCCGCCGGTCGACAGCGCCGCCGTGTCGCCGCGGTCGTCCCGGCGCAGGACCGCTCGCTCGCCGGTCATCAGCAGTCGGCGGATCGTGGACGCGGCCCGGGGCCCGGCGATGCCGCCGTGGATGCCGGGCATCCGGGCCCGCACCCAGAGGGCCGGGTCGACGATGCGGTAGGCGCCGGCGCCGCCCCGGGTGGTCACGATGGCCCGGACGTCCGGGTCGCGGTAGGCGGGATCGAGGTCGGCCAGCCGGTCCCGGTCCCGGCCGGCCATGTAGCCCCACTCGTCGAGGGCGTGCCGGCCAACGCTTCCACAGGCGCACCGCCGCGGTTGTCGGCCATAGTGGCGGTCCGAGACCCCGGAACGCGGAGAGTGCGATTGCTGCTGCCCATGAAGGCCGTCACCGGGACACTGCCCACCGGCGCCGGCTGGATCTACGAGACCAAGTGGGACGGCATGCGGGTGCTGACCCGGGTCGGGCCGGACGGCGTGCGGGCCTGGAGCGCCAACGGGAAGGACGCCACCGTCACCTTCCCCGAGCTGGAGGCGCTGGGACCGGCGCTGGCCCCGGTCGAGGCGCTGCTGGACGGCGAGGTGGTGGCGCTGGACGCCGAGGGCCGGCCGAGCTTCGAGCGGCTCCAGCAGCGGATGCACGTCAGCCAGCCCGTCGAGGCGCGGCGGCGGGCGGCGGAGGTGCCGGTCGGCTACGTCATCTTCGACCTGCTGGCGCTCGGGGGGCACGACATCACCGGGCAGCCGTGGCGGGACCGGCGCCGGCTGCTCGACCAGCTGGCCGACGACCTGCCCCCGGGGATCTCGCTGGCCACGGTGTTCGAGGACGGCGACGGCCTGCTCAACGCGGTCCGCGAGCAGGGCCTCGAGGGCGTGGTGGCCAAGCGGGCCGACTCCGCCTACCTGCCGGGGCGGCGCAGCCCGTCGTGGCTGAAGGTGAAGGTGCGGCACCACGACGAGCTGGTCGTGGGCGGGTGGAGCGGCGGGCTCGGCAACCGGGAGGGGCGGCTGGGGTCGCTGCTGGTCGGCTACCACCCGGCACCCGGGGCGGCGGCGCTGCGCTATGCGGGGCGGGTGGGGTCGGGGTTCACGTCGGCCGAGCTCGACCGGGTGGGGGCGCTGCTGTCGGGCCTCGGCATCGACGAGTGCCCGTTCGACCCGCCGCCGCCCGCGCCCCAGGCCCGGGGCGCCCACTGGGTGCGGCCGGAGCTGGTGGTGGAGGTCTCCTACGGGGAGTGGACCGACGACGGGCGGCTGCGGCACCCCGTCTACCTGGGACAACGCGAGGACAAGGCGGCGGCCGACGTGGTGCGGCCGGGCACGGAGGGACGGATGTGACCGTCCCCGGCGTGCGTCCCTAGGCTCCTGGCCTGCGTGGAGTCGACTGACACCGAGAGCATCCGGCTGACCGTGCCGGCGACCTCGGCGGCCGTGCGGATCACCCGTGCCGGGGCCGCGGCCCTGGCCACCCGGGCCGGGTTCACCTACCGCGAGGTGGAGCAGTTGCGCCTGGCCGTGGGCGAGGCGGCGGCGCTGCTGGCGCCGGACACCGAGGGCGAGGGGCAGCTGGCGGTGACCTACGACCTGGGCGCGGGCGGGCTGCTGATCGACCTCCACCTGACCGCCCCGGGGGGACCTGCGGGCGTGGCCGCGGTCCCGGCGGTGGCGGCCGCCGTGCTCGACAACAGCGTCGACGAGTGGCGCCTCGGCGACGGCGGCCGGCAGCTGGTCCTGGTCAAGCGCCGCTCGGGTGACGACGACACGGACGACGACTGACCGCTCCCCCGCCGGCGCGGCGGTCAGCGACCGCTGTGGCCGAAGCCGCCCTGTCCCCGGTCGGTCTCGTCGAGGGACGGGACCGCGGCGAACTCGGCCTGCTCGACCCGCTGGATGACCAGCTGGGCGATGCGGTCGCCCCGGTGGACCTGGTAGTCCTCGTCGGGGTCCGTGTTGACCAGCACCACCTTGAGCTCGGCGCGGTAGCCGGCATCGATGAGGCCCGGGCTGTTCAGGCAGGTCACCCCGTGGCGCAGGGCGAGGCCGCTGCGGGGCTGGACGAAGCCGGCGTAGCCCGGGGGGATAGCCAGGGCGATGCCCGTCGGCACGAGCGCCCGGCCGCCGGCCCGGCGCAGCAGCACCTCCTCGGCGGCCACGAGGTCGGCCCCGGCGTCGCCGGCGCGGGCGTAGGCGGGCATCGGGAGATCGGGGTCGAGCCGGACGACGGGGACGGCGAGCACGGCGCCATTCTCGCGGGGTCTAGCCTCCGACCGTGCTCGTGTGGATGGACCTCGAGATGACCGGACTCGACCCGACGCGGAACGTGATCGTCGAGATCGCCACCCTCGTCACCGACGACGAGCTCG
>Ga0126377_10004258_pt1 | contig 10372 bp, 3 predicted proteins | sample PanSoiMetPlot_22_FD_92647 | JGI IMG/M metagenome (GOLD analysis project Ga0126377, IMG submission 92647) | Tropical forest soil microbial communities from Panama - MetaG Plot_22 | ecosystem: Environmental > Terrestrial > Soil > Tropical forest > Bulk soil | place: Panama | collected 2016-02-17 | reverse complement strand
CGCAACAGCGCGTCGGCGCGGCGCTCAGCGCCAGCCCGATCAACGGCGTGGAGATCTATCGCGTGGATCGGGTCCTGAACGGCATCGCGTTGATCGTCGGGGCTGACAAAATCGAGGAGATTCGCAAGATTTCGGGCGTCAAGGCCGTGCATCCTCTAGAACCGGAATTTGCGGACACCTCGACGAGCGTTCCTTTCCTGGGATTGCCTCAAGTGTGGAACGGATTGCCAGGCGCGGGCAATCTGACCGGCGCGGGTCTCAAGATCGGAATAGTTGACAGCGGCATTGATTACCAGCACGCCAACTTCGGCGGGAGCGGGAAACTGGCCGATTATCAGGCCAACAACCGCGCGACCATAACGGACACCATCGGCGGCAAGCCGATCTTCCCGACGGCCAAAGTCGTCGGCGGATTCGATTTCGCGGGCGACGCATACGACGGCGGCAACATTCCGGTTCCCGATCCCGATCCGATGGATTGCAACGGCCACGGCACGCACGTCGCGGGCATAGCCGCCGGCTTCGGCGTCAAATCGGACGGGACGACATACACAGGTCCCTTCGGTCCGAGCGCTCCTTTCAGTTCGCTGCGCATCGGGACTGGCGCGGCGCCGCAGGCTTCGCTCTATGCGCTGCGTGTCTTTGGATGCGGCCTCGCCACCACGCTGACCCCTCAGGCCATAGACTGGGCGATCGATCCTGACAACGACGGCGATTTTTCGGATCGCCTGGACGTTCTCAACCTCTCGATCAAAACCCACTACGGCGCGCTCAACCACCCGTCAACCATCGCCAGCGAAAACGCGGCTCTGGCCGGAGTGATAGTCGTCGCCGCCGGGGGCAACGAAGGCGACGCTTACTTCGTCACCGGCGCTCCCGCCAACGCCCCACGCGCCATCAGCGTCGCCGCGAGCCTCGACAGCGGCCTCGGCGCCGATCTGGCCGATACGCTGGCTTCATTCTCTTCGCGCGGCCCCGCCATCAGTTCGCCGAATCTTCTCAAACCGGACATTTCGGCGCCGGGACATCTGATCACTTCCGCCCTGACCGGCGTCACCTGCACGGGCGTTGCGCAATCCATCGGCTGTCTGGTTCCAAACGCGAGCGGCTTCATCCCCGACAGTCAATCGCTCGCGGCCTCGGGGACTTCGATGGCCACGCCGCACATCTCCGGCATTATGGCGCTGCTTCGCCAGCAACACGCCGACTGGACGGTGGAGGAATTGAAGGCGCTGGTCATGAATACCTCGCTGCACGACCTGACCGTTGGCGCAAACGGCGCTCCCCCGCGCTACGGCCTGGGCCGCATCGGCGCGGGCCGCGTCGATCCGCAACTCGCCGCGCAAACGAACGTTGTCGCTTTCAACGCCGACGACGCCGGGCAGGTCAGTCTCTCTTTCGGCGACGAAGTGGCCGGCTCGCTGACCAAAACCAAGAAGGTCAGAGTGGTCAACAAGGGGCAGACCGCGGTCACATACAACCTGAGCTTTGACACCGTGGTTGACGCGCCGGGCGTAGATTTCTCGCTGCCCGGCGGCTCGACGGTCACGGTTCCCGCCGGTCAATCGGTCACATTCGACCTGCGGTTGAACGCGACGGCCGCCCAGATGGATCACGCGCGCGACGCGTCGGTCTCGCCCGTTCAGACGCCGACGGGACCCCCTCCGCTCGTTTCCGCGTTCACCAACGCCCCGCGCCACTGGTTGACCGAAGAAGCCGCTTATCTGGTCTTCGAATCGGACGGCGCGACGAAGCTGCGGCTGCCCGTCTATTCATCGCCTCGCCCGGCCTCGATGATGAGCGCTCCGAGCGTGATCGCGACGGGCGGTACGGCGTCCGGTTCGACGACCATTCCATTGACCGGGGCGGATGTCTGCACAGGCACGCCGGACCAAGGTCCGAGTTGCTCGGGCGCCTTCCCGAACGATGTCGCGTCGCTCGTCACTCCGTTCGAGCTGCAGGTCGTCAGCCGGCAAAACCCCAATCTCGCGGGCGGCGGCGAGATGCTGGACATTCAGTACGCCGGCGTGGCTTACGACGCGACTAACAACCTGATCATGTTCGGCGTCTCGAGTTACGGCGATTGGGCGACGCCGAACCAGGTGAGTTACAACATTGACGTCGACTTCAACGAAGACGGCGTCTTCGATCGCACGCTCTTCAACACCAATACTGGCACGCTTTCATTTCTCACTCCCACGCCGGGCGAGGTCGCGCAGGACGTCTTCATTAACGTGGTGTTGACCCGACCCGACATGATCAACTTCGGCGGACCTGCGGCTTACGTCAATCGGCTGAGCGCGGCTTCGGCGGATTCCGCGCTATTCAACAACAACGTGATGTTTCTGGCTGCAACCCCGGCTCAGTTGGGGCTGACCGGCGGCGACACGTCCTTCCGGTATCGCGTCCGCACCTGCCCCGGTCAATCTCCGGTATGCTCCGCTGATGACAGCGCAAACTTCTTCGATTCGGCCGCCGGGCCGTTCTCCTGGAACTACGCCGCACAAGGCTTGAATTTCAACGGCGTTAGCCTGGCGCAGGACCTCGACGGCGGGTCGCTGCCAGTGACCTGGAACACAGCCAATATGACGGCCAACGGCTCACTCGGCGCGCTCTTGCTGCATCATCACAACGCTCGCGGCAAGCGGGCCGAAGTCGTGGTTCTGGATGGCGCGCAATACGCCGATCTGCAGATAACCAGCGGCGTCTCGATATCTATTCCAGCGCCCGGTCAGAACCGGACCTTCACGCTGACGGCCCGAAACAACGGCCCGAATAACGCCACTAACGTCCGTGTAGTTGACCGCCTGCCTTCCGGACTGAATTTTGTTTCGTCCACTTCGAGCGCCGGCTCGTATAACCCGGTCACGGGAGTCTGGACGATCGGCAATCTCAACAACGGCGGCGCCGCCACGCTGCAAATCGTCGCCACACTCAACGGCGCCGACCCGGTGGAGAACGTCGCGACCATAGTTGGCGACTCGCCGGTTGACACGGTTCCCGACAACAACGTAGCCAGGTTTACGCTGACGGCGACGCGCAGGGCGGATCTGGCTTTGACGATGGACGTCAGCAGCGCGACCACTCTTGCGAATAATTCCGTGACTTACACGCTGACAGTCAGAAACGACGGCGACGATCCGGCTTACAACGTCAGGGTGACCGAGGCCTTCTCCGGTTTCCCGGCGCTCAAACCGGCGTCTTTCAAAGTCTCCGCCGGAGTTTACAATCCGACTACGAACATCTGGAGCCTGGCGAGCCTGGGCAGAGGCTTCTCGGAGACGCTGAGCTTCACCGTGGCCGCGCCGAACATGGTCGGGCCCTTGAGGAATAGGGCGACCGTCGTCTCGGACACCAGCGATATGAACACTGACAATGACAGCGCCAACGCCGCGACTCAGGTCTACCAGATGAACGTGACGCTAAGCGATCCGCTGGCCTGCACGGGCCCTGACAGCTTGTTGAACGTGACCGCCACGATAAACACGTCGGGTATGATACGAGAATCCATCAATGTCGCCGCTCAGCCGCAGGTTTCGTGTCAGCTCTTCGTAGTCGATAACAGTTGCTCTGTTACAGGCGCCACGGGGACCTGCTCGACCAACCCGTCACAAGTCTCGTTTTCAGGCGTCGTCTCGGCCCCGACTATCACAATAAATTACCAGGTTCGGGCCGGAGACCAGGTGGCGCAGAACACCGACCTTTGCGTTGTCTCGAATGTCAGCGCGGGCGGCGACCAAACCGGCTCTGTGACGGCCTGCGCGAAAGCCACCTGCCCTGCGGCGGGACCGGGAGACCCCTTTCCTCCGAGCGCTGAGGTGAGTGATCAGAAGGCCGGGTCGGTGTTGATCTACAACATCTACACTTCCGACGCCGCCACCCCCAACAGTCAGGACAGCCGAATCAACATAACCAACATTGATGCGAACCGGTCCGCCATCGTGAAACTCTTTCTCATTGACGGGGCGACCTGTTCGGCGGCCGACAACTTCATCTGTCTGACGCCGAACCAGACGGCCAGCTTCCTTGCCTCGGACCTCGATCCGGGCGGGACCGGTTACATCGTGGCGGTCGCCGTTAACAGCCAGGGGCGCCCGATCAACTTCAATAATCTGATCGGAGACGTTTACGTGAAGTTCGCTTCGGGGCACGCGGCCAATCTGGGAGCCGAAGCGATCTCCGCTCTCGGAGGGGGGCCGCCGGTTTGCGATCAGAGTTCGGAGACGGCCAGGCTGAACTTCGACGGAGTGAGCTACAACCGGATGCCGCGCATGCTCGCGTTGGATAATATCCCAAGCAGCGCTGACGGCGCCGACACGATGATCATCCTGAACAGCATCGGCGGAGATTTGAGATCGAACGCCGACAGGCTCACAAACCTCTTCGGCGTCTTCTACAACGACGTCGAGGCCGGCGTTAGCTTCTCTTTCAATACCAACGCCTGCCAGTTTCGATCCAGCGTCAATAACAGCTTCCCGCGCATCACGCCGCGCTTCGGGGAGTTCGTTCCGTCAGGACGCAGCGGGTGGTTGAGGCTCTTTTCGAACAACGACCAGGGCATCCTGGGCGCCGCGATCAACTTCAACCCGAACGTGAGGTCGGACGCGAACGCCTTCAATCAGGGACATAACCTGCACAAGCTGACCTTGTCCACATCAGCCTCGATTACGATCCCGGTCTTCCCGCCGAATTGCTAGCGATCGAGCGGATCTCAGTAATGTGGAAGCCACTTCTGGTCAAGCGCCGCACGAATGAGCGTTCCAGCATATGCATTATCGACGCTCGCTGGCGTAGTGAAGGTCATACCGCGTCGCCAACTCGCCGGCGCCTCAGGGTGAACTCCGGAGAGGATCACCCATCCTTTTCCGGACGTTCCTTCTACAATAGCGGGGGTCCCGTCGGCGTTGAGTCACGGCGCCAACAGAGGCGTTCAAGGTCGAGCACGAAGGCGCCAAGGTTCTCTTCGTGCGACTCCGTGTCGTCCCTTCTCGTGACGACTTTTCCGCCCCAGACGCAGATTCCATGCGGGCGTGCGGCAACAGCCCGGTGCCTATATATCCAACCAGGGGCTTCGCCGCTGGCGTGCAGATGGTCCATCCGCAGCGTGCGGACGTCCAGACGGTACACCGGCGTCTCGCCGTAGCGGCGGGTTCCCTGGTACCCCAGAGAACCGATCACATAGATGGAATCGCCGACCAGAGTGGCGGTGTGAAAGTCCGTGGGCGGGAACACGGACTCTGGGAACCCGTACACCGCCACCGACCTGTCACGCTCGTGGACGAAAACGTCGTTGTAGATGCAGAAGTCGGGGTCGTAGAAATCCTCGTGCTCGCCTCCGATCTGCACCGCACGGCCGTCAGGCAGAAGGGTCAACGATTGGCCGAACCGCTGCGCGCACCAGACCGGCTCGGCAAGGGTTCCGCAACCCTCGTCGAACCGCGAGCGCGCCTCATACGCCGAGACTCCGCATCGGATCATGGCTTCCCAGAAAGGAACACTCATCCGCTCGGGATTGCGCGCGCCGAACTTGCGGGTGAACGTGTGTCGAAACTCACTCGGTGTGACGACGGCGAGCGCCTCATCTCCGCTTGCCTGAAGGCCTAAAATGACTCGCTGGTTGGCGTCCGCCGGATCAGCTCCGGCGTTGAGTAGTCGCATGATAACGTCGTGTGAACTCGCACGACTGAGGGCCGTGCTGTTGACGTTGGATTCGATGTCGGCCCCCGCGTTGAGGAGAATTTCGACGCATTCGAGGTCGTCCTCTTCGACCGCCTCGATCAGTGACGTCGTGCCGAACTCATCCGGCTGGTGAACGTCCGCCCCCTCCCTGAGCAGCCAGCGGAGCATTTCGGGGTGGTGGCCTTGGATCGCGTAGAACAGGGGCGGGCGACCGCAGCGCCCGCGTGCGGCCGGGTCCGCGCCCCGTTCGCGCAGCGACCTGGCCTTCGCGATGTCCCCGGTCAGCAGCGCGATCAGCCAAGCGGTTCGCTCCCACCAATCCCTTTCCTCGAGCGCTGCGCACTGTGCGAGGGCTGCCTGAACGTCGGCGAGCGAACCGAGAGCGACGGCTTCCATAAGCGGTGTCCACTGGAGCTGGCTCTTGTCCGCCCCCGCGTCCAGGAGTAACCGTACCCCGTCGAATCGACCGAGCCGCGACAGCACTCGCAGTCCCGATTCGCCGTACGAACTGATGCCGGAGAGGTCGGCGCCGTGTGCGGCAAGCAGCGCCAGCAGTTCGAGCAGCCGCGAGTCGCGGGCAACGTCGCGGCCGTGGACCGCGTCCAGGAGAGCATCGTACCCGTGATCGCGTTTGTAGCAAACGTCCGCACCGGTCTGAATCAAGGCGCGGACCCTCTGGGGGTCACCTTCGCTGAGGGCCATGTGAAGGTCGGCCTCCGGCGTTAGCTCCGAAGGCTGACGGACACTGGAATCGCTGTCAAACATTCATCGGGCTCCTTGTCGCCGAACATGAATTCTACTGCATTGTGGGTTTCTAGTATTGGACACTAGAGCGTGTTATCAACTTTAAGTGAGTATTTCCACAGCGTTCTTTAACATCAGAATAACGAAGGCCAAACTCGGATAAGCTTTTCTTCCCATGACCAAAGCTTATCAAAAACGAAGGCAGATCGGGAGTTCGAATAATCTTCTGAAAATAAAGGAGAAAAGTTAATAACACGCTCTAGGCCGGGGATTTTAGATTGCGGATTGCGGATTGATAAAGCTTTCAATCTCTATTTCGCGCGGGCGGTTTAACAGACTCCGCAATCCGCAATCTAAAATCTAAAATCTAAAATCCAAAATCCAAAATCCAAAATCCCACTCTCTACTTAATAACGACCTTGACCAAATTGACCACTATGCCTTCCACCGATATCTCAACGTCAACGGGCCCTCGTCCCGCGAGTTCGCGAGGAACAGGCAGATTGATCTGGTCGATTCCTGGTAAGCCCCCCTGCGGTCCGGCGTAGAGCGCTTCGACGGGCGTTCCGCCGATCTTGGCGACCACCGCCTCCAACGCGCGGCGGTTCCGGATGCCAGTTCCCAGCAAGCCGAGGAAAACCCTGTCGGTATCCGTATAGAGGTCTATGGGAACCGCGACGAACCCTCCCTGCTCCTGATCGAAGCGCGCAATTGGTTCGTAGAGTACTGTCCCGTCGGGTTTGATCCTTTGCGCGAATGCGGCCGGAATCGCCGAGCTATCTGACGTGAGGGTGAAAAGGCTCGGGGCGACGGGCTTGATTTCAATGACCCCGGCGCGAACCAGACGATTACCCTCACGCACTTTCACGAAGGCCCGTCCCATGGCGAGTCCAGGTGGAATGATGTAGTTGACCTGAGTGGGCGAAATATAAAAGAGTTCAGCGGTTTTTTCGTCTCCGATCGCCTGGCTGATAACCACGCTTCTGCCCGCGAGCGCGGTTGGCAAAGGAACTGAGGCGGCGGCCTCGGTGGTTTGCGCAAGCCCGACGCTGAAGCCCGCGGCGATCATTTCACTCGCCGCGACGGGTTTGTAATCCGCGGCCGAAACGCTCTGGAATAGAGGTTCCTCAATGCCCACGTTGTTAAAAAAGGCATAGCCGGTTTTGCTGAAGCTCACAGCCAGAGAGGAATTTAGGCACGAGGAAGTCGAGGCTACGGGCGGGAAATTCAAAGTATAAGAGCCGTCCGCGTTGGTGGTCGCGCTGACCGGGTACTTCGTCTCACCGGGTGTGAGCGGATTTCTGCATGTAAGCGTTCCCTGAACCGACACGCCGATGATGCCGTTGATTTCGACATCCACCACACGGCCGTTTGGCGACGGCGGTTGCGCTTGCGTCGTTTGAATCAGGGCGGACAGGAACAACAGTGTCGAACAGGTCATCAACTTTTTCATCGTTTTTACCTCACAAGTAACGCGTTGATGGGGCCACATGTCCAGACACAGTCATCTCATGGCGGTTGAGATCGCTTCGAGCATTCGGGAAAGGTTTTTAAATAGCGCAAGGACTGCGGCTGGGCGTGAAGAGAACGCCGCGCGCAACTAAACGTTAAGCAAACCTGCGGGTTCCATTTTAAGAATCAGGCGCTTTCCTGTTGTTCCTGGCTTTTCGAGTTATGTCTCAGCGGCCCGCCCCATGGCTTTTATCAGAGACGGTACAGCTTCTTCCTCTCAGCGGTTGTGCCTCAGGTCCGACGCGCCTCCGACGTGGATGGCAAACCATGTCGGATCATTCTGCTCGATACCGTTCAGCAGCCAGCACATTTCAGTCGCGCCGGCGTAGAAACGGGCGCGCCTCAGGTACGCTTCCGTCTCCGGGTAGATGTTGTAGAAGCGATTCACGAATGATTCTCCGTAGTGATAGATGATGACGCTGAAGTCCAGCGCCGGGTCACCCAGTCCGGCGCAACTAAAGTCAATAATTCCATTGATGCGCCGTTGTCGCTGGTCAAACAGAATGTGGTACGGCGGGATGTCCGTATCAACCATTCTGGGTTCGTATTCGAAGTTGGCCGGATCGCTCATCCAGGATTCGAAATGTTCCGTCGCCCATTGGCGCACATGCGGCAGTAATAACGGGAAGACCTTGTCCTGCAGGCGTTGGTAAATGTCCGCCCAATCTTCATACTCCATCAGGGCGTTCGCCTCCGGAATGGAGGACTCGGCGATCTCATCCAACGGTATGCCATGCATTTGTTTGAAGAACTGCGCAAGTTGCTCGGCAATGGCCTGCTGATCGGACTCGGGCAAACTCGTCAGCAAATCACGGCGCAGAGTTTCGCCGGGTATCAGCGGGTACGCCAACACTTCCTGGTCTTCATAAAAAGGCTCCGGGATCGGCAGTGAGACGTGTTTTCGCAGCAGTCGCAGCGACGCGGCCTCTTCGTTCAAATCCTTAAAGCCATAATCCCGTTTGGCAAAGCGAAAGACGAACGCATCGTTCACAATGACCACGTCATTGAATATGCCTTCACGTTTTAGACTGGCGCGTTCGACGGTCAGGTCGGGGAGGATTTCCAAAATGCGTTTTAGATAAGGATCGAGTTCATTCATAACACATCACTCGGTTCGGAGAGCCACCATAGGATCCACTCGCGCGGCGCGGCGAGCCGGAATATAACACGCGGTCATCGCCACCATCGCCAGCAGCGTCGCCACACCGGCGTACGTCAGAGGATCGGTCGCCGTCACGCCGAAGAGCTGGCTGGCGATCAAACGGCTGAGCGCGAACGCGGTCACGAGTCCAAGCGCCAATCCCACGACGGTCAGTTTGAAGCCTTCGCCGATCACCATGCGAATTACATCAGCGCCTTCGGCTCCGAGCGCCATTCGCAATCCGATTTCCTGCGTCCGCTGATTTACTGAATAGCTCATCACGCCGTAGAGTCCTGCGGCCGCCAGCGCCGCCGCGAGCGCGGCGAATAATCCGAGTAGCCAGGCCGAGAGTCGCGGGCGCCATAATGTTTCGGCGATCACGCCTTCCATCGTCCTGCCCGGCCGTAATGGAATGTCACGATCAATTCGTTCCATTCCCTCTCGCAAGGCGGCGGCGAGCGCCTCCGGGGCGGCTTTGCTTCGGATAATGAGCTGAGCGTCGTCGGACGGCAGTTGCGAGTCGGGGCGATAGACTTCGGGATACGGCGGCATGTTCATCCCGTTGGTTTTGATATCTGATACCACCCCGATGATCTCAGCCTTCGGAAACCAGGATGAGAAATTGAGCGTGAACTGTTTCCCGACGGGGTCTTCATCCGGCCAGTATTTCCGCGCCGTTGTCTCATTGATCAGCGCCACGTTCGGCGTATCAGCCCTGTCACGATCATCGAAGAGTCGACCGCGGATGAGTCGCATGCCCACCGTGCGGAAGTAAGCCGCGCTGACGCGATTGACTCCAACGGCGCCGTGACATGGGAGACCGTTCTTGCGAAGCTCCGCGCAGTCTTCAAAATCGTCAGCTACGGGCGCGAGTCCGTCTATGCTGATTCCGGTCGGTTCTGGGTCATGCGCTACTGGCAGCCGGGCGGAGACCGCAGCCGACTCCACTCCCGGCAGCGCGTTGAGGCGTTCCTCGACTTCACGGTACAGCTTGATCCGCGTTACGAATTCCTGGCTGCCAGGGCGGCTGCTGCCCGCGGTACGGCCATACTTGTAGTCGGGCACATTGATCTTCACTGTGAGCAATCGGCCAGGCGCGAATCCGGGATCGGTCAGTTGCAAACGGATAAAGCTTTGCACGATCAATCCGGCCCCGACCAGCAATAGCATCGCCAGAGCAACTTCTGCCGGCGCCAGCAGATTACCCATTCGCCTGACCCTGCGGCTTGAAGCCGCGCCGCGCCCGCCTTCCTTGAGCGCTTCCTGCAGGTCGGGACGAGCGGCGCGGATCGCCGG